>Ga0247844_1000304_pt1 | contig 106796 bp, 94 predicted proteins | sample LaCtaG_FD_192421 | JGI IMG/M metagenome (GOLD analysis project Ga0247844, IMG submission 192421) | Freshwater microbial communities from meromictic Lake La Cruz, Castile-La Mancha, Spain - LaCruzMarch201714.5m_1 | ecosystem: Environmental > Aquatic > Freshwater > Lake | place: Spain: Castile-La...
ATATCGCTATTTGGTTGCTCTCCAGCAGAGCCAGTTTATTTTTCTGATTTACGCTTTGATATTATTAGTTATTTTATTAAAAAACACCAACTATTTTTTGCACCATTACCAAAAAGGTATGACAGAAAAGCAGGTAATTGAAATTATTGGTGAGCCATTAATTCGATGGCAACCATACTCATATAAAAAAAAGAGCCATTACGTTGGACTACAATATAGTGAAAGCCCTTCAAGTTCAAATTACAGACTTAGACAAGTTTACTTGGAAAAAGGAAAGGTGGTAGAAATTATAAGTTATTATTATATTGACTAAATGGAAAGAATTGCAGCAGCAAACAGCACCTTCCCAAAATTGGCGGCTCAGACGAAAAGCTAACTTTAAAACTTGCAGATAAGTTTGAAAAGTAGATAAGTACTTATTGTAAGTTATTACATCAAATCCAACGATAATTGCTTATCGGGTAATAATTTGTTGAGCAATTTTTCGAATATTGGAATGGTCCACACAAACACCAACACGCCACTTATGTTAAAAAGCATGTGTGCATTTGCCACTGCTCGTTCAATGGGCGCACCTGCACTTATGTAAGTTACCAAACTTACAAACGAATTGAAGAAAATTAATCCCAATACTATAGATAAAAAGTTAAACAGTAAATGAAACAAACCAGTTTTTATAGCCTGTCTGCTTCCTTTAATTGTAGCTAACAAGGTATCGCTGCAAGTGCCTAGTTCAGCACCAAGCATTACTGCTATGCCACCTGCCAAACTTAGCAAACCTTTTTTGGAAAGTATAATGGCCATACCCACCGTAGCCGATGATGATTGAATAATTAAAGTAACAAAAGCGCCAATTAAAGAGCCGGTTAAGGGGTTTTCTGTTTTCTTTAACCATTCTAAAAAGTAGGGTTCATCTTTTAGTGGTTCTACCGCATTTTCCATGGTAAATAATCCAAAAAACAATACTCCAAAATACAAAATTATTTTCCCAGTATTGTTAATTTTTTCGGACTTAGATGCAATTAAAAGTATAAAACCAACTAATAAAAGTACAGGTGAATATTTGCCTACATCCATTGCTATTATTTGGCTACTAATGGTAGTTCCAATGTTGGCTCCAAGCACTATACCCATGGCTTGCCTAAAGGTTAATAGCTTAGAATTTACAAATATGATGGTAATAATAATTACTGCCGAAGAAGAATCGAGTAGGGTAGTAACTACAGTTCCTGTAATAACTGCTGAAAATGTATTAGCTGTAAACTTTAATATCCATTTTTTAGCATTATCGCCAATGGCTTTTTGAATAGTTTCTGATAAGCTATTAACAGCAAATAAAAACAACACTAAACCTGCAAGAATGGAAAGAATAATTTCTGTCATAAGCTAAAATATATTACAGCGAATGTAACATACTAGCTAATTTAATAACAATTAAGGTATTATGTTTATATTAAATTTTACTTCATTTTAAAATCGGTAACAATACCATTTTGTTTTTCCCAGGCCAATCCATTCCAAACCATAAAATCGTAACTGCCATCGGGTACATAAGTATCGTACATGCCCACATTATCAGCTTTTGGAGGAATAATATTTTCGTAAATTAAAAGCTTACGTTTTTCTTCGTAACGCAAAGTCATAGTGGCTTGGTTATTAAATTCCCAAATCATTCTGTTAAGTTTTTGTTTGCTTTTAATATCAAAAATAGGTGCACCAAAAAAAGGTTCATTGTCTCTAAAAAATAATACCTCTGCAATTTTTTTATTACTTTTAATAGTATTGCCATCCCAACCCAAAAGGGTATAAAATTTCCCTTTTTGCGATTGAGTTTTTACAATTTTATAATAAATGGCACCATACCAATGGTCGGCATCGGTTTCGGTATAAAAAGGATTTTCTAAACTATCACTTCTATCTATTAAAGGAAAAAAATTGCGCATATTAAAAAGCTTTACTTCTCTTTTAATTTTAGTTGGATTCATTTGTATTACACCAAAGTTTCTAAAGTGCTCATCATCGCTAGCTACATTCCAAGTTATTATTCTAAAATAATTATCGGGTGCATATACAATTGAAACATTTTTTAATGAATCGAATTTATAAAAATACGAATTGTTTATTTTTAAAGTTCTCGATAACATTTTAATAAAATTTCTTCCACTATTAATTCTAGTAATTTCATCTAAACTAGTAACCATGTGGTGTGCTAATCCTCCTAATCTTATTTCAGCATCTTTTAATGTATCGTATGTTAAAGAGTCAATTTTTTGAGCATTGACACTTAACATAAAAGTAAAAAACAGAATTAAAATCGAATATTTCTTCAACATTGTATTTAAACGGGTTTAACTATATTTTAGCTTATTTGGTAGCAGTAGCTCTGCGTTTTCTTTCTGTTAAAATTAAATTTAGTTCTCTACCAGTTTGTCCTTTTACACTGGTATTTTCAGCTGCTCGCCTAAATAAATAGGGCAACACGGCTCTTACTGGTCCGTAAGGTAAATACTTTGCAACATTGTAACCTGCATTAGCCAAATTATAACTTAAATTATCGCTCATGCCATACAATTGACTGAAATAAATTCTTTTATCGTTATTGGCAATGTTGTTATCAAGCATTAGTTGCGCCAATAATTTACTGCTATTTTCGTTATGTGTTCCAGCACAAAAGCTTATTTTATTTATATTTTCAATACAAAAACTCAATGCGTTGTTATAATCAGCATCACTATTTTCTTTTGAATTTTGAATAGGATTTGTATAGTTCATTTCTAATGCTCTTTTGGCTTCTTTTTCCATGTAAGCGCCTCTTACTAATTTTACGCCATAAAAGTAATTATTTTGGTTTGCAGCAACTAAACTATTCTTTAAAAATTCCAATCTATCGTGTCGATAAAGTTGAATTGTATTAAAAACAATTGCTTCTGTTTTGTTAAATTTTTCCATCATTTTGGTTGCTAAAGCATCAATGGTATTTTGAATCCACGATTCTTCAGCATCAATAAAAATTCTAACATGGTTTTCAAAAGCTGTACTACAAATTTTTTCAATTCTTGCTTTTACTTTTTCAAATTCTGTTTGCTCCTCAATTGTTAAAGTTAAATTATCATTTACTTTACTTAATAATTCAAAACGAGCAACGCCAGTTACTTTAAACACGCTAAAAGGAATTTTCGAATTTCCTTTGGCTTTATGAATAGTTTCAATGGTTTCTTGAGTTGTAAAATCAAAATCGGCTTCAGCTTCTTTTCCTTCCACGGAATAATCTAAAATGGTTCCAATATTGTATTTATATAAATTATCAATTGCCTTTTCGCAATCTGTAATACTTTCGCCACCAACAAATTGCTGGTAAACAGTTTTTTTTATCAATGTTTTTATTGGTAAATGTAATGAAAATGCTGTTTCTACTAATGGTGTACCTATTTTAACTAACCAGTTAATACCAATAGCTTTAAACAAAAAATTGGACATTCTTAATTCAGAATCGCTTTTCGATTTAAAGGCTATTTCAGTATTAGAAAAGTCGAGGTTTAATTTTTTATTATTCATAAATTGCTTTCAAAAATAAAGTTTAAATTGCAACGCAATAATAAGTTAATATAAAGATTGTTTTACGCTATTGATGAAAGTTATTTACGACAAAAAATTTAAAGTATATTTTGGTACCGAAGTATTAGGAGAATTAGTTCAAACGCTAATAAATAAGGAATATAGTTCTGTTTATATTTTAGTTGATGAAAACACAGAAAAATATTGTTTACCTATTTTAAAACCATATTTAGAAAAATACATATTAATAAGAATTAAAAGCGGAGAACAAAACAAAAATTTAGAAAATGCTATAATAATTTGGAATAGCTTACAGCAAAACTTAGCAAACCGAAATACAGTTTTATTAAATTTAGGAGGAGGCACTTTAAGCGATTTAGGAGGTTTTTGTGCTGCAACTTATAAGCGTGGCATTGATTTTATAAATATACCCACTACCTTATTGGCAATGGTTGATGCTTCAATAGGAGGTAAGCAAGGAGTTGATTTAAATAGCTATAAAAACCTAATTGGTATTTTCAAACACCCTGAACAAGTATTTATTTATCCTCAGTTTATTGAATCTCTTCCAAATATTGAAAGAAGAAATGGACTTGCTGAAATTTTAAAACATGCTTTGATAGATGAAAAAAAGTTATTCGATAAATTAATTAATAATAGCCAAATTGATTATTCACACATTGAAAAATTAATTGAAAAGTCAACTAAAATAAAGATAAAAATTGTTAATAAAGATCCATATGAAAAAGGATTAAGAAAATTATTAAATTTTGGACATACAATTGGACATGCATTAGAAACTTATAGTTTATTGAACAATACAAAACCACTTAAACATGGTGAAGCGGTTGCAATTGGAATTATTTGCGAATCATATTTATCGTACAAATTATTGAGTTTAAGTTTAGAAGAATTGAATTTAATAGTTCAATTTATTAAAATAAATTTTGACAAATACAATTCGAATTGGAATGTAAATGAGTTTATTAAAATAATGCAAAACGACAAAAAGAATAATAACTCCGGCATAAATTTTACATTACTAAAAAAAATTGGGAAGGCACAAATTGATTGTATTTGTTCAACTGAAATGATTGAAGAATCATTAAACTATTATAAAAATTTAGAATTTTAATTTTGAATGTATAGGTTAAGTTACACGAACCCTAATTTAAATTCAATTGAAATTGATTTACCTGCTTCAAAAAGTATAAGCAATAGAGCTTTAATTTTAAACGCACTTTTAAAAAATAAAATAAAATTATTTGAACTTTCTTCAGCTGACGATACTCAAATAATGATTACAGCTTTAACTTCAAATAACAAAGAAATTTATTTAAAAAACGCAGGAACTTGTATGCGGTTTTTAGCAGCTTATTTTTCTGTTTTACCACAAATAAATGTAATACTTTATTGTGATGAAAGAATGAAGGAAAGGCCAATAAAAGAGTTGATTGATGCACTAAATAATTTAGGTGCAGACATTAAATATTTAGAAAACGAAAATTATCCTCCTTTAGCTATTTCGGGTAAAAAAATTGAAGGTAATACTGTTCATTTAAATGCTTCAAAAAGTAGTCAATTTGTTTCGGCACTTATGCTTATAGCACCATTTATAAAAAATGGTTTGACAATATACTTATATGAATCAATTGCATCGTACGATTATATTAAAATGACATCTTTATTAATGAATGAATTCGGATTAAAATGTGACTTAGTAAATAATAAAATTGAAATAGAAGAATATGTAAATTCTCCTATTTTAAATGAATATACTATTGAAAAAGATTGGAGTGCAGCGGCTTTTTGGTATTTAACTGCTTGCATAAATCCTAATGTGATTATTAACTTAAATAGTTTGGATTTGAATAGTATTCAGGGTGATAAAATTACAGCAGAATATTTTCAAAAGCTTGGAATAGTAACTACTCAAACTGATTCAGGAATTGAAATTAATAATAGTTTGATGTGCCAAAATAACTTAAGTTTTGATTTAGAAAATTGTATTGATTTGGCTCCTGCACTGAGTGTTGCTTGCGCTGTTTTAAATTTAAACGTTAGTTTATTTGGATTGAATAATTTAAAAATAAAAGAAAGTAATAGATTAATAGCAATTGTAAATGAATTATTAAAATTTGGCTATAATGTTGAAAATACTTATGATTCAATTAATATTAAAAGTATTGAAACAAATATTGATTACAATAAAAAAATAATAATTAAAACATATAACGACCACCGAATAGCTATGGCATTTGCCTCACTTACATTACTTTTTAATAATGTAGAAATAGAAGAAATAGAATCTGTTGGTAAATCGTATCCTAATTACTTTACAGATTTAAGCAAAGTAGGAATTACTATTAAAGCTCTTTAGAAATCTGAATACTTGTTGGAATTGGTTTTTGAATACCGTTTTTATCAAACGCAATTTTCATTTTCTCTGTTACTCCAAAATATACATTCCAGTAATTATCAACAGTTGCATAAGGCCTAACAGCCAAAGTAACCATACCATTTTCCGAACTTAAAACAGAAACTTCTGGTGAAGGAGTTTTTAATACAGTATTTAAATTATTGCATTCATCTAAAATTATATTTTTTACATTTTCTAAGTTGGTATTTGATGCTACATTAATAATTAAATCAACTCTTAAACTACCTTGTTTACTATAATTAATAATAGTTCCATTCGATACAGCTCCATTTGCCAAAATTACTGTTTTATGATCAGGAGTTAATAAAATGGTGTTAAAAATTTGAATTTCTAAAACAACACCAGTTTGACCTTGGGCTTCTAACAAGTCGCCAACTTTAAAAGGCTTAAACACTAAAATTAAAACACCTCCAGCAAAATTTGATAAAGAACCTTGTAACGCCAAGCCAACTGCTAAACCTAAAGCTCCAACTACAGCTACAAACGAAGTGGTTTGAATGCCCAACATTCCCGCAACGGTTATAAGTAACATTATTTTTAATGCAACACTTATCATGCTACTTAAAAACGATTGTAACGAAACGTCTAATCCGTTTTTCTTTAACCCTTTGGCAGTTATTTTTGTAGCCCAATTAATAACATATAATCCAATTACAAAGACTAAAATAGATCCCACTAACTTAGGACCAAAAATGTAAATAAAATTTAATAAATTTTGAGTAATAAAGGTGATTTCCATAGTTATTAATTATTTTTCAAATATGAAAAAAATAATAACAATTTCTAAGTTTAAAGTAAATGTTTTATTAAAAAACTATTCTACCAAAGCGTAGTTGATAATAACATTAGTAAGTTCACTATTAAAAGCCAATTGTTTTGCTAAAGTTTTATCAATCTGAATGATAATTCCATCATTAGAATCAACTAAATTACTTGTAATTCGAGCATATATTTTTTTATAATTTTCGGTACTAGTAATTAAAATTAATGTTCCAATAGGTAAATTTTTATGAGCAATTCCTATAAATTTATCGTCTTTAAATAAACACAATCCCTTTTCTTCAGTATTTTTAACTTGGCTCGATTTATCAGTTTTTTTAATGGCACTATTGGTTTTATTGTCAATAGAATTTAAGGCAAAATATGGTTTACGAGCTCTAGCTGCATTTACAATTAAATCTTGGCCAACTCTTATTCTATTTTGATATAAATTATTCCAATTTGCAATATCGTTAATTGATATTTTATATTTTTTTGCTATGGTTTCTATTTTTTCTCCAGACAAAACTACATGCGTATAACTTTCTTTTGTTTCGCCTGGATTTGAATTTGCATGAACTTCATTTAAGTTCATGTTTTTTGCCATGTCTTCAATGGTTTTTTTAGCATTACTGTCTAATATACTTGTAGTTGCAATTAATTTATCACCCCAATTATATCTTATTAACGAATCGTTTGTTGTAGTTTGTTTTTCAACTTTTGAAACACCTTTAACATTTTCAAATGCATTGCTATTAGTTGCTATATTTTCATTTTCATTTTTTTCATTTGCATTACTAATAGTAGCTTTAATTTTTTCTTTTTCTATTTGGTCGTAATCTAATCCAGTTAGTGTTTTAATATTCTTTTTATTTGTTGGCACTAAAAGTATTTGTCCGGTATTTACCTTACTTGATTTTAAATTGTTTGCCGATATAATTTTTGAATTAGTAGTGTAATTTATTTTTGAAATTCTTGTTAAATCTTCACCACTTATTACCAAATGTTTTATATATAATGAGCCCAATTTTTTTACTATTACAAAATCTCCAACTAAAGTTTCATTTGGTTTTAAATCTGTTTTTATGTCCACTTTAGTTTCTTCATTATTATTATTAAAATAATTTTGGTTATAATCTGTTTTAATTTCTTCAGCAATTGTTTCTTTTACAGGAACTACTACTGGTTCAGTAATTACAGGTTCTGAACGGGAAGGAATTCTAATAATTTTACCAGTTTTTAGTTTTTCAGTAGTTATTTTATTTCTTTCAATTAATTCGGCTGCAGTGCAATTATAATATGCTGCCAAGCTATTGATATTATCTCCTTCACCAATTTTATAAACTATATAACTCTTTGATCCGCTAATATCTATATTTATCTCTTCGCCATAAGCAGCAGGTATAATCGTTTTTTTTGTAGAATCTAATACATTAACTTCTTTAGTTTCATCATTTTTAAGATTATTGCCAAGTATTGGAATTGTATTTTCTGAGGCAATTGTTTCTTTTACAGGAACTACAATTGGTTCAGTAATTACAGGTTCTGTTATTATAGGTTCTGAACGTACAGGAATTTTTATAATTTTACCTGCAATAAGTTTTTCAGTAGTTATATTATTACGTTCAATTAATTCAGCAGCAGAGCAATAGTAATAAGTTGCTAAGTCTTTTATATTATCTCCTTCGCCTACTTTATAAACTATTAAACTATTTGATCCTTTATATTCTGTTCTTAATTCTTGTCCATAAATTGTTGGTTTATTCGATTTTTTGGTAGAATCAACGTTATTAACTTCTTTTGGATCAGCATTTTTAAAATTATCTCCAAACTTTGGAAGCGTATTTTCCTCAACTGGAGCTTCTTTTTCAATTATTTTAGGTTGTTCTAAACTTTTAACTCCATAAGCAGGAACTTTTATATTTTTAATACCTTTTAAACTGCCACCAGTTTGCGGATTTGCATCAATTAGTGAACGTTCAGTTATGTTAAACTTTTGCGCAATGAATTCCCAAGTATCACCACTAATTACAGAGTATATAATGTATTCTTTACCTTTAATAGTTTTAGTTACATATTGTTGATTTTGTTGAGCTAAAACTATATTTATTGAAAAAACTAAGAATGCAATAACAGCTAATAAATGTTTCATTTTACTTTAAAATTATTTCAATCAAAAATACATTAATTACTTACAAACTATTATTTCATTAATTGAATTTATTGTCAATAAATGTGGATTGTCTATTTTGTGGGATGGGAAGAAATTAATCCAGAATATAAATTTTCGTATTCAATTGTCATTTTTTTTGCACTAAAATTGATTATTTCTTTATTTTCTTCAATTTTTAAATTATTAAAAATATCAGTTAATTCTTTAACACTTTTTGTTTGAAAGAATTTTGCTTGTTTACTATTACTTTCAAAAATTTCTTTGTGTTGAGGAATATCAGATACAATACAAGTTAATCCAGTCATACCAGCTTCTAGCACCGAGTTTGGAAATCCTTCAGATAATGAAGCTGAAATATAATAGTCGCCAATTTTTAAATACTCATGTACATTATTAACATTTCCTGGGAAAGAAATATTTAAACCTACAGAAGCCTTAATGCATTTACTTTTTAATGGACCTTCCCCTAAAAAATATAATTGGTAATCGGTATTATTTTTAAAACTTTTAAATGAGTTAATAATGGTAAATGGATCTTTTCTATCAGTTAGTTGTCCTAAACTTATTATTATTATTTTATTTAATGGAATATTTAATTTTTTCTTTAGTTCAGTTTTTTCAAGTTCATTTATAGGGTAATATAATTTTGACTCAACACCATTTTGAATGCATTGAATATCACTATCAATATTTTGATAATGATTTTTTAAATATTTTGAAACTACAGTTTTTGCAGTAGCATTTTTAAAAGCTACTAGCTCTTTTTTTGCAAAATACCTTCCTATCAATTTACCATAAGTATCAGAATAATTTTTTTCGAGTATAGCTTGCAAAGTAACAATGCGTTTGTAATTACTTAAATATTTAAAAGCAAAATAACTTCCTCGCAATCCTTGTGTATGTATAATATCTGGCTTTATTTTATCAACTTCTTTTATTAATTTTTCTTTACCTTTTAAAATCCATTCAGCCCTACTTAAATTTAAAGATGTTATTTTTATTGGAAGCTTTTTAAAATCTTCAATTTTACTTTTTGCATTTTCAGGTGAGAGTGTAATTATATAAATATCAAATTTAGAATAATCAATATTTTTGCAAATATTGTAAATTACATTTGTTAATCCTGATGTTTCTAAAGTAGAATTAATAATTAATATTTTATTTTTAATAGGCTTCATTTTTTAGTTATTGTATCTAATTTTATTAAAAATAAACATCATTCTATTTAATAAGTTATAATATGTTTTTTTGTATGTAAACATATTTATGTTTATGAATAATTGTATTATTGCACTGGTTTTAGTTATAAAATTTCCTTTTATAAATGCGAAAACTATTATTTTTAATATTCGTAAATTAACCCACTCAGTAATAATTTTTTTATCTAATTTAGATGAATTATTAAGCTCTAAATTGAAAAAGTCAAACTTGAGTTTTTTAAATAAGCCAATAGCAGAATTTAAATTTTTGTAATCCCACTTGATTTTCTTTTTTAAAATAATAATATCCAATAAATCACTATTTACATTGTAATTAAAAACTTTAAATAAGTTTTGTTTTGCTTTTAGAGTGGCATTTTCGTTTTGAATTTCTTTGTTATTATTTGAAACACTATTTGGGTTTCGCCTATATAAATATCTGTCTTTGTTATCACTTTGGACAAATAAATTAATATTATTAAAAAGCAAATTTGAAAAAAGATCGTAATCTTCAATATGCTGGTTTTGTAGATTATCGCTAAAATATATGTTTTTTAAAATAGCAGTTTTAATAAACATTCCAGGATGAGCTAACGGAGTTTCAAATAAACTTATAAATTTTGCAGATTGTAAAGTGTAACCATAAAACGACTCTACTTTGCTATGATAATTTCCATTTGGTGTAATATAGGTTAAATAAGATGTAACAAGTTCTATATTTAGATTTTGATTTACAATTGCTATTTGTTTTTCTATTCTGTTTAAAGGCATAATATCATCAGCATCAAACCTTGAAATATATAAACCAGTGCATAAATCAATTCCTTTATTTAAGGTTTTTATTAATCCAATATTACCCTCATTGTTATATAATTTTACTCTTTTATCTTTCTTTTCAAATTCTTTTAACTTATCAAAAGTATCATCTATTGAACCATCGTTAATAATAATTAATTCAATATTCTTATAGGTTTGATTAATTATGGAATCAATGGCTTGAGTTACAAATGGTGCAACATTATAACATGGAATTAAAACGGAAACAAGAGGTTTATTTTCCATTAACAATTAATTTATTAACCAACCAATAGCTAGATTTAATAGTACGAATAAAATTTTTGTTTTTAAGTACAAATTTTCCATAGTTTAAAAAGTAATCCATTCTAGAAAACTTATTTTCTTTCATTATTTTCAAAACTTTATAATTGTATTCCGATTCAATTTCGGGCAATAAATTTTTATTATGTATTAGAGCAAAATATTTTTTTATTTCCAAAGTGCTTTTTTCAAAATCAATTAACTTTTTTGAATCAGTACTTCGGGAAGCGGATTCGTTTAAAATTCTATAAACTGCACTTACTTTAGGGAAATATTTAATTTTGGTAAGTTTAGCAATATAAATCCAGAAAGGTAAATCACCCAATTTCCAAGTTTTGTTTAAAGGGTCAATGTCGTTTAAATAATTTTTAAATAAATTTGTTCTATAACAAACAGTAACAGTACCAATTAAATTTACTTTACATAATAAATGTTCAAAAATATCATCGGTATTTGGGCGTTTAACTTTTAAATCTTCAAACGTGTTATTCCATTCAATCAATCTTTGGTAATTGGTATGCACTAAACCATAATTTTCATTTTCTTCTAAAAACTTAACTTGATTTTGAAGTTTATGTTTATCAATCCAATAATCATCCCCTTCAAAATAGGCGGTATATTTTGAGTTTGGATAACTTAGCAAATCAATCCAATTTTTATTAGCTCCTACATTTTTTTCTTGTAGTATTAGTTTAATTTTATCTGGAAAATTTAATTGGTATTCTTGCAATATTTCTCTAGTTCCATCTGTCGAAAAATCATCAGCAATTACTAATTCCCAAGCATATTCGGTTTCTTGCATTAACACACTATCAATTGCTTGCGCAATGTATTTAGCATGGTTATAGGTTATTAAACAAACTGTAACTAAGGGTTTATTCATTAATTATTTTACTATTTCCCCTTTTTCACACATTAAAAAAATACTTGAACACAAGTCAGGGTATTGTTGTCCTAATTGGTAGCAGCCTTCTAAGTATTCTTTCGAAATAATATCGGTATTCAATAATCTGTCCCATTGAAAATTAGCCAATGCTTTAAAAAATATTCCTGATCTATGAACTACTTTTAAGCCTGCTGCTTTTGCATCTCTTTCTAAAGTATCTAAGGTATAAGTTATATAATGGCCATGTTCTTTTTCGGCAGGAGTAATAGCTGCATTGTGGCTTATTAAACCCATTTTAACAGCAATTTGCCTTGAAGGCGCATTGGCATTTGGACACACCAAAAAAAATCTTCCATTTTCATCTAGCCATTCATCGTTTATTCTTTTTAATACTGACACTGGATTTTCAATATGTTCTAATACATGAGTTAAAACTATATTGTTATATTTCTTAGGCAAATTTGCAGTTTCAAATAATGAATTTACAAATTGAATATTATGATTTTTCAAGTCGCTTTTAGCTATTTCAATGGCTTCATCCGATGCTTCAACACAGGTAATATCGGTAAAATGTTGAGTAAATCTTTTGGTAAAATCACCTTTAAAACTACCAAGTTCTAAAAAACTTCCTGGTTTAAAAAAAGGTATAAACGATTGTAACATATAATGATGCATTACATCAAAATCGAAATTATATGCGTATTTATGGTCTGCGGTATCTTTTAATTCTTGGTTGTAGTTTCTTTTATTTTCCATCTTTTATATTAACTGTATAGTTCAAAAAAATACTATCTACACTTTCATTTTCTTTAATAAAATTAAATTTATTATACAATGAAATGGCTTTCGTATTATTTTTATTTACTTCTAATTTTATATTTTTTAAATCAAATTTTTCGCAATAAACAATGGCATTTTCTAATAATTTATTTGAAAAACCTTTGCCAGTATAATTTTCTTCAACACTTACATTGGTTATAAAAAGTATTTTACTTTCATCGTTTTTATAAGCTGCCAATAATCCAATTAGTTTTGTATTGTTCCAAATTTCAAATTTAATTGCTTTTTCGAATATTTTAAGTGAATATTCTTCAAGCGATATTCTTGTATTTAATGGTGGTACAAATTGATTATTACAACTATTTAAATGTAGTAAAATATCGTTAAATGTTGCCGAATTATATTTAAATTCAATGTTATCCATTATTTTATTGAAATAAGTTCAGCAGCACCAAATCCATATTTTCCAAATTCGTTACCATTATACAACAAATAAACTTTTTTGTTCATTTCAAAAATATGAGGGTAACACATCATTTCGTTGTCCCAATCGTTTGTACTTAAATTTATTCCCGACTCTTCATCCGCTCTTGTCCAGTTTTCCAAATCGTAAGAGTAGGCATAACCAATTTTATAACCTCTCTCTTTATTTTTCCTAAAGTCGGTAGCTTCTCTATAACAAAAGTACATGTGGTATTTGTTGTCAATAAAAATTACAGTTGGCAAAGCTTGGCATTCATCGTTGTTTAATACATCAGGAATAATTTGTTTTCCATCATTTTTATTCCAATTTATACCATCGGTTGATTTGGCTAAACCTATTTTGTAAACCCTGGCTTGTGGCTCAAATTCTGTTTTAGGAATCCATTTTGTACCAAAAATATAAAACATGTAAAACAGATTATTGATTTTTTTTACAAAACCATCTCCAACTAAAAAAGGTTCATTTAATGATGGACCTAAAACAGGCCCATTTCCAACTCTTTCAAAAGTTTCGCCATTATCAAAACTTTGTGCAAGTCCTATTCCTGTATCTACTGGCACTGATATTCTTCTATTCCAACCGCAGGTATAAGCCCAAATTTTATCTTCATTTTTAAATGGATTGATAGGAAAAATACCATGTTCATCAAAAGTACCTAACTTACCTAAATCAATTACTGTTTTTTTTGATACATTTAATACTTTACTTAAAGTTAAATCCATATCAATAAATGAAATAAAACTTAAATATTCTCCTTTATTATCTTTGGCTCTGGTTGAAAAATATATTCTTACAAAATTATCAAAAACCAATGTTTGTGGCGATTGTGCAAATTCTTTGCAATTGTTTGATAATTGAAACTGCGAAGGGTCGAATATTTTACCCAATTTTTTCCATTCCATATTATTTTTCTAAAACTGCTAACCCAAATCCGTTTTTACCTACCGAATTTCCTAAATAATACATATAAATATTTCCATTTAACTCAAACACATGCGGATAACTAATCATTTCCGAATCCCAACCTTCATCCGAAACTGAAATGCCAACATTTTCATCGTCTCTTGTCCAATCAATTAAATTGGTTGAAAATGCATAGCCAATTCTGTATCCATTGGTTTTTCCTCTATAATCTTTTCCACCTCGGTAACAAAAAAACAGATGATAAATTCCATCTTTAAAAAATACATCAGGGCTCGCTTGCGCTTCGTTTTCTATTTTGCTTTCTATTAAATCTTTGTTGTGTTTTTCCCAATTAATTCCATCAATAGAGGTAGCCATTTTTATTTTATAAATGGGTTCAGGTTTTCCAATATCCAATATCCATTCAGTTCCTGCAATATAAAACAAATAAAATTTATTGTTATAAAACCTAATTTTTGGCCCACTTAATATAAATGGTTCGTTTAGTGTATAAGGAATAATTGGCCCATTGCCAATTTTTTCAAATGTTTCTCCATTATTTGTGCTTTTAGCAAAGCCTATTGAAGTATTAAATGGCACAGACTCACACCTTGTCCAGCCGGCATAATAAGCCCAATACTCTTCTCTTTGTTTTATAACCGAAACTGGGTATGTGCCAAATTCATCAAAAGTACCTAACTCACCAAGTTTTAAAATGGGTTCCGTGCTTATTTTTAATATTTTAAATAAATTGTCTTTATCAAAATCAACAAAGGCTGAATAACTCACGTATTGACCATTTTCATCGGCTTTTGGCCTGCATGAAAAATATACCCTTATAAAGTTTGAAAAGTGAACAACATGAGGTGCTTGCGCAAATTCGTTCATCCATGCCGGAGTATCTAAAATGGTGGGATTAAATACATTCCCTAATTTTTTCCATTTAAATTTTAAACTCATATTAACACGTACTCCTTTTCAATCATTCTTTTTGTTTCTTCTTTTGAATTAAACATCATTACATCAATAATAGAAAGGAATGGAATAAATTCATTATTCAATTGCTTGTAAACACAATTGTTTGCTTTTATAAAATTTAACTTTATACCCTCGTTTAAAAAATGTTCTTTACTATACAATTCTATACCTCCAATTGGGTTTAAATAAGTTTCAGCATTTAACTCCTTACAAATGGCTATTACTTTTTCTTCAGCTTTTAAGTTGTGATTAATAGCTAATGTGGATGAAATAACAATTTCGGTTTTAATTGATAAATAATTGAGCGTGTTTTTTAAAGCATTTAAAATAAATTCGAATAGGTTTAAGCATTCAAAATTAAAATTGCTCTCAACCAAATTATAAACTTCGTTAAAATAAGGTGCTTTTTTATAGTTCTCTTTTATTTTATTTAATACTTTAGTTTTTTCCTTTAACCAATCTAAACTTAGTTCTCTCTCTTTTACATTTAAAAAATCCGAATCACTTTTTAAAGGTAAAGTAAAGTACTCATCTTTTCCATTCAGGAGCAATCTATTTCTATTAATCCAGCCTTTTTTGGTAAATTGAATATTGTCGTAAATAACAAATTTATCAACGGCATTTATTAATTGAAAATACCCAATATACGGGAAAATATATGGCTGCATAATGCCTATTTTCATAAGTTAATTATTTAATGCCCTGAGTATTATTCTACAAACAAAATCAATTTCTTCGTTTGATAAATGATGATAAACTGGCAAACACAAAATTCGTTTTGAAATGGTTTCACTTACCGGCATTTTATTTTCACTTTTATAAATTTCAACCGTATTTAGCGATGGATAAAAATACCTTCTTGGAAATATTCTATTGGCTTCTAAATCGGTTTTAACTTTTAATAAAACAGCTTCGCTTTCAAATATTACAGGGTAGTAAGCAAAGTTATAAGAAGCATTTTTGTTTATTTCAACTTTGCCTATATCTGGTCTATCTAACCATTTATTGTACTGTAAACTTTGGTTTTTCCTCGAAAGTAATATGGCTTCAATATTTTCTAAATTGGCCAAACCCATGGCTGCATGAAATTCTGAATTTTTTCCATTTATTCCCACCGCATTAAAATTTTCGGGCCCATTATGGCCAAAATTTCTTAACAAAGCCATTTCTTTTAAAAGCTCTGAGTCGTTTGTAAAAACTGCACCACCTTCTACCGTATGAAACAATTTAGTAGCATGAAAACTGGTTGTCACTATATCGCCAAATTCAAATACAGATTTTCCATTATATTTTGTTCCAAAACAATGGGCGGCATCGTATATTACTTTTAAATTGTGTTTTTTTGCAATTGTGTCAATGGCTTCTATTTCGCATGGATTTCCAAATACATGAGTGGCCAAAATTGCAGTAGTATTCGGGGTAATTGCTGCCTCTATTTTTGCCGCATCAATATTAAATGTTTTGCTATCAATATCTACAAAAACGGGTGTGCAACCTTCCCATACTATGCTACTTGTTGTTGCTACATAACTAAAAGGAGTAGTAATTATTTCACCTTTTAATTTTAAAGCTTTTATAGCTATTTGTAAAGCAATGGTTCCGTTATTTAAATACAGTAAATGTGGAACTTGCAAATATTCTTTTAGTTTTAATTCTAACTCATTTACCAATGGTCCGTTGTTGGTTAGCCATTGTCGTTGCCAAATGCCTTTTAGGTATTTAGAATAAGTTTCGAATTCGGGGAGATAAGGAACGGTTACGTATATTGCCATTTTATAAAGACCTGCAATATAAACAAATCTTTAAAAAGCTAAAATAATTGATTTATTCATTGTTTTTTTTAGGGTTATAACCATTTACAATTAAACCAATATCGTCAATAATGTCTTTTTTATACTTTTTAATTAAAATATAAAATATACCAACTGATAGCAAAATACTTAAAATAGAACCCAATATGTTATTTGTAAAAGGAATAAAAATTAGTTTTGAAACATATAAAATAATTAAATAAATACCTGATAGCGCTAACACAGGCACCATATCAATTAATTGATTTTTTAAATAATAACCCGAAACATTGCCAGCATAATACAAGTTAAACAAAACGCCAATTAGCGAAATGCCTAATATTCCCAATAATATGCCAACTATTCCAAATTGAAAGCCAACGGCAATTCCAATTACTAACAATATTTTTTTTATAATTTCTAAATGTAAAAATTTATCAGACCTGCCTTTGGCTAAAATTAAATTGATATTTAAAGCACTTATAGGATACAAAATACCAATAATGGCAAATAATTGAAAATAAACAACCATATCTAACCATTTATTACCTAAAAAAATGGTAACTATTTGGTTTGCAAAAATGCAAATAGTACCCATAACAGGGATTATAAATATATTTAATAAATTATTGGTTTTTAAGTAAATACTTTTAAGTCTTTCGGCATCGTTTTGTGCAGCTGCCATTACTGGAAACAATACCCTAACAATAGCAGTAGTAAAAGTACCAACTGTAACATTTATTAAATTTTGGGCAAAACTGTATAAACCCAACGAAGCTGCAGAAAAAAACTTTCCAATTATTACTGTATCAATACTTCCAAATATAGTATTTAATAAGCCAGATATAAAAACCTTAAACCCAAAACCCAATAACGATTTTACAGATTTAAAATGCAAAATAAATGAAGGCCTCCAACTTTGGAAGTACCAAACTATTACTGCATTAAACAAACTATTTAATATTTGCTGATAAACTAAAGCCCAAACTCCAAAGTTAAAATAAGCCAATATTAGCGCAATAATGGATGATAAGACTAAAGATACAGTTGAATAAATTTCTAATATTTTAAAATTAAGTACTTTGGTTAAAATAGCATTATGGGTTAACACCAACGAATTAAAAAAGAAGATGATGGAAAGTACTTGTATTATTTTAGTTAGCTCATTTTGATTATAAAATAAAGCAACCCAAGGTGCACTTATAAAAAGTAACAATGAAATAACTAAGCCTAAAATAAAAGTTAACCAAAACACCGATGAAAGTTCGGTTTGATTCACTTCCTTTTTTTGAATTAAACTGGTAAATAAACCTAATTCGCTCATGGAGTTAAGCAAAACGGTTAATACAGTTACCATTCCCATTAACCCAAATTCTTTTGGACTTAACAAGCGAGCTAAAATAATGCTCACACCAAATTTTACAACCAATTTAGTAAACTGACCAACTATAGCCCAAGTGCCTGCTTTAATTATTTTATTTGTCAAGTTTTAACTGTTTCAGTTTATTTTATTAAAAATAGATACTATTAATAAGTTGCAATATTACATTAAAATAGGTTTTATAAAATGATGAGAAAATAGTGATTAGTTTTGTTCCAGTTGTTTATCAATTTCAAAATATTTTGCATCAATATAAAAACAAACGAAATAGGTAGTACAGTAATACATTAAGTTTGGCTCTAGTGAATAATGTATAAAAAACAATATAAATAATATAAAATTCTCGGATTTTAAACTTCTGACTCCTATTTTGTAAAAAAAGTAAAGGGGAATTAAGAATAGTATGCCAAATTGTGTAAAAAGATATAAAAAACCATTATGCGGTACAGGATTTTCAGTAAAATTTTTATATCTCGATGCAAAATTAATAATACCAGGGCCATAAATAAAATTATTATCTACTATCAATTCAAAACCCGATGTTAAAGATTTTGTCCTTTCTAAATCGCTTCTAGAGGATTGAGAAGAATTATTACCAGAAAGATACCTTGCTATAGATGAAGATGGATTTTGAACTACATAATCTTCAATTTTGTTCCAAAAAATAAAAACACTTAGAATTAATAAAATAGTAAATGAAAAAAACATAATTATTTTTCGCTTATTTATTTCTTTAAAAAATAAATATAAAAAGAAAAAAACTAACATAATAATAGTTTGCCTAGAACCAGATAATTCTGTTAAGTATACAGTAAATATTATTAAAAAAAAGAGAACTGTTTTTTTTAAATTGTTTAAATAATTTTTAACCCATTCAATATAAACAATAGTTAAAAAAATACACAATAAACCAGAGTATGCATTTGCATCAATAAGAGTACCAGCAATTCTTGTTAAAGCTCTTTTTTCTAAATTGCCACTTGATAAAAGTATTGAAAAAAGAATTGGATTTTTTTCTTCAAAAATGCCTTGTAAAGTTAGTATTGCAAATGAAGTTAAACATATTGCAATAAACCATGTTTTTAAATATTTTGAATTCGAGTATAAATTAAAAGTCCAAGAAAAATAAAAGCTATATATAAAAACCCTAATTAAATCATTAAAATTTGGTGTTGATTTATTTATAATCCAATCAACTAAAAGTAAAGGAATAGAAGCAATTAAATAAAATGCAGTATTCCAATTATTTGTTTGATTTATTAATTGGTTGACATTAAAATTTTTAATAAAAAAAATAAAACTTAAAATGAAACATAATATTATAACTGAATTACTTGAAACACCAATTATACCTGTAAGTAAATAAAGATTATTAATTAAAATAATACCAATTATGAAATTTATAATTTTTTCAAAATTAAACGTCATATTTTTTTGTAGAACTAATCAAAAAATTAATAAAAACAAAAACTAACCAAATAAATGAAAATAAAATTATACCGATAATAGTGTAAAATAATTTTGATTTACTTAAATAAGTTAATGGCAAAGTAGGAGAGTCTATAACTTGTAAAATAGGCTTTTCTTGATCTAAATTAAATTTGGCTATTTCCTTATTTTTAACAACTTCAGCATACATCATGCTTAATAATTCGTTTTCTTTTCTTAATCTATTTTGTTTAACTTTACCTTTAAATTTATATACGTTCATTGTATTGTCAAAGGCTTCAGCAGTTTCATAATCATTTAAAATCATTACTTTTTTAATAGAATCCTCCCTGCTGCTAACTAAATTATAGTTAGCTTTCAAATTTTTAATAACCGATTCTTCGTAAAATGAACTTAAATTTTTGAATATAGATTCAACTAAAAGTTTCGAAATACTTTCATCTTCACTAGTAAAGTTAATAATAATAATTCCAGTTGGGGGTAGGTTAACAAAAGAAGTATTTTTCTTTTTTACAGGTTCAATTATTAATTTATTCGATTTTAAAAGTATACTTAATAATAAATCAATAACTTTATTCTCTTGATAATTTAAATTGTCAATGTTTAAATTTTTAAAGCCTTTAAAATTTTTTATTTCTTCGTCATTTTTAAATTTTGATTCAATATCCCAGTTTATAAAAAGTTGGTCAGCAATTGTCGTGTTTTTTTTAAGCAAAACTAAAAGTGATTGGCCAAGTATTTTTTTTGTACCTACTAAAAATAATATTTTATCTTCACTTAAATTTAATGAAGATGAACCAAAATTAAATTGGCTAGCAATTGCAGCTAAAGGATTACTTGAAGATGATTTTGATTCATTTAAAACAAAACTTAATTTTGCTTCATAATTAACTTTACTAAAATAGGCATAGCTTAAGCCTAAAGAAGCTCCAGTTACTATTAAAATAATAAATAATATTTTAAATTTGTAAGAAAATTTTAAAAAGTCAAATATAATTTTCTTTAATTCATTAAAAGTTATTTCTTTTTGTTTCATTATTTTATTTTTGTATGGTATAAATTAAAAAAACAATAGTAGTAAAAGTAGAAGCAATTGCAGTAATTTCAGCAACACTTGTACCTTTTTTAACTTCTCTCTTTGGAATTACTATTTCGCTCCCAGGTTTTATTTTAGGGTAAAATTTAAAAAATAAAAACGAATTGGTAGCTTTAACTGTTCCATTGGCATAAACCACATAAGCTTTTCTTCGCAGGGCTTTTGAACTAAACCCTCCGGCATTATTTACAAAACCTTTTAGCCCTGAAGCATTGTTTACATTAACCCTTACCGGGTATAGCACTTCGCCACTTACTAAAACAGTTTGTTTTTCAAATGGTACTTTTATCAAATCTCCTTCTCTTAATAGTAAATCGGCTTTTGAGCCTGGTTTTTTTAAAATTCTTGTTACATCTATCCCTACAATATCATATTCCAACTCGTTTTCTTCTTCTATTTTATCATTTATATCAGCAGTATCTTTACTTTGTTTTTGTAATGCTTTTAGTTTGTTGTATTGTATTAAGTTTTGCGACTCACTTTTAATTCTTTTTCTTAATAAAATAATTCCATCAACCGAGCTTGCTGCAGTTAGTCCACCACTGCGTTTTAATAAGTCTGATATACGCTCAGTGTTTTTTTCTAAAGTGTATGACCCCGGGTATAGCACTTCACCTTCTATTGATACATTTTTCTGTGTTTCATAACCGGGCATTCTGTATACAGTTATTATGTCAAAAGGCTCTAATTCAAATTTTAAGTTGGGGTTATCTTTTAAGTCTTTATCTAAATCAAATTGTTTAATTATTGCTATTTCGGTATTGGTTTTTGTTTTATCTATATCGTATTTTCTTCTCGAAACCTCAACTCTATTAAAAGATGCATCTTCTTTAAAACCACCTGCTGCAATAATTAAATCTTCTATTTTCATGTTTTGAGCAAAAGGAAATAATCCGGGTTTTAGTACTTGCCCATAAATGGTTACATTATAACTTTCTTTTAAATCAAGCTTAGAGGCTATTTGAATAATGTCTTCGCGTTGTAAAACTATATCTTGCACTTTACCATTTTTTGCATCTTCTAAATTAATTGAAAGCATCGTTAAACTATTGTCTTCTTTTAATCTATAAATAATTGCTCTTGTTAAAAATGCATCTTCTTTTAATCCATCAGCTTTTGTTATTAATTTTAATATAGTTAATCCATTTTCTAACGCATATGTTCCTGGTCTAAAAACTGCACCATTTATTTGAACTCTATTTTCAAAACGCGCTAGTAGTTTATCAATTGTATACACATCGCCACTTTTAGGTGTAAATATTCCATACAACTCTTGTTGAATATCTGCTACACTTTTTTCTTTATTTGTGTTTCTTATAACTTTAATTTTTTCTTTATAAGCATCATTTGTAAATCCGCCTGCAAAGTTTATAATATCTTTTAAAGTTTCATTTTTTTGAACTTCAAAAAAGCCAGTTCTTTTAACTTCACCTTCAATTTCAATTTTGTTTTCGTATGGATTAATTTTTATTATATCTTGGTCTTGAAGCCTTATATTACCTTTTGCTTCGGCCTTTTGCATGAAATCATAAATGTCTAAAACAGCTATTGTTTTGTTGTTTCTTATTACTTTTATATTTCTCATAGAACCATTTATATTTGGTCCACCCGAAGCATAAAGTGCATTAAATACAGTTGCTAGCGAAGGTAAAGTATAAGTGCCAGGTAAATTTGCTTCACCCACAATTATTACTTTTATACTCCTTATATTTCCTAAAGTAATGTTAACTTTGGTTTCGCCTGTTAGTATTCTATCATATACTTGTGAAAGCGATTTTATAATTCTTATTTTAGCTTGTTCTATAGTTAAACCTGAAACTTGAACAATTCCAGCTAATGGAATTCTTATATTTCCGTCTGGGCTCACTTTTAAATTCATGCTTTCTTCCGAATAACCGTAAATATCAATTAGTAATTCATCATCTGGACCTAATTGGTAATTTTGAGGTGTTGCCATTTTTAAATTAGGCTCAAAGGTTAAATTTTTGTTGTTAAACAATTCAGCGCCATAAATTTTACTTTTTTCGTAGCTAATTTCTTTTTTTGATTTTTCAACTTTATTAAAAGGTTTTCTATTGGTTATGTTTGTATTATTTGATTTTAAATTAATATTGTTTTGTAAAGTGTTAATTCTATCTTTTAATTTGTTAAATTCTTCGGTAGGCATATTTCTTCTTTTTGCCTCCATTTCAAGCTGATTAATTGTCAATCCGTTGGCTTGTGTTTTTGTCCAAAAGTCAGCAATTTGTTCGTCAGTTAAATCGTCAATTTTTATGGTAGAAATATTTTGTAAACTTAAAGGTTGTGTTTGCGCTTTTAATTTAATTGTACTTAAATTACAAAAACCAATTATTAAAAAAAATTGAATAAAAAATTTGAAATATTTATGCATATGGGTTAAGGTCGTAGCTTTAAAATAGATTTGCAAAGTAATAATTTATTCTAAAAATATATACAAGTAAATATTTGAAGGTTATAAATTACAGTATTGATAACTTGTTTGTACAATAAGGATTTTATTTAATTATTTTCGTTTTTTGTATTTATACAATTTATGGAAAAAGTTAAGTTAAATGTTTTAGGTTTAAGCAGCGGACAAACCAGTGGAAGTTATACCTTAATTTTGGGTGAAGCCAATGGAATTAAACGACTACCAATTGTAATTGGAAGTTTTGAAGCACAAGCAATTGCAATTGAAATAGAAAAAATAGTTCCTTTTAGACCAATGACTCACGATTTGTTTTTGAGTTTTTTTAAAGAATTTGAAATTGAATTAATTGAAGTTCAAATTTATAATTTACATGAAGGTGTTTTTCATGCAAAATTAATTTGTTCGCAATTAGGCATTATTAAAGAAATAGAAGCACGAACTAGCGATAGCATAGCCTTGGCAGTAAGGTTCAAATGTCCAATTTATACTTTTGAAGATATTTTAGAAGAAGCAGGAATTATAATAGATGCAGAAGATGAAGAAGATATTTTTGATGACGGTGAAAGTAAAAAAATTAACATTTTAGCAATAAAACCAAACGAATTAAGAAATTTAAATTTAGAAAATTTAAATACATTATTAAATGATGCATTAATTGAAGAAGATTATGTTTTAGCGGCAAAAATTAGAGACGAAATAGAAAAAAGAACCAAATAAAACATAATTTTAAAATACAATGAATATTAAAAACCGCCTAGTTTTAATGAGTTTTCTTCAATTTTTTATTTGGGGAGCATGGTTAATAACAGTTGGAAATTACTGGTTTGCCAATAAACAATGGAGCGGTGCCGAATTTGGTGCAATTTTTTCTACCTTAGGCTTATCGTCTATACTAATGCCTGCTTTAACTGGAATTTTAGCAGATAAATTTATTAATGCAGAAAAACTGTATGGCATTTTACATATTATAGGTGGGTTGTTTTTGTGTTTTATTCCAGAAGTTAATTCGCCCACTTTCTTTTTCTGGGTAATTTTTGGAGCTATGTTGTGTTACATGCCAACTATTTCATTGTCTAATTCTATAGCATATACCATTTTAAAAAATAACAATTTCGATGTAGTTAAAGTATTTCCTCCTATACGTGTTTGGGGAACCATTGGTTTTATTTTTGCTATGTGGACAACCAATATTTCAGGAAATAAAGCTTCATCAAATATGTTTTACATAGCTGCTTTTGCTGCCATTACTTTAGGTATTTACTCTTTTTTTTTACCAAAATGTCCACCACAGAATTTAATTTCTAATAAATCGACATGGATACAAAAACTTGGTTTAAATGCGTTTAAACTTTTTGGCACTTATAAAATTGCATTGTTTTTAATATTTTCAATGTTTTTAGGTGCAGCTTTGCAGTTAACCAATATGTATGGCGATACTTATTTATCCGATTTTTCTAAAATTCCTGAATACAGCAATTCGTTTGTAGTTAAATATTCAACTATTGTAATGTCGGTTTCTCAAATTTCGGAAACCTTATTTATTTTGGCAATTCCATTTTTTTTAAAACGATTCGGTATCAAACAAGTGATGTTAATTTCAATGATTGCTTGGGTTTTACGTTTTGGTTTATTTGCGTTTGGCGATCCTTCGGGAGGTTTATGGATGATTTTTTTATCGTGCATTGTATATGGAATGGCATTCGATTTTTTTAATATTTCAGGTTCTTTATTCATCGAAACATCAACCGATTCTAATATTCGCTCAAGTGCACAAGGCTTGTTTATGATGATGACAAATGGCTTTGGGGCTGTGCTTGGTAGTTCTATTAGTGGATTGTTAATTGATAATTATTTTACTGTAAATGGCACTAAAGATTGGTATTCTATTTGGATTTCTTTTTCTATTTATGCATTAATAATTACAATTGCTTTTGCATTTTTATTTAAACATAAACACAATCCAAAAGAATTGGAAAATGCTATATAAAAAATTTATTTAAAACTTTTTACCACATCCCAAACCAAATCTGTTTCAAAACCTCGGCTTACTAAATATTGGGCTGTTTTGTTAGCTTTTACGAGCACATTTTTATCTTTTAGTTTTTGATACTTTTCAATCGCTTCTTTTTTTAAAGTTTCATCATATTGATCAGAATCAATTTCTTTCATACCTTGTTGGATACAATAATCTGAAATATGCTTTAATTTAAGTGATTGTTTAATTTTATTTCGGCCCCATTTTTTTATTCTAAATTTTCCTCCTGCATAAGCCTTTGCAAACCGCTCTTCGTTTAAATAATTCTGATTAATTAGTTCAACTATAATTCGGTCTGCTTTTTCATAATAAATTCCTAGTTCCGCTAATTTGTTTTTAGTTTCTGAGTGACAACGCTCCTGATAAGCGCAATAATGAGCCATTTTTAACAAAGCTTGTTCAGGGGTAAGTACTATTTTTTTATCTGCCATTCATTTTAATAAAATTACAAAAATAGAATACAAATTTCAATTTATATTCAAAATCAAGTATTAGTTTTGACCGCAATGAATGAAAATCGAAAGTCTTTATTATTATTATTTTTTGCCAATGGAATTAGTGGTTTTGCTCAAGGGGTAAGTATGCTTTCTATTCCTTGGTATTTTGCCAAAAATAACAATAGTTCTGTCTTTAATTATGCGTATGCTTTTCTTACTTTTTTAATTATGTTTTTTGGTTTGTATGCTGGTACTTTAGTCGACAAATTTAGCAGGAAAAATAATTTTTTAATCACATCCCTTGTTTGTGGTTTTTTAATATTAGTTATTTCATTAATTGGTTACTTTAATAATGGTTTAACTTCTCCTTTAATAATAATGGTTTTTGGAATTACTATGTTAAATTACAATATTCATTATCCTACTTTATATGCCTTTGGGCAAGAAATTTCGTTACCCGAACAATACAAATCGGTAAACTCAAACATAGAGATTGTTGGTCAGTCAACTTCTATTTTATCAGGTGGCTTTGCAGCAATGTTGTTAGATGGATTTCAATTTTCAGTTTTCAATTTTTCATTCAGTATTGAGCCTTGGTTTATTCACGATGTGTTTTTAATGGATGCAATTACCTATTTTATAGCGGCTGTTCTAATTTATTTAATTCCTTATGTTCCCATAAATAAAGTAGTTGATTTAAATGAAACAATTATTGAAAGACTCAAAAAAGGGTTTAATTATTTAAATGAAAATAGAATAATATTTATTTTTGGAATATGTAGTTACTTAGTTTTTGCTATGTTGTTGGTCGAAATTCATGCGGTTTTACCAACTTATATTAAAAATCATTTACAAGAAAAAGGAAATGTTTTTGCGCTATCAGATACAATTTATGCAATTGGTGCATTGGGAGCGGGTTTTTTTGTAACCAAAGTTTTTAATAAATTTTCTATTATTAATTCAATTATAGTTTTAACTTTTGTTACTGTTTTAATATTTTTTGCTGCCGCAATATCCAAAAGTGTATTAATTATTTATATTATTAGTTTAATTTTAGGATTTTGTAATGCTGGAATAAGGGTTTTAAGATTGACTTATATTTTTAAACTAGTTCCTAATAATTTAATGGGTAGGGTAGGAAGCATTTTTAATTTACTAAACGTATTAATAAGGAGCTTATTTATATTATTATTTTCGCAATCATTTTTTTCAACTAGTAATAACATGGTGTTTGCTTATGCAATCATGTCATTTTTTCTATTATTAGCAGTATTTTTTCTATTATCAATAAGGAAAAAGATTGCTGTTGATTAAATATTGAATAAATAAAATAATTTAAAAACAATATTTTAAGAATTTTTTTACAAAATAATATTTTATAAAAATGTATTTTCGTAGAGTTAAAATGTTTGGTATAACATTTGCTTTAATTAAAAATATTAAAAATTTAAAAAAAAACAAATACACAATGAGAAAATTAATTATTACCACTTTCGTAACAGTTGCAAGTTTTATAAGCATCAATGCAATTGCGCAAACAACTCCAGCTGAAACTCCAGCAGCAGTTGAAACTCCTAACCAAGCAGATATTACTTTTGAAAAAGAAACACACGATTTTGGAACAATTCCACAAGGTGTTCCTGCTTCTTACACTTTTGTATTTAAAAATACAGGTAAAGAGCCATTAATTATTACTAACGCAGCTGCTGGTTGCGGTTGTACTACTCCAGAATGGACTAAAGAACCAATTAAACCAGGAGGAAAAGGTTTTGTAAAAGCTACTTTTAATGCAGCTTCACCTGGCCCATTTAACAAGGCTGTTACAGTTCAAAGCAACGGTAAAAAATCTTCTGTTGTATTAACAATAAAAGGAGATGTTAAAACTGTTGAAGCGCCAAAACAACCTTAGTTTTAAGATAAATTACAACAAAAAAAATCCCGATTTGATATTCAAATCGGGATTTTTTTTTAATTAGCAGTTCCTACTTTTTCTTCTGTTTTAGTTTCTTCACTTTTTTTACTGCAGCACGATTTTTTGGATTCGCATTTTTTCTCTTCCTTTTTGTCAGTGCTTTGTGCAGCCGATTTGTTTTCGGTACTACAACACGATTTTTTGTCCTTCTTGCTTTTTTTTACAGGTTTAGTTTCTTCAGTTTTTTTAACCTTTTCAGTAGGTGTTACTTCACTTGCTGTTGCTTGAGGTGCTGCTGTTTGCGCTTTACTAGCTAAAGTAAATGCTGCAAATGCTGCAATAATTATTATTTTTTTCATGGTATTGATATTTAATTCAAAAATAGTAATGTATTTATTAATAACATAACTTTTTTTATTTAAATTGTTAAATATTAGTCAACTAATTTATTGATGATGATATGGTTCTCCTTTTATAATAGTAAAACACCTATACAATTGTTCAATGAACAACAACCTAATTAATTGATGAGAAAATGTAAATAATGAAAACGAAAGTTTTAAATTAGCTCTTTCGTAAACTGATTCGTCAAAACCATAAGCACCTCCAATTATAAATACCAAACTACTTTGCTGGGTGCTTATTTTATCAATATAATTTGCAAATTGGATTGAATTATAGTTTTTACCATTTTCGTCTAAAAGTATTACAAAATCAGTTGACTTTATATTTTTTAAAAATATTTCAGCTTCAATTTTCTTTGTTTGGTTTATATCTCTACTTTTATATTTTGTTGGCAATTCAAATGTTTTGGAATCAAATTTACAATAATGAGTTAATCGTTTCGAAAATTCTGAGAATCCTTCATCTATAAACTTAAAATGTGTTTTCCCCATTTGTAAAAGCGTTATTTTAATCATTATTTTTAGGAATCAAGCTTTTAATCGTTTTGTAATTTGTTTCAAATTTCTCTCCTTTTTTTCCTCCTAATTCTTTCCAATACAAAAGCATTTTTTCTTTTCGGTTTTCTGATGAAGGGTGAGTACTTAAAAATTCTGAAACTTCTTCTTTCTCATTATCCTTAAGTAATTTATTAAAAAATCCATTTGCTTCACTGGCATCGTATTCTGTTTCATACAAATAATTGATGGCACTTTTATCAGCATCGGCTTCATTATTTCGGCTAAATTTTAAACCTATTATATTTTGAGCAAAATTTATTAATCCATTTCCATCTCCAAATATTAAACTAATTAAAGCTGATAATCCAACTTGTTTTGCCATATTATCAATTGAATGCCTGTTATCTGCATGTGCTATTTCGTGTCCCATTACTCCAGCCAATTGGGCTTCGTTATCCAAATAATTTATCAATCCTGTAAAAATATATATTTTACCCCCTGGCAAACAAAATGCATTTAACACTGAGTCGTTTATTATTTTTAGCTCCCAATTAAATTCATCAGTATGTTTTACTTTACCCGATTTTAGTATTCTTTCTTTTATTAAATTTATTTTATCATAAAGTAATTTATTTTTATTTTCATCCAATATTTCATTTTTATACATCAAATCATATTGGTTTTGAGCTTGTTCACCTAATTCTTTGTCAATTGATGTACTTATATAGTTTTTCCATCCATTTCCGCATGAACTAAATACAACCGTTAGTGTTAAATAAATGACTAAGTGTTTTATTGAAGATTTCATTAAATTTATTTTTTTTGCAAATTTAGTAACATTTAAATCATTATTTACAAAAACACTTTTTGCATAATCTTATAGTTATATATTCGCCACACTTTTTTAAAAATGAAAAAACAAGTATTTTACACTCTTATAATTATATTTTTAGGCTTAAATAGCTTTGCTCAAATAAATCAATATGGACGAATTAAAGGTTTGGTTGTTGATAAAGACAATGGTGAGCCAATTATTTCTGCAAATATTAAAATAGTTGAATTACCCAATATAATTGTTCAATCAGATAATAATGGTATTTATGTTATCACTAAAATTCCCTATGGAAAATACGCAATAAGATTTGCATATATTGGCTACGAAACTAAAATTCTTGAAGTTGAAATAAACAACGAAGAGCCTATTCAGCTTAATTTCAATGTTGTAAAGAAAAAAAATCAATTAAACGAAATTACAGTAAGTGGCGAAAGAGAAAAAGCCAAAGAAAATGTAAATATTTCAACAAACACCATTACTCAAAAAGAACTAACAAGATTACCAACTTTTGGCGGAGAACCCGATTTAGTTCAATATTTACAAGTTTTACCTGGAGTGAATTTTAGTGGTGACCAAGGGGGGCAATTATATATGAGAGGTGGGCCGCCAATTATGAATAAAGTAATGCTTGATGGAATGATAATTTATAATCCATTCCATTCAATAGGCTTGTTTAGTGTTTTTGATGCAGATTTAATTAAAACAGCCGATGTAAGTGCTGGTGGTTTTAATGTTCAATATGGTGGAAGAATTTCAGGAGTTATTGATGTTAGCTCAAGAGATGGTCATAGAAATGGGTTATCTGGAAAGTTAAGTATAAATCCTATTTCAGCTAAAGTACACATTGAAGGTCCATTATCAAAATATGTGGAAGGCGATGGTTCTTCTTCTTTTATTTTATCTTACAAAACCTCTTATTTAGATAAAACTGCTCCTGTTTTTTATAAAAATGCCGATCCTGAAAATGGATTGCCTTATGGCTTTAATGATTTGTATGGAAAATACACGTTTACAGGATCTAACGGAACCAAAGCAAGTTTTTTTGGTTTTCGTTTCGATGATAGATCACAATTTAATAAGTTGAATTACGATTGGGCTAACTCTGGCTTTGGAACTAATTTATTAATAATACCTGATGGTAGCAGTACTTTAATAAATATTGCTGCTGGCTATTCAAATTATCAAATTAATTTACTCGAGTCAACTGGCCGTCCACGTTCAAGTGGAATAAATAATTTTAATACTCTTTTTGGATTTACCAATTATTTTGGAAAAGATGATTTGAAGTATGGTTTTGAGGTTGTGGGTTTTAATACAGTTTATAAATACAATAACTCAACCGGAGGAAATGTAAAACAAGAAAATACAAATACTGAAGCAAGTGCATTTGTTAAATATAAAAAGGTTATAGGTAGCAGATTGGTTTTAGAACCTGGTATAAGAGCAGTATACTATGCTTCACTTTCAGAAAGTAGTTTTGAACCGAGATTTGGAGCTAAATATAATGCAACTTCTTTTTTAAGGTTTAAAGGTGCTGCGGGTATGTATTCACAAAATTTAATAAGTGCAGTAAGCGACCAAGATGTGGTAAATTTGTTTTATGGGTTTTTATCAAGCCCTCAAGATATTTCTAAAAATGGAGACTTGGCAAATAACAAAAGTAAAATACAAACTGCTTGGCATACCGCTTTTGGCTTTGAATACGATATTATATACAATAACAAACGAAAACTAAATTTAAATGCGGAAGCTTTTTATAAAAACTTTAATCAAATTATTAGCATAAATAGATACAAAATTTATGAAAACGATGCTTCAAATAATTCAAAAAGCGATTTGTTTAAATTAGATTATATTGCAGAAAGAGGCTTAAGTTATGGAGCTGACGCAACCTTGAAATACGAAACCAAACTGTTAAATATTTGGGCTGTTTATTCTTTAACATTTGTAACAAGAAACGATGGAGTTGTTGGAGATTACACACCTCATTTTGATAGAAGACATAACTTTAATATTGTGATAAACCAAAGTTGGGGTAATAAAAAGAATCCAACTGCTTGGACAGCCAATTTGCGTTGGAATTTTGGATCGGGTTTTCCTTTTACACAAACACAAGGATTGTATGAAAAACTAAATTTTGCTGGCAATATTAGTACAAATCCTTTAGATCAAAATGGCAGTTTAGGAGTTTATTACGAGCAGTTAAATACTGGTCGCTTACCCTATTTTCATAGGTTAGATGCATCTATTTCTCGTAAAATAAACATCAGTAAAAAGTCAGTTTTAAATATCACTTTGGCAGCCACCAATGTTTATAACCGCGAGAACATTTTTTACTTTGATGTGCTAAATTATAAACGCATTAACCAATTGCCTTTTTTACCTACATTAGGTTTTAGCTTAAATTTTTAAGAAAAACTATCAATAATTGTAAGCCATTCCAACCAAGTTGAAATGGCTTATTTTTTTTCTAATATTTCTTTAAAAGAATATTTTCCTTTGAAAGTAATTTCTTATGTTTGTGGTATGACAATCAATGCACTCAATTCTGCTATAAAGAATCTTCCAAAAGAACTTCAAAAGGAAGTAGCTGAATTTGTTAAAACCATAAAATTGAAATCTGAAAACTCAAATAAATTGAGTCAACGTCAGTTCGGTTTTGCAAAAGGAAAAGTAAAAATAAATAAGGATTTTGATGAGCCTTTAGTTGAATTTGAAAATTATATGTAATGGCTTTTTTGTTAGATATGCATACTTTTCTTTGGTTTCTTTCAGGCGATGAAAAATTATCGAAAAAAGCTTTATTTAAAATGCTAGATGTAAATAAGAAATGCTACTTAAGTATTGCGAGTCTTTGGGAAATTACAATTAAACTTCAGTTAGGAAAATTGGAATTGAATTTTGATTTTAATTTTAATGAGTTAGCAGAATATTTAAAGAGAAATCATATTGAAATACTAACCATTAATTTTGATCATTTAATAGTTTTATATAAATTGCCTTTAAACCACCGTGACCCGTTTGATAGAATAATTATTTCACAAGCAATTGCTGAGAAATTTACTATAATTACTCAAGATTCAGCATTTAAATCTTACAAAGCAAAATTGCTTTGGTAGTTTTTATTCATACACACATTTTCTGCACTTATTTACCTAATTTTCAAGCTTACTTGATATTTGGTTTACATAACGTTATTTTCGCGCCACTTTTAAAAATCCGAATTGGATTTTTATACAATTTTTATATAAAAAATGACCAAATACAAAGAATATAAAAAACTTGATTTTCCTGCTTTTGAGCAAGAAATATTAAAGTTTTGGGCCGATGAAAAAATATTTGAAAAAAGTGTAGCCAATCGTAAAGATGCAAAACCATTTGTATTTTACGAAGGTCCACCAAGTGCCAATGGAATGCCCGGTATTCACCACGTAATGAGTAGGGCAATTAAAGATATTTTTTGTAGATACAATACTTTAAAAGGTTTTCAAGTAAAACGTAAAGCAGGCTGGGATACACATGGTTTACCAGTAGAATTACAGGTAGAAAAAACGATGGGAATTACCAAAGAAGATATTGGTAAAACAATTTCAGTAGAAGATTATAACGAAGCTTGCCGCAAAGATGTAATGAAATACACCGATGTGTGGAATGAATTAACTACCCGTATTGGCTATTGGGTCGATTTGAATGACCCTTATATTACTTATGAAAACAATTACATAGAAAGTCTTTGGTGGATACTGAAACAATTACACAACAAAGGTTTTTTATATAAAGGTTATACCATTCAACCATACTCGCCCGCTGCGGGAACTGGATTAAGCTCTCACGAATTAAACCAACCTGGCACTTACAAAGATGTGAAAGACATGACTGCAGTAGCTATGTTTAAGATAGTTGATGGTTCACAGTTGATAGTTGATAGCAATACTTCGGTTGCTGAACGAAGCCGAAGCACCGAACCCATATATTTTCTTGCTTGGACAACTACACCATGGACTTTACCTTCTAATACTGCATTGGCGGTTGGAGCTAAAATTGATTATGTGTTGGTAAAAACAATCAATCAATTTAGTCATGAAGTAGTAAATGTAATTTTAGCTAAAAATTTAGTTGGAAAATACTTTAAACAGGAACAAACTGATTTAAAATTTGAAGATTATAAAGCAGGCGATAAATTAGTTCCTTACCAAATTCTTGCTGAGTATAAAGGCAAAGATTTAGCAGGAATAAAATACGAGCAATTATTGCCTTTTGTTCAAGTTACGGATGGAAAAAGTTTTGAAGTAATTACAGGTGATTTTGTTACCATTGAAGACGGAACAGGAATAGTTCACATAGCGCCAAGCTTTGGTACAGACGATTTTAGAGTGGCTAAACAAAATGGAATTGGGTCATTAACTTTAGTTGATAAAAGAGGTAAGTTTTTACCTGAAATAAATGATGACTTGTTCCTTTATGGTGAAGAATTTGTGAAAGAAGCTTATTTAAATGATGCAGAAAAAGAAGCAGCATTGGCTTTACAAAAAGACAAATTACAAAGTTTTATTAAAGACACCAGTAAGTTGAGTTATTTAAGTGTGGATGAACGCATCACTTTGAAGTTACAAAACGAAAACAAGTTATTTAAAAAAGAAAAATACGACCATACTTATCCGCATTGTTGGAGAACCGATAAGCCAATTTTATATTATCCATTAGAAAGTTGGTTTATAAAAACTACAGCTGTTAAAGATAAATTGGTAGAAAACAATGCAAAAATAAATTGGAAACCAGCTAGTACCGGAACCGGTAGATTTGGTAATTGGTTAGAAAACTTGGTAGATTGGAACCTTTCTCGTTCACGTTATTGGGGAACACCGCTGCCAATTTGGAGAACCGAAGATGGATTAGAAGAAAAATGTATTGGCTCGAAAGCTGAATTAACTGCTGAGTTTGAAAAAGCTGTGAAAGCAGGATTTAATGTAAATTCGAAATTCGAAATTCGAAATTCGAATTTGGAAATTGATTTACACAAGCCATTTGTTGATGATGTTATTTTGGTTTCAGAATCCGAAAAACCAATGAAACGCGAAGCTGATTTAATTGATGTGTGGTTTGATAGCGGTGCAATGCCATATGCGCAATGGAATTTTATGGGCAAAGAATCAACTCCTGAAGCAAAAGTTCAATTTGAATCTTCATATCCTGCCGATTATATTGCCGAAGGCGTGGATCAAACACGTGGATGGTTTTTTACTTTACATGCGCTAGCTGTTTTATTGAACGAAACTTCAGATGAAATAAAAGCATTTAACGAGAAAACTGGAAACCCTGGAATTGCATTTAAAAATGTAATTGCTAATGGTTTGGTTTTAGATAAAAATGGCCAAAAAATGAGCAAGCGTTTGGGAAATGTGGTGGATCCGTTTACAACAATTGCTAAGTATGGTGCTGACGCAACTCGTTGGTACATGATTAGCAATAACGATCCGTGGGATAACCTGAAATTTGATTTGGAAGGAATAGGAGAGAGTCAACGTAAGTTCTTTGGAACATTGTATAACACGTATTCGTTCTTTGCTATTTATGCCAATATTGATGGATTTGTATATGATGAAAACAATATAGTTTCAGTTATTGAACGTACCGAATTAGACCGATGGATTATTAGTAAACTAAACAGTTTAATAAAATTAGTAAGTGAAAAAATGGATGATTATGATCCAACTCCAGCTGCTAGAGCCATTGAAGAATTTGTGGGCGATCACCTTTCTAATTGGTACGTTCGCTTAAGTCGCAGGCGGTTTTGGAAAGGCGAAATGAATAATGAGAAAAAAGCTGCTTATGAAACTTTATACGAATGTTTGGAAACTGTAAGTCAGTTAATGAGTAGTGTTGCTCCGTTTTTTGCTGATTGGTTGTACCGAAACTTGAACGAAAGTTTATTGGATTCAGGAAAAAACACTTTGCAATCGGTACATTTAACCAATTTAAAAATAGCTGATGCCAATTTAATTGATACAGTTTTAGAAGAACAAATGGATTATGCACAACGCATTTCTTCATTGGTTTTATCAATAAGGAAAAAGGAAAACATTAAAGTTCGTCAGCCATTGCAACGCATACTCATTCCTGTAGTTGACCAAAGAATTAAAGATGAAATTACACATGTAAAAGACTTAATTTTAGCCGAAGTAAATGTTAAAGAGTTAGAATACATTGATGCCATTGATAAATCGATTAAGCCAAACTTTAAAACTTTGGGTAAAAAAGTGGGAGCTAAAATGAAAGAAGTTGCCGAAGCAATTCTTTTATTTGATCAAAATAAAATATCAGCATTAGAACAAAATGGCAAAGCTAATTTGGTAATTGGAACAGAAACTATAGAAATATTAATTGAAGACGTAGAAATTTTGTCGAAAGAGATAAAAGGATTTAAAGTAGCAAATGAAGGAAAAATTACTGTGGCTTTGGATATAGAATTAGATGAAAAGCTAATTTTTGAAGGAATTGCCAGAGAATTAATAAGTAAACTTCAAACAATGAGAAAAGAAAGTGGGTTGGCTGTTATGGATAAAATTAACGTACAAGTTGCTGACAATCTATATACAAATGCATCATTATCTACTTATAATTCATATATTTGCACCGAAATTTTAGCAAACTCAATGCAAATAGTTGACAATGTGGAAGATGGTGTTGAGATTGATATAAATGAAAACTTAATTAAAGTTAAAATTTTTAAGGCTTAAATCAAAATGGCAAAAAAAATTGTTAAAAAAGCACCTGCGAAAAAAATTGTTGCAAAAAAAATTGTTAAAAAAGTAGCAGCAAAAAAAGTAATTTCAAAAAAAGTAATTGCAAATAAAGCAGTTACCAAAAAAACTCAACCTGTAAAAGTAGCAAAGAAAATAATAACAAAAGCACCATTAAAAAAGGTAGCTTTAAAAAAGGCAGTGTCTAAAAACATTACCAAAGTAGCCAATAAGGCTTTACCAGCAAAAAAAATAAAAAAAGCTATTTTGCAAAAAGTGGCTGTTAAAAATGCTGTTCCAAAAAAAGGAGTCGTTAAAAAAACTGTTGCAAAAAAAGTAATTACAAAAAAACCAATAGCTAAAAATGTTATTGTAAAAAAAGCCATTGCTAAAAAGGTAAAGGTAGCTGTAAAAAAAATAGCTAAAGTTGTAAAGACATTAAAAAACAAAGCAAAAAACACTAACAAAGCAATAGTTAAAAATATTACAGCTAAAAAAGTTGCAGCCAAAAAAGTAATTGCAGTAAAGAAAGTTGCTAAAAAAGTTGTTCCAATAAAGTCAATTTCAGCAAAAAAGATTGATAAAAAAACAGCATCATTTAAAAAGGCTACAAAAGCAATTGTTGCAAATAAATTAAGTAAAAAAGATATTAAACAAACTAAAAAGGCAATTGAAACAAAGAAAACAATTGCTAAAAAACCAGCTTTAGTTGTAAATAATAAAGTTAAAGAAGCAAAATCAATTTTAAAGAACAAACCAGTAGAGGTTAAAAAAATTAATAAAGTTGAAAAAATTAAAGCTATAAAAGAGCCTAAAAAGGAGTTAATTAAGGTTTCAAAAACTAAAATAAAAGTAATTGAAACCAAGCCTGTTGAAATTATTAAACCAATAATTAAACATGAAGATAATAAAAAAGCAATTCCAACTGCAAAACAAAAAGCAGAAAAGAAGAAGGATTTACAATCACAATCTCCAACTCCTTACAGATATGAAGTAAAAACTCTGGAAATGGCTACAGAAGCTAAACGTTATAGTGATGTTGATTTAGCAGAATTTAAAGACATTATTTTAAAGAAAATAATATCGGCAAAAGTTGAGTTAACAAATTTACTTGATCAAATGCAGAACCCAAATGCCAACGGAGGAAATGATACTGATAGCAGTTACCAAACATTAGAAGACGGTCAGTCGAGCAGCGAAAAAGAACAATTAAGTCAGTTGGCTGCAAGACAAAGAAAGTTTATTGAAAATTTGGAAAACGCACTTACACGAATTGAAAACAAAACGTATGGTATTTGTAAAGTTACAGGTAAATTAATTGCAAAAGAACGTTTACGTGCTGTTCCGCATACTACTTTAAGCATGGAAGCTAAATTACAACAGTACAAATAGTTTTAAATAAACATAAATATTAATAGAGACGTAATTTACTTTGCGTCTCTATTTTTTTAAAAAAACAATGAAAAATAAATTTTTATATTACCCAATTATTATTGGTCTTTTACTTTTAATAATTGACCAATGGAGTAAATTTTATATCAAAACCCACTTTAATTTAAGTGAAGAGGTAAATGTATTTGGAGATTGGTTTAAACTTCATTTTCTCGAAAATTATGGAATGGCTTTCGGTATTGAATTTGGTGGAAGTTGGGGTAAAATAGTTTTAACAATGTTTCGCATTATATTTTGTGGAGTTATTATTTATTATATCAGTTCATTAATAAAAGCTAAAACTCACTTGGGTTATACCATTAGTTGGACCATGATTTTAGTTGGAGCCTTGGGTAATATTATTGACAGCGTTTTTTATGGAGTGTTTTTTTCAAAAAGCGACTTTTGGAGTGTTGCACAATTTTTACCTGCCGATGGTGGTTATGCAACTTGGTTTCATGGTTCAGTAGTTGATATGTTATATTTTCCTATTATTAAAACGCATATTCCTAGCTGGTTTCCATTTTGGAGTGGTGAAAGTTTTGAATTTTTTAGGCCAGTTTTTAATGTTGCAGATGCTACCATTAGCATAGGTTTCGTTTTAATATTATTGTTTCAAAAATCATTTAGCGAACAGTCGGCAACCAAAAATGAGGAAGTGTTAGAGGAAAAAGAGTCATTAGGCAATAAGGAATAGGCAATTTGCAATAAGCAATAGACAATAGGCAAAAAATAATTAACATAAATAATAGCAAAAGATGAATTGCCAATTGTAATACTTAGTTTAATTGAAGTACAGCAACATAAACAATAAAACAATTTATCAATCCAACAATTTAGCAATCCAACAATATTAAAAAACATGGAATTTGAATTTATATTAGTAAACCCTAATTACGATAAGCATATAGCTTTAATTCAGTTAAATAGACCAAAGGAATTAAATGCGCTGAACTTGCAGCTAATGTTGGAACTTAAAAGTGCATTTCAGCAATTAGATGATAACGATGAAGTTCGTTGTATTGTAATAACTGGCAATGAACAAGCTTTTGCAGCTGGTGCCGATATTAAACAAATGGAAAATAAAAATGCCATTGATTTATTAAAAATTGATCAGTTTGAAACTTGGGACCAAATACGTAAAACCAAAAAGCCAATTATAGCTGCTGTTAGTGGCTTTGCTTTAGGTGGAGGTTGCGAATTGGTAATGACCTGCGATATGGTGGTAGCAAGCGAAACTGCCAAATTTGGTCAGCCAGAAATAAAATTAGGCATTATGCCTGGTGCAGGAGGAACACAGCGATTAACCAAAGCTGTTGGCAAAGCCCTAGCTATGGAAATGGTGCTTACGGGTAAATTTATTAGTGCCGAGGAGGCCTTGGAAGCAGGACTAATAAATAGGGTAGTACCTGTAGAATTATATTTGGAAGAGGCTGTAAAAATGGCTAAAGAAATTACCATACAAAGCCCAATAGCGATTAGATTAGCTAAAGAAAGCGTGCTTAAAGCATTTGATAGTGGGTTGCAAGAAGGCTTATACTTTGAACGTAAAAATTTTTACATGTGTTTTGCCTCTAACGACCAAAAAGAAGGAATGAAAGCATTTGTAGAAAAACGGAAACCTGATTTTACAGGTAATTAAAATTATTTAGAAAAAGCGATTTGAAGTTTGTTCAAATCGCTTTTTTTATCCATTCATGGTTGCCAAAAACTCTTCGTTGGTTTTAGTGGCCTTCATATGGTTAAGTACTACATTCATTGCTTCTTCTGCATTCATATCTGCAATATGATTTCGTAGCACCCACAAACGCTGAATAGTTTGTTTGTCTAATAATAAATCATCTCTTCGCGTACTTGATGATACAATATCAATAGCTGGGTATATACGTTTATTAGACAATTTTCTATCCAATTGTAATTCCATATTACCAGTTCCCTTAAATTCTTCAAAAATAACCTCATCCATTTTTGAACCAGTATCAATTAAAGCAGTAGCTATAATAGTTAAAGAACCGCCATTTTCTATTTTACGAGCAGCACCAAAAAAACGTTTTGGTTTGTGTAAAGCATTTGCTTCTACACCTCCCGAAAGTACTTTTCCCGATGAAGGAGCAACTGTGTTAAATGCACGAGCCATACGAGTTATAGAATCTAACAATATAACTACATCGTGCCCGCATTCCACCATTCTTTTGGCTTTTTCTAATACCATATTGGCCAATTTTACATGTTTTTCTGCAGGTTCATCAAAAGTACTTGCCACCACTTCGGCCCTTACGCTTCGTTGCATGTCAGTTACTTCCTCTGGACGTTCATCAATTAATAAAACCAATAAATAAACCTCTGGATGATTTTTGGCGATTGCATTGGCTATTTCTTTTAATAAAATGGTTTTACCTGTTTTTGGTTGTGCCACTATCAATCCTCTTTGCCCTTTTCCAATTGGTGCTAAAATATCTATAATTCTTGTAGAATATGTGCTTGAATTATCAGCTAAACGCAAGCGTTCATCGGGAAATAATGGTGTTAAATGTTCAAAAGCAATTCTATCTCTTACCTCTGCTGGTATTCTTCCATTAATTGATTCTACTTTAATTAAAGCAAAATACTTTTCACCTTCCTTTGGAGGGCGAATTGTTCCCTTAACAGTATCGCCTGTTTTTAATCCAAAAAGTTTTATTTGAGATGGAGAAACATAAACATCATCAGGACTAGACATATAATTGTAATCGCTCGAACGTAAAAAACCGTAACCATCCATCATTGTTTCTAAAACACCCTCGCATGTTACTATTCCATCAAGCTCCACATATTCTTGTTTTTCTTTTTCTCTAAAGTTTTGCCTGTTTTTATCCCATTTATTAGGATTTCTATTCTCTCTTACAGGTTCTTTATTTTCAGAATTTTGAGGTAAACTTTCAGTATTTTCTGCATTTTCAATCTTTTCTTCTTTTAAAATAGGTTCATCAATGGTTGATTTATCTATATCATTTGAAAAATTGTTTCCAGCATTTTCTAAAGGTAATTGTAATGCAGGAGTTTCAACTTCTTTTACTTTTTTTACTGGTCTTTCTTGCTTTAATTTTACTGGCGCTACAAGTGGAGTTATTATTTGTTCAGCTTCTTCAACTATTATATTTTCAACACTTTTTAAAGGCTTTTCTTTCTTTATTCTAGTTTTTTTCTTAATTGTAGTTTCTTCATTTTCAGCTGTTGAAGTATTATTTTCGGAAATAATATTAATTAATTCGTCTTTACCTAAATCAGAAAAGTTTGTAATTTTTAATTGTTCAGCTAATTGTCTTAATTCAGAAATCAGCATCATGTTTAAAGTAGATTTTTCGTACATGTAATAATGTAAAATTTGTAACAGTAAATTTTGTTTGATTTTTTTTGTTTGATTTGCACTTAAGCAAATATTTTGAAGAAAATTGAAATAAGAATTAAATCTATTTGCTGTTTTTTCTATGTGCAAGTATACAAAAAGCTTGAATATAAACAAGCATAATAAAAATATTAATTTTAAAATATTAGCATAATTTTTTTAAAAGATTTTATTTTATAAAACCAACTTATATTTGCGGTCTATAAAATATTAAATGAATTTTTCATTATCAGATATTACAACTATTAGTTTAACGTTATTTGCTATTATTGATATTGTAGGCGCTTTGCCATTAATTATTACTATCAAAAATAAACAAAAAAAACTCGACAGCGGAAAAGCTACTTTAGCAGCCGGGGGTTTAATGGTATTGTTTCTTATAATTGGCGATAAGCTTTTAAGTGCCATTGGAGTTGACTTGCCTTCGTTTGCAGTTGCAGGTTCTATTGTAATTTTTATACTAGGTTTGGAAATGATTTTAGGGATTGATATTTTTAGGCAAGATCCTAACGATTCAAATGGAAGTATTATACCAATTGCATTTCCAATAATAGCTGGTTCAGGTACTTTAACTACTATTATTTCTATGAAAGCAGTTTATGAATATCAAAATATTTTAGTTGCTATTTTATTAAATTTAATTCTAATTTATGCGGTATTAAAATCTACTAATTTTTTAGAGAGAATATTAGGTAAAGCAGGGTTGGGATTAATAAGAAAGTTTTTTGGTGTTATTTTAATTTCTATAGCAGTAAAAATTTTCAAATCAAACTTTTTAGGCTTATGATAAAAATGTATTATAAATCTCAAATGATTCAAGGTTACTTGCTTTTATTTATTGGGGTATTAAGTTCAATTTTACCTATCTATTTTATTTTTTTTCAAACAAGTTCTTTTTATTTTGGAGCTGCATTAATTTTTTTAATTTTTGGTGTTTATCAAATATTTTTAGGTATTTTTCATGGATTAAAAGCAGACGTTGAAATAGAAAAGGTTAAAAAGCAAATAGAAAAAAATACGATAAAAGAAGGTGAAATATTTTTAATAGAAAAGTACCTCAAATTAAATACTTGGTATATATTTATTTATTCCACGCTAATAATAATTGCAACTGTATGTATATTTGGTTTTCCTCAAATGGTTTTTTTAAGAGGACTTAGTATTTCCTTATTTGTTCATACTACAATATTAATTACAGCTCAATTTAATGTAAACCAAAAGCGAAAAATTTACTTTAAATGGTTAAACGATTTTTATAATTAATCCCGATGACTTTACCTAACAATTTTATTTTAATGATATCTTTAATTGCGATATCTATAGCAGTTATTTACTTTTTGTTGCCTAAGTTTAATTTAGGTAGATATGGTAAAGTTTTCATTCAAATTAGTATAGCATTTTGTGGCTTAGGTTATATTGCTTACGATAAATTCAAACAAGAAAACTATACTATGGTTGTAGTTTTAATTATAGGTGCATTAGTATTTGCTTATTCAGCATTTAATGCAAAAGAACGAAAATAATATTGTATTATTTTTTACAAAGTCCTAATAAATCATCGTAGTTTCCTTTAAAAACATTAAAGTCAACACCTCCTTTTATTCCATTAACTTTTCCTTTTTCGTTGTGTTGCCAAAAACGCCATGTCTTAGTTTTTTCATTTAAATCAGAAGTAGCGTAATGCGCAATCCAAAAAGGATATTTTTCAAATTCCTTACCAGAAAAGTAATTTTTATAAAAGCTATAATTAGTATAAATTATTGGAGTTATGCCATAATGTTTTTCAGTTAAAACTAGCCATCTTTTTACTTTTGATTTTAATACAGCTGAACTAGCACTTCCTTTAATTTCTATGTCTAAAACAGGTGGCAAATCTTCTTTATCTAAATGTACTTTGCTAAAAAAGAAATTTGCTTGGATTTCTGCAGTTAAATGAGGTCTAAAAAAATGATATGCTCCTCTTAAAATATTATGTTTTTTGCATTGTTTCCAATTATAGTCAAAATAATCATCATCAACAGTTTTGCCTTCGGTTGCTTTAATAAATGCAAACGAAACACCTATTTGGTCATCAAACATATTTGAAACAGCTTCCCAATCAATGTCTCTTTGGTGTCTACTTACATCAATTCCATGAATTTCGTAATCTCCAGGTAAATTAATTCCAAAGCCAGGATAACTAGGTGAGGATAATCCTAATTTTTCGGAAATGGTATTACAAACTGCTTTTGCTGGTGGGTAAGAAATTAATAAAAAAAGTAACACGAAAAATGCAAAAGCCCAAACGCTGTTTGTAATTATTTTTTTTGATTTCATTCTGATACTATTAAGATTTTCAAAAATATTTTTTTTTTAATATATTGTATTAAACAAGTTATTGAGTTAAAAATTCAATTTCTTGTTAATAGTCTAATGCATTATACTTTAAACGTATTTTTTTGAAGAATATTTTAGAAATTTAAAAAAGTAAATTATTCAACAATGAACTTTTCAGTTTTTGAAACATTGTTTTCGTTAGTAAATTTAATAAAGTAAATGCCTTTATTTAAATTACTTATGTTGACTTCAAGCTTGTTATTACTAATTTTAGCAAAGTCAATGGTATTAAACTTTTTACCTAAAACATCAAACAATTCAATAACTGAATTATTATTATCAACAGATGATTCAACAAAAATATTGTTTTTTGCAGGATTAGGATAAAGCGCTAAATTAAAATTATTTAAACTTACTTCATTTATTGAAGTAGTTAAAACATTTATATAATTATTCCTTAATGTATCGTCAGCACCACCATCATAAACCACTCTTAGTTTAACAGAATAAGCACCCGATTTATCAAACAACACTCTTGGGTTGTTACTTGTAGCTGAAGTTCCTCCAACATATCTAAATGTATTTGGAGTAATTGTCCATGCAAAAGAGTTTGGAGTTCCAGAACTTAAATTCACCAAGTTTACTGTATCAAATTGAGAAACATTGGTTTTGTTAGCATTAAAACGAGCATTCGAAGCAAACGCTTCTGGTCTATAAATGTCTTTATATTTTATAGTTAATGCACCAGCTAATCCAGTTGTTTGAGTAATTTCTAATACTGGATATCTTAAATTTTTTGCATACCAAGTATATATAATTCTGTTGTTTGGTATAGGCAATTTAATTGTAGTTATCGAAATAGTATCAGTTTCAGTAATCGTAGTTTTTATTCTAATGCAACTAAACTCACCATAAGGTGTTTTAATTGTTCCCCAACCGTCAACGTTATTAATTCTTCTTCCTTGTATTGATATTCCACCAACACCGGGAATAGTTGTTGAGCCTGAAAAATAGGTTGTATCAACATCTCTAAAATTTAAAGGGAATTTAAAAATTGTATCTCTAGGATTTAAATTCAAAGCCAAAGGAATACTAGATATTGTTAAACCTCTTCCTGTTAAAACATTTGCAGTTGTGGAGTTTTTATAAAATGCAAACACATTTTCAATACTAAAACCAGCAGCACCGCCTAATCCTCCTAAAGTATTTAAAGCATCATCTTTAATTCCATATGTTGAAGCATTTAATAATCCAAATTGCAAAGCATAAGGTGTAGCCGAAGGGGCAAAAAACTTTTCTATATCTTGAGAATTTGGTCTTAAATTAGTAAAATCCCAAACAGTATCAACACCAGTTTTAGCAGCTTGATTAGCAGTTATGCCGTTGGTAGCTATACTAAATCTCATGGTATCGTTTTGGCGAGGCATATCGGCAGTAACTATACTTATTTGTGAATATGAAACAATTGAAATTAAAATGAATAAGGTACTAAATATTTTTTTCATAATTGATTTATAACAATTTGCATTATAATATTAAATATTAAATATTACAAATTACAAATTATAAAGTTGTTCTTTTTGAATTGAAAATAAGAAAAATAAGTTACTTTTGTGGTGCAAAATGTTCTATCGCATTATTTAACAATAATGAGGAAAGTCTGGGCAACACAGAGCAGCATACTACCTAACGGGTAGGCAGTTAAATAAAATTTTAATTGACAGACAGTGCTAAAGAAAATTAAACTACCTGAGTTTTTTGAATAAAAATTTAGGAAAAGGTGAAAAGGCGGTGTAAGAGACCACCAGGCGGTTGGTAACAATTGTTGTAAGGTAAACCTTATGCGTTGCAAGGTCAAATAGGTTATATAGGGTTTTGGCCCACAAAGTTGCTCGCTTTGATGTATAATGGGTAGACTGCTATTGATTATATTAGTGATAATATAGCTAGATAAATGATAGAAGTTAAATTAATTTACGGTTAATTTAATACAGAACCCGGCTTATAGTTTTGCTTTTAAACGACTTTTTATTAAATTAGAGAGTCGTTTTTTTATTTATTTGGTATAACTTAAATTAGTTATACATTTCTACAATTTAATCTTACTATTTATTATTTTGCGAAAAATTTTTATAAAAAAACATAAGCTCATGCTAGAAATAAAAGTACCTACAGTTGGCGAATCAATAAGTGAAGTTACAGTTGCACGTTGGAACAAAAAAACAGGCGATTATGTTCAAATGGATGAATTACTTTGTGAACTAGAAAGCGATAAAGCTACTTTTGAATTGAATGCTGAAAAAGCAGGTGTTTTAACTACAAATGCAACTGAAGGCGATACAATTAAAATTGGTGAAATAATTTGTACTATTGATGAAAATGCAGCCAAACCAGAAAATCTAAAATCCGAAATCAAAACTCCAGAAATCGAGACGAAATTAGAAGTAACGAAGATTAAAGCTGGCAGCCAAGAGTCAGAGGGTAATAAACCATTTCCTAGTCCATCTGCAGCTAAAATTTTAGCTGAAAAAGGAATTGATATTAAAGAAGTAAAAGGAACAGGTAAAGAAGGCAGAATTACTAAAAGTGATGCTTTAAAGGCTGAATTAAAAACTACTGAAAACGAAACCAAAACTCGAAATGAACGTACAGAAAAAATGACTTCATTAAGAAAAACAGTATCAAAGCGTTTGGTGGCAGTTAAAAATGAAACTGCAATGCTTACTACTTTTAACGAAGTTGATATGAAACCAATAATGGATTTGCGCAATCAGTTTAAAGTTAATTTTAAAGAAAAACATGGAGTTAATTTAGGCTTTATGAGTTTTTTTACAAAAGCTGTAACTGTAGCATTAAAACAATTCCCTTCGGTTAATGCATACATAAATGGAGAAGAAATTATTTTCCACGATTTTTGTGATGTATCAATAGCAGTTTCAGCTCCAAAAGGTTTAGTAGTTCCAGTTATTAGAAATGCCGAAAGCTTAACTTTAGCTGAAATAGAAGCAGAAGTAGCTCGATTAGCAGGAAAAGCCAGGGATAACAAATTAAGCTTAGAGGAAATGACCGGAGGAACTTTTACCATTACCAATGGAGGTGTTTTTGGAAGTATGATGAGTACACCAATTATAAATGCGCCACAATCTGCCATACTTGGAATGCACAATATTATTGAAAGACCAGTTGTAAAAGACGGATTAATAGTTGCAAGACCAATGATGTATTTGGCTTTAAGTTACGACCATAGAATTATAGATGGAAGAGAATCGGTAGGATTTTTAGTAAAAGTAAAACAGTGTTTAGAAAATCCCGTTATGCTTTTAACCAATGGCGTTGATCCTAACAAATTGATTTTAGATTTATAATTTATTCAATTATAAACTCAACTCTTCTGTTTTGCGAAATTTTTGATTTAACATTATTTAAGGGTTTGGTTCCGCCAAACCCTTTTGCTTTTAGTCTTTCTTTATTAATACCTAATTTTATTAAATAATCCATAACAGTTTTGGCTCTTTCTTCTGAAAGTTTTAAGTTTAAATCAGTATCTCCAAAACTATCTGTATGCCCTTCAATGCTTATTTTCAATTGAGGGAACTTTTTTAAAAACAAATATAACTTTAATAACTCTTCTTCCGATTTTCCAATCATTACAGCAGTACTTTGTATAAACAAAATATTTTTAGGTATGTATTTATCAATTGAATCTTTATGAGGAGTGTTTTTAATAACTTTGGGTTTAATTATTAATTGGGGTTTTATAGGTTCTGTTTTTGTTTCAATAGGAGTTGATTTAAGCTGAACCTTAACTTCGGTTTTGTTTAAACTAATATCAGTAAAATAGTTTTGAGTTATAATTTCATAGTTTGTTTTAAATAAATAAAATTTATCTTTTTTACTTGGTTTTTGTCATTTTAGTTCAATTACTCCTTCTAAAATAGTATTGTTATAATCTATTTTAATATCGTACAATTTGCCTTTTTCCATGAAATATTTTCTTTCAAAAAACACTTTGTTATTTGGACCCCACGAATCTATAATAAGCTTCTCATTAATCCATACTTTTAGTCCATCGTCAACCAAAACACCAATTAAATATTCTCCTGTTTCAGGTGCTATAATTTTGCCAAACCATTTAATAGAAAAGTGGTTGTCATTCAAACCTTCTAAAGGTGCTATTTTATTCCAATTAAAATTTATAGTTTTATCAAATCGAGTATATACTTTGGCTTCGAAATTTACTCCATTGTAATATTCTCCAATAAGTCCATTTTGCCCATTTATTTTTGAACAAAAAAGTAAAATAGACAGAATTAAAAATGATTTTTTCATTTATTAGATATTTTCAATGGTTATGAAATTGCGGTAAAATTATAAAACAAAAATTAAAAACTGAAAAGTATTATTGTTGTTTAAAAATTATGATAAATAGTATAAAAAAAATCATTCCAGCTTCATGGGTTCAAATGGGTGGACATCCATTAAGGCAACCTCTTCCAAATAATTATGTCGAAAATATTGGTCCATTATTATTAATTCACCACCACCAATCGGTTATAAAAGAAGGTTCAAAACAAAACGAAGTAGGAGTGGGGCCACACCCGCATACTGGTTTTGCCCCAGTAACTTTTATTTATAAAGGAAATGTAAACCACCGAGATTCAAGAGGGAATAATTCAGTTGTAGAAGCGGGTGGAATACAATGGATGAATTCTGGAATGGGAATAGTGCATAGCGAAAGGCCTTCTGTTGAATTTGCTGCTAATGGTGGAGAACAAGAAATTATTCAAATTTGGATTAATTCTCCTGCTAAATTAAAAAAAAATCAACCTGAATATTTTGCAATAAACAAAGAAGAAATTAAAGTATTGAGCTTCGAAAATTTAGAAATAAAAGTAACTGTTGGAAATTACCAAAGCTTAATTGGTTTTAATAAAGCTCAAAGTAATATGGTAATTTTAGATATTGTTTCAATTGGAAAATGCAAACATATTTTTACTTTGAACAAGGGTTGGGAGCATGCTATTTACAATTTAGACAAAGACATTTTAGTTAATAATGAAACTGTAAAAGGTTCTGATTTAGTTATAATAGATAACGATGCTATCGAAATTGAAATAGAGTTTAACGAGCCAACACGATTATTGTTTTTTGATATGGAAGCTATAAACGAACCAATTGTTACTCATGGTCCTTTTGTAATGAATACACAAACTGAAATAATGGAAGCTATGCGCAATTACCAAATGGGCAAAATGGGCGTATTAATTGAAGAGTAATACCGAAACTTATTTGTAAAAAATAATACATAAACTTAATTGTTCTTTAGGAACGGCATTGATTTAACAGCGGGTTTTAATCCGTTGTTAAAATGAACAAAGCTAACATCTATAAATCTATCCTTAAATTATATTTTATTGCTCCCTATGCTAATGTAAATATCCTATTTGCAGCATACAAATTTAACTTCGGTATCAAATAGTTTATTCAAAACACAATTATTAAAACGGAGCTTCTAAATCGTAATTGTTTTTGCTAGAGGTGTCATCATCTACATCGCTATCCCAGTTTATGCTTGAGCTAACAGTAATAGTTCCATTATTGCCACCATTTTCGTTGTAGTCAGGAATTGCATAATTATCAAAATCTGTTTTGTCGGTAAACTTGGTGTATTTTCCTATAAAACGTAAACGTACATTATTAAGTTCTCCATTTCTGTGTTTAGCAACCATTATTTCTGCTTCATCTTGTGTGGGTGTTCCATCATCATCCCACTCAGTTAACTTATAATACTGCGGTCTATAAATAAACATAACCATATCAGCATCTTGTTCAATAGAACCCGACTCACGTAAATCGGAAAGAATTGGTCTGCCAGAACCTGTTCCTGGTCCTGTTCCTCCTCGCTTCTCACTCTGTCTGCTTAGCTGAGCCAATGCCAATACTGGTACATCCAATTCTTTGGCTAAAGCTTTTAAACTACGCGATATATAACTTACTTCTTGTTCACGGTTTCCATTTTTATTATTGGCATCATCGCCTCTCATTAATTGCAAATAATCAATAATTATCATTTGCACATTATTCTGTTGTTTTAACCTGCGGCATTTTGCCCTGAGTTCAAAAACCGAAATAGCTGGAGTATCATCAATAAAAATTGGGGCATCGCTTAACTTGGCTATTTTGGTATTTAATTGCTGCCATTCGTGGTCGAGTAAAGTACCTTTTTTTAGTTTTTCCGATTCTATTTCCGCTTCGGCACTTATCATACGTGTTACCAATTGTTTTGAACTCATTTCGAGCGAAAAAATGGCAACTGCTCTAGGAGTTTCAGTATTTTGTAAACAAGCATTACGAGCAACGCTTAACACAAATGCTGTTTTACCCATACCCGGACGAGCAGCAATTATTATTAAATCCGATTTTTGGAAACCCGAAGTAATTCTATCAAGTTTCGAAAATCCTGATGGAATTCCAGTTAATCCACCTTCTTTTCCTCTAAGGCTTTCAATTTCAATAATGGCTTCGTTTACTACTCCTCTTATATTTCTGTAATCTTTTTTTATGTTTCCTTGAGAAACTTCAAATAATTTTCTTTCAGCACTATCTAATAATTCAAAAGCATCAGTTCCATCTTCATAAGCTTCGGTTCCTATTTCGCCACTTATTCTAATTAACTCGCGTTGTAAAAATTTTTGGGCAATAATACGTGCGTGGTATTCAATATTAGCTGCTGAAGCTACTCTATTGGTAAGCGAAGTAACGTAATAAGCACCTCCCGAAATATCTAAAGTTCCATTCTTTTTTAATTCTTGACTTACAGTTAAAATGTCAACAGCGCTTCCATTTTGCCATAAATTTAGTATGGCTTCGTATATGTTTTTGTGCTTGGGTTCATAAAAACTTTCTGCTTTTAATACTTCGGCAATTATATTTATTGCATCTTTTTCTAAAAGCAAAGCTCCTAAAACTGCTTGTTCTAATTCCGGTGCTTGTGGTGGTATTTTTCCAGATTCAAATATTTGTGTATTTGTTAAAGTTCTTTTTTTTCTATTTGAAGCTATTTCGGGCATTAATTATTTATTTTTACTTTGAATGGACACCAAAAATGTATGAAATTGTTGTAAGTTTCAAATAAAAAAATGATATACACATACTTTTTTTATATGTTAAACCATTGTTTATAACACCTCAGAATTTATTATAAATATTTGATAATGATTTACTTTTTGTTAACATTTGTTAAATTGATTTTACATAAATCACTTGTGTTTATTAGCTATGTTTTAAATATGGTAATAATTTCTTAACAATAAAAGTGAGCAACAAAATTTGATTTAAATTTATTGTGAAACACATTTAAAATTTATTATAAAAATAGTTAAATTAATATACTTTTACAAAAAATTTAACAATGAAAATCAGAACTATTACACTCTTATCTTTTATACTTTTTTTATTTTCGTGCGAAAGTAATGAACAAAAATTAACTAAAGAATTTAATGAATTCAATACTTTTTCCGATTCATTATTGAAATACAATAAATATTACGTTGAAGTTTTGTATGGCGACACACATGTGATAGACATTATTGATCCATCAAACCCTGAACTTAGATTTAATGATACTGCAGTGGAGCACCACTCAAATATATTTGATACCACTACCGAATACTTTAAAAACTCAATGGCACCCTCTTTAAACAAATATTTGGCTTTGGAGTTAAAGTTAGATACTATGCAAAAATTGATGAATGAAAACATGCTAAAATCGTTTAAAGAAACTAAAACTAAAGTTAGAAACATAATGCAACCCATTCATTAAAAAACTATAAAAAATGTACTATTTAACATTAGTAATAGTAGTTATTAGCTGTATGATTCCAACTTTAGCAGTTGTTTTTTTTATAGAAAAAAGAAAGTAAAAGAAAGTAAAAGAAAGTAAATAGAAACTTATTATTTACATTTTTTCAGGAACATTAATTCCTAATAATCCAAAGCTCGATTTAATAATATGTGCGGTTAAATTAACCAACTGTATTCTAAAATTTCGTTGATTTACATTTTCTTCTTTTAATACCGAACATTCGTGGTAAAAGTGGTTAAATGCTTTTGCCAAATCGAAAGTGTAATTACAAATCACTCCAGGGCTTAAATCTTTACCAGCCTCAGCAATTGCTTGAGGGTATAGGTATGCTAAAAACAGTAATTTGCGTTCGGGTTCGGTTATTTGGGTTTGGTTTAAATCAAATTCATCAAAATTTATTTCACCCACATTTCGCAATATCGATTTAATGCGCGCATGGGTATATTGAATAAAAGGGCCTGTGTTTCCTTGAAAATCAATTGATTCTTCAGGATTAAACATCATTTTCTTTTTTGGGTCTACTTTTAATAAAAAATATTTTAAAGCACCCATGCCTATTGTTTCAAATAATGTGTTTAATTCAATTTCACTTAATCCTTCTGTTTTACCTAAAGCTTTGGTAGTTTCAGCAGCGGTATTAATCATTTCATCAATTAAATCATCAGCATCTACCACAGTTCCTTCGCGGCTTTTCATTTTGCCTTCGGGCAACTCCACCATGCCATAGCTTAAATGATAAATACCATTTGCAAAAGGTTTGTGTAGGTGTTTACAAATTAACTGTAATACTTTAAAATGATAATCTTGCTCGTTTCCTACTACATAAATAGAACGTTCGCAATTAAAATCGTGGTATTTCAATTCAGCAGTTCCAATATCTTGAGTAATATAAACAGAGGTTCCATCGCCACGTAATAAAAGTTTTTGGTCTAATCCATCATTGGTCAAATCAATCCAAACCGAACCATCGTCTTTCTTAAAAAACACACCCGCAGCCAACCCTTGCTGAACAATGTCTTTACCTAGTATATATGTATTCGATTCGTAATAATATTTATCGAACTGAACGCCTAATTTTTTGTAAGTAACATCAAAACCTTTATATACCCAGCCATTCATTTTTTTCCAAATGTTTACAGTTTCTTCCTCGTTGGCTTCCCATTTTTGTAACAAATGTTGGGCTGCTAAAATTGCAGGTGCTTGCTTTTCGGCTTCTTCTTTTGTTAGTCCTTTTTGAATTAGCTCTTCTATTTCAAGTTTGTATTGTTTATCGAAAATTACATAATATTTCCCAACCAAATGATCACCTTTTAAACCTGTACTTTCAGGTGTTTCGCCATTGCCAAACTGCATCCAAGCATACATGCTTTTGCAAATATGTATGCCTCTATCGTTTACCAAATTGCAAGTAAACACTTCATGCCCATTGGCTTTTAATATTTGTGCAACCGAATAACCTAATAAGTTATTACGTATATGGCCTAAATGTAAAGGTTTGTTGGTATTAGGCGAAGAGTATTCAACCAAAATACGTTGCCCGCTTTTAGCAAATGTAAAACCAAAATCTTTGTTATTATATGTATTTGAAATAAAGTTAAACCAAAACTGATTGCTTAATTTTATATTTAAAAACCCTTTAATTACATTAAAACTATCCACTTCAGTTAAATTTGATTTTACAAATTCACCTATTTCTTGTGCCGTTTGTTCAGGACTTTTTTTACTTTGTTTTAAAATAGAAAAAACCACATAAGTAAAATCGCCTTCAAATTCAGGCTTAGTGTTTTCAATTACTACTTGATTATCTAATAAATTTATTTGGTATAAATGCTTTAAAGCAAGCGTTATTTGGTGTTTTAATAAGTCTTGTATCATAATTATATAGAATGCGAAAATATTTTAATAAAATGGTTTTTATATAATTTATTTTTATTTTATGAAACTTTTGATTGCTTTCCCGCTTTGGCGGGACAGGCTGTACCTCGCAATGACTTTGTTCGTGTTTATTATTATAACTGCACTCGCTCGCATCTTGCTAGTGTGTGTTTAATTGGCGTATCGCCATTATTTAAATAAATCAGCCGGAGGCTTATCAATATGCTCACTCGCAAGATGCGAGCGAGTGCGGAGTAAATTGTTATAAATGTTTTTTTTCTTTGACTTTTGATTGCTTTCCCGCTTAGCGGGACAGGCTGTACCTCGCAATGACGTTTAATGTTAAGATTGCTTCGTACCTCGCAATGACGTTTGTTCTCTTTCGTCATTGCGAGCGAAGCGCGGCAATCTAAAACGAGTAAATTGTTATAAATGTTTTTTTTCTTTGACTTTTGATTGCTTTCCCGCTTAGCGGGACAGGCTGTACCTCGCAATGACGTTTGTTTTTGTGAATTGCAATGACGTTTGTTCGTGTTTCTTGCAATGTCGTTTATTCGTCCTCGTCATTGCGAGGAACGAAGCAATCTAAAACGAGCATAAGTTATTTTATTAAATTTATTATTTAAAATTGTAAATAATATGCAAAAAGGTGGATGTGTTTACATTTTAACTAATAAAACTAATTCTGTATTGTATACTGGTGTAACCTCCAATTTGCAACAAAGAATTTGGCAACATAAAACCCATTATTTCCCTCAGTCATTTACTACAAAATATAACATTACGAAATTAGTTTATTATGCTTTTTACACTACAATTGAAGAAGCTATTTTAATTGAAAAACAGATTAAAGCAGGTTCAAGATTATCTAAAATAAAGTTGATAGATTTATATAATAGTTCTTGGGAAGATTTATACGATAAAATTGAATTTTAGTTAAATTATTATAAAATCTAACACAACATGAGATTGCTTTCCCGCTTAGCGGGACAGGCTGTAACTCGCAATGACGCTTGTTCTTAAACCCAAAAAGCCCAAGAGTAATCTTGGGCTTTTTGGGTTATTATTGGTAATTGCCGATAGTTATGGAAAATAATAAGAGCAAACCTTTTTAGTTATTTATATTTATAAAGCATTTGAAAAGTATAAAATTATTTATTTACATCCAGGTGTGCCAGCTGGTATTGACATACTTTCTTTGTAATCAGTTTTTGTTATAGTTCTTTCGTATTCGTATAGTTTGCCTGAGTAATAAGCAGCAAATAAATATGTTTTACCAATAGTAAATCTATCAGTAGTTAATTTTCCATTGTACATATAGCCTAAATAATTATACCAATACTGTCCTTTTTCTTTGAAATACACATACAATGTAGGTCTAATTACTCTTCCACCTACACAGTTTCCAGAAATATCAATATTTACAATTGTAGGAGGAGGAACATTAACAGTTAAAGATATTGAACTTCCGCACATTTGAAAAACAGGGGATTCAGCAATTAAGTTACCTTTACTATAATAGTCAGTTCCTGAGTAAATTCTTAATTTTATATTTTTTCCAATTGGAGCTCTATAAAATCCAATTACACTTCCGTTTGTAACCCAATCATAAAATCCCCTAAAATATGAATTGTCAGTATTTACAAGCTCCATATATCTGTAGGTGTAGTTATTTACATTAGATTTAATAGTAATACTTGAACCTACATAACAAGAATTATAATAATAATCTAAATTCCACCAAGAAAGATGAGGAATATTAAAAACAGTTTCTAATTTATTGGTTACACTATTTTTAACTACAACAGCTATTGCTTCTTTTTTCCATTGGCCAGTTTTCGTATCCAAACTCCATGTTGGAATACTGTCGCCCACTTTAACGGCCATTCCTGTTTCAGGGTCAATAGTATTTTCGTTAATACCCATTGAAACTGCAATAGGATTCGAAAAACTTTTAACTGTATTTATCCCGTTGCTCATTTCAATTGAAATAAATCCTGCTGTTTCAAAAACTACAGGTTCCATTTCTTTTCCATTTTCATCTACTAAATTTGTTGCAGTAAATCCGCCTGGAAAAGAGTTTAAGGCATCTTGACTTCTATTATCGAAATGGGCTAATGAAACATTTACAACTCCAGTAATAACATTACCATTTTCATCAAGCATTTTTGTACCTTTGGGAATATCTATTTTTGCTGTTTCTAATTTTCCATTATTTAATGGGATTTCTATTGTTGTATTTTCAGCTAGTTCACCATTTGATAAAGTAGAAATTGTTTCGTTTTTAAAAGCCACACCAACAGGAGGAGAATCTGTTTTAACCATGCGTATATCAAATGATTTATTTCCTTGATTAACAATTTCAATTGGCGTTATTGATTTTAAGTAACCATTTGCTTCAATTATTATAGTAAAACGAATTGCATTGGTTTGGCTAGGAGTTATTCCTGGTTTTAGTATCAATGAAAAAATCCCGCTTTGAGAACTAAAATTTTTAGTTCCATCAGAACTGTAAATATAATCAGCACCAGGACCAACAATCTTAATAGTTACATTTCGAGGAATCTCCTCTAATTTTGAATTAGCATTTAATATTCTAAAACCATAATTGTTCTCAGAAATATCACTATTTACAGTAATAACAAGTCCTTCTGTAGGATTTTTGCATGAATTTGTAAAAAGTAAACTTACAACTAGTGTTGAAAGTAAAAAAATATTTAAATATATGTTTTTCATGTAATTTATTTTAAAATTTAAAGTTTACGTTAAATACTAATTGATGTAAAAATTGATTTACTTTTAGGTTTTCATTCAGTTTGGCTTCGTTAGAAGAACTTGGTTCTAATATTCCACTACATACAAATGAAACTTTTGGAGCACCAATGTAATATGTACCTAATTCTACTCCAAATCCTAAACGATGCTTAGGTATTGACCTTCCAAAACCGAATGCTAAATATGGAGCAATAGGATTAGTTTTAATTTCTGTCTTTATATTTCCAACTTTATTAGGATCTAATTTTAATTCACCTTGAACAACTGAATCTTTTATAATAGAAGTTCCATTTAAATTAGTTAGCAAGTAGGCTAAACCACCTGTTATTTTAAAAGAATTTCCAAAGGGATGCCAATCAACATATGCGCCTATAGCTCCCAAATTAATTGATAAATTAGTAGATAATTTGGTGCCTGAAAAATCTGATGCATAATTTTTAATATTAATTGGCAAATAAGTTCCACCAATTTTTAAAATAAATTTATTGGTAGCATGAATTGAACGAGCAAATTGAAAGCCAATTCCGTTTGTACTTAGTTGAATTCCTGCACCCCATTTATTGTTTTTTTGATCCAATGTTTTATTCTGAGTATTTTCAACTTTATTATTTGTACTATCTTTTTTAGCTGATTGCCCAAAAATTGGTTGATTAAAAATTATTAATACTAAAATGAAAATTGATTTTACTTTAATTTTATTCATATTCTAAAATAATGATTGTTAAATATTATTAAAAGGGTGTTAAATTTATTATTTACCTTAATGTATAATTTATTTTCAACATTACAACATTTATACTGATATAGTGTTAAATAAATATTACTAAATTTATTTTCTTTATTTTAGACTTCAAAAAATTATTTTGTAATAAACCTTAGTATTACTAAATTTGCCCACATGTGGAAAAACAATGTGTTAGAAACTATTGGCAATACGCCTTTAGTAAAATTAAACAGAATAGTTAAAGATTTGCCTTGCATTGTTTTAGCTAAAATTGAAACAACGAATCCTGGCAACAGCATTAAGGATAGAATGGCGCTTAAAATGATTGAAGATGCCGAACGCGATGGGCGCTTAAAACCAGGTGGAACAATAATAGAAGGCACAAGTGGTAACACGGGTATGGGCTTGGCAATAGCTTCAGTTATAAAAGGATATAAATGTATATTTACTACCACCGATAAACAAAGCAAAGAAAAAGTAGATGCATTAAAGGCATTTGGGGCAGAGGTTATTGTTTGTCCAACAGATGTAGAACCTGAAGATCCTCGTTCTTATTACTCTGTTTCCAGCCGTTTAATCAATGAAGTTCCTAATTCATGGAAACCCAATCAATACGATAATTTATCGAACTCTTTAGCACATTATGAGCAAACAGGTCCTGAAATATGGGAACAAACAGAAGGTAAAATAACCCATTTGGTAGTAGGAGTGGGAACTGGTGGAACTATTTGTGGTACAGGAAAATATTTAAAAGAACAAAACCCTAATATTAAAATTTTAGGAATTGATACTTATGGTTCGGTATTTAAAAAATACAAGGAAACTGGCATTTTTGATAAAGATGAAATTTATCCATATATAACTGAAGGAATTGGGGAAGATTTTTTACCAGCCAATGTAAACTTTGATATAATCGATCATTTTGAAAAAGTAACCGATAAAGATGCAGCCATGATGACAAGAAGAATTCCAAGAGAAGAAGGAATTTTTGTTGGAAATTCGGCAGGTTCGGCTTTAGCTGGAGTTATGCAAATGAAAGATATGTTTAAAAAAGACGATGTAGTAGTAGTTATTTTTCATGACCACGGCACGCGTTATTTGGGTAAAATGTTCAACGATGATTGGATGCGCGACAGGGGATTTTTGTTGAGTGAACAAACCAAAGCCATTAATTTAATAGAAACTCATAAGCACCAAAAATTAGTAACTGCTAAAACAACTGATACAGTTGGTAATGCAGTGCTTACTATGAAAAAGTTTTTTATTTCGCAATTGCCTGTAACTAACGAAAGTGGTGAATTTGTTGGTTCTTTAACCGATACCGCTTTATTTGGTATGTTAATGGAAAACCATGAACTGAAACAAAAAAATGTTAGCGAAGTAATGAGTCCAACTTTTCCTTTTGTAGATGCAAAAGCCAGTATGGAAGAAGTTTCGAGAATGATAACAAAAGACAATGCTGCTGTGTTAGTTAAAGATTTAATGAATCAAGTACACATTATTACCAAACAAGATTTAATAGAAGCAATTAGCTAAATTTTGATTTTTGATTTTTTATCACGCATGTCGTAATTGAATTACTTATTAAAATTTGTGCGGGAAATATTCCCCCTTGTGGGTTAGCTTTGCATAGCAAAGGGGGTTAGGGGGATGTTTTTTTGAATGCTTAATAAACAACTATTATTTATAAAACTAATAAACTAAGAACTTAAAAAAAAATGAAAAAATCACAAATAAGAATAGATGTAGAAATTGATGAAACCAATATGCCCACGTTAATTAAATGGGATGCAGATGATGCAGATTTTGAGGGACAACAGCCGGCAAAAGCTGTTATGCTTTCATTATTTGATGGACTGCAACAAAATGCTATGCGCATAGACCTTTGGACTAACGAAATGCAAGTAGATGAAATGAATTTATTTATGTTTCAAACTTTGGCCACCTTAGGCGACACTTACGAGAGAGCTACCAATAACAAAGAAATAGCTGATGAAATTAGAGAATTTGCTCACCATTTTGGACATAAAGTTGAAATTTTTGGCGATGACCACCAACATTAATTATACAAATACTTAGCTCAAAATAGTCAAAAGGACATATTGAGTTAAGTATTGTTAATGCCGAGATAGTAGCTGTTTAGTCAGAAAATTGCAAAGCAATTATTGGAATAATACAGATACAGAATCGGTAAAAAATAAAAAAGGGACTAAATTTTGTCCCTTTTTTATAATACAAATTCGTTTATTTGTTCTACTATCTCTTTCGCATATTCGCCATATAACATGGTATGGTGGTTTCCATTAACCGAAAATAATTTCCCTTTTTTTAATAATCCAACTGCTTTTGCTGCTAAGTGTGTAGGTAAAATGGCTTCATCTAAATTATATGCACCATCTCCACTTATAAGTAACGAAGGGTGTTTTATACTTTTAAAATATAAAGCAAAAGGTTCTTTACTTACATAAGTTGCAACTTGAATGATTTGTGCCAAATCCGATTTTGATTCAACCGTTCCATTTTCATTTATTTCAATATCGGCCGAGTAATATGTTTCCATATCGTTATCCCAAAAATCAATAAACGGTGCTTGTTTTATTTGGATAAAATAATCTTCCTGATTATTGTAAACTTTATCTAATCGTCCTAAAGAAGTTTGAAGCATGATAGGAGTTTTGGGATTCATTTCGGGCGCAGCATCTAAAAAAACTATTTTTTTAAATATCGATTCATGAAAAAAGCACATATAAGACGAAAGTAAACCACCAAATGAATGCCCTACTAATATAATTTCTCTGTCTTTAAAAGGTTTTAATAAACCTAAAATATCATCGGCATGTTTTTTAAAACTGTAGCCAAATGCTGGGTGACTGCTTTTTCCTCGTCCTCTTAAATCAGGTATTATCAATTCAAAATTTTCGGATAAACCATTGCTAACCAATCCAGAAAATGCAAAACAATTGGCTGTTAATCCATGTAAAAGTACTAACACTTTTTTTCCATCATTAGGATAGTGTAAAAAATGTAAATTTATTCCGTTTACTTCAATAAAATTGCTTGTGTATTTCATTGTCATTATTGTGCAGTCCAGCCTCCATCAATAGTTATTGAAGTACCTGTAATTGTATTGGCTTCATCTGCTGCTAAAAACATAACAGATTGTGCAATGCTTTCAATTGGAATAAACGATTTGATAGCTTGTTTACCCAGCATAATTTTTTCTATCACTTCTTCTCTACTTAAATGATGCGCTTTCATTTGGTCGCCTATTTGGTTTTCAACAATAGGAGTAAGCACATAACCTGGACAAACAGTATTTGCAGTAATATTATAAGGTGCGCCTTCTAAAGCTATGGTTTTTGTAAATCCAATTACACCGTGTTTTGAGGCAACATAAGCCGATTTAAACTCACTTGCTACTTGTCCATGAGCGGAAGCAATATTTATAATTCGCCCAAACTTATTTTCAATCATTTTTGGAAAACAAAGTTTAGTTAACAAAAATGTAGCTGTTAAATTAATTGCTATAATGTTATTCCATTTTTCTAATGGAAAATCTTGCACTGGCGAAATGAACTGTATTCCAGCATTATTAACTAAAATATCTATTTTATTAAATTTAGCTAAAGCTTCTGTCACCATATTTTCAATTTGATTAGGAAAAAGCAAATTACAAGGTGAAAATATAAAATCGATGTTATTTTGTTGAGCCACTTCAGCAGCAATTTCTGCACCATTGGTTTCAAGGCCATTAAAAATAATATTGTATCCTTTTTTTGCAAATTTTTTTGCAATTGCCAAGCCAATACCGCTGGTACTGCCTGTTATTAAAACTGTTTTGGTCATAAATATTTATTGACAAGAATAAAATATTTTTTTAATTGTATAGTGTGAATTTTAATAATAATTTGTTAACTAATAATTTAATTATTAATAATACTTTTGCAAAAAAAATATGAAAAAAATATTATTTATACTTACTGCTTGTTTTTTCTTTTTATTAGCTGAAGCTCAATTATTAACTCCAACTAATTTTTCACCTATATTAATTCCTAGATTTACTGGTTCTGGTTCTTCAACTAGAATGCCTATAGTTTATAGAGCTACCTTAACTGGCCTAGCACCAAATACCATGTATAGATACTTTAATCAATTAGCAATTAGGGTTGATTTTGGAACAACAGCATCGGGAGCAGGAAATCCTCTTTTTATTAGTAATTCAAATTTTCGTTATACTACATCTACTAGTTTAACAACTATTGGAGGTTATGATTCATTAACTACTAATAGTTCTGGAAGTTATACTGGTTGGTTTGCAAATGTATATACAGGCAATTCTAGATTTGTTGCAGGAGCTTATGTTTATCCTACTATTACTTTAGATAGTGCAGGTTTGAAGAGAGGGGTAATAAACTCACGTTTTTGTATGTCATCAGATTCAATTTTGATGTTAGGTTTCTCAACAGGTGCAGGTGCTACGAATGGTTCTTTTATTAGGGGTAATTCTAATGGAACTGCAAAAAACTTGGTTTTGCTTCATTCTGATACTGGGTCTACAGATAGGCCATTGGCAATTACGATTATTGAAAACAAAGGAATTACTATAGCGAGTTTATTATCTGATTACACCTCAAATGTAGAAGGAATAGCTGGTGCTTGGGGAACAGTTATTCCAAATAGTCTTGCTAACGGTGTTAGAAGAATTGAACAATTATCTGCTAGTACTGGTGCAAGTGTAAATTATCATAAGTCTTTAAATGGAACATGGGGATTAGTTAATACAGTAAATCCAACAAATGGAACAGTAGGAATGGTTATTACTTCAACAAGTGCGCCTTTACCAGTAAGTTATTTGTTTTTTGATGCTAAAATTTCCAATGATTATACAACATTAAATTGGTCGACAGCAAGTGAAACTAATAATAATGGATTTGAAGTTCAAAGAAGTTTGGATTGTGTTAATTTTGAAACTGTTGGTTTTGTAAAAGGAGTTGGTAATTCTAATAAAATTAACAATTACAGTTTTGTTTATAATAATAATTTAAGTGCATTTTATCGTTTAAATCAAATTGATTTTGATGGAATGAGTGAGTTATCAAAAGTAGTTTCAGTTAAAAACAATGAAGAATTAATTCTTCAAATTACGCCAAATCCATTTGCAAACTCAATTGAAGTTGTTACAAATAAAAATATTGTAAGTGCAGAAATTATTGATGTTACTGGTAAAACTAGAGTTTTAGAAGTAATTAATGGAACCAATGCCACAATTGATACACATAACCTAAGTAACGGTGTTTATTTTATAAGAGTAAATAATGGCGAAACTATAATAACCAAGAGAATTATAAAAAATTAAATTACATTTATATGAAACTTATAAGCCAGATTGAAGAATTTCAGTCTAGCTTTTTTATTAATTTTATTTAAAGTTAATTGTCACACTTAACCTGTCAAATGGGTGAACGCTAATTAACTTTATATGGACTTCGATATGCAGCTCAACATAATTGTCACCCTGAGCTTGTCGAATGGGTGAACAAAAGTAAAAACTCAGTCTTAACTACTCCACAAACTTTTCATTCCAGCCGATATTGTCTTATCGGCACCCGCCAACATCAAAAAGCGGTAATAGCATAAAGTAACGATAATTATCCCTGGCCTTTTATGGCTTAATAGTTAGCTAAAGGGAAGTATTTATTGCAGCCAAGAAGATGCTTCCAGCATGAACTAATTCTGTTTTGTTATAATCAACTCAAAACAATTCACCTAATTTTTTCATCCATAAAAAAATACGTTTCATGCAATTTATAATTCGTTTGGATTTAATAACATATTATAATATTGCATTTAACTTCATTTTTGATACATAATTTAAAAACAAAATGAAAATTTACAATCAATTTAAAAGCATGAAAACAATTAACTACTTATTTTTTATGTTATTATTTTCTTTCAAAATAATAAACGCACAAGAAAACACTCAAACTGTTAGAGGAACTGTTTTCGACAAAGATTCGAAACAACCATTAATTGGAGCAATAGTAAGTGTGGTAAGCGAAACTAAAAAACTTATTGCAACTACTGATGCAAATGGTTTATTTAAAATTACGAATGTACCTTTAGGCAGACAAACGTTAAAAGTAACTTACTTGGGTTACGAAACATTATCAATACCCGATATTATAGTAACTGCGGGCAAAGAAGTGATAATGGATTTAGGTTTAACTGAAGCATTAAAAAAAATGAACGATATTGTGATTTCGTACGACAGAAAAAAAGATAGAACAGTAACCAATAACGAAATGGCTTCTGTTAGTTCACGTTCATTTAATCCTTATGATACTAAAAAATTTGCTGGAGCATTAGGCGACCCAAGCAGAATGGCAGCTAACTTTGCGGGTGTAGTTGCAGGAAACGACAGTAGAAACGACATTGTAGTAAGAGGAAATTCGCCCAATGCTATGTTATGGCAATTAGAAGGCGTAAATATTCCTAACCCAAACCATTTTGGAAGTAATTTTGGTACTGGTGGACCAGTAAGTATGTTAAACGCAAACAACATTGGTAAATCCGATTTTTTTACAAGCGCATTTCCTGCTCAGTATGGCAACGCAAATGGAGGGGTTTTTGATTTGGTAATGCGTGAAGGTAACAACGAAAAACGCGAGTTTATTGGGCAAATTGGTTTTAATGGATTTGAATTAGGTGCTGAAGGTCCTTTTAGCAAAAAATCGAAAGCATCATATATTTTTAACTACCGTTATTCAACTTTGGGTTTAATTAAAGCTGCAGGAGTAAATGTAGGTACAGGAGCTGCAACTCCTTTATATCAAGATATGAATTTTAAAATTACTGTTCCTACTAAAGGCAAAGGAAAGTTTACTTTATTTGGAATGGGTGGCATAAGTGCTATTGATTTATTGGCCAAAGATGTGGATACAGCAGGAATTGATTTTTATGGTAATCCAAATCAAAACCAATTACCAAGATACAGTAAAGCATTTGCAGGAACTGCATACGAAAAAAGTTTAAGTAACAAAACATGGGCAAAATTTACTTTAGCTTGGAGTTATAGCAACGATAGTTACACTGCCGATAGCATAAATTTACCAAACGAAAAAGTATTTAGACAAGCGGCAGGTAGTTTTTTAGACAATAAGTACTCGGCAGTTTTAAATTTAACGCATAAGTTTAATGCTAAAAATACGCTCAACTTTGGATTAACAAACGATGTAACCAATTTTGATTATAGTAATAGAGATTATTTTTACCAAGGAACTATTGATACCATAAGAGTAAAACAAACTGGGAATGTAAATTTAACACAAGGATATGCGCAATTAAAACACCGTTTCAATAGTCGATTAACATTAAATATAGGATTGCATGCGCAATATTTTTCGGTAAATGAAAAAGCAGCCATTGAACCACGTGCTGGATTAAGATTTGCTATTAACGAAAAATCGAGCTTGAACTTTGGCTATGGTTTACACCACCAAACATTACCTATTTATAATTTATTTGTAAGAAACCAAATTGGTGAAGAAAACAACAAAAAATTAGATTTTATTAGATCAAATCATTTTGTAGTTGGATATGAAAACATGATATCGAAATTGGTAAAGATAAAGGTAGAAGCTTATTACCAATTAATAGATAATGCACCGGTAAATAATTATTCATCAAGTTTTTCGGCTTTAAATTTTGGTGCATCGTTTAACCCTAGTGATGAAAACCAATTGGTAAGCACAGGAACAGGAACAAACTATGGAATAGAGTTAACTTTAGAAAGGTATTTTAGCAAAGGATTTTATTTTTTACTTACAGGTTCGGTATTTGATAGTAAATACAAAGGAAGTGATGGTGTGGAGCGTAATACGGCTTTTAATACACAATATGCAGCCAATTTTTTAGCGGGTAAGGATTTTAAAGTTGGCAAAAAAGGAAATATATTATATGCAAATATTAAATTTACAACAGTTGGAGGCAAATATATAACACCCATTGATATAGAGTCATCAAAACTTAAAGGCAATGCAGTTTTTAACGAAAACAAAGCATTTACCGAAAAACAAGTGCCTTATTTTAGAGCAGATTTAAAAGTTGGTTATAGAAAAGATTATAAAAAGAGTTCAATGGAATTTGCTATAGATTTTCAAAATGTAACCAATCATCAAAATATATTTAGTCAAGGATACAATAGATATAAAAATACTATTTCTACCGAGTATCAACAAGGTTTTTTTCCGGTTCCAATGTTTAGATATACTTTTTAAATTGTTAAATTGTTGAACTGTAAAATTGTTGAACTGTAAAATTGTTGAACTGTAAAATTGTTGAATAGATTTAATATATAAAAAACAGTAAATAGACATGAAAAATCGTTAACAATAAATAATAAAAATTATAGTAAATTAATAAATAAATTGCAATCAATATAGAATTTTTAAATGGCAATATCTTCAACAGTTTTTAAAAAATTTTTTAATAGAAAAGACATTTTAATAAGGCATTTTATTATTGCTTTTTTAGCTTTAATATTTGGTTACATGTCGTTTTTAAATGCTCCTAAAGGTATTTCTTTTCTTTTCTTAAGATCTTATATCTCTAATTTTATTTATATAGCTTTAATTTGGAATGGCAATATTTTATTAGTGGATTATGTTCACAGTATTTATGATAACAGCAAAGAAATTTATAAAAAACTAATTTCATCTGCTTTAGTTGCATTGTTTTTACCTATACTTATGCATTATGCTTATAGCTATTGGTTTTTCCCTTTGGTTAATGGGTTTAAATGTAATTTAAGTTCAAAAGAAAATGTATCGTATTTAATTGTTTCTGTAGTAATTACTTTATTAGTAAATAGTATTTATACATCCATTGAGTTTTTTAATCATTGGCGCAAAACTTTGTTAGAAAAAGAAGAGTTTAAAAGAACCAGTTTAAGTGCCGAATTTGAAGCATTAAAAAATCAAGTAAATCCACATTTTTTATTCAATTCATTAAATACTTTAAGTAGTTTAATTGATGAAAACCCAATGCAAGCAAACGAATTTGTTCAAAAACTTGCCAGTGTTTATAGATATGTTTTAACCCATAGAGATAAAGAAACAGTTCAATTAAAGTGCGAAATTGATTTTATAGAATCGTATATATTCTTAAATAAAATTAGGTTTGGAATTAATTTAAATACAAAAATAAATGTAAATGAAAATTGCTTAAGCTTACAAATACCAACATTAACTTTGCAAATGTTGGTTGAAAATGCAATAAAACACAATGAAATCTCTACACAAAAACCGCTTTACATAAGTATAAGTTGTGATGATAAATACTTAATTATAAAAAATAATTTTCAACCTAAAATTTCGCTAACAGAAAGCAATGGAGTTGGGTTAAGTAATATTATAGAAAGGTATAATTATTTAACTACCGAAATAGTATTTGTTAATAAAACCAGTGATAAATTTGAAGTTAAAGTTCCATTACTAAATATTTAATATAATGAATATAATAATAATTGAGGACGAAACCCCTGCATTGAATAGGATAAAAAAATGGTTTTAGAAATTGAACCTGAAATCAATATTTTAGCAACTGCCGATAGTATTGTTAGTGCAGTACAAGTTATTGAAAGCAATAAGAATATTGATTTATTGTTAATGGATATTGAATTGGCCGATGGTCAAAGTTTTGAAATATTTAATAGAATAGAAATGAATATTCCTGTTGTATTTACTACTGCTTACGATGAATTTGCGCTTAAAGCTTTTAAGGTAAATAGTATAGATTATTTATTAAAACCTATTGAAAAAGATGATTTAAGAAAAGCATTAATTAAATTTAAAACCATACAAAATAATAACTTCAATTTAACAAATATAAAACATTTATTAAACCAAGTTTTAGTTCCTCAAAGTACAATAAAGGAAAGATTTTTGGTAAAGTTAGGCGAAAGATTAATATCCGTTCACAGTGATGATATAGCCTATTTTAATGCCAAAGATAAATTGACTTTTTTAGTTACTAAAAATGGAAATAAATATGTGGTTGATTATACTTTGGATGAGCTAGAATTGTTGATAGATAACAAACAATTTTACCATATAAATCGCCAATTTATAACTTCCATTTCAAGTATTGTAAATATTCATACTTATTTTAATGGTAAGTTAAAGTTACAATTAAGCCCAACAATTGAAGAAGAAGTAATTGTAAGTAGAGAAAAAGCCAGCGATTTAAAAACATGGCTAGGTTACTAATTATTCTAATGTTATAAGTTCATTTTTAACTAATTCAAAATTTGTCCAAGGAATAAAATGGTCTGTATCTTTTAAGGTTATTGCAATTAAAGTATCTGCTTTTGTAATATTTTCCTTCATAAATTTTAAATTTCCATAACTAACTAACTTATCCTTGTAACCATGTATAACAATGGTTTTACAAGTAATTTTACTTAAGTTTTTATCCAAATAAACTAAATCATTTTTAAGCCACCATAATTCGTGGTTACTTGGATTTAATGCTCCGGGAACTATATATTTAAGGGGATTATTTATAAATATTTTTCTCCATTTTTCAGGATTCTCTAAATCTAAACTTACTGCTCCAGCTAAAATTAAAATGGCATTTATTTTTTTGTTTTCTATTGCTAAACTTGCAACTAACGGTCCTCCATAAGAATGACCAACTAAATAAATTGGTTTATTATTATCAATAGAATTTATAAAACTATTTAAAACTGTTGTTTGAGTTTTTAAAGTTTGTGGTTCATTAAAATTACTTTGTCCAAATCCAGTTCTGTCTACACTTATTAATCTGTATTTTTTTAGTAAAGCACTATCCAACAAGAAGTTTTCATAAGCATCCCAAGCACCAGGAGAACCATGAATAAATAGAATGGTTGAAGCATTTTCAATACCTGTTTGGGCATAATGAATTTTTAAGTCATCTTTTAAGAAATCTTTAAAAGTTAATTTTACTCCTTTAGTTTCAAATTTGTTTTTTGCTTCGTTATCTTTTACCCTCATTTTTAAACAACTTTGTGCAAAAACTAAATAGCTAATAAAAATAGTTAAACTAATAATTTTCCATTTCTTCATGTTTGTGCTGTAAAATTATTTATTACTTAAAGCTTCTTTATATACTTGTAAACACCTATTACGAGCAAAAGTATGCTCAACAATTGGTTTTGAGTAATTGATAGATAAAAATTCAGGCACCCATTTTTTTATATAATCGTTATTTTTATCAAACTTTTGTGCTTGTAATGTAGGATTAAAAACTCTAAAATAAGGTGCAGCATCAGTACCGCAACCTGCAGCCCATTGCCACCCACCATTGTTGGCACTCAAATCAAAATCTAATAATTTTTGTGCAAAATAAGCTTCGCCCCAACGCCAATCAATAAGCAAATGTTTGGTTAAAAAACTTGCTACAATCATACGCACCCTATTGTGCATAAATCCTGTTTCATTTAATTCCCGCATTCCAGCATCTACTATTGGGTATCCAGTTTTTCCTTCACACCAACTCTTAAAATCATTTTCATTATTTATCCAATTTATTTTATCGTATTCGGGTCTAAATGCGCCTGTAACTATATGAGGAAAATGATGCAAAATCATCATGTAAAAATCTCTCCAAATCAATTCATTCAAAAAAACTTCACTAATTCCTATCGTTTTTTTTGCTTTTTCTCTAATACTAATTGTTCCAAATCTAAAATGAATACCTAGCCTGCTAGTACCTGCAATTGATGGAAAATTTCGTTGTTCCGAATAATTTTTTATAATGGCTAAAGTAGTTTGTTTTGATGGATAATTTACTTTAACCTTTTCAAAACCCATTTCATTTAAACTAACTAATGTTTGAAGCGTTTCAACTTTTAAAAGAGCATCAAAATATTTTTCCGTTTCATAGGCTTTTAAATTATCATCATGCAATTTTGCTTTCCATTTTCGCGAATAAGGTGTAAAAACAGTATATGGTTTTCCATCATCTTTTGTTACCTCCTCTTTTTCAAAAATACATTGGTCTTTAAAACTTAAAAAATCAATGCTTAAATTATTTAAAAACTGTTTTATTGTGGCATCTCTTTCGGTTGCGTATGGTTCATAGTCGTGGTTTGTAAAAACTTTTTTTATAGTAAATTTTTTTAACAAACCATTCCAAACATCATTTACATCTCCATATTCTATCCACAAATCGGTGCCTAGTTTTTGATAATCAAGTTTTAAATCTGCAATTTGTTCATGGATAAAATTTACTCTTTTATCACTTTTATTTTCAAGTTTATTTAAAATACTTTTATCAAAAATAAATAATGGTAAAACGGGTAAGCCACTTTTTAACGCATGAAACAAACCCGCATTGTCAGTATTTCTTATGTCTCGTCTATGCCAAAATATGGCAATTTCTTCATCTTTCAATTTGTTTTATTTTTTAGTGTTATAAATATTTTTCAAGGCATTTTTTATATCTTCAAATTCAAATTTGAAACCTGTTTTCTCTATTTTACTCGATGAAATATTTTGACTCATTAAAATAACCGATGCCATTTCGCCAAATATTATTTTTAATATAAATGAAGGAACATTTGGCATAAAAAAAGGCTTATTAAGCGCTAAGGCAATTTGTTTAGTAATTTCAAAATTTGTAATTGGGTTAGGAGCCACTGCATTGTATTCACCTTTCATATTTTCATTATTTGCTGCATAAATAAATAAGTTTGCTAAATCTTCAATATGAATCCAACTAGTTATCATTTTTCCATTTCCTAATGCAGATGCAAAGCCAAATTTTGCAGGAGCAGCTACTTTTTTTAAATAGCCTCCATTATCACTTAAAACAATTCCAATTCTTAACTTTACTACTCTTACTCCAATTTTTTCAAATTCATCTACTTCCTTTTCCCAATCTTTGGTTAGAGTAGCCAAAAAATCGTTGCCTTTTTCACTTTCTTCGTCAAGTAGTTTATCTCCTTCGTTTCGATAAATTCCTATTGCAGATGCAGCTACAATTACTTTTGGTTTATCTGCTAAATTTTTAACAGATTCATACAATAATTTTGTTGATTTTATTCTACTATCAATTAATTCCTTTTTTCTTTCTGCTGTCCAGTTTTTATCGGCTACTCCAGCTCCAGCCAAATGAATAATTGTATCAACATTTTTAAAACATTGTAAATCAATTGTATAATCATCAATATTCCATTTAAAAGAATGAACTTGTTCCTTGTTTTTGTTTGAGTTGGTTAACCAATTTACTTCATTTTTATTTGCCAAAAGTATTTTTGTTATATCATTTCCAACCAATCCACTTCCTCCAGTTATTAAGTATTTCATATTTTTTATATAATTTCAAAACCTTTATATGCAGTTATTGTTTGAAATGTAATATAAAATTTTATTATAACAAATTGGCAAATTTTTCTATAAAAAATGTAGAGACTTTCACAGGTATTAAAAGTCATACTTTAAGGGTATGGGAGCAGCGTTATGGAATTATTAAACCCAAAAGGTCGGAAACAAATATTCGCTATTACGATGATGATGATTTAAAATTATTGTTAAGTATTAGTGTTTTAAACGAGCATAATTTTAAAATTTCTGAAATAGCAGAAATGACATCATCTGAAATTAATGAAGCTGTATTAAAATTAACTTCTAATGAAGGTGAATTCAATAATCAAGTTAAGTCATTAATTTCTGCAATGATGTCATTTGATGAACTTGATTTTCATTTAAAGTTAAATGAATATTTTGCTGAATATGGCTTAGAAGAAGCATATATTCAAATAATCCTACCTCTGTTAATTGAAATTGGTATTTTGTGGCAAGTAGGTTCCATTCAGCCTTCTCACGAACATTTTGTAACCAACATTATCAAACAGAAATTATTTTCATATATTGAACGTCAAATTGGAAACAAAGTAGAATGTAATAAAAAGTTTTTATTGTTTTTGCCTGAAACCGAAACTCATTCATTAAGTCTGCTTTTTGCAAATTATATTATTCGTTCTCGCGGACATGAAGTAATTTTTTTGGGACAGGATGTGCCTTTGGAAGATTTAAAAAATGCTTTTAAAAATGAAGAACCCGATTATATTTATACCACTTCAACGGTCTCTCACTTAAAAATTTCTGTTGAAAAATTATTGCAGTTTTTAAGCGAAAACTGGCCTAATTCTAAAATATTAGTTTCAGGTTATCAATTTAATATTAGTAATTCTGTTATTCCAAGTAATGTAAAATTATTAAAAACTGCCAATGAATTTATTGCATTTATTAATGGAATTTCAGTTGAATATGTAAGGAATAGTTGATGGTTGTCAGTTGATGGTTGTCAGTTGATAGTTGTCAGTTGATAGAGTTGTTATAAAAACATAATTACACTTTAATATTTTATTGACACCTTTTGCAAAGTCATATTGTTTAGAGCAGAGGTAAAAATCAAAAATCAAAAATCAAAAATCAAAAATCAAAAATCAAAAATCAACGCATCATTTCAATAGCCAATTCTTCCTCATCTTTTACTAATTTGTAACTAGTACTCAGTTCAAAAAGATTGTCATTTATTTCTTCTTTAACAAGTTGTCTCACCCTCATTATTACTTTCATTCCACCTTGAACAACGGTATACTCCAGCAATCCACCATTTATTTTAGAAAAAATTTCATCTTGTTCATTTCCCATATTTATTTTAGGAATTTCGCTACTAAACCAATATTCACTTACAATAGTATCTTTTTTAATTATTGCTTTTACATTGGCTTTAGTCCCTTTATATCCTGCAATCATTTTGGTTTCGTTTGTAATTTCAATTTTTACCTCCGCTTTGGTCGAGTCTTTTACAGCATCTGCAACTTCTTTGTCAGTTTTTTTAAAAGCAATTTTTTTCTTTTTATCTAAATTGTTAAATGCAAAAATGAATTCTTTTTTCGAAGCATCTCTTATAATTATTAACTTTCCAAAAGGAGTAGGCGTTTCCACCCTCGATTTATTGTTTTTAAAATAGGCAGTAGCATCTTTTGGCAAATTATTACCCATTAATAATTTTTGGTCTGAAGGTATATCAGGAAAGTCCATTTCATAAAATATTTTCCCTTGTTTGATTTGGCTTTGAGCAAAATTAGATATAGCCAGTAAAATCAATAAAATTAAGTTTCTTTTATTCATATTGCAATTAAGTTATAAGTTAAATTATTTAATTAACTATTTATCCCGAAACTTTTTTAAGCAATAATAGTTCCACAAATTCTAAACTAAATTAGTAAAATACTTTTAGTAAAATCTATTATTTTCGCCCAATATCATCAATAGTGCAAATATGGAAATTGTAGAAAAATATACTCCAGTAAATAAAATTAGAATTGTAACCGCTGCTGCTTTGTTCGATGGACATGATGCTGCTATTAATATCATGCGCAGAATTATTCAATCAACCGGTGCCGAAGTAATTCATTTGGGACATGATAGAAGTGCGGAAGAAGTAGTAGATACTGCCATTCAGGAAGATGCCAATGCAATAGCCATGACCAGTTACCAAGGTGGACATGTAGAGTATTTTAAGTTTATGCACGATTTGTTGCAAGAAAAAGGTTGCGGTCATATCAAAATATTTGGTGGTGGAGGTGGTGTAATTTTACCTACCGAAATAGCCGAATTACATGCGTACGGAATTTCGAGAATTTATTCTCCTGATGATGGAAGAGCAATGGGATTGCAAGGCATGATCAACGATATGTTGCAACAATCTGATTTTGCAACAGGTGCTAATTTATTGGCCGAAGCAAATGAAATCAATCAAAAAGTAAAAGAACAAGATTATAAATCGATTGCGAAATTAATTTCTGCAGCCGAAAATTTCCCTGACGAATTTCATAAGGTTTTTGATAGAGACGCGATGCATCGCGTCTCAACACCAATATTAGGAATTACCGGAACTGGTGGCGCAGGAAAATCATCATTGGTAGATGAATTGGTACGCAGGTTTTTGATGGATTTTGAAACCAAAACAATCGCAATTATTTCGGTTGATCCAAGTAAACGTAAAACTGGTGGTGCATTATTGGGCGATAGAATCCGAATGAATTCAATCAAAAATTCTCGTGTTTATATGCGTTCATTGGCTACTCGTCAGAGTAATTTGGCATTGTCAAAATATGTAAAAGAAGCCATTGATGTAATTAAAGCTGCACAGTTTGATTTGATTATTTTAGAAACTTCGGGCATTGGCCAAAGCGATACTGAAATTATAGAACATAGCGATATGAGCTTGTACGTAATGACACCAGAATATGGTGCTGCTACGCAATTAGAAAAAATTGATATGTTGGATTTTGCCGACATTATTGCATTAAATAAATTTGATAAAAAAGGTTCGTTAGATGCATTGAGAGATGTAAAAAAACAATATCAACGTAACCATCAATTATTTGATAAAGACCCTGATTTGATGCCAGTTTTTGGAACTATTGCTTCGCAATTCAATGATCCAGGAATGAATAGATTGTATAAATCTATCATGAAAAAATTAGTGGAGAAAACGGGTGCTAATTTAAATTCTGATTATCATATCAGTGAGGAAATGAGCGAAAAGATTTACATCATTCCGCCAGCTCGCATTCGTTATCTTTCTGAAATTTCGGAAAACAACCGCAACTACGATAAATGGGTAAGCAAGCAAGCTGAAATTGCTGATCAATTATTTGGTTTAAAATCGAGTATTGAAACCATCAAATCATCTAAAATGGTTGATAAAGATAGGTTGGTAAAAGCATTGGAAGAATCTTATTTTACTGTAAATTTAGATTTAGATCCACGTAATAAAATACTATTAGATACTTGGGAAGAAAAAATTGCGCAGTATAAAAATGAATATTATATTTTTAAAGTTCGCGATAAAGAAATAAAAATTAAAACGCATTCTGAATCGCTTTCACATTCACAAATTCCCAAAGTAGCTGTTCCTAAATTTAAAGGTTGGGGCGATATTTTACGTTGGGCTTTGCAAGAAAATTTCCCAGGCGAATTTCCTTACACAGCAGGAATTTATCCGTTTAAACGTGAAGGTGAAGATCCAACCAGAATGTTTGCTGGTGAAGGCGGACCAGAAAGAACCAACAAACGTTTTCATTATGTAAGTAAAGGCATGCCAGCAAAGCGTTTAAGTACTGCTTTTGATTCGGTAACTTTATACGGACAAGACCCTGACCACAGACCTGATATTTATGGAAAAGTGGGTAATTCAGGTGTGAGTGTTTGGAGTTTAGATGCTGCTAAAAAATTATATTCTGGCTTTAATCTTGCCGATCCTAAAACTTCGGTATCCATGACCATTAATGGGCCTGCGGCAATTATTTGTGCATTTTTTATGAATGCTGCCATCGACCAACAATGTGAAATTTATATCAAACAAAATGGTTTAGAAAATGAAGTAAACGAAAAATTAGCTACTATTTTTAAAGCAAGAGGAACAGCAAGACCAACTTATAACGAAGAAATTCCAGAAGGAAACGATGGCTTAGGATTAATGTTGTTAGGCGTTACAGGCGACATGGTTTTACCTGCTGATGTTTATGAAAAAATTAAAGTAGAAACTTTAAAACAAGTACGTGGAACTGTTCAGGCAGATATTTTAAAAGAAGACCAAGCACAAAATACATGTATATTTTCAACTGAGTTTTCATTAAGAGTAATGGGTGATGTGCAGCAATATTTTATCAATAATGCGGTACGAAATTTCTATTCGGTTTCTATCAGTGGTTACCACATTGCCGAGGCAGGAGCAAATCCTATTACACAGTTGGCTTTAACACTTTCAAACGGATTTACTTTTGTAGAATATTACTTAAGCCGCGGAATGAATATTGATGATTTTGCTCCAAACTTATCATTCTTCTTTAGCAATGGAATAGACCCTGAATATTCAGTAATTGGAAGGGTTAGCCGCAGAATTTGGGCAAAAGCCATGAAGTTAAAATATGGTGGAAACGAACGCAGCCAAATGATGAAATATCATATTCAAACCAGTGGTAGAAGTTTGCATGCACAAGAAATTGATTTCAATGATATTCGAACCACTTTACAAGCACTTTACGCCATTTACGATAATTGTAATTCTTTACATACCAATGCGTATGATGAAGCCATTACAACACCAACTGAAGAGTCTGTGCGCAGGGCAATGGCTATTCAGTTAATTATTAACCGTGAATTAGGTTTAGCTAAAAATGAAAATCCATTACAAGGTTCATTTATCATTGAAGAATTAACTGATTTGGTAGAAGCTGCAGTACTTGCTGAGTTCGATAAAATTAACGAACGCGGGGGTGTTTTAGGCGCTATGGAAACCATGTACCAACGTAATAAAATACAAGAAGAAAGTATGTATTACGAAATGCTAAAACATACGGGTGAGTACCCAATAATTGGGGTAAATACATTCTTAAGTTCTAAAGGTTCGCCAACTGTTATTCCGCAAGAAGTAATTCGTTCGACCACTGAAGAGAAAGAATTTCAAATTACGATGTTGAATGAATTAAAAGCTGGAAACATAGAAAAAGGACAAGAAATGTTAGCTAAAATTCAACAAGTAGCCATCCATAACGGAAACATATTTGAAGCCTTAATGGAAACAGTTAAATACTGCTCATTAGGACAAATTACCAACGCCTTATTTGAAGTTGGTGGACAGTATAGAAGGAATATGTAGGGATTTGTGCCCTTTGACTACGCTCAGGGTGACAATAAATGATGATTTTTGAATGCTGAGTATGTTGAAGCATGAATGATTTTCGAATAGATGAGAAAGTGTAGAGACGTTTAATTAAACGTCTCTACAGAATTATCGTAATAAAAATAACATTTTTTTTCATTGGATATTTCTATTTTTGATTTACCATGTCTGATAAATTCAATGATAAATACCGAATCAAATCTGCAAGATTAGAAGGATATGATTACAGAAATGAAGGTCTTTATTTTGTAACCATTTGCACCAAAAACAGAGTACATTTTTTTGGAGAATGTGAAAATGGAATTATGTTGTTAAATGATTTGGGTAAAATGACAGAAGATTGTTGGTTAGCAATTCCAATACATTTTCCAAATGTTTCGTTAGATGAATTTATAATCATGCCAAACCATATTCATGGAATTGTTTGTATAAATGAAAAAATTGAAATTGAACGGACACCGGTAGAGACGTATAATTATACGTCTCTACAAATGCCCAAAAATCCACATTTTCAAAAATTATCAGCGCCTGCCAAATCATTGTCCACCATTATTAGGGCATTTAAAACTGTTGTGACGACAGAATCCCGAAAAATCAACCTCAATTTCGCTTGGCAACCACGCTTTTACGATCATATTATTCGAGATGCACAATCATTTACCAATATTCAAAATTACATCATAAACAATCCCACAAATTGGAAAAACGATGAATTTTATTCTTGATTTTTTGAAGATGTGCTCAATAATTTCTTTACAATCAATTGTTTTTTATGTAACTATTTTATAATATTCTAAATTTACATTTACATTTTAAAATAAAAAATATGGAAAATAAATTGATTGTAGGCGACACTGTAAGATTATTATCTGGTGGGCCATTAATGACTATTAACGAAGTTAATATTGAAAACAATACTGTAGATTGTATTTGGTTTAATATGGATGAAAATCTTTGCTCAGCTACTTTTAAAAATTCTGTAATTGAATTGGATGACGATTTTGATTTTGAAGATGATGAAGATTGGAACGAAGTATTTGATGATGAAGATTTAGATGATGAGGATTTGGATTTAGACGATGAAGAGGAAGAAGAAAAAAAGTAATCTTATATAAATATTTTATTTGCGTTCGACATTAATTTTTTAATGTATACAAATAGTTTTTTTTATTGAGTGCAGTCATGTTTTTTTTATTTAAAACACAACAATTTGCATGAAATTTTTAATAAACAATTATGATACGTTTTGATTTTATAGAAGCGAATAAAGAAAAGTATCGCGAACAATTTTTAACTGCAAAACCTTTTCTTCATATTGCAGTTGATGGTTTATGCGATGATGTTAAACTAACTGAATTGTACCATTCAATTCCTGAAATTGAAACTTCGAGTGCTGATTATGTTTTTGCTAAAAACAAGTTTGAAAAATCGAAGTTTAAAGAGTTAGGCGGTGTATTTGAAGAATTGTACAACGATTTAACAAGTTTGCGATTTAAAGAATGGATTTCGTACATAACTAACGAAGATGTATTTATTGACAATACTTTTTATGGTGGTGGTATTCATCAAGGAAGAGAAGGTAGTTTTTTAGATATGCATGCCGATTTTAATTATCATCCTTTGGTTGAAAATTGGTATAGAAATTTAAATTTATTGCTCTATATAAATAAGGATTGGCAAGAATGTTATGGTGGCCATTTACGATTAGAAGATGAACGAACTGGATTAAAAACTGAAGTTGGTGTTCCATTTAATCGTTTGGCTATAATGCATTGTAGGTCGTATACTTTGCATGGCTACGATCCAATAAGTTTTCCAGCGGGAACTGCCAGAACATCAATTGCTGCTTACGCTTATACAATACACGAGAATAATTTTGAAACGCCAAGAACAACAGTTTGGCATGTAACAAAAGATAATCCTATTAAATATGCTTTATCTAAAATTTGGGTGCCAGCAGTTAAGTTAAAAAGTTTGTTTACAAAAAGTAATACAGCAAAGCACTAATCGTGTTATAGATTATAATAGAAAAGAGCAGATGAACAATCTGCTTTTTTTGTGGAAATAAATATGCAAAAAACATAATACCATTATGTATGTTTGCATTATTATGAAATGGAATAATATTACAAATATTAATCAATTAGATGAAATTATGAATGCATCTAATAATGGAAAAGTAATGATATTTAAGCACAGCTCTCGTTGTAGCATAAGTTCAAGTGCTTTGAATAGAATAGAGAGAAATTGGAGTAATGAAGTAGATGATTTAAAAACTAAACCCTTTTATTTAGATTTAATTGCATACAGAAATATTTCGAATGAAGTTGATCAAAAATGGAGCATTGAACATCAATCACCACAAGTATTAATTATAGAAAATGGAAAATGTATTTATAATGAATCGCATATGGGAATAGATTATAATGAAATTATAAATCTTTAAATTATTCGAATCTTAAATGTTTTACTGATTCTCCCGAATCGCGCAATTCAATTAAAGCATCTATGCCAATTTCAATGTGTTTTTTTACAAAATTAGCAGTTACATTTTTGTCACTTTTCGATGTTTTAATGCCATCCGGAGTCATAGGATTATCACTAACTAAAAGCAAAGCTCCTTTAGGAATACTGTTTACAAAACCAACAACAAAAATAGTAGCTGTTTCCATGTCAATGGCCATTGCCCTGGTTTTTTTTAAATAGTTTTTAAACTCTTCATCGTGTTCCCAAACTCTTCTATTTGTGGTATAAACTGTACCAGTCCAGTAATCAATATTGTGTTTAACTATGGATGAAGAAACAGCTTTTTGTAACCTAAAAGATGGTAAAGCAGGAATTTCTGGAACTATGTAATCGTTGCTAGTGCCCTCGCCTCTTATAGCGGCAATTGGCAAAATAAAATCGCCTAGTTTAGTTATTTTTTTTAATCCTCCACATTTACCTAAAAATAAAACTGCTTTTGGTGAAATTGCGGAAAGTAAATCCATAATTGTGGCAGCCATAGCACTACCCATTCCAAAATTAATAATGGTTATATTTTCTGCTGTGGCCGATTGCATTGGCTTATCAGTACCTTCAATTTTTACATTAAATTTTTCGGCAAAAATTTCAATATAGTTGAAAAAATTTGTCAATAAAATGTATTCTCCAAATTTATCTAGTTCCACACCTGTGTAGCGAGGAAGCCAATCACTAACTATTTCATTTTTGCTTTTCATATTTTTAATTTTGTTACAATAATTAACAATTTTTTTCAAAAACAATTTTTTTTCTTTGATTAACCAACCTTAATTAAAAATAAAACGTATTGTTATATATTATAACTATTTAAGTAATTTGCCAATTGATTAAAATTTTATAAAACTATTAATGAATACAGAGCTAAAACAGCTTATTAGTTTATGTTTAAAGCAAGACCGTAAAGCTGAAAATGCTTTATACAAGTATTGTTTTACTAAATTAATGCCTATTTGTTATAAGTATTATAAAAGTAAAGATGATTCGCTAGAACAATTAAATAAATCATATTTAAAAATTTTAAATAATTTACCAAAATACGATGAAAGTAAATCGTTTGATGCATGGATTAAAACAATTGCTGTTAATACTATAATTGATGAGTTTAGGGTAAATAACAAAAAAAATGCAATATTTATTGATAGAGAATTTGAAGAAATAAATTTAGATTATCATCCATTTAATTTAAATGAAGCAGAGGCTAAACTAACTGCTGATGATATTCAAATATATATTCAACAATTGCCCGATTCAAGCAAAATGGTATTTAACTTATTTGTAGTTGATGGTTTTAACCACAAAGAAATAGGCGAAAAGTTGGGAATAAACGAAGGGACAAGTAAATGGCATTTAAATAATGCACGTAAAATTTTAAAGAAAAAATTGATTGAAATGTTTCCTCAACTTAAAGAAAGGGAAAAACAAGCATGACAGACAAAGAATTAGATAAATTAATTAATAATAAAATTGCTCAACAACAATTTGAGTATAAAGAAGCGTATTGGGAAAGTGCGGCCGCATTAATAAATAATGAAAGACAGCAATTTAAAAAATTGGTTTGGTATAAAAGGTCATTTTATACAGCTTCAATTTTACTGTTTTTTTTAATGGGTTGGTTTTTGATTTCTAATAACAAGAAACTAGAATTAGTTGAAGAAAAAGGAATTTTAGAAAATAAATTAATTACTGAAAACCAAATAAGTAAAGAAGTTAAAAGTAATGAATTAGTAACTGCTTCAAAACCCAAAACTGAATACAAAAACAATAAGGAAATTATAGAATCAACTACATTTTTACCAAAAGTAAAAATAATTAATAAAAATTTAAATAGGAATAAGTTTAAAGAAATTTTAGATGAAAACATTTCACAAACCGAAAATATTGAAATTGCTACTTTACCTTCATATAACGAAAGTTTTATAAATGGTTTGGGTCTTAATTTTATTGAAAATAAATTAACAAATCCTACATTTAATTATACTAAAGTAAACATTATTTCGAAGCCGATAGTTGCAATAAAATCAAGTAAAATAGCTTCATTTAATGCTAGTTTAGAAACTGGAATAAATACTTTTAATAACGTTTTTGATGCTAAATCAATTGGGTATTATATAGGAGGGAGGTTGTATTTCGATATTGGTAAATTTTCATTTAATTCAAATTTGCATTTCGAAAATATAAATCAAAATTTACCTGCTAGAACTATAATAAATAAAAATTACGATTTTAACTCTAACACCAACATTACTGAAATTAAAAACCAATCAATTGATTATGCTATTTTAGGATTAAATTTAATGTATCCAATTTATAGAAATAATAGTATTGGTATTGGAATTCAATATGCTTTATTGTTTCAATCAAACGATTTGTTTACAGAATTTAATATTGAAAATAACATTAAAGTTTCAGAAAAGAAAAACAATTATAGCAGTGTTTTAAACAGCGAAGATTATCAATTGTCATTCAATTATCAAAATCGTTTTTCGAAGCATTTGGCTATAAATGCATCTTACATTTTTGGATTAAATAATGTGTCAAATCTTAATAATTCTAACTACAACAATCAAGGTTTAAAGCTTGGAATTCAATACATAATTAGATAAATGAAAAATTCGATTTTTAAAATATTTGTAGCAATTATTGTAATAGTTTCATCATGTAAGGTAAAGCAAGATCCAATTGGATACATTGGTAATGCTGAGTTTTATGCAAGTGGAACTAAAAATAATAATTCATTTTTGTTTGAAGCAGGTAACAATAATTTTGTAATGCAAACCGATAACAGTATTGATTCTTTAATTGTAAAAACATATACAGGAACAATTAAAAAGAATTGTACAATTTGTAACGAAAAATTATCAATTACTTTTAGAAATTACGAAGTTGGAAACTCATCAAATTGGGTAGCCGATTCTTTATTTAAAGAATTTTATTTTTATAATTATTTCAATGAAATTCTTCCACCATCAGGCTATAAAGTTGTTTTTACAAATAAATCAATAGGATTAGGTAAAGTAGAATATAAATGGGATTTTGGCGATGGTTTTGGAAGTCTTTCTGAAAATCCAGTGTTTATTTTTAATTCAAATGGTAAAAAAAATATACAATTACAAGCCGATTTTAAAGATGCAAATTGTAAATCGTTAATTTCAAATCCTATTTATATAAACTCAAATAATTTGAATAACTATATTGATTATGATTATACAAATATTGGCAGCAATGTATTTAGATGTACAGTTAAAAATGCTGACTCTTCCACACATAAATTTGTTTGGCAATATTTAAATCAAACCAATTCCTTTCCAAAAGGCAATACTTTTGAATTGCCAGCAATTTCAATTGAAGGAGTTTACAAAGTTGATTTATTAGCAATAAATAAAACAACAAACGATACTACAATTGTTTCAAAAAACTTAGCTACATCTGCCAATACCGATTGTAGTTCAAATTTCGTATATTCGCTTTCGCCAATTAGAGATACTTTGCAATTAAAAAAGGTTTTAATTGAATATGTAAATGAAAATGGAATAAATTATACTAGCAAAAATTTTGAACAATTTACTGGTTTTGTAATTAAAGAAATTGAAAATTATAAAGACATAGTTCCTGGAAAGAAAACCATAAAAGTTAAAATCCTATTTTCTTGTAAATTAAGTGATGGCGTAAATATTATTGATTTAAAAGATATAGATGCAGTATTTGCATTTAGTTATTAGCATTTATTTTTCATAAAATTCAATTGGTAAATCGTCAGGATCGGCAATAAAAGTAAACCGTTTTCCAGTAAACTCATCAATTCTTATTGGTTCAATTTTAATTTTACTAAAATTCATTTTTTGAACAACTTCATCTAAATTATTAACTTCAAATGCCAAATGCCGTAAACCTGAAGCTTCTGGTTTGCTTAGTCGAGAAGGTGGGTTTGGAAATGAAAACAGTTCAATAATGTATTCATCATTTAAAGCCAAATCTAACTTAAAAGAATCTCGTTCTTTTCTATATTCTTCTTTTAATATTTTTAGTCCTAAAATATTAGAATAAAAGTTTTTTGAAACCACGTAATCAGTGCAAATTATAGCTAAGTGGTGAATTTTATTTAGCATAAAATTAGTTAAGTTTTTAACTTTTTCTTTTTAGCACTTGGGAATAAAATGTTGTTTAAAATTAATCTATAACCGGGCGAGTTTGGGTGCAAGTTTAAATCTGTTGGGGGCTCTCCAACAATGTGTTGGTAGTCTTCAGGATCGTGTCCACCATAAAAAGTCCATGTACCTTTTCCCAAAGTTCCGTGTATATATTTCGCTTCTTTTAAAAGTTTATTTTCACCTAAAATCAGTACATCGCTTTTAATAAATTGTTTCCTAAAAGCAGTTGTTTGTCCCATAAATCCTTTTACTGTGCTTGTATGGTTTTGGCATAACATAGTTGGTACTAAATCCCATTTAGCCGAAAACTTAAACAATGAAAAAACATCATTGTCTTCGTTTACTGCCCTAGTTTCAGGCGAAGCATCAATGTAAGAATACTCATATTCGTATGGATTCATTACCAAATTATAATCTTTGAAAGCTATGGTTTGGCTAAAATCAAGTTTACTGTTTGCATTTTGATCAGCTGGATCACCATCGAACATTTGTTCGCAAATATCTACTCCGTCTGCACTTAAAGCAATATCATAAGTGTCGGTAGCACTGCACATGGCAAATAAAAACCCACCTCCTAAAGTAAAATCTCTTATTTTTTTTGCAACTGCAAGCTTTAATTCCGATACTTTTTTAAAACCATGTTTGGCAGCCATTGCTTCATTTTCTCTTACTTCTGCTTGGTACCAAGCTGCATTTGCAAACTGGATATAAAACTTTCCATACTGTCCTGTAAAATCTTCGTGGTGTAAGTGAAGCCAGTCGTATTTTATTAATTTATCCCCTAATACTTCATCATCAAAAACAACTTCATAAGGAATTTCTGCATAAGTTAATACCATTGTTACAGCATCGTCCCAAGGTTGTTTGGTTTTAGGAGAATAAACTGCAATTTTTGGAGCTTTATAAAGCTTTACCAATTCCATATTTACATCTGGTTTGGCTATTTGCAAAAGTATTTCAGTTACCTGTGCTTCACTTATTACTTCATATGAAATGCCTCTTATTTTTAATTCTCTTTCGTAACTTTGGTCATAACCAAACATAAAACTTCCTGCTTTATAATTTAGTAACCAATCTACTTCTACATCTTTTTGTAAAACCCAAAATGCCAAGCCATAAGCCTTTAAATGGTTTTTTTGGTTTTCATCCATAGTAATCAATATTCTGCTTGCAAAACATGAACTAGAATAAATGAACAGAAATAGAAAAAGTAGTTTACGCATTGTTATTTTCTTTTACTTCAAATATACTTTTACTAAATAATTTATACAAAGATTTTAAATTATCGTTTTTAATTAGTGATAAATGGTCATTCATAGTATTCGTATCATTTCTAACTGCAGGGCCAGTTTGTATAGTGTTTGGGTCAAATAAAAATGCATTATTTATTGATTTAGATAATAAATTTTTTAATAAGTTGTAGTTTAAATGTTGATTTTCAAGTTCGTTTTTAGCCAAATTTATTAAATGATTACTGAAATTATTTGTAATAGTAGCAGCTAAATGCAAATATTGCCTATTGCTACTGTTTATATTTATAACATTATTTGCAACACTTTTTGCAAATGATTCTATAATAGTTAAATTAATTTCACTGTTTGCTTCTATACAAATAGGGGTATCTTTAAAAGTAACAAATGTATTTTTATTAATACTTTCAATTGGCCAAAAAACCGCTTTATTTTTATGCTTAGTTATTTCATTTATTGATTTTAATCCAGAAAAATGAACTAATAATCCATCATTTGCTTCTAATTCGGTTGATATAACATTTATTGAATCATCATTTACACATAAAAAGTATAAATCTAATTTTTTAGGAATATCATTAATATTTTCAAATATTTTCAGTTTGAATTTTTTTGAAAGCTCATTGGCTGTATTTAAATTTTTGCTATAAATTCCAATTATTTCTACACTTGAATTTAAACAAGACAATGCTAAAGCACTTGCCATATTTCCACTTCCAATTATAAATACTTTAATCGTTTTCACTATTTCACAATTATAATAAATTAAAATTGTGAAAATTAATAAATAAACTTAATCTTGCTATAAAAATACTTTATGTTTATGAAAAAATTATTATTACTATTAATTACGCTTGTAACTTTTAACAGTTACACAAATGCTCAAAACAAAGAAATGCCTTGGCAAAAAAGCTTAGGATTAGGTATTTCTGAATATTATGGAGATTTAGGAAATGGCTTTTTTAAATTTGATTTAACTCAACACGACATTTCTAGTAATGGAGATGGAAGATCAAAAAATTTGCCCGGAATTGTGACTTTTGGTATAAACAAATATGTTAACTCCGATTTCGATCTGGCTTTTAGAGCTTCCAATGGGGAATGGGGTTATTTTAAAGAACTTAATAAGCCAAATGTTATAGGTAATTTTTACAGAAGTGCAATTGGATTGGAATTTACTCCACGTTGGAAATTTTTAGCAAATGAAAAAGCTAGATTTGTTCCTTACTTAACAGCTGGTATTGGAGCAAGAATGGTTGGTATGCCTGGAAAACAATTCATTGATAATTTATTTGAATTTACTTTACCTGCCGGATTAGGTTTAAATGTTCGTTTAACTGATAAATTAGGTTTAAATGTTCAAACAAATTATATGTGGACTAGCAAAGATGAATCGGAAGGCTTAGTTTAATTAACTTTCGATCAAGTTTGGAATCATACTATTGGTGTAACTTTCAACTTAGGAAAAATGGTTGATGCTGACGGAGATGGTGTTAGTGACAAAAAAGACAAATGTCCAAATACTCCAAAAGGAGATTTAGTGAATGAGACAACAGGTTGTTCAATTGACTCTGATAATGATGGAGTAGCTGACAATAAAGATGCTTGTCCTTTATTGGCTGGAATTGCTTCATTTAAAGGATGTCCTGACACTGATAATGATGGTGTGCAAGACAGTGAGGATAAATGCCCAACTGTTACTGGAATTATAAAATTTGGTGGATGTCCTGATTCCGATAACGATGGATTGCAAGACAGTGAAGATGCTTGTCCTACTGTTGCTGGTATTTCTAAATTTAATGGTTGCCCTGACACTGATGGTGATGGATTGCAAGACAGTGAAGATGCTTGCCCAACCGTTTCTGGTTTGGCTGCTTTTAAAGGTTGTCCGGATACAGATGGAGATGGAATTGAAGATAAATTGGATAATTGCTCAAAAGTTTTTGGTGTAGCTGCAAATAATGGTTGTCCTGAAGTTAAAGCAGCAGTTAAACAATTATTTGAAAAAGCTTTACAAGGTGTTCAATTTGAAACAGGGAAATCGGTTATAAAGCCTAGTTCATTTGCTATTTTAAATAACGTGGTAAAAATTATGGCCGAAAATCCTAATTATAAACTATATATTTTAGGACATACCGACAATGTTGGCGATGCTGCAAAAAATTTAAAACTTTCGCAAGAACGTGCTGCAGCTGTTGAAAAATATTTAGAAAGTAAAGGTGTGAATACCGAAAGGGTTAGGTCGGAAGGATTTGGGGACACCAAACCTGCATACGACAATACCACCATAGAAGGCAGAACAAAAAATAGAAGAGTAGAATTTAAAGTAGAATTTGAACAATAAAATTCATTAAAGTATATGGAGATTTGAAATTTTTCAAGTCTCCTTTTTTTTGTCCATTTAATTATAAAAAATCCCATTCGAAAAAAAAGAAAAAGGAACTTCAAATTAATTTTTACATTCGCCACCTATTTATTATAAAAATGAAAAGAATAATTACAATTTTACTATTATTAATGATACTAGGAGTAGAGGTATCAAAAGCCGATGAAGGCATGTGGTTTTTAATGTCGATAAAAAGACTTAACCAGCGAGACATGGAGAAAATGGGACTTCAGTTAACAGCCGAAGAAATTTATTCAATTAACAACAGTTCGCTTAAAGATGCCATTGTACAATTCAATGGAGGTTGTACAGCCGAGTTAATTTCAAAAGATGCTTTGGTATTAACCAATCACCATTGTGGATATGATGCCATTGCCGAATTGTCAACTCCGGAAGCCAATTATTTAAAAAATGGTTATTGGGCTGCTTCTAAAGACAAAGAATTAAAACCTAAAAGTTTATATGTGCGTTTTTTTGTGCGCATGGACGATGTTTCAAAACGTATTTTAGCTAAAGTGAACCCTCAAATGACAGAGGCGGAGCGCGATAAATCAATAGCTGATGAAATTGCTATAATTGAAAAGGAAAATAATGAAGGTGGAAAATACACTGTTTCAGTTCGCTCGTTTTTTCAAGGGAATGAGTTTTATTATTTTGTTTATCAAGATTTTAAAGATGTACGTTTTGTAGGAACACCACCTGAAAGTATTGGAAAATTTGGTGGCGACACTGATAATTGGGAATGGCCACGTCAAACAGGTGATTTTTCAATGTTTAGAATTTATGCAGATGCAAACGGAAACCCGGCAGAATATTCGGTGAATAATGTACCATTAAAACCTAAAAAACATTTAAGTGTAAATATCGGTGGTGTAAAGGAAAATGATTTTGCAATGATTTTGGGTTATCCTGGAAGAACCAACAGATGGATGCCAGCTGGAGGGATTGAACAAAATGTAAAATTTGCTTATCCGGCTTGGGTTGAAGGCTCAAAAGTAGGTATGGATAACATGAAAAAATACATGGTTAAAAGCGATAAATTAAATTTAATATATGCTTCTAAATATGCAGGTGTTGCTAACTATTGGAAAAACCGCCAAGGTATGATTGATGCTTTAACTAAATTTGGAACAGCAAAATCGAAAGCAGAACAAGAAGCTAAATTTAACGATTGGGCTAACAAACCAGCAAATAAAGCCAAGTACGGAAATGTTATTGAAAAAATTAATGCATATTATAAACTAACAAACGAAAAAGCCAGACACGATAATTATTTACAACAATTAGTTAGAACATCAGCTTACGGATTTATTTCAAGAGGTTTTGGTAAACAATTAATGAATTATTCATCGGCTGATGTAGCAGGAAGAGAAAAAATGAAACCAGAAATGGAAAATGAAATAAAATCGTTTTTTACGGAATTACATATCCCTGCCGAAAAAGATATTTTAAAAGCGCAATTGGCTTTGTATGCAACAAAATCGAAAGGTTTTCCATTAGCACCATCTGTTATTGCCATTGCAAATGATGTTGATAATTATGTAAATTCAGTTTTTACATTAAGCATTTTTACTTCAGAAGAAAGATTAATGGCATTTTTAAATGCCCCATCAAAAGGTTTATTAACAAACGACCCAATTTTTGCATTATCAAACGATTTATTAACTCACCTTACAGCTAAAACAGATGAGTTAACCAAAGCACAAAACGATTTTTTATCTTCTTTTAGATTGTTGGTGGAAGGCTTAAGAGAGTCGAAATTAGCTCCTATTCAATATCCAGATGCCAACTCAACGCTACGTTTAACTTACGGAAAAGTAAAGGCTTTGCCAGCAGATAAAAGAAATGATGCTAAAATAAATAATTACACTACTATGGAAAGTATGGTAAAAAAATACAAAGCTGGTGACGCAGAGTTTGATTTGCCTGCTAGATTATTAGAATTATACAAACAAAAAGATTTTGGAAGATATGTGGATACAAAAGGATACATGCCAGTTTGTTTTTTAACCGATAACGATATTACAGGTGGTAACTCAGGCTCTCCAGTTTTAAATGGAAAAGGACAGTTAATAGGTTTGGCTTTTGATGGCAATATTGAAGCAATGGCAGGTGATGTTATTTTTGATAAAAAACTACAAAGAACCATTAATGTAGATATTCGTTATGTGTTATGGATTATTGAAAAATATGCCAATGCAAAACACATTGTAGATGAAATGGATGTAGTTACTAACTAATTTTTTTCAATTGCAAAGCATGAAAAACAGCATTTTATTTTTGTGGATGTTATTGGGTGTATTGGCTTGCGGAAACAATTCAAGATCAAAACTACCTAATTCTGGAAATTATGGTATGAAGGTTAAAATCGATTCCGTCATTACAGTAAATGATGCAATAAACCTCATGCAAATAAGCACCAAAGCCAATGTAAATGTAACTGGCATTGTAGAAAAAGTATGTGCTGGTGAAGGTTGTTGGTTAACATTAGAAAACAAAAATGGAAAACCACTTTTTATTGAAATTGAAAACAAAGCATTTGTTTTACCTTTAAATATAGAAGGAAAACTGGCAACTATAAATGGAATGGCTGTTAAAGACTCCAATACCAATAAAATAAAAGTATTGGCTAAAGCAATTAATATTCAATAATAAAAGAGGCTGTTTTTAAAAAACAGCCTTTTTTATTTTAATTAAAAAAGACCTTTTAGTGACAAGGGTTTTATTGTGTAAATTACTATAAGACTTTATTCTTGTACTCAATAACTGTATGTGGCAAGCGGCAGTTAAACATTTATAACCAAAACAAAATAGGTATTGTAAAGTTACTTAAAGTATTATTTCTTAACATGAATAGAAAAATTATTTATTATTTTGTAGGCATAACTATTATTGGTTTATTGGCATGGCCAAAAATTTTTCCAAAAAATAGCGAACAAATAGTGCCTAATGCCAAAGCATTAAAACCAAATCCAATTAAAGTAAATGTAGTTGTAGCCCAAAAACAAAATATATCAAGCACCATTCAAGCAATTGGCAATGTAATTGCTGATGAAGAAGTGGAGCTTCATGCAGAAACCCAAGGAAAAATTATACAAATTTATTTTACCGAAGGTTCAACTATTGCCAAAGGCAAACAATTAATAAAAATAGATGATGGCAGTTTACAAGCACAATTAAATAAAGCTTTAATTACCAAAAAACTAAAAGAACAAACTGAAACAAGAAATAAAAAGTTGCTTGAAAAAGGTGGAATAAGTGAGGAAATTTATGAAATTTCATTATCCGATTTAAATGCAACAAAAGCCGATATTGATTTATTAAAAGACCAAATAAAACACACGGAAATAACAGCTCCTTTTAATGGTAAAATTGGTTTAAAATATGAAAGTGTGGGCTCGTTTGTTAATGCTACAACAAAAATTGCCTCCATTCAAAAAATTGATAAAGTAAAAATTGAATTTTCGATACCTGAAAGATATGTTTCGCAAATAAATAATGGAACTGTTGTAAGTTTTTTGGTTGATGGAATTCAAAATTCGTTTAAGGCAATAATTTATGCCATTGAACCAAAGATTGATGCAATAAACAGAAATGTATTAATAAGAGCAGTTTGCAATAATAATGATGGTACTTTATTGCCAGGAATGTTTGCCAAAGTAAATGTTTCGTTAAGTAATAAAACGGGAGTATTTTTAATTCCTACTCAATCCATCATTCCAATTTTAAAAGGACAAAAAGTATTTATAGTTAAAGGTGATTCTGCTATTGAACAAAAAGTAGAAGTAAGCGGACGAAATGATGTAAATGTGGAAGTAATTAGTGGCTTAAATCCTGGTGATTCGGTTATTACTAGTGGAATAATACAAATGAAACAAGGGGTGAAAGTGAAGGTGCAAATAGGCAGTTAGCGACTGGCAATTAGCGACTGGCAATTAGCGACTGGCAATTAGCAATAGGCAATTAGCAATAGGCAATTAGCAAAAACAATTTAACAATAGAACAATCCAACAATTTAGCCATCTAACCATTAAATCAATAAATCTCCTAATCAACAAATCTTTAAATCTCTAAATCAACAAATCTCTAAATCAACAAATCTCTAAATCAACAAATCTCTAAATCAACAAATCTCTAAATCAACAAATCTCTAAATCAACAAATCTCTAAATCAACAAATCTCTAAATCAAAAAATATAAAATGAGCATATCTAGTTTAAGCATTAATAGGCCTGTTTTGGCAACTGTAATGTCCATAGTCATTATGCTTTTTGGTGCCATTGGTTATAATTATTTGGGTGTGCGCGAATTTCCTTCCATTGATCCACCAATAATAACAGTGCGCACAAGTTATACGGGTGCAAATGCGGAAATTATTGAATCGCAAATTACCGAGCCTTTAGAAAAATCTATTAATGGCATTGCGGGTATTCGCTCTATTTCTTCTGCCAGTAACTTAGGTGTAAGTAGCATTACAGTTGAATTTAATTTAGATGCCAATTTAGAAGAAGCTGCCTACGATGTGCGCGACAAAGTATCGCAAGCCATAAGGCAATTGCCACAAGATATTGATGCACCTCCTGTAGTAAGTAAAGCCGATGCAAATTCTGATGCCATTATTGGAATGACAATTCAAAGCAATAACCGAAACCAATTGCAAATAAGCGATTATGCCGAAAATGTATTGCTTGAAAAATTACAAACTATTCCAGGTGTAAGTTCAATTCAAATATGGGGGCAAAAACGTTATGCCATGCGCCTTTGGTTAAATCCATTAAAATTAGCTTCGTTTGGTTTAACTCCGTTAGATGTTAAATTGGCTTTAGATAGAGAAAATATTGAGTTACCAGGAGGAAAGATAGAAGGTAACACTTCTGAATTAACAGTAAAAACAGTAGGAAAATTTTCGACAGAAGAGGAATTTAATAACTTAATTATAAAAGCAGATGATATAAAAACCATTAAATTAAATGATGTAGGCTATGCAATTATAGGAGCCGAAAACGAAGAAACCATTTTAAAAGAATCGGGAATACCAATGATTGGATTAGGAATAGTGCCACAGCCGGGTGCTAACTATATTGAAATTGCTGATGAGTTTTACAAGCGATTTGAACAAATTAAAAAAGAAGTTCCGCAAGATATTAAGTTGAATGTTTCAATTGATAACACCAAATTTATAAAAACATCTATTTCAGAAGTAAAGGAAACTTTGCTAATAGCATTTATTTTGGTTGTGCTTATTATATTTTTATTTTTTAGAGATTGGTTAATTGCATTTAGGCCTTTAATTGATATTCCAGTTTCGTTAATTGGTGCATTTTTTATTATGTATTTGGCAGGTTTTTCAATAAATATATTAACACTTTTGGCCATAGTATTGGCAACTGGCTTGGTGGTGGATGATGGAATAGTGGTAACCGAAAATATTTTCAAAAAAATAGAAGAAGGACTTTCTCCTCGTGAAGCAGCCATAAAAGGGTCGAATGAAATATTTTTTGCAGTGGTTTCCACTTCCATAACCTTAGCAGTAGTATTTTTACCAATTATTTTTTTAGAGGGTTTTGTTGGTCGTTTATTTAGAGAGTTTGGGGTGGTAGTAGCTGGTGCAGTTTTAATTTCGGCTTTTGTATCGCTAACATTAACACCTATGTTAAATGTATTTTTAACAAGAAAAGATTATAAAAAACGAACTAAATTTTATACCAAAACAGAACCTTTTTTTGAATCGTTAAATAAAGTTTATAGCAAATCTTTAGCTACATTTTTTAATAAAAGATGGCAAGCAATTGCCATTGTATTGATATCGTTTGGATTAATTTTTTATTTAGGAAGTATTATTAAAAGTGAATTAGCTCCACTCGATGATAGAAGCATGATGCGCATAAACACGATTGCTCCCGAAGGTACATCGTATGAGTTTATGGATAATTACATGGATAAAATTGCACAGCTTGGCATTGATTCTGTTCCAGAAAAAACCATTGTGCTTACTGTTACTGCACCAGGTTTTACAGGAAGTGGTGCAGTAAATACTGGATTTACACGCATTATTTTAACTCAACCAAGTGAACGAAAACGCTCTCAACAACAAATAGCAGACATGATTTCTCGAAATCTTTCTAATTATCCTGATGCGCGCGCTTTTGTAATTCAAGATCAAACCATAAATGGAAGCGGAGGTTCAAGGGCTGGCTTACCTGTTCAGTTTATTTTACAAAATCAAGATTTTAATAAATTGCAACAAAATATTCCAAAATTTATGGAAGAAGTGAGTAAAAACAGCACATTTATTGCACGTACAGCAGATGTAAACTTAAAATTTAATAAACCCGAATTAGAAATTACAATTGAAAGAGATAAAGCCAAAAGTTTAGGAGTTTCTGTTCAAAGCATTGCGCAAACGATACAGTTGGCATACAGTGGTTTAAGATATGGTTATTATAATCAACAAGGTAAGCAGTATCAAGTAATTGGTCAAATGGATAGAATAAATAGAGATGAACCACTTGACTTAAAAACGCTTTTTGTAAGAAACGATGCTGGACAAATGATTCAGTTAGATAACGTAATTCGTATTTCTGAAAAAAGCAGTCCACCTCAATTGTATCATTATAATCGATATAAAGCTGCTACAGTTTCAGTGGGACTTGCACCTGGAAAAACCATTGGCGATGGAATAAATGAAATGAATAAAATTGCTAAAAAAGTGTTAGACGATTCGTTTACCACCGATTTATCCGGTCCTTCGCGCGATTTTTCTGAAAGTTCTTCTAATACCACCTTTGCTTTTTTATTGGCTTTGGTATTGGTTTATTTGGTTTTAGCAGCGCAATTTGAAAGTTTTGTTGATCCATTAATTATTATGCTTACAGTGCCTATGGCATTGGCAGGAGCGTTAATTTCGTTATGGTATTTCGACCAAACTATGAATATTTTTAGCCAAATTGGTATTATTGTTTTAATAGGTTTGGTTACTAAAAATGGAATTTTAATTGTGGAGTTTGCCAATCACCAAAAAGAATTAGGATTGAATGCAATTGAAGCAGTGAAATTATCGGCAGTTCAACGTTTACGTCCCATTATGATGACTAGTTTAGCAACCATTTTAGGTGCTTTGCCCATTGCTTTGGCTTTGGGTGCTGGCGCAAAAAGCCGTATGGCGTTGGGTATTGTAATTATTGGTGGTTTGTTGTTTTCTGGTTTTTTAACTTTATATGTAATTCCAGTTATTTATAGTTTAATATCTAAAAACAAAAAAGTGAAAACAGAAATTAATTTAGTTCAAGAAAACTTAACTTAACAACAATTTAAATGAAGGTTTTTTATACAAAATTTTTTAGAAAAATAACAGGAATAGTTTTTATAAGTTTAATGTTTTTTAATGCCCAAGCACAAAAAATATTAATCTTAAATGAAGCTTTAAAACTGGCTTTGGAAAATAATTTTTCAATTCAAGTAGCTAGAAATGAAGCAGAAATTTCAAAAAACAATAACTATGCTGGGGCAGCAGGAATGCTTCCAACTTTAGCAGCTTCTGCCAACCAAGATAATGTGGTGAACAATACCCAACAAAAATTTTTAAACGGTACTGAAAACAACCGTGATGTTGCTAAGTCAAATCAACTAAATGCAGGTGTGGAGCTTGGTTGGACTATTTTTGATGGTTTAAAAATGTTTGCAACTAAAAATAAATTGAACCAATTACAAGAAATAGGAGAGCTAAAAATGAAACTTCAAATTGAGCAAATTTTCAGCAGGGTTATTCGTGCATATTTCGAAATTGTGCAGCTTAAAAAAGTACTAAATGCATTGCAACAAAGTGTTACTATTTCAACTGAAAGATTAAAACTTACTAATGATAAATTTACCCTTGGAAAAGTTTCGAAAGCGGAGGTTTTAAAAGCTCAAGTGGACTTAAACACTGATAAATCGGCTTATATGAAACAATTGAATACATTGCAAAATGCAAAGATTAATCTAAATCAATTGTTAGCCCGAAGTTTGATAATTGATTTTGAAGTAGCAGAAAATATTTTAATAAATAAAGATTTAAAATTGAACGAATTACAAAATAAAGCACAACTTCAAAATACAAATCTATTAATAATTAAAAAAAACAATCAAATTTCATCTACTATTATTAATGAAATTAAAGCAGAAAGATTGCCCACATTGCAATTTAAAACTGGTTATAACTTTAATAAACAATCATCGGAGGCAGGCTTTTTACAATCCAGTCAAAACAATGGCTTTCATTATGGAGCAGCACTAAATTTTAATTTATTCAATGGTTTTACCACAGATAGAAGAATTACCAATGCCATATTAAATTTAAAATCAACCGACATTACATTAAAAGATAGTTTAAACAAACTTGATTTAGCAGTGAAGCAAACTTTTAATAACTACTCATTGGCTTTGCAATTGTTAGCTTTAGAAATTGAGAATATTGATTTAGCTAAAAACAGCTTTGAATTGGTAAACGAACAATATAAAGTTGGAGTAATAACTGCAATTGAATTAAGAGATGCACAACAAAAATTATTATTAAGTGAAACTCAATTATCAACTTTGCAATTGGAGGCAAAAATAGCTGAAATAGAACTACAAAGATTATGTGCTGAAATTACTAAAATGATTGATTAACAGTTAAAAAAAAATATTAATTTAACTTATTTGCATTGTTTTTTTATTTTTTGTTAGAAAACTTGATTCAAAAATATACTTTTATGACCTCAATTTATGTTACAAAAGTTAATAATAAATAATTACGCAATAATAAAGCAGGTTGAAATAAATTTTCATGAAGGCTTGAACATTATTACAGGTGAAACAGGTGCAGGAAAATCTATTTTGATGGGTGCATTGGGTTTAGTTTTAGGCGAAAGAGCTGATGCTAAAGCAATAATGAATGGGGAAGATAAATGCATTATTGAATCTTATTTTTATGTTAAACCATATAAACTTCAAAATTATTTTAATACCAACGAATTAGATTACGATGATATTTGTTTAGTTAGAAGAGAAATTACTTCTAACGGAAAATCAAGAGCATTTATTAACGACACACCAGTAAATTTAATTCAACTAAAAGAATTGGGTGCTTTATTAATTGATATTGTGAGCCAAAATGAAACTTTGGCTCTAAACGATGTTTCATTTCAACTCTCTATTATTGATTCCATTGCTGAAAATGAGGAGCTTTTAACAGATTACAAACATTCTTATAATTTGTATAAGAAAATAGATAAACAATTAAATGATTTAATAGAAACTGAAAGTAGAGTAAAGCAAAGCGAAGATTATAATAAGTTTATTTTAAACGAGTTGATAGAAGCAAAAATTATTGAAAACGAACAAGATGAATTGGAGCAATCGTTGAATTTATTGAGCAATGCCGAAGAAATTAAAACAATAACTTACAATGCTTATGCCTTGTTGGACCTTGCTGAACCTAGTTTAATTGATCAATTAAGGAATATCAAAAATTCTATTTTACCAATAATAAAACACAACAAAACGTTTGAAGAAATTAGTTTAAGGTTAGAACAAAATATTATAGATTTAAAAGATATTTCGTCTGAATTTGAAGAAATAACTGATAAAACACAAGCCAACCCAAGTGAATTATTATTTGTTGAAGAGCGAATTCAAACATTAATTAACTTACAAAAAAAGCACAAAGTAAAATCGAATTTAGAACTTATTAATATTCAAAATGAATTAGAAAATGAATTGTTAAAAGCCAATTCTCTCAATTCGGAAATAGAAAATTTAAGTTTAAAACTTGTTGAATTAAAGCAAAGTTTATTAAATAAAGCTCAAAAATTAAGCAGTAATAGAAGAGAGAATATTCCAACAATAGAAAAAAATGTTCAAGTCCTTTTAAATAGTGTAGCAATGCCCGATGCAAATTTGAAAATTGAGCAACATTTGTTATTAAATGATGAGTTAAATATAAATGGCATTGATAAAATTGAATTTTTGTTTTCGGCCAATAAAGGCTCCAATTTTCAGCAAATAAGTAAAGTTGCAAGTGGGGGAGAGTTGAGTAGATTAATGTTATGTATTAAATCGTTAATTAGCGAAAAAGTAAGTTTACCAAGTATTGTTTTTGATGAAATTGATACAGGAATAAGTGGAGAAGCTGCATTAAAAGTATCTTCTGTTTTAAAGAAATTAGCTATTAAGCACCAAGTGTTAGCCATAACGCATTTGCCACAAATTGCAGCAAAAGCCGATGCTCATTTTAATGTTTATAAACAAAGCGGTAATGATAAAACGTATTCAAATATTAGGTTACTAAATAAATCGGAACAAATAAATGAAATTGCTGTAATGTTAAGTGGAAATAATCCAACTGAACAAGTACTGTTGGCAGCTAAAGAATTAATGAATAATTAAATGAAAGATTTATTTTTTAAAAATAATCAAAAAGCCATGTTATTTTTTTTGTGGCTTTCGGTAGTTGGTCTTTTTTTAACCGAAAACTTTAGAGCACTTTTGAGCATTGCTATGATTGGTTTTACACTTGTTGGTTTACTTTCTACTAAGCCTAAATTTTGGTTTCATAACCTTAATAATAACAAACCATTATTGTTTTTAATATTGAGCTTTTTAGTTGTTTTGCCATCTGTAATTTATTCTAAAAATTTAGCATATTTTGGTTTAATGGCTCAAATATTAATACCTTTTTTAGTAATGCCTTTTGCTTATGCTCAAGTAAAAACTTTTAGCGAAAAATTTAGAATTATTGTCTCTCTTTCATTTGTTTTTGGTGTATTTATAACATCAATTCAAGCACTTATTTATTATTATTTTAATCAAGCTGAAGTCAATCAGGCTTATTTAGAAAGCAGGGTTATGCCAGCCATTGTATCTCACCATCCTACTTTTAGTTTAATGTGTGCATTTTCCATTTATTTACTTTACGATTTTTTAAAAATATTAAACACCAAAATTTTTAAAATTTTGGTACTATTTGTAGCTGTTTTTTTAATAATATTCTTACATATTTTTTCAGTACGAATTGGGATAATTGCATTTTATGGTTTGGTGCTGTTAGTTTTATACGAACAAATTTTATTAAAAAAACAATTTATTATTGGCTTATCTATACTTTTTATAAGTTTATTAATTGCTTTTTTTACCTATAATTACTCGCCAACTATTAAAAATAAAATTGCCAATACCCAAAATGATATTGATAATTACAAAAGCGGAGGAAGTGCAAATAATCAATCGTTGGGAAGTAGATTAATATCTTACAAAAATGCTATTGAAATAACAGAAAACTCTTCGTGGCTTTTAGGTTGTGGTCTTGGCGATGTAGAAGATTTAAATAATAAAATTTACGAAATCAAGTATCCTGATATTACTAAAAAAATAATCCCTCACAATCAATTTTTATACTATTTAGCATCTATAGGAATTATAGGAGTTTTGCTTTTTGCTTTCTGTTTTTATTTTCCAATTTTTAAACAGTTAAATAATTTTAAGTTGTTGGCCTTTTATATTGTTATTAGTTTTGCATTTTTAGTTGAAGCTTTTCTAACCACTCAATTAGGAGTCGGGTTTACTATTGTTTTTATTTTACTTTTTACAAATAAAAGTTTAAAGACTTATTGAGATACTTTTAAATGTGGACAAACATTGAAAAACATCAATTGGGAAAAACTTAAAAAAGTTTAATTTTGCCAAAATCCTAAACAATTTGAATAAGTCAATTAACAAATTCCCAGCAACATTACTTTTAGCAGATGGTACTATATTTAAAGGTACTTCAATAGGAAAAATTGGAACTACATTAGGCGAAATATGCTTTAATACTGGAATGTCGGGCTACCAAGAAGTTTTTACTGATCCTAGTTACTTTGGTCAAATATTAGTTGAAACAAATGTTCATATTGGAAATTATGGTATAAACGACATTGAAATTGAAAGCAACGATATTAAAATTGCTGGTTTAGTTTGTAAAAGTTTTAATATTGTTCACGATAGAAAACAAGCTAATCAAACCATTCAAGAGTATTTTGCTTTAAATAATTTAGTTGGAATAGCCGATGTAGATACAAGAGCAATTGTTAGGCATATTCGACAAAAAGGTGCAATGAATTGTATTATTTCGTCAGAAGAAAAAACGATGGATGAATTAATGGCAGAGCTAGAAAAAGCCCCTTCCATGCAAGGTTTAGAGCTTTCAAGTAAAGTTTCTACAAATGAAACATATTATTTTGGAGACGAAAATTCAAAAAGAAGAGTGGCCGTTTTAGATTTAGGAGTTAAAAGAAATATTTTACGTTGCTTGGCTGAAAGAGATAATTATTTAGCTGTATTTAATTGCAAAACTAGCTTTAATGAAATGATGAAATTTAAACCAAATGGGTTTATGATTTCAAATGGACCTGGTGACCCAAGTGTAATGGATTATGCAGTAAACACAGTAAAGGAAATTGTTAATTCAGGAATACCTTTATTTGGAATTTGTTTAGGTCACCAAATTCTAGCCGAAAGCCAAGGAATTCAAACTTTTAAAATGCATAATGGTCACCGTGGATTAAATCACCCTGTAAAGAATTTAGTGACTGGATTGAGCGAAATTACATCTCAAAATCATGGCTTTGCAGTTAAAAGCGAAGACATTAATAACAATGATAACATTGAAATTACACATATAAATTTAAACGATAATACTATAGAAGGTATAAAATTAAAAAATAAAAAAGCATTTTCTGTTCAGTACCATCCCGAGGCAGCTCCAGGTCCTCATGATAGTAGGTACTTATTTGATGAATTTGTTGAAAGTATGAATTAAATAATTAAAAGAATAAAAATATGAGTTCAATTGTAGAAATTAAAGCAAGACAAATTCTTGATTCAAGAGGAAACCCAACTGTAGAAGTAGATGTAACAACTGAAGATGGAGCATTGGGTAGAGCTGCAGTTCCAAGCGGAGCATCAACTGGTGCACACGAAGCAGTTGAATTACGCGATGGTAATAATGCTGTTTATTTGGGAAAAGGTGTATTAAACGCTGTTGAAAATATAAACGGTAAAATTGCAGATACATTATTGGGTGTTGATGTGTTTGAGCAAAACAATATTGATGCAGCAATGATTGCACTTGATGGAACACATAATAAAGCAGTTTTAGGAGCAAATGCAATTTTAGCAGTATCGTTAGCTTGTGCAAAAGCAGCGGCAATTGAAGCAAATATGCCATTGTATAGATATGTTGGTGGGGTAAATGCCAATACCCTTCCAATTCCTATGATGAATATCGTAAATGGTGGTTCACATGCTGATAATTCAATCGATTTTCAAGAGTTTATGATAATGCCTGTGGGTGCTGATAGCTTTAGCCGAGCATTACAAATGGGAACCGAAATATTTCATCATTTAAAATCAGTTTTAAAATCAAAAGGATATTCAACCAATGTTGGTGATGAAGGAGGATTTGCACCAAATATTAAATCGAATGAAGAAGCAATTGAAACTGTTTTAGTAGCAATAGAAAAAGCTGGTTTTAAGCCTGGTGTAGATATTTACATTGCTATGGATGCTGCCACTACTGAGTTTTACGATGAGAAAACTGGTTTGTATACATTCAAAAAATCGGATGGCAAGCAAATGACTTCATCTGAAATGGTAAACTATTGGAAAACTTGGTGCGAAAAATATCCAATTATTTCTATAGAAGATGGTTTGGCAGAAGATGATTGGGCTGGTTGGGCTGAGCTAACAAAAGTACTTGGTAAAAATGTGCAGTTAGTAGGTGATGATTTATTTGTAACCAATACCAAACGTTTAGCCGATGGAATAAAGCAAGGTGTTGCCAATTCTATTTTAGTAAAAGTAAATCAAATTGGAAGTTTAACTGAAACCATTGATGCAGTTAATTTAGCAACTCGCAATTCATATACCAATATTATGAGCCACAGAAGTGGTGAAACAGAAGATACTACAATTGCCGATTTAGCTGTAGCATTAAACAGTGGTCAAATTAAAACAGGATCAGCAAGTAGAACTGATAGAATTGCAAAATACAATCAATTATTGCGAATTGAAGAAGAACTTGGAGGAAATGCTTATTACCCAGGAATGAATTTTAAATTTATAAAAAAATAAATTTCTTAAAAAATATAATTTTAAAGTGAAGCTAATATTAAAAAAATACATTCCTTTATTGTTGAATAAATATTTTTTTGCAATTGTATTATTCTTATTCATATTATTTTTTAGTGAAAGAAACGGATTAATAAATCAATGGGAACAAAAAAGTAAGTATAATAAAGCTTTAGAAGAGAATGAATATTATGGAACTGAAATTAAAAAATTACAAAATGACCACGATAATTTGTTCTCAAATCCTAAAAATTTAGAAAAATTTGCCCGTGAAAAATATTTAATGAAAAGAGACGATGAAGATGTATTTATTATAGTAAAAAAATAACTTGTAAATACAATTGATTTTCTTACATTTGCAAACCCAATGAAGGGAGGTGTTTAGGGATATGATATACATTAACGTAAAAGAAAACGAATCATTAGATAAAGCTTTAAAAAAGTTTAAAAAGAAATTTGAAAAAACAGGTGTTGTAAAAGAATTGCGCGCTCGTCAAGCATTTATAAAACCATGCATTCAAAACAGAATGCAAAGTATACGTGCAGCATACAAACAGAAAATGCAACAAGAAATTGACGCATAATTTGTTTAAATTATCTTATTAATGTAAAAAGCCCACCCAAAGTGGGCTTTTTCTTGTAAAAGCAAAAAAATAAAAGCATAATTGCTCACTAATTTCTAAAAAATGAAAATTTACAGACAATCAAAAAACATAAAAACATTATTATCAGTTGCAGTAATTTCTGCGTTAGTATTTATTTCTTGCGAAGAAAAACAACCCAATACACCACCATCATCAACTACTGCAACAACTAGCACCACTGCTACTACAAGCACCACTAGTTTAACTAGCTCAACTTTTTATATGAGTGCTGTAGTTGATGGAAAAAACATTGAGTTCAAAAATATTTCAATAGATAGAGATACGACAGTTGGTCAAACAGCTACTTTACTAATTGTTGCAAACACTGAAGGAATTGATAGACCATCGATAGAATTCTACCTACAAAAACCATTGAGTGGTTGGGCAAATAATTTAAGCTATGCATTAGATTACAAAGAACCGAGCTATGTAAAATATGTTACTACTGGAGGAAGGGTTTATAGTTCTATTAATATATCGCAAGGTGATACTGCATTTAAAATTAAATTTTCTAAATTCGAATTTCAAAAAGATGGAATTATAGAAGGTACCATTAGTGGTGCTTTAAAAATTGATTTAGATTTAACATCAGTTGTATTTGAAAACGGCAAAATTAGATTTAAGTGTGACGACTAAAGTTTATTGAAAAATACTATTTGAAATAGTTGTTAATAATAATTTTTAAAAAAAGTCGTTAAACTTATATATTTGATTTCTAATCTTTAATCCATGTCAAAAAAAATAATTTTTAATATCATAATGCTACTATTAATTTTTAATGTAGTTAAAGCACAATCTCTATTGTCTGATAATATGTTATTTTTAGCGTCAATTGATTCAAATACTATCAAGTTAAAAAACAAACTTTATCCTTCTGTTTGGCAAGGCGATTTAAACATTTTTGGATTTGAAGACAATGAAGTTCCTTTATATTCAGACGAAGACATAAAGACAAGGTTGAGTTTGTTGGAATATGAAATTCCAATGGATTATAACATTCATGTTAAGTCTTATATTGATTTATATACAGTTAGGAGAAGAAAATTATTGTCAAAAGTTTTAACTTTATCAAAATTATATTTTCCAACAATTGAAGAAATTTTTGATAGAGAAGGAATTCCTTTAGAAATGAAATATTTGGCTGTAATTGAGTCAGCATTAAACCACGCAGCTACTAGTCCTGTTGGGGCAGCAGGTATGTGGCAGTTTATGGCACCAACTGGAAACATGTATGGTTTAAAAACTACCAGTGCATTAGATGAAAGAAGAGATTTTATTAAATCAACTGAAGCATCGGTTAAATATTTTAAAAATTCATATAAGGTATATGGAGATTGGTTATTGGTAATAGCAAGCTATAATTGTGGTGTTGGTAATGTTAATAAAGCTATTAGAAAGAGTGGTGGAAAAAGAAACTTTTGGGAAATAATGCCTTATTTGCCTAAAGAAACCAGAGGTTATGTACCTGCATTTATAGCTGCATCTTATTCATTGAATTATGCTTCTGAACACAATATTTATCCATCGGAGTTAGAATTAAATTACCACACTGATACAATTCAAATTGACAATAAATACTCTCTTGAACAATTATCAATTGCATTAGATATTTCAACAACTGAGTTAAAAATGTTAAATCCATCTTTAAAAAGAGGTGTGATACCATTTACTGCCGATAAAATTTCATTAACATTACCATATAATAAAATTATTAAATTTTCAGCAATTAACACAATTGAAAATTTAAATATTGAGGATGATAAATTAGTTGCATTCATAAATAGCAAAAAAGTTGTTACAAACAAACCAGAAAAGATTACCTATAAAGTTAAAAAAGGAGATTTGTTAGCAAGTATTGCTAAAAACCACAATGTAACACTCAGTCAAATAAAGAAATGGAATAAACTAAAAACATCCAAAATTAAAAAAGGACAAAATATAAAAATATATACAAATAGAGCTTAGTTTTAAACTAAGCTTTTTTTTTGTAATTATTTTATGAATAACAAATATAAAATTGTGGATAGTCATACTTATATTTTAAATAAATTTGTTTGCTATAATTAGAGTATACCCTTTTAATGGATGAATTAAAAAATATTAATAACTTAAACGATAATAACGAAAATCCAAATAACGAATACCATGTAACTGCTGTTAATGGATTATACGAAGATTGGTTTTTAGACTATGCAAGCTACGTAATTCTTGAACGAGCTGTACCTGCAATTGAAGATGGTTTAAAACCAGTACAACGCAGAATTTTGCATAGCATGAAAGAAATGGATGATGGCCGCTTTAATAAAGTGGCTAACATTATTGGTCAAACTATGCAATACCATCCGCATGGAGATGCTGCAATTGGAGATGCATTGGTTAATATTGGACAGAAAGACTTATTAATGGAATGCCAAGGTAATTGGGGAGACATTAGAACAGGCGACTCTGCTGCAGCAGCAAGATATATTGAAGCAAGATTATCCAAATTTGCACTTGAAGTGGCTTTTAATGGCCAAACTACATTTTGGCAAAGTAGTTACGATGGGCGTAAAAAAGAACCTATAAATTTACCAATGAAATTTCCTTTGCTTTTAGCACAAGGTGTAGAAGGAATAGCTGTAGGTTTAGCAACTAAAATATTACCACATAATTTTATTGAACTAATTGAATCTTCAATTGATTATTTGAAAGGTAGAAAATTTGACTTAGTACCCGATTTTCCTACAGGAGGAACTATTGATGTAAACAATTACAATCAAGGAATGAAAGGTGGAAAAATTAGGTGTAGGGCTAAAATTGAAGAATTCGATAAAAAAACATTATATATTAAAGACATTCCGTATGGAATTACAACTACAAGTTTAATTGACAGTATTATTAAAGCCAACGATAATAACAAAATTAAAATTAAAAAAGTAATTGATAATACAGCAAAAGATGTAGAAATAGAAATTCAATTAGCGCCCGGAGTTTCTCCAGATATAACCATTGATGCGCTTTATGCATTTACCGATTGTGAAATTTCAATATCGCCAAATACTTGTGTAATTATTAAAGATAAGCCTCATTTTATGCAAGTAAATGAGTTGCTTAAAATAAGCACAGACAATACTCTAGAGCTGCTAAAAAGAGAACTTGAAATTAGAAAAGGTGAATTAGAAGAAAATTGGCATTATGCTTCGCTCGAAAAAATATTTATAGAAAATAGAGTTTACCGAGATATTGAAGAATGTGAAACTTTTGAAGATGTAATTGACACCATTTGGAGAGGAATGAACAAGTTTAAAAAACTATTTATTCGCGAAATTAATGAAGACGATATTTTAAAGTTAACAGAAATTAGAATTAAAAGAATTTCGAAATACGATGGCTTCAAGGCTGATGAATACATTGCAAAAACAAAAGCAGAGTTAGAACAAGTTAAAAACGACATTGAGAATTTAAAAGTTTATGCAATTAAGTATTTTGAAGGATTACTAAAAAAATATAGCAAAGGCAAAGAACGTAAATCGGAAATAAGAACTTTTGATACCATTGACTCAAAAACGGTTGCCATTGCAAACCAAAAATTATATATAAATAGAGTAGAAGGATTTGTAGGAACAGGTTTGAAAAAAGATGAATACATATGCGATTGTTCTGATTTAGATGACGTAATTGTATTTAGAAAAGATGGTAAAATGCAAATAAGCAAAGTACAAGACAAAACTTTTTTTGGTAAAGATATTTTGTATGCAAATGTGTTTAAAAAGAATGATGACCGAATGACCTACAACATGATATATATTGATGGTAAAACAAAAGTTAGTTATGCTAAAAGATTCAACGTTTCGGGTGTCACCCGCGATAAAGAGTATGATTTAACATTAGGAACGCCAAATTCAAAAGTTTTATATTTTACTGCTAACGTAAACAGCGAAGCCGAAATTGTAAGTGTAACATTAAGTCCGTTAAGCCATGCCCGTAAATTGGCCTTTGATTACGATTTTGCTGAATTATCAATTAAAGGAAGAGGTGTGCAAGGCAATATTTTATCAAAGTATTTAGTTAAATCAATTAAGCAAAAAACTAAAGGAATAAGCACCATAGGTGGCCGAAATATTTGGTACGATGATGTAATAGGCAGATTAAATAGTGATGGTAGAGGAAAGTTTATTGGTTCGTATACCAACGATGATTTAATATTAGTAATTTATAAAGATGGTAATTACGAGTTGACTAATTTTGAACTTACCAATCATTATGATGCTTTGCAGGTGGTACACATTAATAAATTTAAAGCCAATAAGCCGTTAAGCATAGTTTATTTTGATGCCAAGCAGAAAACGTATTTTGTAAAACGCTTTTTAATTGAAACAAAAACTATTAATTCAAAGTTTTTGTTTATAACCGAAGGTGATAAAAATACATGTGTATTAGCAACCGATTTTAAAAACCCTATTATAAATTTAACTAAAGGAAAAACCAAAAAAGATTCAATAGAGGAAACTGTTAATTTAGCTGAATTTATTGATGTGAAGGGTTGGAAAGCAATTGGAAACAAATTAGGTGGAATTGAATTATTAAATATAGAATTAATTACCACAGAAGATGAACCAGAAGAAGATGAAATAATTGAAACGGTTTCTGAAAATGAAGAAATAATACAACCTGAATTGTTTAATGAACAATTTATTAAAGAAGAACAAGATTTGGTTAAAAAACTGTTGGAAGATGATGATATAAATATTCCTGAAAAACCAAAAATTAAAAAGAAAATTATAACTAAACCCGATCAACCTAAATTATTTTAAAAATATATAATTATGCACGAAGAAAAACACTTTGAAGGCAGTCAATTAGTTCGAGATATTGTTATTGGGATGAGTGATGGGCTTACAGTTCCTTTTGCTTTAGCTGCGGGATTAAGCGGTGCAGCCAATGCTGCAAATATTGGAAATAATATTATTGTCACTGCCGGAATTGCCGAAATCATAGCAGGAAGTATTGCAATGGGTTTAGGAGGATATTTAGCAGGGAAAACAGAAATTGATCATTACAATAGTGAATTACAACGAGAATATTTTGAAGTAGATCATTATCCTGAAAAAGAAAAACAAGAAGTTGCGGAAGTTTTTGCCGATTATGGATTAAGTATTGAGTATCAAAATATAATTGTAGAAGACATTTCCAAAGACAAAGACAGATGGGTTGATTTTATGATGAAATTTGAACTAGGTTTAGAAAAACCAAATATTAATGCTGCTAGAAATAGTGCTGCTGCAATTGGTATTGCTTATATTGTTGGAGGTATTATTCCGCTTTCAGCATATTTTGCTGTTTTCAATTTAACTACTCAATCTGCTTTGTTTTATAGTTGTATCATTACAGCAATTAGTTTATTTGTTTTTGGGTATTTTAAAACAAAAATAATTGGTCAGCCTCCTGTAATGGGTGCATTAAAAGTACTTAGCATAGGAGCTGCTGCTGCTGCAAGTGCTTTTTTTATAGCACATTTATTAGTTTAAAATGAAAATAAAAATAACACTTTTAATATTTTTTACTTTAAGTTTTAAAATTGTTTATTGCCAACAAATTGCTATTGGCACATTAAATAATTTAGACAAATTAGAACTTAACAATAAAAGCAAAAGAGCTTTAAAAATTGCCTATTTGCGTTCATTTGTTGATGGAAGAAAACTAGACTCAATATATATTGATAAAATAGGTGAAGTTAAGTTTTTGATTTTATTAGGTTCAAAAACAAATGTAAAAAGCAAAACTGCAATAAGCATTTCAATTATAAATAATACTGTAAATTTAAATGCAACGGCTGAAATGAAAACGTGCAGTAATGGTGCATGTAAAGAATGTGAATTTTTTATAGAAAACAATAAAGTAGTTGCTTGTAAATGTAATAACGATGGCACAATTAGTAATAGTTGCAATTTTAAAATAAATGATGGCAAATACTTTTATACTTTGGTTGCTAAACTAATAACAGAATAGTTTTTTTAAAATTTAAATCGATTAAAATTTTTAATAACTAAAAGCAAGCTAACATGTGAATATTGTAATTTTTTAAAATGGTTGTGTAATGCTTAAAACAGCATAAAAGCTGAGTTTTGAAGGCACATAATTAAACATATAATTATATACTAAAAAAACCAAATTATGAAATTTACTAAAATGATGCTTGCAGCTATAATTTTTGCAGCTACAATTTCAACAACTCTAGGTATAATAGCAAAAAATAGTTGGTAAAATCGGCTGAAAGCCATTACCAGAAAGGGATTCCGATAAGCATATTGAAAACGTTTTCAATATGCTTTTTTTTGTTGATGAAAAACTCAAAAAAAAGT
>Ga0247844_1000307_pt1 | contig 106707 bp, 91 predicted proteins | sample LaCtaG_FD_192421 | JGI IMG/M metagenome (GOLD analysis project Ga0247844, IMG submission 192421) | Freshwater microbial communities from meromictic Lake La Cruz, Castile-La Mancha, Spain - LaCruzMarch201714.5m_1 | ecosystem: Environmental > Aquatic > Freshwater > Lake | place: Spain: Castile-La...
CTTATTCCTAATTATTACTTATTATTTAAACACAATCTTAAAACGTTTTCCTCAATTGCGGGGTGCAAAGATAATCACTTTTTTTATTCTAACTACATTTTATTGAAAAAATATATTTCTTTTGAATAAAAAAAAACAAATCGACTTACTATTAAGGACTTAGGCCTTATTGTAAGCCTTTAGAGAATTTTTCAAGTCCATTATAACGGTGTGTTCAAGCCACAATTCTTTCAATTGATGAAAAGATCTTGCTGATGATAGCCCTATTTCTAAGCATTTTTCAACTATTAATTCAGGAACATAACACGTTGCCTCTTTTATTTCAGGCTGCTTATTAGTGGTTGAAACGAAACTATTTACTTTTTTAGTTGCTTCTAAATCTTCTAGTGATAAAAAAACTAAAAACACAGCGAAACGCAATGCTTCTTTTTTAGTCATCAATATCGGTTGATTATTGGTAATAATAACTAAACTGTAATTAGCTAAAATAATTCCTATCCGATCCTTAAGAATCTGCATGTCACTATTTTTCCAATGTTTAAAGATTGGGAAAAGCTGCATCAATGTGAAAACATCATTGGTATTTAATACAATTCTATCAATTTTCTTATTTCTGTTTTTAGCAACACTAAACCAGAAGCGTATGGCTATTATTAATAAAATAGTAGCAAGAATACCCGCCACTTTCGCTACCATGATAACATTAAGCAGTATTCCAATTGGAACTAAAATAAGTAAACAAAAAAATACCGCTATCCAAAAAGGAAAGCGGTATTTTAATTTTTTGGTATTAGACATGTAATATAAATTATCTAATTAACTTGCTACCCATTTATCATTCAACATTTCTCCTCGAATAATAACGGTCTTAGTACGTGAGTAATCTTCAGCTGCCATTTGCATCTGCTCTTTTGTATCTCTCCTAATTAAAATTGAACCGGAACCCTGAGATTTGATTTCTATATAAAAACCATTTTTGAGTCTAGCCGGTCGTGTTGGTGGTCTTCCCATTTATAATTTTATTTTTTAATATTAATGTAAAAATAGCTACTTTTTTTGAATTATTCTCTATAATAACTCAATATTAAGTAAATAAGATTTTAAAGTTTTTTATAATCAACAACTATTATGCCTAAAAGTTTAAATACTTTTGCGCATGATTAATTTAGAAAAACTCGGTTACTTTCTGCCCCAGGGCTACTTATTTCAAAATGCAAGTTTACAAATAAACAAAGGTGATAAAGTAGGATTGGTGGGAAAGAATGGAGCGGGAAAGTCTACCTTACTTAAAATTCTATCAGGAAGAATAAAGCCATCGGAGGGCAATGTGCACCTCCCAAAAGGAACTGTGATGGGTTATCTAACCCAGGATATTGTCATTGATTCGAACCAAAGTGTATTTGAATACCTAAATTGTTCTAATGAAAGAATTGATTTTATTAGAAAGCGCTTGGATGAAATAAACAATGAACTGACCACACGCACCGATTACGAGAGCAATCTCTATGCTGATTTACTGGATGAATTGTCAGAGAAAAATCATGAATTCCAAGTAATCGAAGGGTTTCAATGGGAAGAAAAAATTATGTCGGCATTAAACGGACTAGGGTTTAATGATAAAGAAATCCATAATAGTTTAAACACCTTCTCTGGAGGTTGGAAAATGCGAGCAGAATTAGCGCGTATTTTAGTAAACCAGCCCGACATTCTTTTATTAGATGAACCTACCAATCACCTGGATATATTGTCCATTGGTTGGTTAGAAACTTACCTACAACGATTTGATGGGGTAGTAATCATTATTTCGCATGATCGATTTTTCTTGGATAATGTTACGCAAAGAACGCTTGAAATAAGCATGAATAAAATATTCGACTTTCCCTATGGCTACAGTAAATATAAGTTGATGCGGGAAGAAGAGATGGGGCGATTAGAGCAAGCGAAAAAGCAACAAGACAAAGAAATTAAACATACCGAAGAGTTAATAAATAAATTCAGAGCAAAGCAATCAAAAGCCGCCTTCGCACAATCGTTAATTAAACGATTAGATAAAACAGAACGAATTGAAATCGAGAAGGAATCATACAGTGGTATACGAATTTCATTTCCATTAAGTGTACAACCTGGGAAATGGGTATTAGAAATGGCAGATCTTGGTAAATCCTATGGCGAAAAAGTATTATTCAAGAATGTCAATTTAACAATAGGTAGAGGAGAAAAAATTGCGCTTTTAGGTCCTAATGGTGTTGGTAAATCAACCTTATTAAAAGCGATTATGCGCTCCATAGATTTTGACGGAACTGTCACTAATGGCCACAATGTAAATCTTGCTTACTTTGCACAAGATCAAGCAGAAAAATTAGATCCTACCTTAACGGTCTATGAAACGGTTGACAATATCGCAAAAGGTGAGCTTCGAAAAAACTTACGGACAATCTTAGGCGCCTTTTTATTTTCCGGGGAGATTGTAGAAAAGAAAGTAAGCGTGCTTTCTGGAGGTGAAAGAACAAGGTTAGCACTTTGCCAACTCTTATTAAGCCCTTCCAATTTCATTATCCTAGATGAGCCTACCAACCACTTGGATATGCAAAGCAAAGAGATCTTAAAATCAGCGCTTTTAAATTATGAAGGGACTTTTATTGTCGTATCCCATGATCGTGAATTTTTAGAGGGTTTGACTAATAGAATTTGGGATATTGAAAAAGAAAGTTTGAAAATCCACCATTTTACCTTGAACGAATACCTTCAATATAAAAATGATGCAAAAGCAACTACTGACGATAAAACCATAAGCAATAAAGAAAAATCTGCACCAATAAAAATTATAAAAGAAAAGAAAGTGGTGTCAGCCGTTGAGAAAGAAACAAAGGCGATTGAAAATAAAATACTCCTTCTCGAAAATGAATTGGAACTTTTAAATGAAGCGCTTGGTAAATTGCAATATGGCGATAAAGAATTTGATGAGGCGGCTGATAATTATAGTAGAAAGAAAGTAGCTTTGGCAAAATTGATGGAAGAATGGGAAACAATATTATCGAAGGAAAATTAACTAAAATCCCTTATTGATATTCATTTTCTATAATTACCTATAAATTTAGTGCCCGTGATAGCGTTCTTCATTTACAAGTATTAAATTTACATCATGAAAATACAAAAGGTGCTCTTTTTATTGCTTATTATCATTACAACATCGTGTATAAAGAATAATAATAATCCTGTACCAAGTATTCCTTTTGACATTACAATTGACATTAATTTACCCAGTTACAATCAACTCCAAGGCGTTGGCGCTTGGACCTATGTAGTTGGTGGATCAAGAGGAATAATTGTTTATCGTCGTTCAATAGACGAATTTGTCGCGTTCGATCGCCATTCCCCCATGGACCCAAATGGCTCCTGTTTTTTGCCACTTTTTCCGGATCAAGATAATTTTCTGCAATTAAAAGACACCTGTAGCAACGCTATGTTTTCATTGTATGACGGCGGACCAATTTCAGGATCCAACTACGGACTTAGACAATATGCAACTCAATTTAACGGTAATAATTTACTTCGAATATATAATTGAAAATGGAAGATATAAAAGTAACGATAATTGATCGGGAAGGTAATTCGCATGAATTACTCGGGCCAACAGATATGAACATGAACATCATGGAGCTTTGCAAAGCATATGAACTACCCGTTTTAGGCGAGTGTGGTGGAATGGCAATGTGTGCCACCTGTCAATGTTATTTGGAATCAGATACCGCCTTGGAGGAACAAAGTGACGCGGAACTAGACATGTTAGACCAGGCATTTTTTGTAAAATCCAACAGCAGATTAGGATGTCAAATACAGCTATCGGATGAAATTAATGGGATTGTATTAAGATTAGCACCCGAAGCCTGAGATCTTGGTAACGATCTGAGTCTCGATTTATAATTTAACTCAGGATAATAATTCCGGTGGAATCATACAAACTGGAATTGGATTCATTTTATGAGAATTTGCCTTTCGAAATTTAGTATAAATCGCTAACACTTCCTTTTTTCTTTCACTTAAATTACTTTCATCACCTGAGAATTCCATTGCCCACTCAAGTTCAGGATAGGTTGCTCCTATTTGGTCCTCATCACTTCTTCCATCGCCCCACAAACCATCTGTAGGTTTTGCATCCATAATGGCTTTAAGAGTCCCTAAGTGCTGACCAATCGCCCAAACGTTCGATTTCGTTAAGTCCGCTATAGGACTTAAATCTACCCCACCATCGCCATACTTGGTATAAAATCCTACACCAAAATCTTCCACCTTATTCCCTGTGCCCGCAACGAGACAGCTATTTGATTGCGCAACAGCGTATAACGTTGTCATTCTGAGCCGTGAGCGCGAATTCGCCATGCTTAAGGCATTATCCTTACAATCGGATGGCATGGTCATTTCAAAATTTGAAAATAAATCACTTAGGTTAATTTCTAACTCTTTACTGTTTTTATATTTCGAAGTAAGGTATGCTACGTGTTCTTTAGCTAGATTATATTCTTGCGTAGATTGACGAATAGGAAGGTTTATTGCGATAACTTTTAATCCGGTCATGGCACATAATTCAGAGGTGACAGCAGAATCTATTCCCCCAGAAATTCCCACTACAAAACCATCCATGCGCGCATTTAGGGCATATTCCTTTAGCCAAGAAACAATATGATCAATTAATTCCTCCAAAATATTGTATCAGAATAGAATGGAAATCTTTAATAGCAATTGATTTTGCTTCGATTTGGTGTAAAAATAAGTAGCTGTAGTACCTGTACCATCAGATAAGGTGTAATTATCTTTACTAAAGCGAAAGTGCATTGGAGTTAAGCCATAGAAAAATCCAATTTCAGGTACTAAGGTAGTGGTGCCTACAAAATTCCATTCTGCTCCTGCTGAAAAACCGATAGATCCTTTATAGAAGAAAGTTTCACCAAATGATTTCATGGACACGTTTTCTTTTAATAAAGGATCTATTACTGGTGATCCCACATCATACCCCTTATCATTGATCTTCTGGGAAACCAAAAAACTATTGCGTAATCCAAATTTTCCAAAATACCGCCAGTCTCCGATAGGCTCTGTTCTAAAAAGTAACATTAATGGAATGGTGACATAAACAGGTTTAATTTGTCGTTCACTTAGTTGATAAGCAGTTCCTCCGGCCTCATCTTGTCCCAATATTTGATTATCCGTATACCTATAAAAAACAGCACTGTCTCCTGCTTTATACTTTAATGTTTCAAAATCAAATTCTAAACCAGTAGCTAATCCAAGATTTGATGAATTCTTGAAACTTGTATGAATGATGACGCCTACAGATAAATCGGTACCAACGCCATTACTAAGCATCTTATCACTTCCCATATTTTGAAAATTCAAACCAAAATTTCCAGTCATTCCTGCTTGTATTTTCTTGGCAGATACAGATTGTGCATTGGTAATGTGAATAGTAAAGAATAAAATAACAACTAATGAAATTTTATAAAAAGTAGAAGGATTTTTCATGAGGTCTTTTTTATGATTAAATTTGAACAAAATTAATAATTAATAATGAAAAGTGTTACTACATGCCTATTTATACTCATTCTAGCATTTCTTTCTTCGTGCAATAGAAATAAGTATCATGTAAATATAGAAAATATTTCCCTCCCACTCGAATTTATTAACCTTGATTCTATTCTTTACACGACCCATGGCGGTGCATTACTAAAAAAGAAAAATGAATTCCTAAAACAAGATGCTGACCTATTCAATTATAATATTGAGTATTGCTATCATATCAAAACCTCATCAGATACGGCCTTTCAGAATGGAATCTCCTTGTTTTTTCAAGATAAATACATCCAACGATTAGAAAAAACCATTGCCAAACAATTTTCAATTAAAGAAAGAAAAGAAGTAGAATTACGTGACGCATTTAAACGCTTAAAATACCATTTTCCAAAGGGGAATTTACCATTGCGGATAGCATACATCAACTCGCTTTTTACAGCAAGTGCTAATAGTTCAGATTATTTTATCGCCATTGGTTTAGATCGCTATTTAGGGGCAAATGAAAAAGTGATAAAGGAATTACCAGGCAATCAGTTTTACGATTGGATAAAAGTTGGAATGGATAAGCAATTTCTTACTAGGGATGTCCTTTTAAGCTGGTTGATGGCACATTACATCGACGAAACCTCTGAAAACTATGCTAGCGAAATGATTCGATGGGGAAAATTGCTATTCATAACGCACGCTTGCCTTCCCGAACTGGAAGACAACATTATTGTCCGCTATTCGAAAAAAGACCATGAATGGGCGGTAAATAGCGAAGCCTCTTTTTGGCAATACCTAGTGAAAGAAGAATTGTTATTTCTTACAACGGATGAACCCAAGCAAAACTTGCTACACGAAGGCCCTTTTTCAACCGGTTTACCGCAAGAAAGTCCCGATCGAATGGGACAATTTTTAGGTTACCAGATGGTAAAAAAATACATGGATAAAGAAGATATTAGTTTAGAGAAATTAATTTCAATGCCTTATAATACTATTTTGCAATCCTACGAACCCAACTAATTGATTATGAATAAGGAAATCACGAAGACATCTAATATCACCATTAAAATTGGCCTTGACCCCAATAAATTACCCGTTTCAATAGTATGGAATGCGGAAGACAATGGCCTAGAGGAGCAAGCAGCAGAAGCTTTTCTACTCTCTATTTGGGATAAAAAAGAAAAAAACACGTTGAAAATAGACTTGTGGACACCTGAAATGTCTGTGGAAGAAATGAAACAATTTTTTCATCAAACATTATTATCCATGTCTGATACCTTTGAAAAAGCAACTGGTGAGCATTTGATGGCGGAAGATTTAAGAGATTATTGTTATCATTTTGCAGATAAAATGAATATATTACCTAAGGAATGACAACGATCTTAGAGAAACTTTCTACCGAGCATCAGGATCAAGTGCAGTATTTTATTCATTCTGAAGATGGTCGTGTTTGTCTCAATAATTTTATTGGCTCAACTATTTCGATCAGTTATTTGGGAAAGATAGTTTGTTCTAGCTGTTCTAAAATCACCAAAAAATCGTTTGGTCAAGGATTTTGTTATACCTGCTTTAACGAAGCGCCAGATGCAAGTCCTTGTATTATTCATCCGGAGTTATGCGAAGCGCATTTAGGAAAAGGACGTGATGTTGAATACGAAGAGCGAAATCACAACCAGCCGCATTTTGTTTATTTTGCCGCAACCGATAAAGTTAAAGTTGGCATCACCCGCAACACGCAAATTCCTACACGATGGATTGACCAAGGAGCCGAATCTGCCATAATATTAGCAGAGGCCCCCAATCGATACACAGCTGGAATCATTGAAGTAGCTTTAAAAGAAGCCTACGACGACAAAACAAATTGGCAAAATATGCTGAAAGATATTCGTGATGGTTCCATCGATTTAGTGGAAGAAAAATGGATCGCCCAAGAACTTTTACCAACGGATCTTGCTGTTTATTTTACAGAAGATGAATCCATTCTTAGCTTTAATTATCCAGTGCAACAATATCCTACGACATTAACATCCATGAATTTGGACACAACGCCTACTATTCAAGGGACATTAACCGGAATTCGTGGCCAATATTTATACATAGATGGAAACAGAGTAATTAATATTAGAAGACATACCGGTTACGAAGTAAACATACAATTGGGAAATGACTAAATCGAAATCCTTACCACATTTACTGCAGTCTTTTTTGGATCTATTTTATCCTATTTTCAAAAAGTTTTTTAGTAAAACCACCTACTATTACGCCGTCTGTGGTGCAAGTAACATGATTTTGAGTTGGGTGCTATTTTATCTTTTCTATAACTATTTATTTCAACAACAAAAATGGACGATTCCGCTTTTAAACCTTGCTATTAATGCCTACACGATAAGTGCTACCATATGCTTTGGAATTTCGTTTATCATTGGTTTTACCTTATTAAAATATGTCGTTTTTACCGAAAGTGCAATAAAAGGAAGGGTTCAATTGTTTCGCTATGGAATAAGTGCACTCATCTCTTTCGTAACGAGTTATGCCATACTTCGACTACTTATAGAAGTCTTTGGAGTGTATGCCTCTATTTCAAACGTAATAGCTTCTGTAATTGTCGCAATTATAAGTTACCTTATACAACGGAATTTTACTTTTCGGTGAATCAAAACCACGAATAAGTGGCGAATATTTAATTCTTAATGCAATACGAATAAATAAGTAAGCATTAAATCTATAAATTTTGCTACCTAAATAACGCTTCAAAATATTTCAAAAAAATCCACAACAAAACGAAAAATATCGTGTAATTTCAAAGTCACCCATGTGTAATTTCAAAGTCAGAACTAGTGTAATTTCAAAGTCACCCCTAGTGTAATTTCAAAGTTACCTATAGTGTAATTTCAAAGTTACCTATAGTGTAATTTCAAAGTTACCTATAGTGTAATTTCAAAGTCACCCCTAGTGTAATTTCAAAGTTACCTATAGTGTAATTTCAAAGTTACCTATAGTGTAATTTCAAAGTTACCCCTAGTGTAATTTCAAAGTTACCTATAGTGTAATTTCAAAATTAGATGTATATTTGTATAATAAATATAAGGATTATGGGACGAATTAGAACAATAAAAAAAGCAATGGATATTTACCTTGGAAAATATCCAATTTTAGTATTAACTGGTCCAAGACAATCTGGCAAGACGACATTTTTAAAAAACGAATTTCCCAATTACACCTATATCAATTTAGAAAATTTAGATAATAGAACCTACGCCTTAAATGATCCCAATGGATTTTTAGCCGAACATGGTAATTTTGTGATTTTCGACGAGGCTCAGCGAGCTCCTGAATTATTCTCCTACCTACAAACAAAAGTAGATAACGATAAAATAATGGGACAGTATATTTTGTCGGGTTCTCAAAATTTTCATTTGATGCGTAATATTTCTCAAAGTTTAGCAGGACGTGTAGCTCTGTTCAAACTTTTACCTTTTGACAACCTAGAAATGGAGGATGCTGAATGGCTAAACGACGATTATGCCGTCAACCTGCAAAGAGGATTCTATCCTGCTATCTATGACAGAGACATTCCATCAAAGGTTTTTTATTCTAATTACGTACAAACGTATGTAGAACGCGATTTAACAGAATTAATTCAAGTAAAAAATCTAAAGCAGTTTAGAAATTTCATCACGCTATGTGCTGCTCGAGTAGGACAATTACTTAACTTAAATTCACTTGCCAACGAGTGTGGAATATCCCAACCTACTGCAAAAGCTTGGATTTCGGTTTTGGAAACCAGTTATATTCTGTATCAGTTACAACCCTTCCATTCAAATATTAACAAACGGATGACAAAAAATTCGAAACTTTATTTTTACGATACGGGATTAGTCTGTTTTTTACTTAAAATCAACGATGCTGCAAGCTTAAAAACCAGTGCCTACAAAGGTAGTTTGTTTGAGAATTTCATTATTAACGAATACATAAAACAGCAGTACCACCAAAATCTACTCCTTGATTTTTGGTTTTGGCGCGATGCCGTAGGGCATGAAGTTGATTTCATTTGGCAAGACACCGAAAAATTAAACCTTGTTGAAATAAAAGCCAGCGAGACAATCATTCCCGATATGTTCAAAGGATTGAGTTATATGAAAAAATTTATGCCCGATCTGATTGAAAGCAAAACCATCGTACACACCGGTCTATTTAATCAAAATAGAACCGCTGGAGAAGTATTGAGTTGGAAAAAGATCTTGAGGTGATGTTTTAAAGTAGTTAAACGCATCATTATTCAAAACCACGAATAATTGCAGAATATTCAATCGTGTAAGTACAAGGTAAAGCACTATAAATTTTTATAGATTTCATCCAACTTCTTCCCAACGGACGCATAACTAAAATGCTCTACGGCATAAGTCCTTAACTTTTCCTTATCGAATGGCTGAGAATCAATTAAGGATTTAAATGCTGCCAACAATCCCTCTTCGTCGTTAGCTTGAATTAGAATACCATTCGATTCATTTACATATTCAGGAATCCCATTGACAGCGGTAGCAATTACTGGAATTCCAGCCATAAAAGCCTCAGGGATGACGCAGGGAAAATTTTCAAAGTTGCTAAATAAGACATGGGCTCGGCATGTCTTTAAAAAACCTGCAATTTCCTGTGTGGTCATTGTTGGATAAAAGAAAACAAAAGAGTTTAACACGCCTAATTCACGCGCCAATTGATGTGCTTTGGAAACATCGCCATCGCTGATAATATGAAATGAAAACTTAGCATTTTCGATACTCAATTGTTTCACAGTTCTGATGATGCCCAAGAGATTTTTAGCAGGCTCAAAAGCATTTGAAATATGAACAAATTTATTGGTGACATCAAGTTCTTCAGAAGGAATAAAAATTGCTTCGTTCACCACATTTGGAATCACCTTAATGGTGATGTTGGGAGATAGTTTTTTTAATCGTTCGCCTAAATCGTTACTAACTGGCATCACGCAATCCGAAGCATTAAGGACTTTCTTCGCCATCCAAATTACTGTTCGAGAATAAGAATTTGATCCGTTTTGGAAGCCACTTGCATGTTCACTTATGACGAAAGGTGTGCCTGTTTTTCTTTTGAATTTCAAAGCAAAATACCCAAGTGGATAAATAACATTCAGATGAACAATATCAGGAGGACCAACAAGTTGATTAACTCTCTTCATGCCAAAGTCAAATGCCTTTCTGTAAGATAAAAATGATCTTAACTTGGAGAATGATAAAAAGCCAGCCTTCTTTTTTGGAAAGTAAACTAATAACTCGTTCATTTCTCCCCTCCTATTTTCAACAATTTCAATTGAATGAATTGTCTCGTCTGAAACTATTGCTAATACCACCACTTCATTCAAAAGGGAAGCCGCCTCTGCATGTTTCTGAACGAAATTACCAAGCGTTGGGTTTTTGCGGTTGGGATACCAAGAGCATAAAAACAGGACTTTTTTTCCTTGATTTGACATTTACTTAAACCAATATTGTATCAAATACAACTTTTAACTGTTCCAAGGCATAATCAATTTCTTCTTTGGTAGTGTAATGGGAAAATGAAAAGCGGACATTTGGCCTAGTCATATCAGCCATTATTCCGCTCAAAACATGAGAACCTGTCGAGGCTCCCGATGAACAAGCACTTCCACCACTTACCGCAATGCCTTTTAAATCGAGCGTAAATAATACCATGGACGCTTTTTCCGTTGGTGGGAAGCAAACGTTGAGTACCGTGTAAAGCGATTTATCATTAGCCGTTTCTCCATGAAATGAAATGCCTGGTATCGTAGCCATCAATTGTTCAATCATATACGATTTTAAACCTTGTACATGGGCCTGATGTGCGACTAGATTCTCGTAAGCTAAGTCAAATGCTTTGGATAAACCTACAATTCCAGCAATGTTTTCTGTTCCACCTCGTAATCCACGTTCTTGCGCACCGCCATAAATAAAAGGGGCTACTTTGGTCGCTTTATTGACATAAAGAAAACCTACTCCTTTTGGGCCATGAAACTTATGTGCCGCACAGGTAATAAAGTCAATGCCCAACTCATTCAAATCAAACGAATAATGACCCATTGTTTGAACCGTATCTGAATGGAAAAAAGCACCGTGTTTACGGCAAATTAATCCAATTTCTTTCAGTGGAATCAATGTTGATATTTCATTATTAGCATGCATCAAGGAAACCAAGGTGGGAGTAGTATCAGCCAATAAGTCGGAAAGCTCATTTAGATCAATGTTACCCTTTTCGTCTACTGAAAGATAAGTTATGATGGTGCCGAACTTTACATGCAATGATTCTGCAGTATGCCCTACCGCATGGTGTTCAATATGGGTTGTTATGATACGCTTTACTCCTAATTTCTCAACAGCTGCATAAAGCGCCATGTTATCCGCTTCCGTACCTCCAGAGGTAAAAATCAGTTCTGAAGATTGGCAATTTAACCAGCGAGCGATGGAACGTCTGGAGTTTTCTAACAATGCTTTCGAATTGCGACCAAAATAATGGGTAGAAGAAGCGTTTCCAAAATTTTCCTGATAAACATCAACCATTGCCGCTATAACCTCTGGCGCCATCGGTGTGGTTGCTGCATTATCTAAATAAACACGCATAAAAATTATTTTTTGCGAAGATACAAATTTGAACTAAGGAAAAATAATTACGCCAGAGTCTATTGCGATCTAACTATATTTTACAATTAATCAACTAGATGGCTGATTAATGAATTATTCAATTTCTCTTTATAACTCTCTCAATTTATTTTTAAGTACTCAGACTTTTGAAGAATCCTAAAAAATTAATGGAAAGGTCTCTATTGGCATAATTAACAATAGTTTTTTTCATAAGTATCGAGCGTCGCCTATTATTCTGAAAAAGTGTAGCGAATTGAAATAAGGGAACCGTAATGCAGCTCGCAGAGATCGCTGAAACGGTCTTATTTCAAGAGTGGAGAGTATTGAAGAATAATAGGCGACTTGATTTTTTCGTTCTTTTGTATCAAGACAAAAGGACAAAGAAAATATAGTCTAATTTTACCAGACATTGGTGAGTTTTTATTACCCAATAAAGATAAGGACGATTTACACAAAAGTCTTATTTAGCCTTGCTAGGACAAGTAAACTTTGTTGTGGCAATAGAAGTTTTAGCAATTGCTGAAAATCCTCCAATTACATCAATAATGGCGTCATAACCTCTTGATTTTAATATGGAAGCGGCAATTACACTTCTGTAACCACCAGCACAATGAAGTATAAAAGGATCATTTTTCGGAAATTCACCCATTGAATTATTAATAAAGTCTAAAGGAATACTTTTGGCTCCCTCCATATGCTCTGCTTCGAATTCCCCTGGTTTTCTAACATCGATAACTACTGTATTAGCGTCCAATGTTTTGGCTAATTCTTCTGCAGTAATGCGAGTAATAGAATCTACTTCCTTATTTTCTGTTGCCCAAGCATGAAACCCACCTTTCAGAAAACCAATGGTTTTATCATAACCAACTCTTGAAAGTCGTTTCACAGATTCCTCTTCTTGGCCTTCCTCGGTAATTAAAATTATTTTTTGTTCTATGTTTGGAATTAACGCGCCTACCCACGGTGCAAATTGTCCGTCTAAGCCAATTGAAATACTATTTGGAATAAATCCTGCTGTAAAAACTCCTGAAGGTCGTGTGTCGAGCATTAAAACATCATCTTCATTTGCCAATACTTCAAATTCGCTCACCGACAAAGAAGTTAAGCCTCTTTTCATTACTTCAGTAATGGACTCATATCCTTGTTTATTCATCGCGACATTCAGTCCAAAATACCCAGGAGGAGGCAATAAACCATCGATAACTTCACTTACAAATTCAGCTTTTCCCATATCAACACGCAACGCATAATTCATTGCTTTTTGTTCACCGATGGTACTAACTGTTTCTTTGGACATATTTTTACCACAGGCACTACCCGCTCCATGCGCAGGATAGACCGTTACGGAATCAGGAAGTGTCATTATTTTAGACCGGAGAGATTCAAATAACAAACCTGCCAATTCTTCTTGTGTCATGGATGCTGCTTTTTGCGCTAAGTCTGGTCGACCCACATCACCAATAAACAAGGTGTCACCGGAGAATAAAGCTTCGGGATTTCCTTCCGCATTGTACAACAAGAAACATGTACTTTCCATCGTATGACCAGGTGTATGTAACACTTCAATTTTTAAAGCTCCGAAGTGCAAGAATTCACCGTCTTTAGCGCTATGGAAATCAAAACTAGGACTTGCATTTGGACCATAAACAATGGTAGCACCTGTTGCTTTTGCTAAATCAACATGACCACTTACAAAATCAGCGTGGAAATGAGTTTCCAAAATATATTTAATTTGAACGCCGTCTCTTTTTGCGCGTTCTAAATAAGGTTCGATTTCTCGAAGTGGATCGATAATTACAGCCTCATTACCGGAAACCAAATAATAAGCACCTTGTGCTAAACATCCTGTATAAATTTGTTCGATTTTCATGTTCTAAGGTTTATTTTACAAAGTTAAAAAATTAGTGGGTTTTTATCAAAAAGGCAGCTAAAACAATATAAATTGCCATTAGTAAAACGAAATAGCCAAAATACTTTTTCAGTTTGGAACCTTTGATTTTAGTACCTAATAAAAGCCCAATATAAATACCAACAATTGAAGCCCCTGACAAATAAATAAGGAGTGTCCAATCTATAGTAGGATATTGTTGGAAATTACCTAAAAATCCTACCGAGGCATTCATTGCGATAATCAGCAAAGAGGTTCCCACCGCTTTCTGCATAGGCAAACGCATGAGATTAATTAAAACAGGTATAATAACAAATCCTCCACCAGCGCCTATCAATCCGGCTAACAAACCAACAAGAAGTCCTTGAATTATTAATTTTGTGACAAAAGAAAACCAATGGGTATTTTGGGGAACTAGGACTTCCTTTAGAGAATCACTTTTTATCATCTTATAGGCTGCTATAAACATGACAAAAGAAAATAACACCATCAAATAAATGTCTTTTGAAAACGAAAATCCACCCAGTGAGAACAATTCATTGGGTAATAGCGGCATTAAGTAGTTCCTCGTTAAATAAATACTAATGACTGAAGGAACTCCAAAAAGAAAAGCAGCACGATAATCGATATTTTTATGATAAGCAGCCTTTCCCGCTCCAACTACCGAGGTAATCCCTACAATAAATAAAGAATACAAAATGGCCAATTCTGTTGGAACATGAAAGATATACACCAATATAGGTAAGGTCAAAATAGAGCCTCCACTTCCAATCAAGCCCAAGGTTAAACCAATAAAAAGCGCTGCAATTATTCCAAATACAAATATCATCTACAGTATTTTCAACAAAGGTGACTATAATTTGAGGATTAGTATGTAATGAATGTTACACAGGTGGCGCAATTCACTTTTCAAGAGTTTTGGGTCATTTCATGGGATTAGTTGAATATTGTTGTACTTTTGCACTTTAAATACAGTTCTTTTGATTAAAAAGTTGTCCCAGGAATTGTAGATCACTTAAACAATTCGAATGAATTTTGAACAACTTGGGGTCATTCCCACGATTTTAACCGCAATCGAAAAACAAGGTTACACCAAGCCCACTCCCATCCAAGAAAAAGCTATTCCTATCGTTTTAAACGGTAATGATTTAATTGGCTGCGCGCAGACCGGAACAGGAAAAACAGCTGCTTTTTCCATTCCAATTTTACAATTATTATACGCATCACCCGAGCGAAAAAAACACGGGAAAATTCGTTCCTTGATTGTTACACCAACCAGAGAATTGGCCATACAAATTGGAGAAAGCATCAAACTTTACGGACAAGGACTGAATATTCGTCATGCCGTTATTTTTGGTGGGGTATCACAACACAATCAAGTCAATCAATTAAAATCTCATGTAGATATCCTTATCGCTACACCAGGACGCTTATTGGATCTTATTCAACAAGGTTTTGTGAAATTAAACGATTTGGAAATCTTTGTTTTGGATGAAGCAGATAGAATGTTAGACATGGGTTTTATTCATGACATTAAAAAAATCATCAAATTACTACCGCAAAAAAGACAAAATTTATTTTTCTCAGCAACCATGCCGAAAGAAATTATTGGTCTAGCGAATACGATCTTAACGAATCCTAAAATGGTAGAAGTTACTCCAATTGCCTCTACTTCAGATTTAATTGAGCAACACATTTATCACGTTGATGCAGATGAAAAGAAAAATTTACTAATCGAGTTAGTAAAAGCACAACCAACAGAGGCAAGAGTTTTAGTATTCACAAGAACGAAACACGGAGCTGATAAAGTAGTGAAGTTTCTTCAAAAAGTGCAAATAAAATCGGCAGCAATTCATGGAAACAAATCTCAAAATGCACGTCAAAATGCATTAAATGATTTTAAAAACAATAACTTAAAAGTATTGGTTGCCACAGACATTGCAGCACGAGGCATTGATATCGATGATTTAGAGATGGTATTGAATTATGAAATTCCTAATATTCCTGAAACGTATGTTCATCGCATCGGAAGAACAGGACGTGCAGGCGTTAAAGGGGTGGCAGTATCATTCTGTGATCAAACGGAAAAGAATTACGTTAAGCTCATCCAGAAACTTACTAAAAAAGACCTCATCGTAAAAAAGGCTTAATACAAAACTTTTTTAGTTTGATTTTGTTTTGGATTTATGAATGTAAAATCATTTGATAAATCAGATTTCCTAAATTTCGAAAATCGATACAATGCAGTTTTTTTTAATTCCTTATCAGGAATAAAGAATGTTTGTCTTATTGGTACGAAAGATGAGGAAGGTCAGAGTAATCTTGCGATTTTTAATTCGCTAATTCACATCGGATCAAATCCTCCGCTTCTAGGTTTTATGACCCGTCCAGACCTTGTTGATCGCCATACTTTACAAAATATTTTAAGTACAAAAGAGTATACGATTAATCTTTTGGTAAAAGGTATGGAGGGTAAAGCGCACCAAACCTCAGCGCGCTACCCAAAATCTATTTCAGAGTTTGATGCTTGTGGATTAACCGAAACCTATTTGGACGATTGTAAAGCGCCTTTTGTTGAAGAGTCTTCTGTGAAAATTGGAATGACGTTCCGCGAAAAAATAGACATCCAAAGCAATGGAACACATCTTATTGTTGGGGAAATTACTAAGATTCAATTTCCGGAGTTCATTCTAAAGAAAGACGGATTCATTGACTTAGAAGCAGTTGAAACAATAGCTTCAAGTGGCGTTGATGCCTATTATTCGGTGAAACTACTTGCTAGATATCAGTATGCAAAAGCTAATCAAGAACTTAAAAAAATAAAAAATGATTGATAATTATTGTTATTACAGTGATTTACCTTCCGTTGAAGCCTACAGAAAACCAGAAGCACCTGCTGCTTCGACCCTATTAACAGAGGTCGATATAGATCGAATTATCGAAATGGCATGGGAAGATCGCACGCCTTTTGATGCCATAAAAATACAGTTCGGTTTGAATGAACAAGCAGTAAGAAACCTAATGCGTAAAGAACTGAAAGCAAGTAGTTACCGAAGATGGAGAGAACGCGTAGAAAGTTGTAAAACCAAACACAATAAAACGAGATCAGAGCAAATTGATAGATTTAAATCTTCCTCGCAACGCGTAATAAGCAATAATAAAATTTCGAAACGCTAGAGTTACGATCGACCTTTAGTTATGATTGAATAAAATCAAAAGATTCGCCCGTTTTTAGAAATCTCATCAATTCCTAAAGAACGTTAAAGAAATTGCCAACTTTTCTCTAATCTCAGTTCGATCAATAATGAAATCCAGAAAACCGTGTTCTAATAAAAACTCAGAGGTTTGAAAGCCGCTTGGCAAGTCTCTTCCTATTGTTTCTTTAACAACACGAGGCCCTGCAAATGCAATTAATGCTCCTGGTTCAGCGATGTTAATATCTCCTAACATAGCGAAAGAAGCGGTCACTCCCCCCGTTGTTGGGTCTGTTAAATAGGAAATGTATGGAAGTCCGGCATCCGCCAATTGACCTAATTTACCAGAAACTTTTGCCATCTGCATCAGCGAGAAACCTGCCTCCATCATTCTCGCTCCACCTGATTTCGAAATAATCATAAATGGCGCCTTTATCTCTATCGCTTCATCAATTGCTCGTGCGATCTTTTCTCCCATAACACTGCCCATGGACCCACCAATAAAAGCAAAATCCATAGCTGCAATAACAAAATCGTGATTATCTAATTTGCCTTTAGCTGTACGAATGGCATCTTTTAAACCTGTTGCTTTTTGAGAAGCGGTAACGCGTTCCTTGTAATTCTTGGTATCTGTAAATTCTAAAGGATCAGCAGAGCTTAAATTTTTATCTAATTCTGTGTATTTTCCATTATCAAAAATAACATCAAAATATTGTCCTGCACTTAAGCGTTCATGGTGAGAACATCGTGAACACACCCCATTATTTTTAGCTAAATCTTCCGATGTAAAAAGTGTTTTACAGTTCGAACATTTCACCCAATACCCTTCCGGTGTTTCTTTTTTATCACTTGTAGAAGTGGTAATCCCTTCTTTTTTTCTTGTAAACCAGCTCATATTTTACAGCTATATTAAAGTGTATTTACATTATTTAAATCGCTAAAAGCTTTTTCCATTCGGGCCATAAACGTTTGTTCGCCCTCACGAAGCCATTTTCTCGGATCGTAATATTTTTTATTAGGGATATCCATCCCGTCTGGATTTCCTATTTGAGTTCTAAGGTAAGGAAGATTGGTCTCAATATAGTCTCGCGCGCCTTCTGTAAAAGCAAATTGTAAATCAGTATCAAGATTCATTTTAATTACCCCATATTCAATTGCTTCTCTAATTTCTTCTAAGGTAGAACCTGATCCACCATGAAAAACAAAATCAATTGGGTTTTTACCTGTATTGAATTTTTCTTGTACATAATCTTGCGAGGCCTTAAGAATTTTAGGGGTTAAAAACACATTGCCAGGTTTGTAAACACCGTGAACATTTCCAAAGGCCGCTGCTATTGTAAATCGCGGAGATACTTTTAACAGTTCTTCGTAAGCGTAGGCAACCTCTTCCGGTTGAGTATATAATTTTGAATTATCAACATTGGTATTATCAACTCCGTCTTCTTCTCCTCCTGTAATGCCCAATTCAATTTCTAGTGTCATGCCTATTTTAGACATTCGCGCTAAATACGTTTTACAAATGGCAATATTCTCTTCGATTGGTTCCTCAGACAAATCAATCATGTGAGAACTATACAGAGGTTTTCCATGCTGCTTAAAAAACTTTTCGCCTTCATCTAAAAGTCCATCTAACCAAGGCAATATATTCTTAGCACAATGGTCAGTATGCAAAATAACAGTGGCGCCGTATGCTTTTGCAACACGATGAACATGAATTGCCCCACTAATTCCTCCTAAAATGGCGGCTTGCTCATTCTTATTTGACAAGCCTTTTCCAGCAAAAAAATGTGAACCTCCATTAGAAAATTGAATAATTACCGGAGAATTAATTTTTGCTGCTGCTTCAATCACGGCGTTTACTGTCGAAGTACTCGTTACGTTAACAGCTGGTAGTGCAAAGCCTTTCGATTTAGCAAAACGAAATATCGCTTGAACTTCATCACCTGTTGCAACTCCTGGAATAAAAGAATCAGACATGCCTTAATTTTTATATTTAGCAAAGTTAGAAAAAAATCAGCGCTTAAAATAAAAACAAAAGTATTTCGTTACTAATTGAACTTCTAAAATTGCCTATGGTCCAAAAGTACATTCTACCCGAAAACGTGTCTAAAAAATCAAAAGAAACAGTTTCAAACGACACATTAAATTTTATTCTAAACTTTAGTAAATCAATTGAATCGAAAAAGTTGAAGAAAAAAACAATTATTTTACACAAAAATTAATGAAACGCCGAAAGGCGTTTTTTTTGTTTTAATTCCGTTCATTTGTAAAAATTACTTATGAAAATCCTTGTCACTCTATTGTTATTGCTATTTCCGATGGTATTTACAGCGCAGCAAAACACCATCTTGCCTCACCCCGTCGTTTTCAAGAGTATGCCAGGCTCTATAGAACTTGATAGATCGCTATCGATGGATTTTAGTAGTCTCAGTTCAACAATTATTCAACAACTAAAAACAACAGGAGCATACTACCATAACTTGCAACTAATAGACCGCACAAATAAACCTTTGGTTATTTTCAAAAAATTAGTCAATGTTCCCTTAGACAGTTATTCGATAAATGTTAATAAACAAATCATCATTTCGTATTCGTCCTCCAAGGCATGTTATTTTGCCTTTCATTCACTCATGCAACTTATAAAAAGTGATGCCAATGGACACCTTATTATAAATAACTGTTTTGTGGATGATTATCCCAAAAATCAATGGAGGGGGATGCACCTTGATGTAGCAAGACATTTTTTCCAAATAGAGGAAATCAAACAATTCCTTGATGTCATGGCGGTTTATAAATTCACCACTTTTCATTGGCATCTTACTGATGATCAAGGCTGGAGAATCGAAATTAAGAAATACCCAAAATTAACGGAGATAGGGGCTTGGAGGGACAGTACGGTTGAAAATCATTATACCACTTCGCCAAGAACCTATAAAGTTGAACGTTACGGAGGATTTTACACCCAAGAACAAATAAAGGAAATTGTCCAATACGCTGCTCAAAGGAACATTACGGTTGTACCCGAAATTGAAATGCCCGGACATGCCAGAGCAGCTTTGGCAGCCTATCCAAATTACTCATGCACAGGGATACAACAAGAAGTACCAGGCCTTTGGGGGATTTTTGATGATATTTTCTGCTCGAAAGAAGAAAGTATACTTTTTCTGCAAGACATCCTTTCTGAAATAATTCCCCTTTTTCCATCAAAATACATACATATTGGTGGGGATGAGGCACCCAAAACAAGGTGGAAGGAATGCAATCAATGTCAAGCCATTATGAAAGAAAATAAACTAAAAGATGAACATGAATTGCAAAGTTATTTTATTCAACGAATGGATAAATTTTTGGTGGAGAAAGGAAAGAAATTGATTGGTTGGGATGAAATTCTTGAAGGCGGCCTCTCACCAAATGCCGCGGTAATGTCTTGGCGAGGTTTTGAAGGTGGAATTGAAGCGGCAAAACTTGGGCACGAGGTCGTTATGTCACCTGGATCTCATTGTTATTTTGATCATTATCAAGGCAAAGGAAACGACGAACCACTCGCCATTGGAGGCCTTACCAATCTGGAAAAAGTATTTGACTTTAATCCTGTTTCTCCAAAAATGTCGAGAGAGGAAGCAAATTATGTACTAGGTGGACAAGCTAATTTGTGGACGGAATACATCCCTTCGTTTAATCAACTGATGTACATGGCTTTTCCAAGAGCGATCGCTTTAAGTGAGGCGCTATGGTGTACAGAAAAAACGACGTATGATACCTTCGAAAAAACATTGATAGATTCGCATTTTCCGCTGCTAAAAAACAAAGGAATTAATTTCTCCTCATCTATTCTTAAACCTAGTATCACTTTTAAAAGAGCAGTAAATGGTATTAATGTGAACTTGACATCTAAGTCAAAAGAAGAGCGATTTACGTTAAAGGAAGGGGCAGACCATCAAACAGAACTAAATTTTACAGGGAATAAAGAAATCGAGATCAAGCGCTCTAACAAATCAAATCAAGTTGAATACGAATTTATTTCACTAGAAACGGGTATTCAAAGTAAGCTGAAAATTAATAAAAATCCCTGCTTAGGTGTCCCTGTAACCTATGTTACTAAACCAAGTGATCGTTATAACAGCGGAGATCTAACCCTTGTGGATGGCCAGTTTGGCGCAAGACCATGGAAAGGTCACGAGTGGATAGGATTTGATACCTCCGTTGTAATCATTGAAATAGATTTACTTAAAAAACAAAAAATTGATAGCCTACAAATCTCATTTTTGAAGGATGAGAATTCTTGGATTCATTTGCCTTACGCAATTGAATTTAAAAATTTAAAAACAAACTTAGGCTTTGGCATTGCACAAAGTGAGAATTTCGAGAATGAAAAGCAAGTGCTATTTATCGGGAAAAAAGTGCAAAAATTTAGAATAACAATAAAATCCATGGATAAAATTCCACTAAGAATGCCAGGCGAAGGAAATCAACCTTGGCTATTTATCGATGAGATTTCGATTAAAAATAAATAATATGAAAAGAGTAACTGGAATTGGAGGAGTATTTTTTAAAAGTCAAGCGCCAGACACATTAAAAGATTGGTATCGAGTACATTTAGGTTTGGATACGGATGCCTTTGGGACTAATTTTGAGTGGAGGACATCGGACAATAAAGAAGCTTTAGCCTTCACGCAATGGAGTCCGTTTAAGGATGACACCAACTATTTTAATCCGTCCAAAAAAGACTTTATGATCAATTACAGGGTGGAAAATCTAATGGAATTACATCAATTATTAATCGAAGAAGGGGTGACCATTTTAGATGAAATCACAGAATTTGAGTACGGAAAATTTTTACATATTCTAGATCCTGAAGGAACAAAAATTGAACTTTGGGAACCCAATGATGTCGTTTATAATACAATGGTTGATGGCAGAACAAAATAAAAAAGTAACTTGGCTTATGAAAAAAATAATATTTCTATTACTTCTTTCCCTTTTTCAAACACCCCTTTTCGCTCAGGAAAGATCGAAATTCGATACAGATCCGGGCGTGTTTAGTTTGGGAGTTCGATCTACACTTTCTGCCTTTAATGATGGGGATGAAAATAAGGTTGGAAGTGGCGTTGGTGGACAATTAAGATTAAGGTTTTCGGAAAAAGTAAATAGCGACTGGTTCTTTGATTATTTAACGAGTGATATTGGTAATTATGCCCACCGAACTGATTATCATATTGGTTGGAGTGTACTCTATTATCCATTGAAAAAGGATATTCATTCGTTTAAGCCCTATATGCTAGCAGGACATTGTTTTGATTACTCAAAAATACAAGCGAACACCAACCAATTTAACTTTGCAGAGCGTTGGAGCTCGGCAGTTCAAGCTGGACTAGGTACGCATATTCGTTTAACGGAACGACTAGATCTTTCTCTGACAGCCCAATATATGTGTCACTTAGGGAAACATTTACATGCTCAATGGGTAAATAATGAAGTGAATTATGACGTAGAGAAAGGGTCAAGTTTAGAAGGTCATTTGTTAATGAACGCTAGTATAAATTACAAAATAGGGAAATTATGGGGAAGAAAATAAGCCTTCTTTTAGCAATTGTCTGCTCCACTTTTGTTTTTGGACAATCTAAAGTCAGTTATTATCCGATGCTTAATTTTTCGGGCACCATCAGTCCTGGGAAGTTTGTAAACCTAAAGGGATCAGCCATTCATCTTAATGGTTTTCTAGAGTATACCTTGGATCGAAAATATAGTGTGAGAGGTGACATTTATAAATTTATTCAAGGTGCGGTAAGCTCGAGTAATTTGGTTTTACCTTATCAATTAAATCAACTTTATGTTGGCGCTTTTAGAAGTTTTGGTAAGAACAATTGGAGACAATATATCGGATTTCAACCCGGCATTACTGTAAGTCGTGACATGCTTTCAAGTTACAACAAACCGCAAATTAGTCCTTCTTTTGGCTTGAAAGTCGGGAGTTCTTTTTCATTTTACAAATACTTCAATTTCTATATTGATGTAAGTTTCAATAAAACTCAACTTAGGGGAATACTTTCGAGCACAAATAATTTGAATGAATTTCTTTTTTCTGGAGGATTAGGGTTTCAACTACCCAGAAAGATTAAAAAAGTACGCTACCCTCACTGGTTGTAATCCAGAAGGATTTACTGCCATTACTCTATTTCATAGATAGAGTAAGATCTTTCGAATAGTCATAGACAATTGCTCGAACAAAACAACCAAAAAAGTCCTCATCATGTTTAGCGAACGAATTAATGCAACTTCTAATGAACAACTCAAATTTTATCGTGCTTTTAACGCTGTTCTTCTTATTTTTGTAGCAAAATAATTCGTATGTCAACAAGAAATTGGATTTCAATAAAAACTTTTACAGATATTAAGTTTGAGTTTTTCGAAGGTATTGCAAAAATAACCATCAACCGTCCACAAGTTTACAATGCTTTTCGACCGGAAACAAATATGGAAATGTTAGAAGCCATGCATATTTGTAGAGAAAGAAATGACATTAATGTGGTTGTCCTCACAGGTGCTGGAGATAAAGCATTCTGCTCTGGCGGTGATCAAAATGTGAAAGGAATTGGTGGTTACATTTCAGAAAATGGGGTTCCAAGACTTAATGTACTCGATCTTCATAAAGCCATTCGCTCTCTTCCTAAACCGGTTATTGCCATGGTCAATGGCTACGCAATTGGTGGTGGACATGTATTACACGTAGTTTGTGACTTAACAATTGCTTCCGATAATGCTAAATTCGGGCAAACTGGTCCTAAAGTGGGCAGTTTTGATGGCGGATTTGGATCCTCCTTTCTTGCAAGACATGTGGGACAGAAAAAAGCAAGGGAAATTTGGTTTCTATGCAATCAATATACGGCGGATGAAGCAGAAAAAATGGGAATGGTAAATAAAGTGGTTCCTTTTGAACAATTAGAAAATACGGTTGTTGAATGGTGTAATATCATTATGAAAAGAAGTCCATTAGCATTACGAATGATTAAAAGGTCGATGAATGCTGAGCTAGACGGACAACATGGTTTAATGGAATTGGCTGGCGATGCCACCCTACTCTATTACTTAACCCAAGAAGCACAAGAAGGAAAAAATGCCTTTCTAGAAAAAAGAGATCCCGATTTTCAACAATTCCCAAAATTCCCATAAACATGAGTAAATTAACACAATTGGAGCCAATGGCTCTATGGAAGTATTTCGAACAATTAAACGCTGTGCCTCGCCCCTCAAAAAAGGAAGACAGGGTAAGACAATTTATGGTAGATTTCGGAAATAAGCACGGACTAGAAACAATCGAAGATGCCATCGGAAACGTAATAATAAAAAAAGCGGCTAGTGAAGGAATGGAAAATAAGGTAACCCTTATACTTCAGTCTCACTTAGATATGGTGCACCAAAAAAACAATGCTACTGTTTTTGATTTTGATGCTCAAGGCATTGATATGATAATTGATGGTGATTGGGTAAGAGCTAATGGAACCACCCTCGGAGCTGATAACGGTATCGGAGTAGCTGCAATTATGGCTGTTCTAGCATCAGACAACATTGTGCATCCAGCGATTGAAGCACTGTTTACCATCGATGAAGAAACTGGAATGACCGGCGCAAAAGAATTAGACGGAAGCTTATTACAAGGTAAAATACTCCTAAACTTAGATACAGAAGATGATGATGAATTATCGGTCGGTTGTGCAGGGGGAATTGATACGAATACAAGTCTCGATTATCAAGAAACTTCGATTGCTGAAAATTCAATCATTTATGACATAACCATTGCAGGTCTATTGGGCGGGCACTCTGGTATGGATATCGATAAAGGCCGAGGAAATGCTAATAAACTATTAGCTCGAATCCTTTGGAAAATAAATAAGGAAATCCCTTTACAATTGATAAAATTTGATGGCGGAAGTCTCAGAAATGCTATTCCTAGAGAAGCGACGACTCAAATTGCCATCCATTCAGATAACGACAGTGCATTCAAAACACTATTTCAATTAGATGCTGCTGTAATAATGGAAGAATTCAAAACGATTGAACCTAATTTTAAGATTGATCTCCAAGCAACATCGGCTTCTGGAAAAGCCATGGAATCAGATCTATTTAACAAAACAATTAATGCCTTGTGCGCAGTAAATAATGGTGTGTTTCGAATGAGCCCCGACATTGAGGGATTGGTTGAAGCTTCCTCAAGTTTAGCACGAGTGATAATTAAAGATGGAAATTTTTCAACACAATCTTTACAAAGAAGTTCTGTAGAATCAACCAAAGCAGAAGTAGCAATGTCGATTAAAGCTTGTTTTGAACTTATTGGTGCTACTGTAACTCAAGGTGGTGATTATCCAGGATGGAAACCTAATCCAAGTTCAAAAATCTTACAACTTATGCGGGATTTGTATATGAATTTATTTGAAGAAGAACCAAAAGTAAAAGCATGTCACGCAGGATTGGAATGTGGAATCCTTGGTGTGCATTTACCGGGAGTAGATATGATTTCTTTCGGACCAAATATTCGGGCTGCTCACTCTCCAGATGAAAAAGTGCAAATATCTTCTGTGCAAAAATTCTGGGGATTTTATTTAAAAACATTAGCGTCAACACCAAGTAATTAAAAATATGGAATTTCAACTCAATAGTATAGAGGAAGCAATTGCTGCTATTCAGCAGGGGGAGGTGATTATTGTCGTTGATGATGAAGACCGTGAAAATGAAGGGGATTTTTTAACTGCTGCTAGAAATGCTACGCCTGAAGTTATCAACTTTATGGCAACGCATGGCCGTGGATTAATATGTGCGCCAATAAGTGAAGAAAGATGCGATAAATTAGGGCTAGAAATGATGGTGAGCAACAATTCTGCTGCGTATGAAACGCCATTTACTGTCAGCATCGACCTAATTGGTCATGGTTGTACGACAGGGATTTCTGCAAGCGATCGTGCTAAAACAGTGTTAGCAATGATTGATCCCATTACAAGACCAGAAGAATTAGGGAAACCGGGGCATATTTTTCCGCTTAGAGCAAGAAATGGTGGCGTACTTAGACGAGCCGGACATACAGAAGCAGCAGTTGATTTATCGCGAATGGCAGGTTTTGAAGAGGCAGGTATAATCGTTGAAATCCTAAATGAAGATGGAAGCATGGCGCGACTTCCAGAATTAATTCTGATCGCTAAAAAGTTCGATCTTAAACTTATTTCAATCGAAGAATTGATTAAGTATAGAATTGCTCATGAATCCTTAGTTGAAAAGGTCGTCGACGTTCATATGCCAACTGAATGGGGCGAATTTCAATTACATGCTTTTAAAGATAAAAGTAATGACATGGATCACCTCGCATTGGTTAAAGGAACTTGGGAAAAGGATGAAGCGATATTAGTACGCGTTCATTCCTCTTGCTTAACAGGAGATATTTTTGGTTCGTGCCGTTGTGATTGTGGGGCACAACTTCATAGCGCAATGGAACAAATTGAAAAAGAAGGAAAGGGCGTAATTGTTTATATGAATCAGGAAGGAAGAGGAATTGGATTAGTAAACAAACTAAAAGCATACAAACTTCAAGAAGGAGGAATGGATACCATGGAAGCAAATATTGAATTAGGTTTCAAAGCTGACGGACGGGACTATGGAATTGGAGCCCAAATTTTGCGTGAATTGAAGGTGAATAAAATGAAACTAATGTCCAATAATCCACAAAAAAGGACTGGTCTAATTGGATATGGCCTCGAAATTGTTGAAAATATCTCCCTAGAAATTCCAAGTAATGTGCACAATGCAAAATACCTGAGAACCAAAAGAGATAAGATGGGACACAGTTTAAAAATTGATAAATAATGCTAATTGCAACAGGAATCCATAAGAATTATGGCGAGTTACAAATCCTAAAAGGAGTTGATCTACACGTTAAAAAAAGCGAAATCGTATCCATTGTAGGTTCTTCAGGTGCTGGAAAAACAACTTTACTACAAATACTAGGTACTTTAGACAAACCTGACAGCGGAAAGATGAGTATTAATGGAATAGATCCATTCTCCTTATCTAGCAACAAAATGGCGGCATTTAGGAACAAGCAAATTGGATTTATTTTTCAATTTCATCAACTTTTACCTGAATTTAATGCCTTTGAAAATGTTATGCTACCCGCCTTAATAATGGGCCTAAGTAAAAAAGAAGCCGCCGATAAAGCAAAAGAAATCTTAGCGAAAATTGGACTTGAATCGCGGTTTAATCATCGACCATCAGAATTATCAGGTGGCGAACAGCAGCGGGTTGCCGTTTGCAGATCCTTGATAAATAATCCCGCCATAATCTTTGCCGATGAACCTTCAGGAAATCTCGATTCAAAAAATGCAGCAGAATTGCACGATTTATTTTTTCAGTTAAGAGAAGACTTTAAACAAACTTTTGTGATTGTTACCCACAATGAAAACTTAGCTAAAATGGCCGATCGAACTTTGGTCATGAAAGACGGCAATTTCATTATGTAAAATGGAACAAAACGAACTAAAAGAATTTCTTGATTTTAAAGCAGATCAATATGAAAACCCTTTATTTTTAGAACACGATCCTATACAAATTCCACATCGTTTTATACAGAAAGAAGACATAGAAATTAGTGCGTTTTTAATTGCCATGTTAGCTTGGGGAAATCGAAAAAGCATCATTAATAGTGGAAACAAATTAATGCAAATTATGGGAGAATCTCCCTACGATTTTGTTATGAATTATCAATCATCTCGCATAGAAACGAAATTTGTACACCGGACATTCAATTCGGGCGATTTAGATTTTTTCTTACAAAGTCTAAAAAACATATACCAACATAAAGGAGGACTTGAGCAGGCATTCAATCCTATTAGTGATAAGAATTGTAAAGTTAGAATTGAACACTTTAGGAAGAATTTTATGGAAATTCAACACGATATCCGAAGTGAAAAACACCTATCAAATCCTCAAAAAAATTCTGCTTGTAAAAGAATTGTAATGTTTTTAAGATGGATGGTGAGGGATGAAAAAAAAGGGGTGGATTTTGGTTTATGGAAATCTATTTCAACAAGTGAATTGTACATTCCATTAGATGTGCATACCGCCACAATTTCCAGAAAATTGAAGATGATTAATCGAATTCAAAATGATTGGAAAACGAGCGAGGAACTCATTGAAATTTGTAGAAAATTCGATGCCAATGACCCAGCTAAATATGATTTTGCGCTTTTTGGCTTAGGCGCTTTTGAAAAGTTTTAACTCAAAGTAATGAGCTGAGAAAGTATTAAAATCATTAGTATCCTCTAAAAAAATGGTAAAATTATACGGATGAACTTATTATTCGTTTTTTTTTCTCCGTCTCGATGTGCGAAGAGAGGATAAAGAAAATTTCGAAACGTAAGCGATACCGAAAAGCGCTTGTCGTTTGATAAGCTTAGCTTATCACTCTTTTCGTGTATCGGTCGGTGAGAAATTTTAGCCGAACGTCTTGCATCGAGAATTGATTTTTTCGTTCTTTTGTATCAAGACAAAAGGACAAAGAAAATAACGTCCGATTTTTTCCTCCGGGGCGGAGGACAATAGTTTATTAGAAAATAAGTTTTTTATCTTTTAAATAACCATAAACCACCTTAGAAACAGAATCCAATTTATCTTTTTTGACTTTTTGATCATTAATTTCTTCGCAATTTACATAGTTATAAGTGCCTTTATCCCAAGTAAATACACAATGGTAAAAATACTTTTGTCGATCGAATCGCTCGAAAAAGCGGACAACGATATCATCATAATCAGTATTCGTTTTTCGACGCTCTATTAAATACCCATTAAAACCATTCACCTTAACTAATTGTTTGCCTTCCCGCTGATAAATCAATAGAAGTCGCGTTGGAAAAGCATGTACACCTGACCTTACCAATAACATAAATCCATTTTGAAAATCAGTATTGTTTTTTAAAGGGAAAAATCTAAAAAACTTGGGACTACAAGCCGGGATATCAAGATTATTATTAATCACTGTCAAGGTATCACAGATACCCAACTCATGGAGCAATTGGCGTTCATTTCCTTGCGTAAATTTATTCAGATTAAAGTCCGTTGAAATCTCCTTTCCAGGCAAACTAATTTTAGGCAATTTGGGAACTACAGGTTTCTTCGAATTGGAGGTGAAATAATACAAAATACCTACCCCAATCAAACTAATCAAAAAGATAATTCCTCTTCTATAAAGTAGCTTTGTTGACTTTCCTTTTCCCGTTTCTGTATTTTTTGTCATAGAATAATCGTATTAATTCATCTTAAATAATCGTCTAGCTTCTGCTTCCGCAGTTGAAAAAGCCAGCTTATCAAGCATATTATCTATATTATTTAGCGCCATCCAATCAAGCAATTCTTCCGTTCCTAAATTTCCTGTTAATTCATCTTTCGCCATTGGACAACCGCCCATTCCCTTAAAAGCGACATCAAATCTCCTACATCCCGCTCCAAATGCAGCATCTAACAACGAAAATGAATAATTAGGTTTCACATGGAAGTGAGCACCTAATTCAATTCCAGGTAATTCGCTACTAAAAACTTCAAATAATCCACGAACACTTTCAGCAGTGGCGCAACCAATCGTATCAGATAAAGCCAAGGTACTTATTCCAAGTTCATTGACAAGTTTTTCTGCCCAAGCAAGCGCCAACTTAGGGCTCCATTCATCTCCGTATGGATTTCCAAAACCCATCGATAAATAAACGATAAGTGTTTTATTCTTTTTAGTGACTAAGTCTTGAATTCGAGATACCGTTTCAAATGCAGCTGATATTGAGCTGTTCGTATTTCTCAATTGAAATTGTTCAGAAATTGAAAATGGAAATCCAATACAATTTATTTCATCATATTCTAATGCTTCTTTCGCGCCTCTTTCGTTGGCAACAATAGCCAATAATTTAGTCTTTTCGGTCAATTCTAAGCCCTTTAAGACAAGCGCAGTATCTCGCAGTTGAGGAATTGCCTTGGGAGAAACAAAGCTTCCAAAATCAATGGTGTCAAATCCACATTTAAGAAGGCTATTGATATAATTAATTTTTACGGATGTGGGAATAAACTCAACAATCCCTTGCATAGCATCTCTTGGACATTCAATGATTTTTATGCTACTGCTCATTGTTCAATCTAGTTAAAATTGCCTTATTAATTCGCTTATTCAACATTGGCCCTTCGTAGATAAAACCGGTGTAAATTTGCAATAAAGTTGCTCCCGCATCTAATTTCTCTAATGCATCTTCCACAGAATGAATGCCACCAACACCGATAATTGGAAAAGCCCCATTCGATTTTTGGTGAATATATCGAATAACCTCCGTAGATCTTTGCGATAATGGTTTACCAGAAAGACCACCTGCTCCAATTTTCTCAACTTGTAGATCATCAGCCACAAGCCCAGTTCGTTGAATTGTTGTATTCGTAGCAACAATGCCATCCATTTTGAGCTCCAACATAATTTCAATAATATCGTCTAATTGCTCATTTGACAAATCAGGTGCAATTTTTAACAATAGGGGCTTTTTATTTGGGTAGGATTCATTTACAGTCTGCAGGGCTGCGAGGATTTTTTTTAAAGGTTCTTTTTCTTGTAACGCCCTTAAATCAGGCGTATTAGGAGAAGATACATTGACAACAAAATAGTCTACATAATCAAATAAAGCCTTAAAAGAAACAATATAATCATCGATGGCATTTTCATTTAAAGTGATTTTATTCTTACCAATATTACCACCAATAATCAACTTAGAACTTGGAGATTTCCTTTTTAAATTCTCCACTGCCTCTACCATACCATTATTATTGAATCCCATTCGATTAATAATAGCTTTATCTTTTTTCAACCTGAATAAGCGCGGCTTATCATTGCCATCTTGAGCCAAAGGTGTAACGGTACCGATTTCTACAAATCCAAAACCGCAATATTCCATTTCATTAAAACAGGTGGCGTTTTTATCAAAACCTGCGGCTAAACCAATCGGATTCGGAAAATCAATACCAAAAACAGTTCGTTGGATTAAGGGTGATTCTAAGCAAAACAACTTTTTAAATAGTAGCTTAGAAAAAGGAACTTTTAAACTTAATTTAAGAAGATTTACAGTAAAATAATGGGCTTTTTCAGCAGGAAGTAAAAAAACTAGTGACCTAAAAATGTTATATAAAATCATATAACTTTAACAAAGGATAAAAATAAATAATAGGTTAAACTTTGTATTTACCGGAAGATTTTGAAATTGATTTTGAACGCTGACGTCCATAATCTTTATATGTAATATTTCGTGTAATCACGATATTTAAGTGGTAAAAAGCATCTTTATCATTAGAGTCTCCTCTTTTATATCCAGCAGAATATCCTGGATTACCTCCTGAACCATCAGCCACGGCTGCCGCTATAGGAGATAAATTTGCAGGGTCAGCATAAACAGTACTAACATCATCCATATAATCCGTAAATGTCTTTACATATGAAACTTCCATTCCAATTCTCCACATTTTAGAAATACCCATTCTAAACCCAATTCCCATAGGAATTGTTAATACAAAAGGGCTATATGCTTTATCTTGTCCTTCAGTCATCAATGGTCTTAAGGCAACCCAATCACCTTGATATAGTGCTTTTGGATTATGATAAGCAACACCTAAACCTCCAAAAATATAGTATTGTTGGTTTCTATTTTTTACTGATTGTGCACCTGGAGAATTATAAGTAGGGCTAAATTGTTCTTTAGAGAAAACTATGAACTCCAATTTTTGCTGAAATTCAAGAACACCACTTTTAAAATGTAAATTTCTTGCTTTTCTTACTGTTTCTTCGGAATATTTATCATCACCTTTAAGGGTAGAGAAACTCAATGAAGAGGTGGTGGAAAAAAGAGGGTGAAAACGGTAACGAAATCCAATCATTCCTGAAATTCCTGTTGACTTCCAATCGATATCTTTAGGGCTATTATCAATTCCTTCTGTTGGCCCACCACCAAGATCGCCATTAAATTGAGTAGCACCAATACCAAATTGCAGTTCTTTTTTGTTCAGCGACCAATTTTTCTGAGAATTAAAATTTACATGCTGCGCAAACAGCGAAGAAACAAGGAAAAATGATGAGATGATAGCTAAATTTTTCATTTCTAAAATATTATTTTTCAAATATAAATAAAAAAACCAACATGGGCCTTAATTACTAAAAAAAATAGTAGTTGGCTCATGTTGGTTTCAAGCTGATTTTCAAGGTCTACATCAACAGAAAGTATAAAGAAATGGTGCCTATAACTGAGGATAAACCTACTGCTCCATAGAACCATGGATTTTTCCAATTTTTCTTTTCTGGTAACGAGGCCAAAATTTTATTAAAATCTTGACGTGAATTAATTTCAGCTGATGTTACCTCTTTTTTGTCGATATAAATTTTTATCATAATCGTTTATTTAGACTTGTTAAAAAATTCTTTTAGTTTTACTAATGCCCTAAAAGTTTTCACTTTCGCATTATTTTCTGTTAATCCAATAATTTCTCCAATTTCTTTGAATGATCGTTTTTCGAAAAAACGCATTTCAATCAATTGCAATTGATTTTCTTTAAGCATTGGTAAACATTTAAGCAATTTCGCTTTATTTTCTTCAGAATACTCTTCAATAAAATCCTCAATCAATTGAGCTACTTGAATAGTATCTATTTTTACAGTTCGTTGGGATTTTTGATCCCGAAAAGACTGATACAATTCACTTTTTGCAATTCGGAACAACCAAGAAGAAAAAGGAACGCCACGAAATTCGTATCGGCTAAGATTGGTTAAAGCTTTCACAAAAACACAAGAGGTGATATCGTAAGCAACTTCTTCCTCATCTACTCTTTTATTTACATACCTGAAAATAGATTCATAGTACTTTTTGTACAAAGGAGCAAAATGAGAAGGATTTAACTTCGCCTTTTCAATAATTTGGTGTTCTTCTTCGAGACGTAAACTGTCTTGGAAATACATCATGTTCATAGCCATAGTACTTAGTTTTAATTTAATTAAACCTGGAGAAAGTAAAGCTTGCAGTCCTTACAATTCGATAACGCACTACTTAAACAGATGTTACAACGAAAAATGAAAATAAATAGAAAATATTTTACAATTTTAAATTAATCAATTGATTATCAATACAATAAATTATGTGAATTTTAACCTTCACAAGAAAAAACAGGGTTTTTTATAAGGTAATTCGTAATTGAACGATAAGATCAGACTTTCGGCTTCCCATAATTCCCTCAGCACCAGAACTTATCGAGCTTCGATTGTTATACAAAAACACACCGTACCTCACCCATAAATCACAATGACGTAAGAAAGAATATCGGATTAAGACGTACGCCCTACTTCCTTGGTAGTAATAAGCTGGTACAGCAAAAGCATACAAGGCATTATTTTCAAATGAATACAACCTAGTGTCGTAATCTTCTGTATCAAATAAGGCATATCGCAAAGAAAAGTCGAAGGGGAAACTTTTTGGTTTGTACAATAAATCCTGAGAAATTAACATCCCTGTTTTATGTCCATCACTATTTCGATCGATGGTAACAAATTCAATTCTAGATTTGAAAGTAAAAGATTCGTTAATTACGTAGGAGAGGTTTAATCGATAGTTCCTCTGTAACACATCCTCCAATGGGGTAACGTTTCCGTTATAATCCCTACTGTTTTTTTGACGTAACTGCTGCCTAAATCGAAAGTAAATTTCAAATATTTTATTGGGCTTATAGCTCGGCTGGATTAAGAATTCATGTCCATGAGACGGAGCGTCCACACCATATTTCATCCAAGGGAATTGAAAAATATCCGCATAAGCAACCAGCGAAAAGGCGGAAGCTAGTTTTAGTTTTAATCCTGTGTAAAGTCCTTTTTCATTTTGAGTATTACTCCCCTCTGAAAATCCTGCATTATAAAAGGTTTGATAATCTTTTTGGTAATCGCGATATAAGATGCCAATACTTGCTTTGGGATCTAAGGCAATCATCGCCCCATGAACCATTGCCCATCCAGATTTGAATTGAGCAAGATCACTATTCCATACTTTTGATACCTCACCAAAAAGGTTAATATTTTTTATGTTGTAAGAATAATCAGCACTGTAAGAAAAATTTTGTTTGCCTCGAAAATCGAATTGATTGTATAATTGCACGGACTTTTCATAGGGCTTATCATATCCTTGGTAAACTGCAGCTAAACCTACTTTTAAACCAGCGATACTATATTTAACGTTTAAACCAGCAAGATTTTCACGCAGCAAGTTCATTTTTTCTATCTCCCTATTGGTACGATGCAACCCCGATAAATCAATCGTTGATATAAACTGAAGATCGTCAAGTGTAGAATCAGCAATCGAAGAAGCATCAACTCGTTTTGAAGAAACAAATGCAAGGACTGAGAAATTTCTTATCCCGTAATCTACAGCAAAGCCGCGTAAAAATCTTGCTTCATCAACAGAGGTGTATGGGCGGATAGGAATTGCCGTCTTCTTCATGGTGGCGAAATCTGAAGATTTACCAAATGCATAACTCGACCAAAGATTTAATCCCTGACCAACTTGTATTTGATAGTCACCAATAACCGCAGATCGAAGGTATTTACCTCCTTTAAAAAAAGCATGCGCTGAATAGAAGTCAAAACCATTTTTTTGAGCTCCTTTAAAAAATTGCTCTCCAGCATCCTTTTCAGCTGTTACCCCAACACTAATATTCGTTTTATAAGTATAGCGGAACCTGGTATAATAGCGGTCTCCATTTCCTTTGTAATAATTATTTGAATTCGCCATTATTGAATCAGAAACTTTTACATAGCCACCTTTTTGTTCAAGCATTGGCTGATAGCGCAAAAAGGTTTCGTATTTACCCCCTTTCAATGCTTCTTTAAGCGAGATGTGAAGGTTGTCCAATTTATCGTCAATACGGATAAATGGCATTATTAATTGGATCGTTGATAAATCACAATAAGTTAAACTTTGTAATTCATAAATAGAAATGAACTTGCCAAATAATTTTCGATGAAGAAGTAAATCATTAATCTGAATACTTGTCAACAAACCTAATTCATCCAAATCTTCGCCGCTCGTTTCATTTAAATTAATTGGGTGATCAAAGAAATAATTGAGCTGCTCTATATAGTTGGTTAAATCTAAATCCTCGGATTGTAATTGCTCAGAAATAAACTCTATTCGCTGCTGCACCACTTCACTTTTCACCTGACTGAAAAACGAGCTGGTAGAAACAAAAACAAAAAACGCCCAAAGAAAGCCTCTATTCATTTTTATTTCAGTTGATATATAAATGAAAAATTAGGCGACCATCCCAAGACTTGGTGATAAGAGGTTCCCATATCAATCTGAAATTGATCCTTAAAAAGATAGCCAATACCAGCAGTCAATTCGATTGGATTCGTAGCTAAGCCCCCACGCAAAAATAATTTTTTCATTGGACTGTACTCAATGCCGGTTTTAAGTCTTATTGGATACTCGATGTTTTTCTCAAGTTCAGCGACCACCATTACTTTTTTAGAGAAATTATACTGAGTACCTATGCGCATCAAAGTGGTCAATCTGTCCTCGTTATAATCAGAAATCTTAGTTCGGGTGATATTAAATACACTAAAAGCAACTTTCCAATTTTCAGTAATTCTTGCCTTTAAACCCAATTCAGCTGTCAAGGTATTCTTTCGACCATAGGGCTCGTTTAAGCGAATTTGGTGATAATTGAGTTGAACCCCACACGACAAAAAATCAGATAATTTCATACTGTATCCAAGTCCAACTCTGTTGGTTCGGAAATTTTTATACCCAAAAGTTTGAGCACCGACGGAAATAACTCCTGCCTTCATTGGCATAGCAAAAACGAAACCTTGCGACTGAAGCTCTTTAAGCAAAAATCTATTCTCGTATGAAAGTCCGAAAGAAATCTTATCGATAGAAACTAAATTTGCCGGATTGTGGTGATAGGCCCAGATGTCGTCTATTGCTACACTTGCATTACCCAATGCATGAGAACGACTACCCATTGGCAACCATCCTTGCGCCTGTACAAATTGACAAGAAAAGAAAAAAGCAAAAACTAGAACTATAATTTTTCTAGCGGAATAAAATGATGGTAAAACAAAAATCATCCAACGGTTTAAAATAAATAAAAATAAAATTACATCATTTAAATAGTATTTGGCAAAATAATCATTCAAAAAGCTCGAATAATAATAATCATTTATTATTAAAAGAAATCTCAAATGACAATTTTACGAATCTTTAATTAATTACGCTCACCAAACATTACCACAACTATCGTATATTTGAAAAATAAATTTTGGACATGTCAACCATTGATTCTACTAATTCAACTAATGAAATATTTGCTTGGAAACAAAAGGTTCTTGATGAACTAAGTAAGCAGCATATTACAGAGGAATTTTACAATGAAATTGAAGACTTAAGTATATCACTCGACGAAGGGTTAACCCATTCCTATCAATCAACTAGCGTTCTTACACAAGGGATTTCAAATGATTGGAAGATTTGTGCGGAAAACGAAGTGTTAGATGAAATAGAAAGCAATAAAAAATTATTGGAAGTATTAATGAATGGTTCAGACACTTTAATTATTACCCCTTTAAAAAATGATCTAAATTGGGATGAATTATTTAAAGATATAGAGTTCAATTACATCACAACTTTTATTCAAATTACGAATCAAAAATTACTTGATTCACTCGAAAAATGGTATTCAAATCAGCCTAATTTTTTTATTTCCCTTGAGTTTTCATCGAATGAAAATACCGACGAAATATTAGGTATGATTACCACAACGAAAATCCCGATCAAGCTAAAAATTAATGGCTTTGCACTTCAGCAATGTGGCGCAAATTCTCAACAAGAACTGGCTTATGTTGTCAACCAACTACATGAAGTAATATTATTACTAGAAAATAGGAAAAATATATGTTTCCAATTTAACATAGGAGTTGGTTCCAATTTCATGATTGAAATTGCAAAATTCAGGGCATTAAAAGGACAAGTACAAACTATTTTACAGCAATATGATATTCCAAGGAATTCATTTGAAGTAATTGGAGAAATAGGCTGGACAAATAAATCACTAAAAGATCCAACAACGAATCAACTTAGACAAACGACCGAAGCACTTTCTGCTATTATTGGTGGAGTAGATTACCTTCAAGTTCATCCCTACGATACTAGAAGCGTGAAAGGAGATTCAACTTTTACGCAACGAATGGCACTCAATATCTCTTCGATATTAAAAGAAGAAAGCTATCTTAAATTAGTTAAAGATGCCTATCGTGGAAGTTTTTATATAGAACATTTGACCGATAAAATTGGAGACGGGGCCTGGGAAATATTCAAAAAATTGGAAAGTTGTCATGAAAAAAATTCACCAAAAAAAATAGAACTTATAGTGTCTATGGTAAATAAAACAGTCAAAATTCGCACAGAAAATTTTGAAAAAAAGGCTATCAAACTAATTGGTCTTAATGTATTCAAAAATTCAAATCCAGAAAATAATGAATGGATAATAGAACCAACATTCATTGGGATGGAAACTTTTAGATACGAAAAACTTGAGAGCAAATGAAAAGGGTTGATTTCAAAAATATAAATTGGCAAGGAAAACAAATCGATGTGCCAATTATCGAAAAAATAATGGTGGAAATCAATGATGGTATCTCTGTTCCTAACTTATTCGACTATCCGAGTAATCTTAATCAGGACAACAACGAATTTTCAGGAAAATATCCATTTAAAAGAGGTCCCTACGCATCCATGTATTTATCAAAACCGTGGACGATTAGACAATATGCAGGATTTTCAACCGCTGAAGATTCGAATGCATTTTACAAAAAAAACCTTAAAGAAGGACAAAAGGGACTTTCAGTTGCATTTGATTTAGCGACACATCGCGGATATGATTCTGATCATCCTCGTGTGATCGGCGACGTAGGAAAAGCAGGAGTTGCTATCGATTCAATTGAAGACATGAAAGTTCTTTTCCAGGATATACCCCTAGAAGAAATGTCTGTTTCAATGACAATGAATGGAGCTGTTTTGCCAATATTAGCATTTTATATTGGTGCTGCCATCGAACAAGGCGTTGAAATAAAAAACCTATCTGGGACAATTCAAAACGATATATTAAAAGAATTCATGGTTCGTAATACCTACATATATCCTCCTAATCCATCCATGAATATCATTGCTGATATTTTTTCCTATTGTTCTTTAAATATGCCGAAATTCAATTCAATTTCAATTTCTGGGTATCACATGCATGAGGCCGGAGCGACAGCGGCAATTGAACTGGCTTATACCTTAGCAGATGGTTTAGAATATATTAGAACAGGAATAAAAGCAGGATTAACAATTGATGAATTTGCCCCAAGACTTAGTTTTTTCTGGGCTATTGGTATGAATTTTCAAGTAGAAATCGCCAAACTTAGAGCGGGAAGAAAACTTTGGGCCAAGCTGGTAGAGCAATTTAATCCAAGCAATTCTAAATCACTGATTTTACGAACTCATTGTCAAACATCGGGTTGGTCATTGACAGAACAAGATCCATTCAACAATATTACTCGAACATGTATTGAAGCATTGGCAGGCGTTCTTGGTGGGACACAATCATTACATACCAATGCCTTAGATGAAGCCATTGCATTACCCACAGATTTTTCAGCACGTATAGCTAGAAATACTCAGCTATATTTACAGCATGAGATTGGTGTAACGCAATTTATTGATCCAACTGGCGGAAGTTTATACATAGAATATTTGACAGAAGAACTCATACAGAAAGCAGAAATGCTCATCCAAGAGGTAGAAGATTTAGGAGGAATGGCGCTAGCAATTGAAAAAGGCGTAACGAAAATGAGAATTGAAGAATCAGCAGCTAAAAAACAAGCGCAAATCGATTCTGTAATGGATGTTATTGTTGGCGTAAATCGATTTACGAATTTTGAAGAATCAACGCTTGAATTAAGAGATGTCGATAATACCGAAGTGCTCAAACAGCAATTGATAAAACTAAAAGAAATCAAAGCGGATCGTGACAATGTCAAAGTAGATGAGTTGTTAAAATCATTACAAGCTGCAGCAAAAGATGGAAAAGAAAACTTACTCGAACTTGCCATAAAATGTGCTTTAGCAAGATGTACACTTGGAGAAATATCTGATGCCCTTGAAAATGAATTTGGGCGATATCAAGCCAAAATAAATACCATAAGCGGCGTTTATGAAAAACTAGCTATGAAAAACGAACAATTTATTAAAGCAAAAGAATTGTGTGTTAATTTTGCTTCATTAGAAGGTAGAAGACCTCGCATATTGATAGCGAAAATGGGACAAGACGGCCATGACCGTGGCGCTAAAATAATAGCAACTGCCTTTGCCGATATTGGATTTGATGTTGACATGGGGCCCTTATTTCAGACACCTGATGAAGTGGCCAAGCAAGCAATTGAAAACGATGTGCACATTGTAGGCGTTTCATCATTAGCAGCTGGACACAAAACCTTAGTTCCTGCTTTGATTCAAGCATTAAAAGATAGAAATAGAAAGGATATTTTGGTTGTAGTTGGAGGTGTTATTCCTAAACAAGATTATGCCTTTTTAAAAGAAGAGGGAGTATTCGGAATATATGGTCCTGGGACTGTGTTAGCCGAAGCAGCACAAGAAATATTATCCATCTTATTATCAAGTCACAATTAATTTGTAAATTCGGCATAGAAATTGAATTAGTTGCCCCAAATTTTTATATATGAAAAAAATATTTTTACTCGCTATTTTATCACTTTTTAGTTCTCTATCAATTAGTGCTCAAACCGCAGAAATTACCGCAGCAAAAAGACTCGTAGAACCTGTATTCGAAAGAGTTGTGAAGCCTGATAATATTGTAGAATTAAAAAGTGTTTTAAAAAATACAAAAGGAAAAGCAACTTTTCTATGGGCTATAAGTGGCACCAAAGGAAAAGAGTGGGATTTTGAGAAAGGATCAAGTGAAACTACCGAAAACATCAAGGTTACATTTAATAGATTAGGAAATTATACCATTACATTAACGGTTGTCTTTGATAGAAATACCGACAATGAAACGGAAATTGAAACCGAAATCGAGGATTATATTACGGTACGAAGTGTATTCCCTGAATTAGCAGCGCTATATGCACAAAAACCTAAGCCAAATTATGAAAAATTAACGCTTAGAGCTTCTGACTTTATTGCAAAACCAAAATACGCAAATGACCCTACCCCCTACTTGTTTTTAGCTAAAGGTTTATACGGATTAGTAAAAGAAGGCAATGCAGAACCAGAATTTGAAAGCGCCTTAGAAGAATCTATTTCAGCTTTACAATCTGCTGTAGAATTAGACAAAAATGGCGTATTAAATGATGTCGAGCATCAAAATTTCATTAATGAATTAGAAGGTTATTTATTACGTGAATACCTAGAAGTTCATCTAGATGGAAAACTTCCTGACTTGGGTGAAGCGATTGATTTATACAAACAAACTACGCTAAATCCAATTTCAATTAATTTCCTAGAAGCGTATTACAAATACAAAATGAAAAATGCCAAAGCAGCAAACGTAATATGGTCGGCTGAAATACCCAAATTATTGAAATATGAACGCATAGAAGTGGATGGAAAATTCACCAATAGTTTTAAAAATGAACTTGGTGTTACGATCCAATTAACCGAATCCGACCTAAAAGTTTTAAAATATGGAATAATGTATTCTGCTGTTATACTGCTAGAAAGAGATAAAAATGCTGAAAAAGGATGTGAGTTATTACGAAAAGTTGATCCTTGGTTCCAATTCGATAAAGATTTTAGAAACTTATTTGAAGGGGACCTTTTCTCCAGCTGTGTAAAAAAATAAACACTGCTTCATTCATAACTTTTCCTAAACTCAAGTTTAGCCCCATCTTAAAAATGCTAGATTTGATCTATGGCAAAACTACCCTCTTTCCTGAAAAATAAATATGTCTTAACCATATTTGTATTTATTATTTATGTGTTGTTTTTAGATGATACAGATGTTTTTTCATTGGTGCATAATCTAAACAAACGAAGCGAGATCAGCACTCAAAATAATAGTATGAAAAAACAATTAACGGAAACTCAAAAAACCTTACGACAGCTCTACGATGTAAATTATTTAGAAACGTATGCTCGGTCAAAGAAATTCTTTAAAAAAGAAAACGAAGAGATTTTTGTGATTACTTATAAATGATTTTAGAAATTGTAAAATCAGGGAAATAAAATCCAATGATCTGATCAAAAGAATATCTATTTCTAGCCATTTTCATGGCTCCCTCTTGACATAATCCAACACCATGTCCAAAGCCATGGCCATCAAGCACCATAAACTCCCCTTCTTTTCTTGCATTGAAATACGTTGATTTAAGTTTAAATTCTTCCCGTAAATCTCGTAATGGAATTCCATACGCTGGATGTAAATAAAATGCTTGACGTTCCTCTTGCTTAAAATCGTAAAGTAATTGCATACTCAAACTGTCATCTATAGGGAAATTATAATCATTAACTAAGAAACTAATCCAATCCAGAAGGGGAATTGATTTAGTCCAAGTGGCTTGGTTCGTGTATATGCAGAATGTATCTTGAAATGAATGTAAGCCTTCGATATTTTCATTCCATACTTGCGAGGGATTACAGGTCTGACCTCCACAATTCGCTGAAAAAAAAGTGGGTGCGAAATCACCATTCTTTAAGTAAAGTATTTGCTGTTTTGTAGCGCTTACTGCCGAATCAATTTGTGAATTATTTAATCGTTTGTGATGATAGACCTGACAATGAACTCTATCACATAATTGATACCCATCAGTGGAATGCTTTAGTTCATTTTTTTTTGCATAGGTCCTACTTATGATCGCTTGAACTTTATAATATTCATATTTTTGTCCATAACCAGCTTCTGATTCAATCACACCCTCAAGATACGTTTCTAAATCGACCTCATTCACCATACGCAACGATGACTTCAATGCGGTAATTACAAAATCGCCTTCATACTGGCGGGCATTAAAAACTGGATTAATTCCCGTGAACTGAATAGATTGTTCTTCAAAAAGAGATAATAGAGATAACTTTCTGATGGCTGTGTATTTATTTCCCTTAAAATTGACTGTCAAGTTACCGGACGAAACATATATTACTTCAATGATATCGTTTGAATTGACCAAACCCAAATAAATTGAATCTGCCATTACGTGATAATTCCCAGATGCTTTGTTGATTTTTATTTTCTTCAATTTGTAATCAGTTAAAACACCGATTTGCATTGTTTGCGCAAACCCAGTTTTAAAAAGGAACAAGACTAAAAATAAAAATAGATTTCTCAAGATACCAATAATTCCATTAAGTTATTGATTACCCTTTTTATCAAAAAAAGTTTCAATAATATCTACCGCAATTCTATGACTAGCACCTATCTCTCCCAATAAAGAAGATAACTCTTTATAATCGTTAATCATTTCAAGGCGTTTCGGCTGATTTTTTTCTAATAAAAGCAATTCCTTTTTCATGTTTTCAACAGAACAATCACCTTGAATTAGCTCAGTAACGACCTCCTTATCCATGATTAAATTTACCAATGAAATATATTTTATTTTCACTAATAATTTCGCAATACGGTATGAAATTCCTGAGCTTTTATAGCAGACAACTTGAGGGACTTGAAACAAGGCCGTTTCTAAGGTAGCCGTACCAGAAGTTACCAAAGCAATACTCGCTTGATTTAATATCCCATACGTTTCACCAACTACTAATTTGATTGAATCGTCTGCCCATTTTCGGTAAAAAGATTCTTCTAAATTTGTAGAACAAGCAACGATAACCTGATAATTAGGGAAAGCTTTTGAAGCCTCAATCATTAATGGTAATTTTCTTTTGACTTCTTGCGATCTACTTCCTGGAAGCAATGCCAAAATTGGCTTCTCCGAATAAGAGCTTAGATTAACCGCACTACTTCTGTAGTTGCTAATCTCGTCTAGGAGAGGATGACCCAAATATGTCACCTGAAAATCAAGATTTGAATAGAACTCTTTTTCGAAAGGTAAAATGCAATACATTTTAGAAATATCTCGTTTAATTTGTTTGATTCTAGATTGCTTCCATGCCCAAATTTGTGGTGAAACATAAAAAATGACAGGAATATTTTGATCTTTCGCCCACTTAGCGATTCGTAAATTAAATCCTGGAAAATCAATAAGAATTAAAGCCGTTGGCTTAAACTCTAGTATTTGCAATTTACAATGCTTAATATTTCGTAGAATGGTAGATAGATTTAATAAAACTTCTAAAAACCCCATGAAAGAAAGTTCTTTGATGTGTTTTTGAATGGTCATACCTTCCTTCTCCATTCTATCTCCCCCCCAACCGGAGAATTCAATTCCTGGCTTTAATATATTTAATTCTTTAAGTAGATTTGATCCATGTAAATCGCCAGAAACTTCACCAGCAATAATAAATATTTTTGTCTTTGGCATTAAAAGAAATTAACATAAAGCATATAAGGAATAAAACAAATCATGGCGAAAATTATGCCTCTTGCTATTTCATAATTTTCCCGGTTTAAAAAAATATAAAACCATAATAAGTTGGAAATTAATGCTAAAGATAAATATTTACTAGTATAGTGTGGAAAAACTTTAAACTGTTCCCACAAATATTCGAATGAAACATTTTTAACAAAAGTCAAAATTAGTAATACGATCGGTAAAAAAATAAATGGAGAAAATAAGCCAATTCCCCACCCTATTAGATGTGTTTTCTTAATTTTTATTTTCATAATTTCCAGTCCTCTAAAATTGAGATTGATTGATAATTTGTTAAGTCAAAATGTGTTGGAACAATACTAATGTAACCATTTTTTAAGGCTTCTAAATCTGTATTTTCTTTTGGATTTACCTCAGCAAAATCTCCTGTTAACCAAAAATATGGATTGCCAAATTGATCCAATCTTTTATCGAAACGATCCGCCCAGAAAGCATGGGCTTGGGTACAAATTCGGACACCTTTTATTTTATCGAGGGTTAAATTGGGAAAGTTAACATTCAAACAAGTATTAACTGCCAATCCTTTGCTTAGCGTTTGATTAATGATTTTTGTTATGAAAGGTACACAATGGGAAAAATCGGCATCACTTGAATAATCGGCCAATGAAAAACCAATAGATGGAATCCCTTCCATAGCGCCTTCGATGGCGGCTGACATTGTTCCAGAATACAAAACGTTGGTCGATGTGTTTTCGCCGTGATTGATACCCGATAGTAGCAAGTCTGGTTTACGTTTCAATATTTCATAAATGGCTAATTTCACGCAATCGACTGGTGTTCCTGAGCATGAATAAGCTTCGACATCCTCAAATAAATCAATCTTATTCATTCGTAATGGATGATTAATCGTGATAGCATGTCCCATTCCTGATTGTGGCTTATCTGGGGCAACCACCACTACTCGACCGATTAATTTGGCAGCGTTTATCAATGTCCGAATACCTTTCGCATTAACGCTATCATCGTTGGTAATTAATATTAATTTTTCAGTCATAAAGTAAATTGCTTCGTCACAAAATTAATCAATATTAAAAGACTTTGTTTACATTTGGTTACTACAACTTAAAAATGAAATTTCTATCTCCCGGTCAATGTCATGCATTTTGTTTGGTCAGTATTAGTCCAATCAGAAAAGAAGCTAAGGATAGCTCAGAAATGGTGAGTCAATTACTTTTTGGTGAACCAGTTAATGTAATTCAAATTATAGGTTCTTGGGTAGAGATTGAAACGAAATTAGATCATTATAAGGGATTTGTTGACTTCAAGCATCTACTTGCCATTACAGAAAATGAATTGAATACCTGGTCATCCAATTTCGAATTCCAAAAAGCGGCGATAAATAAAATTGAAACACCTTGGGGTCAACAAATGATTAGTTGTGGTAGTTTCATTGGAAAAGATGCCTTTTTTACTATTGGGAACTATTCATTCGAAATTAATTCTTCTAACAATGAGACTTCAAAAAATACAGTTGAAGATCAATTTTTAAATACGCCTTACTTATGGGGTGGAAAATCTATATTTGGTATTGATTGTTCTGGTTTCACACAGGTATTATTTCGTTTGAAAGGTATTGATCTTCCACGAGATGCTTATCAGCAAATTGAGATAGGTCAAACCATTGAATTCGTAAATCATAAAATAAATGACCTCGTCTTTTTTAAAAATAATGATGGAAAAATCATTCATGTAGGCTTGGTAGTGGCTCCAAACAAAATCCTTCATGCTTCAGGCATGGTTCGTATAGATGCACTAGATGAAACGGGTATATTTAATAACGATTTAAATAAATACACGCATTTTTTTTCTACAGTTAAGAGAATACAATAATCCTCCATCCTATCGCTTTATCGTGTCGATTATTATTTAGATATTTGTAACCATAAATTGAGTTCATGAAAATATTGGTAACAGGTGGTGCAGGATTTATTGGTAGTAATTTAGTGAAGAGATTACTAGAAGACAATTATGAAGTTGTAGTGGTAGATACTCTTCTACGTGGCAATAAAATTGACAGAGATTCTTTTCAAAAAATTACTTTTATAAAGGGGGATGTTCGTGATGCTAGCCTGCTCATACAAGCTTCTCAAGGATGTGATGCCATCTACCATTTCGCTGCAGTATTAGGAGTTGACATTGTCGCAGACCAACCAGTAGAAACAATGGATGTAGAAGTTATTGGGACTCGAAACGTAGTGGAAGCTGCAGAAATTAACAATGTGAAATTCTTGCTTTATGCCTCCACAAGTGGGATTTATAGTCACAGTGCCATAGTAAAAACAACCCTATCAGAAGATGTTTTAGTCGATCCACGAACGTCTTATGCCATGGCGAAAAGGTACAATGAAATTTATCTTGCCTCTCATCACAAAGAAAGAGGTTTAAATGTTATTTCACTTCGATTTTTCAATGTTTATGGCTACAACCAAGACAATAGAATGGTTATTCCCCGATTTTTCGAACAAGCAATTGCTAACGAAGACATCACAGTATATGGAAATGGAGAACAAACAAGGGACTTCACTTATATAGATGATACGATTGATGCCTGTATAAATTTACTTGGAATACCGGGCTCATTTATCATCAATATTGCCAATGAAAAAGAATGGACCATTAAGGATTTAGCAGAAAATATTAAAGCAGTGACCCATTCTAACTCTGAAATTACGTATAATGATGCGCCAAAAAAGAGATACGATTACGAAGTAGAAAGAAGAGTTGGTAATTCTGGGAAATTAAAAAAAATAACAGGTTACCAACCACAAATAGATTTATTGGCAGGACTAAAACAAATCTATACTATTAATTATTCAGCTTTAGAAAAAAATACAAAATGAGAGATACCCTACTATTCAATCTAATAAATGAAGAGAATCATCGCCAACTTAATGGTATTGAACTAATTGCATCTGAAAACTTTGTAAGTGATGATGTAATGAAAGCAATGGGAAGTGTATTAACAAACAAATATGCGGAGGGTCTACCTGGAAAACGCTATTACGGGGGATGTGAAGTAGTTGATAAAGTGGAGCAACTTGCGATAGATCGCCTTTGTGAATTATTTGGTGCCACATGGGCAAATGTTCAACCGCACTCTGGTGCTCAAGCGAATGCAGCTGTTTTTCTTGCTTGCTTAAATCCTGGCGACAAAATTTTAGGATTTGATTTGTCCCATGGTGGACATTTGACACATGGATCTCCTGTCAATTTTTCAGGGAAACTTTATCAAGCTCATTTTTATGGTGTATCAAAAGAAACAGGCCTAATTGATTACGACGCCCTTGAAGAAGTTGCTTTGCGAGTTAAACCAAAAATGATAATTTGTGGTGCCTCCGCTTATTCAAGAGATTGGGATTATGCCAAAATACGAAAAGTTGCTGATCAAATTGGCGCATTAATTTTGGCTGATATTTCTCATCCTGCTGGATTAATTGCAACGAAATTATTAAACGATCCATTGGAACATTGTCATATAATAACAACCACTACACATAAGACCTTACGTGGACCAAGAGGTGGAATCATTATGATGCGCAAAAATTTTGATAATCCATTTGGATTAAAATGGAATAATGGAAATCCTAAATCAATGGCAGCTTTATTAGATGCCGCCGTTTTTCCAGGAATTCAAGGTGGACCATTAGAACATGTGATTGCTGCAAAAGCAGTTGCTTTTGGAGAAGCATTAGCACCTGAATTTACCACCTACATGAAGCAAGTGCAACTCAATGCACGCGTCATGGCGAATTCTTTTATTGAAAAGGGATACACCATTATCTCAGGAGGAACAGATAATCACAGTATGCTTATTGATCTACGAAACAAAAATATTAACGGTAAAGATGCCGAGAATTGTTTGGTGAAAGCAGATATTACCATTAATAAAAATATGGTGCCTTTTGATACTGAATCGCCATTTATTACATCAGGAATTCGAATTGGGACTGCTGCGCTTACATCACGTGGTGTCAAAGAAAATGAAATTGAAAATATCGTTCAATTAATTGATGAGGCACTTATCTACCATACCGATGAAGTAAAATTGGCTAATATTAAAGGTGCAGTTAATCTATTAATGCAAGATCGACCATTATTTGCTTGGTGATTAATTTAAGACAAAGTAGATAAAATGGAGTTGAATAAGTAAATTATTCATAACCAATCAAGGCGAAAACTGAAAAAGTAGAAAGCCAGTGATCAATATCGTAATTCCCTTTGCCTATACTTTCCTGCGCATAATCCCACATTTCATTCATTGCGCTAACCCATTCTGATTTTACTTCCTTGCTTAGGACATCAGCTGGAAGGGTTTTAAGAATGCCATTTAAACACCAAATTCTATTTAAGTGAAATCCATCCCAGTGTGATTCATAACCATCGTGTTTATCAACTCGATCTAACTTGAGGGGGATATTAACTTTACCAGGAATAAATAATTCCGGAGAAAAGCTTTTTAACCAACTAACATAATCATTAGGAGCTAAGACTTTTCGCATCAAATCTGTTACCAATAAACCAGCAGACATAAAATCATACTCGAAGGGCTCTGAATTTAAAGGCGCATTGGCGATATCCCCATAAAAACGAATAGCTGCCTTTGAAACAATACCCTTTAATTTTTTATTCTTTGAACTTACAGCATAATCGTAAGCAAAAGAAAGCCCCATTGCAGGACTATCATGACTACCTGACATATTTACAGCATTACTAGACGGCCATACGTTTGCATGCACCATGACAATATAATCAGCGAGTGGCTGTATATTATTCAGCCATCTTTTTGCAGTAGGATTGTCCCAACGAATTAATTCATCGCAAACTTTTAATAACCACGACTGACCGTAAGGAAATTCAAAAAATCCATCTTCATGAGTTTGAAGGTATTCTAATTCTTTGAGAATATTTTCAGCATTAAAACTCAATTCTAACTTTGCATTTAGTTCACTTGCTTCAGGAATGGAAGGATAATTTTTCAAGATCTTAATCATTGCCCAATGATTGTGAACTGCAGAATGCCAATCAAAACAACCATAGAATGAAGGCCAAAGATCAGTTGGGCCTCTTTCTTCACCTTTAACACGAAGAGCCTTATAAAAATAATGCGGCGCTGGTTTATTGGCACAGTCTAAAGATAATTTAGCAAAGTAAGAAGCTCCATCATTGGAAAGCATGTAGCGGCCATCGTCTAGTTTAGAAACCAAAGACGCTTGACTTTGTGCCGAAAAAATAAGTGCAAGTGTAAAAAAAGATACTAGAATTTTCATTTTTTCGTGACTTCAGGTGATTTCTTAAAACCGTTTTTAGCAATAGACATTGTTTCTTTTCCTATCCCAACAATAGAAACCATGTTCAAAGGAAATTCTAAAAGAACATGAGAAAAACTAAGGAAGAATAAAAAGCTTAAACCTAAGGCATAATTATACGCGTACAAAGCACATGCGAAAAGCCAAAGAATTACAATAACAATCAATCGTATTTTAGGGACCTTATGCCAACGAATCACCTCGGTTTTACTAAACCAATTTAAGTAATGATACAAGTAAGCAAAAGCGAAAAATCGCATGAGCATAATACCATATGTGGAGAAAAATACGCTTGCCCAATAATAATCTTTCGTGTTAATCGGAATGGCCATTTTCATAGGAATTGGTTTCATATAGTATTCATTATCTGGATTTGGCACAATAAAATTCTCGTTTAACTTATTCTTCAAAGAGTCCGTTATTCTAAGCTTTTCAGCAGCCGGGAATTGATTATTGGCTGATTTCTTATTTACAATAGAATCCAAGTATTGCTTATTGGTTAGGTACGGGTCTTTGATCAATTTAAAATGATCCATAATTCCAACATTGGTAAAAAAGAAACCCTCCCCACCGGCATAGTAGGAATCTATCCCATATTTGGAAATATGATTTTTTCCCGAATTAACTGGAAGGAAGAATACCAATACAATTGGAATTACAACAACTGCAAGCACAGATAACAAGCCAGTTTTACTCCTAGATTTCAAAGCACCATATAGCATAAACAATCCGGTAAAGACATATACATGAATAAGAGTGGGCACTAATGAAGTTAATGCGAATACAAAGGTACTACTCTGATTTGCTTCTTTATTATCATCTGAAAACCAACCAGAAATAAAGATAAAAAGGAATAATATACTGAATAACTTTACGGGTAAGTTTTTAACAAATGCAAATAAAAGAGAACTAAAAAGTGCTAACACAAGCAGTTTATCGAATAAGCCTAATTCAACAAATGTCTCGTAAAAATCCATATCGAAACCTGCGTCTTTAGCGAATGCGGCATAAGACAAGGCAATACCGATGATTACCAGAGGAATGAAATCGTATTTTCCCTTCGTAAAATATTGACGATCATGCAGCCAACTAATCTCCGTTAAATAATGTAAAGGGCCGAGAAAAGCGTAGGCCAATAAAAAAGTTTCAAATGGAAAAAAATAAGCCGAAATCATAGCGGCAAACATTAATCCTATGTTCTGGTAATTTAACTTATCATCTTTTAGCATTGGGAAAATTTTGAAACAAAGTTATCAAAAAAACATTCCTTAATCATTATAGTTCAAGGAATAATAACTTATTCGAATCCTTTTTCTTTTCCTTTTTCTTTGATGCTTTTACTCATTGCTGTTCCGAAGTCATCTTTTTTACCAGATTCGATTAATTTAGATTTTTCTTTGGCAATAAAATCATCTCTTTTTAATGCTAATTGTACAATTTCTGCTTGAATAGTGCTTCTTTCAATAGTTTTATCCGCAATATATTTTTTAATATCTTCATCAGACTTACCTTTTAATTCAGCAGGCATTGCCTCTCCCTCCAAGTCTAAAATACTGGTGGAATCTGCTCGATAAGCATCCACTATATCCCAAGATGCATTATTGTAACTTCCCTTAGATTTCACAATCGCCCTTTCAGAAGCGACGCTTATGTTTTGATTAAGAGCATTCTTATCTTCGTTTAATTGGCTTTCCTTTTTGAGATTACCAGAAAAACCATAACTGATATAGGTACCATTCAGTGATTGATTCAAACGGAAAATTTCATCATCATATGGCGTAGCGATGGAAGTGATTTTATCATTCGAATTAATATTAAAATATTCGCCATTTGAACATGTTGCGCCATCTTTCCAAAATTCTCTGATACCTTGTTGATAATCGCCACAATAAATAGTATTTACGATCACGTCTTTTTTAAGGATTTCATTACAAACTTCCTTGTAGCTAATAGGACCTTGATTGAAGGGTTCATTACCCGCGATATAGATAAGTTTTAAGTCCTTAGGATCATTTGACCAATTTAATTGTTGTAAGGACTTCTGGATAGCTGCACCGCAATATTCCTCGCCACCATTGGTCCTAATACCAAAAAGCTTAGCGGAAATAAGATCTAAATCAGTCGTGAAATTAGTTTGCATTCGCACATAATTATCAACAGAAGAGATGCCAGCATTTCCATAATCATACATGGCAATTTCAAGAACTGGCGTTATTCCTTGGTATCGTAGACCACTGGCATCATTAACAATGGCCCAAATTTTTGATTTTGCCTGATCTAACAAGCCATCCATACTATTCGAGGCATCAAAAAGGATAACTAATTGAATTTTTCTATTTTGCTGAGATTGTGCAACAAAAGAAAAGGAAATTAATGCGAAAAGAAGGGCTATTTTTTTCATAGGTCAATTATTAATGGTTCAATCAACCTTACACTTTAGAATAAAAAAAGTTCAATTCAGAATCAGAAAAAATAGTTTACTTGAAATAGGACAAGGCCACCTCGTAGCCTTTCAAGCCAAAACCAAAAACACAACCAGCACATACCGGCGACAACAATGAATTATGGCGAAAAGACTCTCTGTTGGTAATATTCGAAATATGTACTTCAACTACAGGAGTAGAGATGGCAGAAATGCAATCGCGCAAGGCAATACTTGTATGCGTGTAGGCCCCTGCGTTTAGAATGACACCTTCACACTTTGTGTTTTGCAGGCAATTAATCAATTCACCTTCCACATTCGACTGATAATATTCCAATTCAAAACCAATCGTTGATTTTAACGTAAGAAAATAATCCGCGAATGATTGATTTCCATAAATCGATGTTTCGCGTGTCCCTATTAAATTTAAATTTGGACCATTAACAATTAAAATTTTCATGTTTGTCTAGTTGGAGCCGAAATATTAAAGAATTTGTTTCATACCTAAAGATCGAAAAAGGATTAGCCGAAAATTCTATTTTCGCTTACCAAAACGATGTCGCTAAATTACAAGATTTTAGTATTGGAATAGGAAAAAATGCGGAACAAATAAGTTATCAAGACTTAAAATTATTTATTACTGCCTTATATGACTTAGGACTCAGTGCACGAACTCAGGCAAGAATAATATCAGGAATCAAGCAATTTTATGGCTACTTACTGTTGGAAAATTACATTTCCACAGATCCAAGCGAATTATTAGACCAACCAAAAGTTGGAAGAAAATTACCAGAAGTGCTCACAATTGAAGAAATTGATCAATTAATTGGTGTAATTGACATGAGTAAAACAGAGGCGCATCGCAACAAAGCAATTATCGAAACCTTATATAGTTGTGGTTTACGAGTCTCCGAATTGGTAAATCTTCGGTTTTCAGATTTATTCTTTGAAGAAGGATTTGTAAGAGTAATTGGTAAAGGGAATAAAGAAAGACTCGTACCTGTATCATCCAGCGTTGAAAAAGAAATATCAATTTATAATGACCATATTCGACGGCATCAGCTAATAAAAAAAGGAAACGAAAACGTTGTCTTTTTGAACCGTAGAGGTGCCAAACTTACAAGAGTTATGATATTCATCATCATCAAAGATTTAGCGGAACGAATAGGATTACAAAAATCTATTTCTCCACATACATTTCGCCATTCCTTTGCCACCCATTTATTAGAGGGGGGTGCCAACCTTCGGGCCATACAAGAAATGCTTGGACATGAATCAATTACCACCACAGAAATCTATACTCACCTTGATCAACGCTATTTAAAAGAAGCGATACTTTCTTTTCACCCAAGAAATGCGGAATAATTAATAAGAAAGAATGGATTCAATCGCTTTTAGTAAGCGATCTTGGGGTAAAAATTGCTTTTCGAGATCCACGGCGAAAGGTACCGGTGTATCCATAGAACCAATACGACTAACAGGAGCATCTAAGAATTCGAAGCAATTCTCCATGATTAGTGCCGAGATTTCACCGCCAATTCCACCTAGCAAGCAATCTTCATGCAAGACGATCACCCTACCCGTTTTCTTAGCTGCCTTATAAATAGTTTCTGTATCTAAGGGTAGCAAAGTTCTTAAATCCACAATTTCAGCTGACTTTTCTGGAAAAGATTCCATGGCTTCAAAGGCCCAATTTACGCCTGCTCCATACGTAATAATCGTTAGGTCATCGCCATGATTAAGTGCCATAGCCTTTCCTAATTCGAGTGTGTAATAATCCGTTGGAACATTCCCCTTCACACTTCGATAAAGCATTTTATGCTCAAAAAACAAAACAGGATTTGGATCTTCAATGGCTGCATTAAGCAAACCTTTAGCATCATAAGGAGAAGAAGGATAAACAATTTTTAGACCTGGCGTATGGAAAAACCAAGCTTCATTGCTTTGCGAATGAAACGGCCCTGCCGCTGAACCTGCTCCTGTAGGCATTCTAATAACGACATCCGCATTTTGTCCCCAACGCCAATGAATCTTTGCAAGATTATTAATAATTTGATTAAATCCACAAGTAACAAAATCAGCGAATTGCATTTCAACAACCGCTTTCATACCTGCTATTGATAAACCTAGTGCAGCACCAACTATCGCAGATTCACACAATGGCGTGTTCCGTATGCGGTCCTTTCCAAATTCTTCAATAAATCCCTCGGTAACTTTAAACGCCCCACCATATTCAGCAATATCTTGTCCCATTATTAGTAACGACGGGTAGCGTTTCAATGACTGTTTTAACCCTTCTTGGATCGCATCAATAAAACGTATCTCCTCGCTACTTTCCTTCGGAATAGTAGGAACAAAAGAGTGCAATGCATAAACATCATTTAATTCAACCAATACATCCGGTAATATGGCCGGTTGCTTATTTGCCCAATCAAATGCATCTTGAATTTGCATCTTAATTTCCGCTTTTAAAGATGCCTCGTAATCGTCCGTTAGAACGCCAGTTGACTTTAAAAAGCGCTCATAATTAGTTATTGGATCTAATTTAGACCATTCGTCTTGAAGACCTTTAGGGTAGTATTTGGTACCAGAAGCTTCTTCGTGGCCTCGCATTCTAAACGTCATTAATTCCAGGAGAACCGGTTTCGGATCTAGTCTTATTTCATCGTTAATCAAACGGACGGCACGGATAACATCCAATATATTATTTCCATCGACCTGGATTGCCTTCATTCCATAACCAATCCCTTTATCAATAAACTGCTTACATCTAAATTGTTCAATTGAAGGCGTAGATAATCCCCAAGCATTGTTTTCAACACAGAAAATAACAGGAAGATCCCATACAGAGGCGACATTCAAGGCCTCATGAAAATCACCTTCAGAAGCTCCACCATCACCGGTAAATACTAATGTAGATTTCTTTTCACCACGAATTTTGTTTGCCAAAGCGATTCCATCAGCAATTCCTAATTGAGGTCCTAAATGGGAAATCATTCCAATAATCTTGTATTCTTGCGTTCCAAAATGAAAAGATCGATCTCTTCCTTTGGTGAATCCGTCCGCCTTTCCTTGAAATTGCGCAAATAATCGTTTGAGAGGAATATCACGCGAAGTAAAAACGCCTAAATTCCTATGCATCGGAAGAATATATTCATCCTTATCCATTGCATAACAAGTACCAACAGATATGCCCTCTTGTCCCCATCCAGAGAACCATTTAGTAATCTTCCCTTGACGAAGTAAAATGAGCATTTTTTCTTCAATCAATCGGGGGGTGATTAGTTTTTGATAGATTGTGAGTAACTCAGCAGATTCAAAACCTGAAGCATCAAATTCTATGGTATTTTCTTTCAAAATTTTCGTGAATTATTTGATGGTAAAATTATTGAAAATAGTAGTGCAAATTCCTAAATAGATAATTTATTGGTAGGAGAAAAAATACTTAATAAAAAAAAGCCCAATAAAATTGAGCTTTTTTCCTAAATATTATGGTAGGACAATTTTTAAACCAAGCCTTGATCAATCATAGAATCAGCTACTTTGACAAAACCAGCAATATTGGCACCTTTTACATAATCTACAAATCCATCAGCTCCAGTACCATATTGAACACAAGCATTATGAATTGAAACCATAATTCCGTGTAGTTTTTGGTCTACTTCTTCCGCCGTCCAAGATAGACGCAACGAATTTTGAGACATCTCTAATCCTGAAGTTGCTACACCACCAGCATTGGATGCTTTACCTGGCGCAAATAATATTTTAGCAGAAAGGAAAGCTGTAACTGCTTCTGGCGTCGAAGGCATATTTGCACCTTCAGCAACACAAATTACACCGTTAGCAAGCAACATTTTAGCCTCTTCTCCATTTAACTCATTTTGAGTTGCACAAGGAAGCGCAATGTCAGCTTTAACTTCCCAAGGACGTTTTCCTTCAATAAATTTAGCACTTGGATACTTAGTTGCATATTCTGAAATCCTTCCACGTTTCACATTCTTCAATTCCATAATAAAGGCAAGTTTTGAAGCATCAATTCCATCAGCATCATAAATATAGCCTTGTGAATCCGAAAGCGTTACCACTTTTGCACCTAATTCAGTTGCTTTTTCACAAGCGTACTGAGCTACATTACCAGATCCAGAAACAGCCACCACTTTTCCTTGAAAAGAATCGTTCTTTGTGGCTAGCATTTCTTTAGCGAAATATACCGTTCCATAACCCGTAGCTTCTGGTCGGATCAATGAACCTCCCCAATTACGAGCTTTACCTGTTAGAACACCTGTAAATTCATTTCGAATTCTTTTGTATTGTCCAAACATGTAACCTATCTCACGACCACCTACACCAATATCTCCAGCAGGAACATCCGTATCAGGACCAATATGTCTAGATAGTTCAGTCATAAATGACTGACAAAATTTCATTACTTCATTATCTGATTTACCTTTAGGATCAAAATCAGAGCCACCTTTACCACCTCCCATCGGAAGAGTTGTAAGTGAATTTTTGAAGACTTGTTCGAAACCTAAAAACTTCAAAATTGATAAGTTAACAGATGGATGAAAACGCAAACCACCTTTATATGGCCCAATTGCTGAGTTAAATTCAACTCTGTAACCACGATTTACTTGAATTTCTCCCTTATCATCTAACCAAGGTACACGGAAAAGAATGGTTCTTTCTGGTTCCACGATTCGTTCTAAGATCTTAGCTAATTTGTACTTAGGATGTTCTTCCATAAATGGAATAACTGCCTCAGCTACTTCATGAACAGCTTGAAGAAATTCTGTTTCATGAGAATTCTTTGCCTTTACGGCTATCATGAAATCTTCGATTTGTTTTTGATACATAATATACGAAATGTTAGTTAGTAAATTTGACTTTATTTTTGGCAAATGTAATAAGTTTTTTTAGCCCAATGACCAATAATTATGAACAAAATATAATTTTTAAAAGTAAGGTATGAATAAGAATTATTGAAGAAATAATAACAAGTTACTATTTTAGCTATTTTTAATTAACTTTGGATAGTTATTTTGGCAACCTATAACGTAGTATGCCGTATAGAAACTGAATTTAGAATTTATAATATGATCAAAACTTTATATACTCAAACACGCACTTTTCTCCTACTAACATTAACCGTTTTTGCTTTTAATACAAATGCTCAACTTCAGTTGTGTTTAGGGCAAGACGCTACAGTATGTCCGGGTCAATCGGTTGTCATTACTAATTGTAATGCTGGTGGTGGCAACCCAGTTGCAGGGTTATACTTAAATGCTCCTTCGCAAGTAAATTTATCAGATGATTCATGGTCAGGTTCAGTGAACATTGGCTTCCCATTCAGTTTTTATGGTAGCAATTATTCAAATTGTGTGATTGGTTCTAATGGATTAATTTCTTTTAATCTAGCGAATGCAAACGGTTATTGCCCTTGGTCTTTAGGTGGTGTTGGTACCTTGCCAAATCCAGGTTTTGCCGCGGCAAGGAATACCATCATGTTAACTTATCAGGATATTAACCCATCACTAGGAGGCCAAATACAATACCAAACAATTGGTACCGCTCCCAACAGACGCTTCGTTGTTTTATACAAAAACATCTTTATGTTTAGTTGCACCTCACAATGTAATTACATGGCTATTATTTTATACGAAACGACCAACGTATTTGAATTACACATTGGAAATAAGCCATTATGTAATGGTTGGAATGGAGGACTTGCCATACAAGGATCCGAAAATAATCCGGGTAATTTAGCACATATCACACCTGGAAGGAATAATTCACAGTGGTCTGCAAACCAAGATGGAAGGCGTTTTACGCCTACTGCTCCAAATAATACTGCTACCTACACCATGGGTCAAATTCCATACCTAATTGTAACCAGTCCTGGCACTAATTTTTTATGGGCTAATACACTTGGACAAACATTTCCTTACAATAACGGCGTGTTAAACGTTCCAGTCGTTCCACCCGGAACAACAGGATATTTTTTATCCGCTTCCGCATGCAACACTAACATAGGTTCAATTACCCAAGATACTACATGGCTTACAAGTGCCAATGGTGTTGTGACCGCAACTGCGCTTCCTGACGTTTGCACCCAAGGAATTGGATCTGTTACTGCTACGCCTGGTCCGAATTCTCCTGCACCATACACTTTCAATTGGACGCCCATAAATGCCAATACCCAAACCGTCGGTAATCTACTTGCTGGAAACTACACCGTCAATATGATTGATGGAAATGGATGTACAGCAACCGCAACTGTTGCTGTTGGCGATACACCAGCAGCTTATAATAGTACTTCCACTTTGGTCTCCTGTGTCGGCGGAAACGACGGTACTGCAACAGCCAATATGGTACCATCATCGGGGAACATTACTTATTTATGGAACAATGGACAAACAACTCAAACCGCTGTTGGTCTTACTGCTGGAACCTATACTTGTCAAGTAAGTTCCTCCTCAGGATGTTCCGGAACAACAACAGTAGTTGTTACAGAAATACCGGGAATGATATTATCCATTCAAAACCAAGTGGATGCCAGTTGTAATTCAGTTAACAACGGATCGGCAACCATAGGAGTTCAACAAGGTACAGGCCCCTTCTTCTTTAGTTGGGATAATTCAATTTCTACAATAAATACAGCAAATGATTTAGGGGCAGGATTAACATCCATTACAGTAACAGACGCAAACGGCTGTATAGATACCATTTCAGTCTTTATCAATGAACCTTCTCCTTTGAGTATTGCGGTTATTACACCTGACACCATGATTTGCCCGGAAGCCTCTATTAATTTGAGCGCTGTAGGCACAGGAGGATCATCTCCTTATATATATACTTGGACAGAAAATGGAACGTATTATAATGTAGGATCATCGATAACAGTAGACCCTGCAAATACGAACACCACCTATTGTTTAACGCTTTCCGAGCAATGCGGTTCACCAACGACACAAGCTTGTCTACAAGTGACATTTCCTACGCCTATTCAACCTAATGTTGTACCAGATATTCCAATTGCTTGTATGCCTGGTACGTTTACATTTATGAATACCTCTGTAAATGGAAATGAAATAGCCTCTACACAATATGACTTTTCGAATGGAGACAGTTTTACTGTTCCAGACTTGCAAGATGTGACGAATTCATTCCCTATGCCAGGACTTTATAGCGTTACTATGACCACCACTTCAATTTATGGCTGTGTTTATACAGGTGCCGTTTCAAATATTGTGGAAGTAACCCCATTACCGACGGCAGATTTCATGCTTTCTAAAAATCCAGCTACATGGTTTGAAACAGAAATACAAGTAAACGATAATTCATTAGGAAATATCACAACATGGGAGTGGGAAAGTTTAGGTTCTACCTCCATTATTGCAAGCGGTCCAAATGCAATAATTACTTATCCAGAAGGTGTTGTTGGAGAGTATGATATCATGCTAACTGTTACTACTGCCCAAGGATGTTCTGATTCCATTATCCTAGAATTAGAAATAATCCCTGACATCGTATTTTATGCTCCTAATACATTTACACCAGATGACGATGAGCACAACCAAACATGGAAATTATATGTTGAGGGAATCGATCAGCAAAGTTTCGAATTGATGATTTATAATCGATGGGGAGAAGTTGTTTGGGAAACCCATGACACCAAAGGAGAATGGGATGGTACCTATGGAGGGAAGCCAATTCTACCAGGTGTTTACAATTGGGTGGCCATGTACAAATTACGTGACACCGACGGGAAGAAAACCCTAAATGGATTCGTTCAAGTTTTACGATAATACTAACTAAAATACTCCTATGAAATTCATCCTATTTTTCTCGTGTTCCTTACTTATGTACTCTTGTGAAGTTCTATCTCAGATGCCAAAATTACCCAAAGTAACAGGCAACTTACCGATTAACGCACCAGCAACCAATAGCCTAACAAACGACGAAGTTATTTCCGGATTAAAAGAAGCGTTGAGTGTTGGAATCAAAAATTCAGTTTCATTAACATCAGTTACAGACGGATTTTTAGGTAATGCCACCATACGCTTACCTTTTCCTCCAGATGCGATCAAAGTAAAAGAAAAAGCATTAAATCTTGGATTAAGTGGGCAAGTTGAAAAATTTGAAACCACCTTAAACCGTGCAGCGGAAGAAGCAACAAAAGAGGCAATGCCCATTTTTATAGATGCTATAAAAAATATGAGTGTTCAAGATGGCTTCGCTATTTTAAAAGGAGGTAATGGCGCTGCGACAAAATTTCTTAAAGATCAAACGATTTCAAAATTAGTAATTGCCTTTACACCAAAAGTGAAAGAAGCAACTTCCAAGGTAAAACTTACGGAATATTGGAATCCAATCATTACTAAATACAATGCGATCACTATGGGTGAAGACCTAAATCCAGATTTAGATGCCTATATAACTCAAAAAGCAATCGAAGGATTATTTATCATGGTTGCAAAAGAAGAGGATAAAATTAGACTGGATCCTGCTGCAAGAGTTTCCGATCTTTTATCTAAAGTATTTGGCAGCTTAAAATAACATTGTGAAATACTTTCCCCCCACAGAATTAGCTTTAAATGCAAAAGGCGAAGTTTACCATTTAGGATTACTTCCTGAGCAACTTGCTGGAAAAATAATTTTAGTAGGAGATCAAGACCGCGTTGCGATGGTTTCTTCCTTCTTTGATAACATCGAGTTCACGAGTAAACATAGAGAATTTGTTTGTCAAACTGGTACCTATAAAGGAAAAAGAATAACCGCCTTATCAACAGGTATTGGAACAGACAACATCGACATAACCGTCAATGAACTAGATGCCTTAGTAAATATTGATTTAAAAACACGCACAGAAAAAATGGAGAAAGTTCAATTAGAACTTGTTCGAATTGGTACCTGTGGAATTTTACAATCAAGTATTCCATTACATTCTCATATCATCAGTGACTATGCATTTGGTTTAGATAACGTAGCTCATTTTTACGATATTGAATTCAGTGAAAAAGAACGATTTTTAGCCTCCGAATTAACTAATTTTATTGGCTTGCCACCTACCATTCAACCTTATGCAGTGGCTGCAGATGAAACACTAAGTTATCGACTTCAAACAGCTGACACATTTTCTGGAATTACCGTAACCAGTTCCGGGTTTTATGGTCCTCAGGGGCGTGAATTACGAATTCCAACGAGAACTGCAGACATTCAATTAAAACTTGGGGAATTTAACATGAACGGTTTATTGGTGTGTAATTTCGAAATGGAGAGTTCGGCCTTGTTTTCATTAGGAAAAGCCTTAGGTCATCGTTGTACTACCATATGTTTAGGTGTAGCAAATCGACCAAAACAAGTATTTTCAGAAGGATATTCTAAGGAAATGTTTGCTTTGATTGAGAACGTACTAAATCAAATTTAGCAATCAGTTTTTCACGTACTTATCAATAGTCACATGTAGGTTTAGACCTCGAAGATCTTGTCCTTGGGCAATGATATTACCTTCACCATCGATTAAGAAAGCGGAGGGAATTGAATATACGCCATAACTTTCTGAAGCAACGCCTTCGATATCAATACCGTGAGAATTCCAGCTTAAGTGATCCGCATTTATGGCATTTATCCAAGCTTTGGAATCTTTATCTAAGGAAACGCTAAAAACTTCAAATCCCTTGCCGTTTGTAAACTTTCTCTTATGATATTTTGCATACGCTTCCACCACATTCGGACTTTCCTTTCGACAAGGGCCACACCAAGATGCCCAAAAATCTATCAAAACCAATTTACCTTTTAAATCGGACAACTTAATAGTTTTTCCTTTCGGAGATAGTAATGAGATTTCGGGTGCTTTAGCAAGAGGAGTAGTTGTTTTTTCCTCTTCAAAGCAGAAGGCTACACAGAAAATTCCTATTAGCAAAGCCACTAAAAAAAGTTTGTTGAATTTCATCATCCTATCCTTGTTATATCAGCACCAATATTTCGAAGTCTGATTTCAATATCTTGGTATCCTCGGTCAATTTGTTCGATATTATGAATGACACTTTTTCCTTCAGCAGATAGCGCCGCAATTAATAAAGAAACGCCAGCACGAATATCCGGAGAAGTCATGCTTATTCCTTTTAGCGAATGCGCTCTATTCATTCCAATAACAGTTGCTCTATGTGGGTCACAAAGAATAATTTGCGCTCCCATATCGATTAATTTATCTACAAAGAACAATCTTGACTCAAACATTTTTTGATGGATCAGAACCGATCCTTTTGCTTGAGTAGCCACTACCAAAATGATAGATAATAAATCGGGTGTAAATCCAGGCCAAGGTGCATCATAAATGGTTAAAATCGAACCGTCAATAAAGGTATCGATTTCATAATTTTCTTGAGCTGGCACAAAGATATCATCACCTCTACGTTCTAATTTTATTCCTAACCTTCTAAATACGTTTGGAATGATGCCTAAATTTTCCCAGCTAACATCTTTGATGGTAATTTCAGATTTAGTCATTGCCGCCAAACCGATAAAACTTCCGATTTCAATCATATCTGGTAAAACTCGGTGGAAGCAACCCTTTAATTCTTTTACTCCTTCGATGTGAAGCATATTTGAGGCAATTCCTTCAATTTTCGCACCCATTGAATTCAACATTTTACATAATTGTTGAATATAAGGCTCACAAGCTGCATTGTAAAAAGTTGTTTTTCCTTCCGCAAGAACCGCAGCCATCAAGATATTAGCCGTACCAGTAACAGACGCTTCATCCAAATGAATAAACGTACCTTTCAATTTTTTAGCTTCAACCGAATAAAAATGTTCTCCGGCATCATAATTAAACTTAGCTCCAAGCAGGGTAAAACCTTCAAAATGGGTATCTAATCTTCTACGCCCAATTTTATCACCACCAGGCTTAGGAATAAATCCACGACCGAATCTAGCTAAAAGTGGCCCCACAATCATAATTGAACCCCTTAAAGAGGAAGCACGCTTTTTAAAATCTTCACTTCCAAGATAGTCAAAATTAATTTCTTTTGCCTGAAAAATATACGTACCTTTTTCTACCTTTTCTACCTTGACACCCATTGCCTGAAGTAAGGAAATAAGTTTATTCACATCAATGATATCAGGCAAATTGGAAATCGTTACTTTTTCGGAGGTCAGTAAAGGGGCACATAACACTTGAAGTGCTTCATTTTTTGCTCCTTGAGGAATTAACTCTCCTTTTAAGGGCTTGCCACCTATAATTTCAAATGATGCCATATCTTATTTTTTAATAAATTTCTTTTTTTGCTTCTGCTTAAAATTATTCGGTTTCACGAATTTCTTATTCAATCCCATTTCTCTAAGAAGTGTACTTGTACTCACTAATTCATCTGGATTTTCGAGGATAAGTTCTCCGTTAGATAAGTCTTTCAGATGATCGGCGATAACATTATTTTCAACTGCATCATTGTTGTGAGCAAGATATAGTTTTTTCATAAAATTAGCCATCGAATTCTTCAAGAATTCTTTTTCTTTTTCATCCGTAATCGATTTGGCATCGGTCAAAATCTGCTGTGTATATTTTCCATAGTGCCCAAATCTTATTTGCCCTTTAGGATAAGCCATTATTTGAGGCTTTTCCATCAATGCTTCAGGAAGAGGTATTTCATAAGGAGAATCAACCTCCAATTTAAAATCAGACATTACAAAAAGGTGTGTCCAAAGTTTATGACGGTAATCATCTACATCCCTTAAATGCGGGTTCAATTGGCCCATCACCTCGATGATTGCAAGAGAGGCACGATTACGCTCTTTCTTATCTACGATTTCCATGGCATGAGATATCATATTTTGCACATTTCGACCATATTCAGGAAGAATTAACTTTCCTCTAGTTGTATTATATTCCATAATTAATTTTTATTTTCTAATAAATCTCCCAACGCATTTTGGTAAATCGCTTTCGCCTCACTAATAAAACCAAAATGTTCTTCATCCACTTGCATCTTTCCTTTTGTAACATGTCCAAGTAGCGTAATATTAACATTTTGAGTTAGCATGAATTCAATAAATTGAGCTTCCATTTCTTCCGCCATGGTAACAACAACCCTACCCTGTCCTTCACCAAATAGGAAAGCATCTTCGCGAATTTCAGCATCGGTTAAAATATCAAAGCCAAGATCCGATGGAATTGACATTTCCACCAAGGTAACATATAGGCCACCATCGGAGACATCATGCGCCGCATTAATCAATTTATTTTTAATTAATTCTTGTATTGATTTCTGCATATCGAATTCCTTCTCTAAATCAAAATAAGGAGCTGGTGATTCCTTTATTCCAAGATAGCTAGCCAAATATTCAGAAGAAGAGATGTCATTTTTATATTCTCCAATTAAAAAAATCAGGTCCCCTTTCTTTTTAAAGTCTAGGGTCATTAAGTTATCACTGGAAGAAACCAAGCCAATCATTCCGATAGTAGGCGTAGGAAAAACCGGTAACTCTTTCCCATTTATATTTGATTGATTATAGAAAGAAACATTTCCACCCGTAACAGGCGTTTCAAATTTAAGACAAGCCGCACTCATTCCTTTGATTGCTCCAACAAACTGCCAATAACACTCCGGATTGTATGGATTACCAAAATTTAGGCAATTAGTAACGGCCGAAGGAATTCCACCTGAACATACTATATTTCTCGCTGCCTCAGAAACAGCAATCATGGTACCCACTTCCGGATCAGCATTAACAAATCGTGAATTACAATCTACGGTCATGCTGAGTCCAATATCCGTTCCTTTAATAAACACCACTCCAGCATCCGAGGGCTTATTCGTTGTCATCGTAGCGGTACCTACCATTGAATCGTACTGTTCATAGATCCATCTTTTAGAGGCAATATTTGGAAGTCCAAGCAGTGCAAAACCAACATCTTTGAGTGAGGCTGGTTCTTCGATAGAATCGATGTTAAATTTTTTATATTCTTGGTAATAAGCTGGTTCAGAAAAATCACGTTTATATTGGGGGGCACCACCACCAAGTACTAGCGATTCCGCTGGCACATCGCCCACCAATTGCCCATCCATGTAATAACAAATACGACCAGTATCAGTTACATGTCCAATTTCTTCGGCATGTAAATCCCATTTATCGAATATATTTTTGACCGTTTGCTCTTCTCCTTTTTTCACTACCACAAGCATTCGTTCTTGCGATTCAGACAAAAGGATTTCGTATGGAAGCATGTTTTGTTGTCTGGTTGGCACTTTATCAAGATAAATATCCATTCCAACATTTCCAGCAGCAGACATTTCACAGGTTGAGCAAGTAATTCCAGCTGCCCCCATATCTTGCATACCGACAATAGCATTGGTATTAGCAAGTTCCATAGTTGCTTCCAGTAATAATTTTTCCATAAACGGATCACCGACTTGCACAGAAGGTAAATCATTTGCTGAATCTTCCGTGATATCTTTTGAGGCAAATGCAGCGCCTGCGATACCATCTTTTCCTGTGGCAGAACCAACGATAAAGACCGGATTACCCGGACCTTTAGCCGTAGCAGAAATTACTTTTTTAGTATCAATTATTCCAGCTGAGAAAGCATTAACAAGAGGATTCGTATTGTAGCATTCATCAAAAAACACTTCCCCCCCAACGATTGGAATTCCAAAAGCATTTCCATAATCTCCAATTCCTTTCACCACACCTTTTACCAACCACTTTGTTTTTTCCTCTTTAATATCTCCAAATCGCAACGAATTGAGTTGCGCAATTGGCCTTGCACCCATGGTAAAAATATCACGGTTAATACCTCCAACACCTGTGGCTGCACCTTGATAAGGTTCTAAAGCACTTGGGTGATTATGAGATTCGATTTTAAAAACGACGCCTAAACCTCCGCCTATATCAACTAAACCAGCATTTTCTTCACCAGCTTTAACTAACATATGAGGCCCATCTTTTGGCAACGTTTTTAACCAAAGAATAGAATTCTTATAGGAACAATGCTCAGACCACATAACCGAATAAATGGCAGTTTCTGTAAAATTAGGTGTCCGTCCTAGAATCCCTTTTATCATTTCAAACTCATCCGCTCGCAAACCTAATTCAATGGCTTGTTCAAGAGTAGCTTCTAATTCCAAAGTATGTTTCATAAATAATGTTAGCGATACAAAAGTAGAAAATATATTATCTAATCGAAGAATAAGCGTGGGTGTTTAAGAGAGATTTTATAAACACTTAATACACGTTATTATCGTAAAATTAAGAATTTAAAAGTTAAAAAAAAACATTTCCCTGAAGGATTGCCAATAATCAACTTCCTGAAATAAATCATGTTGAAAAATTAATAAATGAAGAGAGCGAATTTCCTTCATACATCGCATGCCAATTGACCCGTTAAGACCTGAAAATTAAGCAGTAACGTAATCAGTCAAATAGTCAAAATCGGGCATTAGTTCCCCTTTAGTATTTGTTTGAGAACCCCTTTCAATGATGCGATCGGGGTCATCACCGACCAATAAAGGAATAACATGCTTTATCAATTGATTCCCGAAGTCTTCTGAGGCATCTCGAGGTAATTCGCAAGGCAAATTATCAACTGCCATCACCGCTATTGCGTTCGGATCCATAAAATCAACTTCCAACCCTGTTACTGGGTTGTACCCATATATTGGTTCGGCCATTTTCGATGCGCGAATGGTACTTGCAATGGGTCCAGCCACATCACAAGAAATATCAGCAATAACCTTTACACGACAATTTGGCGCTAAAAAATCCGATTGAAGAATTATATTTGGTGAACGACTATCCCAAAAATGACAAGGGATATACATATCACAAAGCGGCAGATATTGACTAAAGGTTGATTTAAAATTTTCTGGATGTTCGTAAAACTGATGTTTATCAAACGGCTCATCTAAGGAATGTGCATAGTAATCATGGCTCTCCAAATGAGTATAAATTGCTTGATCCATTTTCACACCTAAAAATTCACTTGGTGTCACTTCTTTGATCGGAAGCAATTTTAATATTTCTACGGCTCCATGACCAACCCTTCCAAAACCCGTCAACACGATTCTGAAATCACTAGGTAAATCCACTTTTTTCAATTCCTGTTCTACTTCCATACGATTACTACAAGCGTTGGCAGGTTTTAGGTGGTAACGACCACTCTTTAATCCGTAGGTAAGAAAAGCATTGTAACAACCAACAATTCCTGCATAGCGACCAAAGCCAACTAATCTTTTGTGGTTAATATCACGAATCACTTCGTAATCCACTAATTGAATTTTTTTAGCTAAGATACTTTTTAGCAAATCCCTGTTATAGGGCTGTTTTTTAATGGTATGAGAAAAAAAGAAAAATTGCTTGTTTGGAATCAAAGCAGCAATTGGCACTTCTTTCACACCAAAAATAATGTCACAATCCTCCAAATTTTCCACCACATCAATACCCGCTTGCAAATAGTCTTCATCTTTATACGTCCGAATTGGGCTAGATTGAACAAGCATTTTAATTTGCGGATACATTTTTTGTATAGCGTTACATTGTAAAGGAGTAAATGGCACTCTAAAATCTGGAGGAGTTTTACCCTCACGAATAATTCCTAATCGAATAATTTTCATACTAACACTTAAAGATTAAGAAATTGGTTCATTAAGTAGATAGGCATCGATAAATTCACGGATACACCCATGACCACCTTTTGCAGCTAGAATTATATGCGATAACGATTTCACGCTATTAACAGCATCAGAGGGACAAACAGCTAAACCCACTTGTTTCATAATGGGAATATCATTCACATCATCGCCAATAATTGCCACCTGTTCCATGGAAATATTTAATTCAAGGCACCAAGCCTCGAGTATTTCAAGTTTTGGTTCACGGCCTACATAACAATGCTTAATTCCCAACATTTCGGCTCGTTGTTGGACCATATTATTGGTAAAACCTGAGGAGATAATACCGACAATAAAACCACTTTTGGTTAAATGGAGAATCCCCATTCCATCTTTGGTATTGTATTTTTTAGATTGATCGCCATTTTCAGACATGAACATACCGCCATCCGTCATCACCCCATCAACATCAAGCACTAAAAATTTAATTGCATCGATTTTCTTTAGAAGAAACGAGGTTTTATACAAGGGTTTGAAGAGTAAGGCTAACAAATCGATGTCATATTCATCACAAATAGCTTCTAAATCAAAAATAGATAATTCGTGTACTGCGTCCACCTCCAAATCGCTTAGAAAGAGGTTGAAATCGATACCATGTTTTGAGCAAAGCCCTTTAATATTTTGTTCTAATTGCATATTAAACCATTTTATATCCTACACTTTCCGCGACTTTTTGAAGATCACGGTACAACTGCTCAAATTGCAGATAATTTAATTGCTGCGAAGCGTCTGACAAGGCCACTTTAGGATTCGGATGAGTTTCGATGAGTAAGCCATCTATTCCCATTGCAACACACGCTTTAGCGAGCGCAGGCACCCCATAAGCATACCCAATAGCATGCGATGGATCTAGGATTATAGGCAAATTGGTATACTCTTGAAGCCATGCTACACCACATAAATCTAAGGTAAAGCGAGTTCCCGTTTCAAAAGTTCGAATTCCCCTTTCGCACAAGACCACATTTTCATTTCCACCAGACAGAACAAATTCAGCCGCCTGCACAAATTCCTGCAAGGTCGTTCCAAAACCACGTTTTATTAATACCGGCTTATTCGTTTTTGAACAAGCGCGTAAAATCCCTTGATCATACATTGCTTTTGCACCAACCTGAATAATATCAGTATATTCAATTATTTCATCAATATGGGTGGCATCACGTGCTTCAGTAATCACATTAAGCTTATATTCTTCGCGCATTTTGGCTAATAATTTCAAGCCTTCCAAGCCTAAACCTTGAAAAGAATACGGACTTGTTCTAGGCTTATAACAACCGCCTCTCAAGGTACTTAATCCCAGATTAACTAACAATTCAGCTGAAGACCGAATTTGTTCTTCTGATTCAACAGAACAGGGACCACCAATTAATACCGTTTGATTCGTGGAACCACCAATGGTAACATTACCAAATTTAACACTTCGTTTATCCGCTTGATACGCTTTGGATGCTAATTGCATATCATTGGCAAAAACCCAAGTTTTCTCCGCAAATCCTTCCAAGCAGTTCGGTAATTCTTTAATTCCGGATCCCGTAATTAAAACCTGGTGTTCATTAGAAATATGAAAAGCATTGGATTCGCTAGCAAGCGCCGCTGCCTTTTCTCTCGAAACATTATTTTTAAGTTGTATTATCATAATTCTCCTTTAATAAGGTGTGCAAAGTTAACAATTCCAAGCACCTCACGATTAACGCCAATAACAGGGAGATACATAATTGGAAAAGGACATTTTTTAATGTATTGAAGCATATCCACGACACTAAAATCAGCATTTAATGTTTTAGGACTACGATTAATAAAATCAGCTGAAGTAATGGATTGGGGTTGATCAATTTTACGTAGTAAAGCTTTACGAATATCGGCACTCGAAACTATTCCCACCAAACTTTTATCCTCATCAATTACCAAACAAAAACCCAAATTACCCGCCTCAACAGTTTCTAAAATTAATTTCGTAGAACAATTCTGTAACATCACAAAAGGAGCTTCAGCTAAGGGAGTCATAAAATCTGACACCTTGAATTGCGACTCCATTTCTCTTTTTGTCAAATTCATTAAAGCATGTCCAATACTGGGCGCATTAAACAAGTAAGAGCCAGAAACCGAAGTGCTCACACCCATATTTCTCAGAATAAAGGATACTTCGCCATTAACGCCCCCATCAACATGAATCGACTTACTTGGATATTGATTTCTAAATGCTCTTATTTTACTAAAATTGTACTTGTCAAACAGTCCCCCACTTTGACCAGGAATTGTTGCCATGATAAGGATAAAATCAAACTTTGGATACGAATTAAAAGCGTTTATAGAAGTATGAGTTGTAATAGCAATCCCTTTTTTTCCTGTAATTTCTTTTGGGATTACAAGAGGTTCAACAAGGTTTTCAAATTGAAAGGTAAGGTATTCAACTGGTGTCTCCAATAAAAGTGGAAAGAACTTACTTGGCTTATCAGTAATAATATGCAAATCAATCGGAATAGTACACCAAGTGCGTATTCGTTTAATATCTTCGAATACTGCCACTTCATCATTACAATCTACGTGAAGTAATTCGACTTGATGAGCCGCTAAATCGGCAATTACAGCTTCTAATTGTCGGTTTTTATCACTGTAAATTGACGCGGATATTTTCATGCTTGACTTTTTCCAAAATTACATAGAACTTTCAAGTCAGCAAGGTAATTTAAGTAGCAGATTATTAATTTTCACTTAAGCAACTAATGAAAATCGTCGGGCCAACCATACAAATGCTTGCCATTCCCTTCTCCTCATAATTTAGTTTCACCTTCTTACCCTCCACCAAAAAATCAACATTAAAGTCATTGATATTAATTGGCTCATAGATGGACCCATTTATTTCAATAACCCATCCGCAACCATCTAAACCAGCATAATTATGCATAACGCCATTCACAGAACCAGGACAGGCTCGATCCTTATTGCATGAAATAAAAAGAAGCATTAGAAAGGAAAGAAAAAAAATGGATTTCATGATTTTCAATACTTTAAGAAAAAAAAGAGGGGTAAGCTACTTCCATCGCACCGCTACAACCTCATACCTTTGCTTCGTTCCCGACCTGGAGGATTCAGAGGGAGCTGGTCGTAAAAGACTTACCCCAAGGCAAAAGTAGGTTTTTTTAACTAAAACAAAGGATGATTTAAAAGAAATACACCAATTATTGTTTCACAAAGGGCATTGTATAAGCACCAGCTGCAGATTTCACATGCACATGGTAGACACCTTTTGACCACTGATCAATTGACAAGCAAATAAGATTACCACTTGTAAAATCAAGTTTACTAACTAATTGACCATCGATCGAATAAATTTTAATTTCAGTTGGGTCATTGTCCATTAATCTGCTAATGTAAAGTTGTTCAGTTGCAGGATTTGGGTACAGCGATATTTTATTTGAGATGCCATTTTCATTCAAGCCTACTTGCGAACCAACTTGAACTTGTGTGGATTCAGTACATCCGTTAGCATCGGTTACATTTAAGTTATATGTCCCTGCAGAGAGTCCATTTGCATTCGCGCCAGTTTGACCGCTTGGTGTCCAAAGATACGAATACGGAACTGTACCACCCGATGCAGTTACTGATGCTGTACCATCATTTCCCAATATTTCATCGGTAGAATTAGCAGATAGTGAAATTGCTGTAGGCTCAGTAACTATTAGCATAATCGAAGATGTACAGCCGGTATTATCAACAACTGTGAAAGGATGTACGCCCGAAGTAACATTAAAAGAACCTGCACCTGTGTAAGGCAAAGTTCCACCTGTCCCGGCGACCATAACAAGCGCAGTATCACCATTACATAAAATTGGGTTTACAATCGTTGCAATTGCTGAAAAGATAGGAGCTTGAGTAATACAAGCCGTTTGAGAAACAACACATCCATTAGCATCAGTAATTGTCACGGTGTAGCAGCCCGCGAGTAAATTAGATAAAGTTTGGGTAGTTGCACCACCTGGAGACCACAAATAAGTGTAAGGCGCTGTTCCACCAGTGATACTTGTAGTAGCAGAACCTGAGGCTGAGCCAAAACAATCTATGTTAATAGTTGAAATACTAGCAGACAAATTACAAACCGGAACTGGTACACAGCCATTGGCAGGCGCTTGTGAGTAATTAAAGACTAAACTTGGACAAGGAAATAAGTATGGGATTCCACCATTCATAACGAGATTCACACCAGGTTCATGATAGATTCTATGGATTCCACCATTCATGATAATTGTGGAACCAGTTTTCGCAAAAATACTATCGATTCCACCGCCTGTAATCATGGTTGCGCCAGCTTCAAGGTAAATATTCATGATTCCACCATCAGTATACAAGGTATCATTGGGGCAAACCCATTGCGGCGTAAATCCACCGTTCACCACTTGATAGCTACTTACCACATTTGAATTAGACAGCACCGTTGGACCAGCTAAATTTATTAAGTTAGCAGCAGCCGTATCTACACATCCATTGGCATCCGTTACAATCACACTATAAGCTCCTGGATTAAGGTTATTTAAATTAGCAACCGTTTGACCATTACTCCACGCATAAGTAAAAGGAAAGGTGCCGTTGGAAACCGTGGTGTTAATACTTCCGTTGTTTCCTCCTCCGATTGTATTTCCAACACTTAAAGCAACTGCGAGGTTACATGTTAATACAGGAGTGCAACCACCAGCTGGCGCTAGGGAATAATTAAATACCAAGCTTGGACAAGGATAAAGAGTAGGAATTCCACCATTCATATTTAAGGTAACACCAGGTTCATGGTAAATAACATGAATCCCTCCCGTCATGGTAATTGTGGAGCCAGTTTTAGCGTATACCGTATCCATCCCACCACCCGTAATCATAGTCGCACCTGATTCCAAATAAATCTTCATCATTCCTCCATCGGTTTGAAGTGTTTGGTTGGCACACACCCATTGAGGCGTGAAGCCTCCGTTCACCACTGAGAAAGTGTTCACCGGATTAGAATTTGAAAATAAGATAGGTCCGGCTTGATTCACAAGGCAGGAGGAAGCCATTGCCATGCAGCCAGCTGCATCCGTAATTACTACAGAATAACAACCTGGAGGAAGTAAATTAATATTCTGAGTAGCTTGCCCACTACTCCACGCATAAGTATAAGGGGGTGTTCCGCCAGAAACAGATAATGTAACACTGCCATTTGCTCCACCACCCATTGCATTGTTGGCAACTGTGGTTGCCATCAGATTACATTGTGAATAAACGTAAATATTAAAAAATGAATAAGCGAAAGCTAGTAGAAATTTTATTTTCATAATGGTATAATTAGTATACCAAAAATAAGAAATATTATCAGTATTTCTCAATAAAAATCAGACTTTATTTTGTTTGTCCTTTTGTCTTGTTACTACGGCAAGCTCAGCACAAGTACAAAAGGATGAAAATCTAACTAAAATAAAATTACTTTAAATACCTAAAGTCTTGTCCTTGCTTTATAGTCTTCAGTGATTCAAAAATGAGACGGATACAATTTTCCACATCTTCCTTGTGTACTGTTTCAACCGTAGTGTGCATGTAACGCAATGGTAAAGATATCAATGCACTGGTAACTCCTTCATTGGAATAAGCAAAAGCATCCGTATCCGTTCCCGTAGAGCGAGAAACAGCTGCTCGTTGAAAAGGGATTTTATTTTTATCTGCCGCTTTAATTATTAACTTCAAGAAATTGTTCTGAACAGCTGGGCCATACGTTAATACCGGACCATCACCCGACTTTTGATCCCCATTTTCTATTTTATCAACCATCGGCGTTGCTGTATCGTGACATACATCCGTAATCAAAGCTACATCCGGTTTTATTTTATGAGCAATCATTTCAGCTCCACGCAAACCAATTTCTTCTTGGACCGCATTAACCACATACAAAGTAAATGGAAGAGCCGTTTTCGTTTCTTTTAATAGGCGAGCTACTTCAGCAATCATAAAGCCACCTACTCTATTATCTAAGGCACGTCCAACGTATTTATTTTTATTCAGAATCATGAATTCATCCTCAAATGTTGCCACACAACCCACATGAACGCCTAATTTCTCTACTTCTTCTTTTGAAGCACAGCCACAATCTAAAAAAATATTTTTCATGCTTGGTGTTTCTTCTTTAGCATGTCTCATGTGAATCGCAGGCCAACCAAAAATAGCTTTCACTATGCCTTTATCTGTATGAATGTTTACCCGTTTTGAAGGCGCGATCATGTGATCCGAACCACCATTTCGTTTTAAATAGATAAAGCCATCCTTGGTGATGTAATGCACAAACCATGAAATTTCATCAGCATGCGCTTCGATAACCACTTTATAATCCATTCCTGGATTAATTATCCCAGCAACAGAACCGTAATTATCGACAAAATAATCATCAATATATGGTTTGATATATTCCAACCATAATTTTTGGCCTTCCGACTCAAACCCAGTTGGACTGGCGTTATTTAAATATTTTTCGAGAAATTTCTCCGAATTCGAAGTGATAATTTTTTTCATAGTTTATTTCATTAATGTTACGTTCCCTTTACTAATTGATTTCAACCCACCTATGCACGTTACATCTAGGTAATAATCAAATACATCCGGCGCTAATTTTCTTCCTTGGAAGGTACCATCCCAACCATTTGCTACTTGATCTGATTCAAAGACTAGCTCTCCCCATCTGTCAAACACACGGAAAATTACTTTTTCAATCCATAGACCTCTTACATACAAGATATCATTATTTCCATCTCCGTTAGGTGAAAATGCATTTGGAACAAAGACATACGGATCATCACAAATAATTTCATACACCTTCACTTCTGTTGTATCACTAACAAAACAAACACCATCAGAAATAGTGAGTGTAAAAATGGTCGTTTGTTGAACTGTTGCAAATGTGTTCTGCAGAGTTGGTGTATTCAAACCCGCGGTCGGTGTCCAAGAATACGTTGTCATCCCACCAGGTAATCCGCTCAGCAAAACTTGCGAACCTGGAACTACCAATGTTGGTTGAGCAGACGCAACGACAGAGCTAGGATCGAGATAAAATACGTTTACAAAAACAGAATCATTGACCACACAATTATTGGCCGAAGTGGCCTCCACATAAATGTACTGAGAGGACAAAGGCTGCACATACACTTGATTGGAAGGATTTGGATTTAGAATAACCGATAAAGGAGACCAAACGTAGGTAAAAGATTCCGTTCCTGAATTCGTTACCGTAGCCAATAAACTATCCCCTAAACAAAGCGTATTGGAGGCTGTTAAATTCAGATCATTACTAAAAATTACAATTAATACACTATCCATTATGGAGCAATCATTGTTTCCCGCTTGAAAATAATAGTAACCAGATTGAGGATCAATTAAGAAAAGTGTTGTATCCAATACACTCGCATTTAAGGTATCACTAAATTGACTATTGGAAGACCAAATAAAATAATTTGCACCACCGCTCACCGTTGGAACCAAGCTAATTGGGTTACTCGTACAAATATTCACAACATCTGTTAAGGAAACTGAAATGGAAGGAGAGACATTAATGGTAAATGAGGCAGAATCTACTCCTGCGCAGGCTGTATCTAAAATGAAAAGAGTGACTAAATAGGTGCCAGGTTGAGAATAGGTAATCGACGGGGAGTAATTGATGGAATCCACCACACCATTACCAAAATCCCAATAGAAATTACTCGTAACACTGGATGAATTATCAAAATCAACCGTAATTGGAGTGCATCCGCCAACAACCGAAGGTGAAAAATTAGCCGATATTGGGACATCAAAATTCACAAAAACACTATCTAATCGACTACAAAGCCCATTCCCTACCTCTACATAATACATTCCAGCACTTGAAACAATTATCGATGAATCCATTGGATTATTTAGTGGATTAGAAAGATTACTATTTAGCGACCAAATAACATAATTAGAAATTCCATTTGGATTTACTGATAATAAATAAGGAACATTGGAACATAAGTTAATAGTGTCTAGTACAGTAAACGAAATAGAATCTAAGACCGTAATTGTAATTTGTGCTGAGTCTGTCAAAGCGCAAACGCTATCTGTAACATACAGAAATACGTCATATACCCCTGGTTCAGTATACGTAACAACAGGGTTGAAAATAGTAGATGTTGTATTATTATTACCAAAATCCCATAAATACTCGTCCTGCAGCGATGATGAATTATTGAAGTATACGACAAAGTCCTCGCAACCAATATTGGTACTCGTAGAAAATTGAGCATTGGGAATTATTTGAAAATCAAATTTAAAAAGTAGGTTGTTACAATTAGAACTATTATTTGATGGAGACCAAGCCCCAGGACTAGTTGGAAAATCACTATATCCACCGCAACCACCGCATACCGATTGATATACAACGCCATTTTTATCAAACCTTGAGGTTCCACCATCCACATGCTCGCTGGCATTGGGGCCACCAATGTAACTTCCATACAGTAAGCCAAGAAAATCTCGTTCTAAAACCATCAAATAAAAATCAAAGCCTGTTGTAGTTGGCTGAAAAGCGTTTGGAGTAATTGGCATTCCACTTAATGGTGTATTTTGCAAAATATTCGCACCCCAACCAGAGATGTAAATATTCCCACAGATATCTACTAAAAAGGCAGATGGCGAGATATTAATGGTGCCATTTCCATTGCCAACAACCGTTGAGGCAAGATTAAGCGTTAAGCTATTATTCAACTTAATTATGAACTGGCTACTATTTGGATTTGAATAAGTCGCATTGAAAACCGGAAATGTTCCACTTTGCGTTTGACCCAAAACAAACACATTGTTGTTTCGGTCTATTTCGACAAAAAATGCTTGGTCGTAGTCGAATTTCCCTAAATAACTAGCGTTGATAATACTGTTTCCTGAGGAAGTGATTTTTGCGACATACCCATCCGTTTTACCACCTTGGTAGGTGGGCGTAAATCCACCGGTCGTGCCAGGTAAATTACTCGAGCAAGTCCCACCAGCAAAAACCACGTTATTTAGCGTGTCAATTTTAATGGAATAACAGGCATCATTTAGAGATCCTCCGTAAAACGAAGAAAATAAAAGATTGGAAAAATTGGAAGAAAGTTTAAAAACAACTGCATCTTGCCCTCCTGATTTAATAGGTTGAAAAGCATTGGAGACTGGAAAATTAGAAGAGCGTGAACAAGAACCAATTAAGATATTATTCGATTCATCCAACATAATTTCTCCACGAAACTGATCACCATAATTGGTGGTTAATGAATCATATAGGAATGTGCCATTATAAGGTAATCCTGAAATTTTGTAGTTTACACCGTCATTACTTGATCCACCAACATACGTGGAACCTAGTAAATTTTGACCATTCGCACTTAATTTAGAAACATAGATATCCGTTCCTTGGTTCGAAAAATACACCCCATTATATAAAAAGTTAGCGCCCACGTTCCCCCCATTATGATTACCTTGATAAGCACCTGGAGTGGTAGGAAAATCAAGACTTGATGTTGCCCCAAAAACATACAAATTGTTACTAGAATCACAAATTAAACTATGAGCAGTTTCGGTACCATCAATCATATTACCGCCACCTAGAAAAGTGGACCAGATCATGTAGGTTCCATTCGCTGTATACTTGGAAATAAAAACATCTGTAATTCCATAGTTCCCTGAAACCGCGGTAAAATTAGATGCCACATCAAACGCATTTGGGTTTGGTAAAGGATAATTATTTCCATATACCGTACCACCCGAATAGGCAGTTCCATCCTGCCCGTATGTGGCCGTCATGCCAAAATTGTCGGAAATAGCGCCGTTGTAAGTAGCAAAAACCAATACAGGATCTATAATTAATTCAAAACTATTATTATAGCTGCCTAACTTAAAAGAAACGATACTGTCTTTTATCTCAAATTCACATTTTATCTCAATTCTTTTACCGTCTATTACTTGATAAGCAATTGGTTTTTGCTCTACGATCTTTCCTAAAGAGGTTAGCAAACTTAAATTCCCATTTCGCTCAATTTTCATTTTCTCTTGTCCTACATAATTCAAGGCAATTTGAGAAGGGTCAACGGTTGGTTTTACCAAAAATTCATATTTAGTCAAGTCCTTAGAAGTAGCAAATTTCAAATCAATTCCATCATACAAATTAGGGAGAGTAACCTCTTCGAAACCATGCACATCAGAAGCCCATTTCGTGCTATCTTTTCCCACAAAATAATTATAGTAAAAAGGCAATGGTTTACTTTTTTCACTAGACTGAACGAAATTTGAACCAAGAAAATTCAAATGCACCACCGTTTCTTTAAGAACGGGATCCCCTGTTACTTCGCCATCGAAGTGGGCTTTATGTAATTGAGAAAAATCTTGTAAATGAAAAACTAACTTTTTTTGTTGCACCCAGATATTCCCTCCCGAAATTTGGGTTTTAAACAAAACTCCTTCTGGCCATTGCCCTTTATTTTCAAAAAAACCTCCTGAATGAGTGCCGTGTGAAGCACCCGTCTCTAATTTTGATGCCTGCCCCCAAGCATGCTGGAAGAGAAATAAAAAACTAACAATGACTACAAAACAACGCATGAATAAAATTTGCTCCTAAATTAATTAAAAATGATGGGAAAATCATGTTTAGTATAGGTATTCCTGCCAAATTGGAATAAATATCCAAAAAAGTAAGTCATTGCGCTTACATCAAATAACGAAAGATTATACTTACTTTTAATTAGGTTGTGGAATCAAAGAACGCAATTAGACTATTTACGTAATTTTGCGGACGAAGAAAAGTAAAAGAAATGAGTGAAAATCGTATTTGTGCATTATTTGGTATAGAAATCCCTTTAATTCAAGCAGGAATGATCTGGTGTTCAGGATGGGAATTAGCATCCGCTGTTTCAAATGCCGGTGGCTTAGGAATAATTGGCTCAGGATCCATGTATCCTGAAATTCTCGAACAACAAATTATCCAATGTAAAGCTACCACAAATAAGCCTTTTGCTGTTAACCTTCCGATGCTATATCCCGATAGTGATAAACACATTGCAACCATCATAAAACATAAAGTTCCTATCGTTTTCACCTCAGCAGGTAACCCAAGTACATGGACAAGTCATTTGAAATCACATGGAATAATTGTCGTGCATGTAGTGTCCAGTCTAAAATTTGCGCTTAAGGCACAAGATGCCGGCGTCGATGCCATTGTTGCAGAAGGATTTGAAGCTGGAGGTCATAATGGGCGAGATGAAACTACTACCCTGTGTTTAATTCCAATAGTATCAGAAAAAGTGACTATTCCATTAATTGCTGCAGGGGGAATTGGAACTGGGAAAGCTATGTTAGCCGCCATGAATTTAGGCGCTGACGGGGTACAAGTTGGAAGTCGATTTGTCGCTTCTGTTGAATCAAGTGCGCATATTAACTTTAAAAATGCCGTGATAAATTCAAATGAAGGCGATACCTTTTTAACTTTAAAAGAATTGACCCCAGTTAGACTGCTAAAAAATAAATTTTCCGAATTGGTGAGTAGCGCATACGAAAACGGAGCCGACACCAATGAATTGAAGGAGCTCTTAGGAAAAGGACGCGCTAAGAAAGGAATGTTTGAGGGAGATTTAGAAAATGGTGAACTTGAAATTGGGCAAGTTTCCGCCATCTTGGACACGATATTACCAGCGGCTGACATCATTAGTGAAATGCTCTCCGAATACAGAGAAGCAATAAAAGAACAAACAACGACAAAATTCCAATTTTAACTATGATACAATTTGAACGATTCGAATTAAAAAATGGGCTAAAAGTTATCTTCCATAAAGATCTTTCGACACCAATGGCTGTAGTGAATACCTTGTATGATGTCGGTGCACGCGATGAATCCGAAACACAAACAGGATTTGCGCACTTATTTGAGCATTTAATGTTCGGTGGATCCATTAATATCCCAGCATTTGATTCCCCCCTTCAAAATGCAGGAGGTGAAAGCAATGCATTTACTTCCAATGATATTACGAATTACTATAATGTACTTCCCGCTCAAAATATTGAAACAGCACTTTGGTTAGAAAGTGACCGAATGCTTTCATTGGCATTCTCTGAAAAAAGCCTGGAAGTTCAACGAAGTGTAGTGATCGAAGAGTTCAAACAAAATTATTTAAATCAACCCTATGGGGATGCATGGCTTGAACTACGTCCACTTGCCTATGAGGTTCATCCATACAAATGGGCCACCATTGGTAAAGAAATAAAACACATTGAAGACGCCACACTCGAAGATGTAAAAGCCTTTTTTCTCAAGTATTATCACCCTGCAAATGCCATACTTTGTATTGCAGGAAATTTTGAACTAGATTACATAAAAACAATCGTTAATAAGTGGTTTGGCGATATTCCCAAACAAAAAAAACCGGTACGTATTTTGCCTGCCGAACCCAAGCAATTGGCTTTTCGGAAGAAAAGAATTGAAAGAGATGTGCCAGCAGATTGTTTTTATTATGCCTTTAAAATGGCAGAACGTAAATCCGAAGAATATTACATGGCAGATGTCTTATCCGATGAATTATCCAAAGAAAAATCGAGTAAATTATATTTAAAACTAAAAAAGGAATTACAACTAGTCACCGAGATAAACACCTATATCCTTGGTTCAATCGATCACGGATTGTTCATTATTACAGGTAAAATTGCAACCGATAGTTCCTTGGAAGAATTAGACAAAGCTCTTTGGTTGGTGTTAGAAGAATACAAAACAATTCCCATCAATGACGAGGAATTAAAACGCTTAAAGTTAAAAATTAGAACTTCCAGAGAATTCCAAGAACAGGCCTTATTAAATCGAGCTATGAATTTGTGTTTTTACGAATTATTGGGCGATGCCAATGGGATGAATGAAGAAGCACAAATATACCAAGCAATTGAATCTTCTCACCTGCTAGCACTTGCTCAATCGTTATTATTGAAAGAGAACTGTTCTTTACTTGAGATTAAATCCATTACTAAATGATTGATAGAAAACAAAATCCTCCTTTGGTGGATGTGAATGAGATTCATTTCATTCACCCACAAAAAGTATTAATTGCGGATAAACTCCCTTTTTACTCCTTAGTAAATTCAGGAAGTGACGCCGTCCGTTTGGACCTTTATTTTTCAGCGGGGACCATCATTAGCGACCCAATAATTGCTTCCATCACTGCAGGACTATTATTAGCCGGTTCAGCAACTAAATCGTCAACAGAAATTCATAATCAAATTGATGATTTAGGGGGATTTTTTGATATCAATGTAAGTCATGAATATGCTATAATGTCTTTATATTCATTAAATGACCAAGTTCTCAATCTTCTAAAAGTAGTTATTGACGCGCTAGAAAACGCCTCTTTTCCGCAACATGAAGTAGCTGAATTATTAAAAGATAGAAAGCAAAAACTTAAAGTTAGCTTCGAAAAAGTAAACTATTTAGGTCAACGAGAATTACAGAAGCGGCTATTTGTTGGTACACTTTACGGAAAAACGCCAGAATTAGATGACTATGACGCCGTGAATCGAGAAGATATACTATCCTTTTTCAATAATAATTACCAAAAAGGCATCTTAAAAGTAAGCTTAGTTGGCAATGTCAACGAGCAAGATACAAACGCAATACATTCTATTCTTTCACCTTGGTATAAAGAAAAAAATATCATTACACCCATCCATTTTACTCCCGAAAAAGGAAGCTTTCACATTGAAAAATCAGGTGCCTTGCAAACAGGTATTCGAGTGGGCAGAATGATGTTTGATAAACACCATCCAGATTATCATCGTTTCAATGTCATGAATACCATTTTAGGAGATTATTTCGGAAGCCGATTAATGAAAAATATCCGCGAAGACAAAGGCTATACCTATGGCATCGGAAGTATGTTGGCAGAAATATATCAAAATGGCTATTTTGCCATAATGACCCAAGTTGGGAAAGACTTTGTTGAGCAAACAATTGAAGAGATAAAGAAAGAGATTGAATTATTGCGTACTGAATTAGTCGGAGAAGAAGAATTAACAATGGTTCGGAATTACATCATGGGGCAATCTTTAAAAGCCGCTGATGGGCCTTTTGCTATGATGGATTTATTTATTCAGGTAGAAACGGCCAACTTAGATTATTCTTTTTACAACGATGCCATTCATGTGTTAAAAACCATAAGCGCGGAAGAAATAAGATCAATGGCCCAACAATACTTAGTTTGGGATGAAATGCTTGTAATTACGGCAGGACAGCAACTTAATTGACATAAAAGCGTTATGGTTGATGATTATTGTTTTTTAATAGTTCCATGCTAAAATTTCTATCACTATTTTTCTTTCTAATAATCAGTGCAAGCAGCTTCGCATCACACGTAATGGGAGGAGAAATCACCTGGAAATGCGATGGGAACAACAAGTACATTTTTGAGCTCGTTTTTTATCGTGATTGCAATGGAGCAGAAGTAAATACACTATCCGAAAACCTACGGGTATGGAACCACCCAACCCTTACTGTAATCCTTTTACCCTTTGTTTCTCGCATCGATATTTCTCCTGCATGCACAGCAGTTTCAGGAGGTCCCACGCCGTTAATTTGCGGTTCGGGGACATCAGGGGGAAACGGAATTGGTGCCATCGAGAAGATTACTTACCGTAGCTTACCCATCGATATAGTTGGTGTTCCACCAAGCCAAGGCTGGGTTTTTACCTATGAAAATTTTGCACGAAGCAACGCATTAACCAATATCACTTCTCCTGCCACCTACGGAATCACCTTAACGGCAAAAATGTTTGCACATGGCAACGGAGTTGGTTGTACGGATAATTCACCCTCCTTTTTACAAGCCCCTTATTTTGTAAGTTGCGCAGGAACCCCATTCAGTTACAATATGAATGCCGTTGATAATGACTTAGATTCCTTACACATTGATTTTGGAATTCCTTATAACAATTTCCCTACCGGTGCCTACAACCCACCATTAAATCCTATTCCCATTCCATTTGAACCCGGATTCTCCTTTACATCGCCTACCCCAAACAGTAGTGTAAATCCATCTAATATTCCAGCATCCATTAACCCTTCGAATGGAGAAATAACATTTAATTCCTTCACAGTAGGGAATTTTGTCGTTAAAGTATTGGTGAAATCCTATCGTCAAGGCGTATTAATTGCCGAAGTAGAGCGGGAAATGCAATTAGTAATCGTTCCTTGTTCAGCGGCCAACAATGCACCGATTTTCACCCCACCATTTGCCGGAGGACAATTTACAACAACCGTAAATGCGGGTGATTTGGTCAATTTTACTATTTCAGTGGTTGACAATGAATTTCTTCAAGATGGCAGCCCACAAAATGTAACATTAAGCGCAACTGGCCCCCTATTTGGGACAAATTTCACCTCTCCTATTGGCTGCCAAATTTCACCCTGTGCCACACTTGACTTAGCATTACCCGTTTCTGGGACGCAACAAGCGAATGTACAGTTTTCATGGCAGACAAGCTGTGACCATTTGGTAAATCAATACGGCGTTGTGGCAGAAAGCATCCCCTATACATTTGTATTTAGAGCACAAGATGATTATTGTCAAATTCCAAAGGTTAATTATGCGACTATTCAAATCAACGTACTGAATCCTGGTATACTTCAAGCGCCAAAAATAGACTGTATTCAAAGCGATAATGCTGGAAATGTAATTATTAAATGGGCTCCAATTAATGACCCCATCGGAAGTTTTGTATCCTACCAACTTTATTCTCTACAAGGTGGTTTATTGGCCACTATTCCAACACTTGCAACCAATCAATTTATTTTAAGTGGAATAAATTCGATGCAATCTTTTTACGTAGGCGTTGTTTCTGGCTGTAATGGAAATGTCACCAAATACAGCGACACCATTTCCAACATTCATTTAAACCTTATCAATCCTGGAAACGGAACAGCTGTTCTTCAATGGAATAAACCAGCAACATTACCCTTAGCGACCTTTGGAAACTATTACCACATTTATCAAGAATATCCTGCGGGAAATTTCACCCTAATCGATTCTGTTCCCTACAATACCACACAATATAAGGATACCATTACCATTTGTAATGCGACAATCGGCTACCAAATAGTTTTACCTAACAATCCCTGTGATTTTCAATCCAACATAGCAAGCGATGACTTTGAAGATATGCTAACGCCATCTATACCAACGATACAAAGCGTAGGATTTGATCCAACAAACAACAATAACTTACTATTGACTTGGAATCAAAACAACCAAGCTGACACCTATGGATACGTTGTTTACACCTTTAATTCGTTGGGCGTATTGTTTGAACTCGATACCGTTTGGGGAATTGGAAACACCTCCTATTCCTATGCCATTGATCCAAGTCAAGGCCCATACTCCTATTCGGTGGCAGCATTCGATTCTTGCTACACCAATGCCCTGCCGATAACCTTTCAAACCTCAGCTAAAAGTCCCATTAATAAAACCATTCAACTTAATGGAGCAATCAACATGTGCCAACAAAAAATAGATCTAAGCTGGAGTGCTTACCAAGGATGGACGAGCACATCTTACGGAATTTACAGCTTTGAGTCGGGGGCATTGGTCCTGCTGGGAACAGCTAATGGTAATTCAGCAAGCGTTAATGTAGTGGGCGGAAATCACTACGACATTTACATTGGTGCCAACCTATCCAATGGTCAAATTGCCTATTCCAATCCATTTGGTTTTGATGTCCCGATTCCCCAACAACCCACATTTCATTACCTTAAATTAGCTAGCGTAGCAGCAAACAACGTTGATTTATTTGCTTATATTGATGGCAATGTAGGGGTAAAAGAAGTCATCTTTGAACGCTTGAACAGTTCCAGCGTTTTCGAGGAAATAGGAAGATCCAACGTAGTAGGTAACTTGGCCGTTTTTACCGATACAGATGCCGATGTTAATTTACAAGCTTATACCTATCGAACACAATACGTTGATAGTTGCAATTCCGCTGGAACTTATGCCAATGAAGCAACAACTGTATTTGTACAAGGGATCGCCGATGAAATACAACAAATTAACTACGTCTATTGGTCGCCATACGTAGGTTTCGATGGTGGAATCGATCATTACGAAGTATTCAGGTACAACAAACTAAGTGGCGTTAGTCAGTTGATTGCTACCATAAACCCCAACCAACTCAGCTTTGAGGACACCCTAATCAGCAATGATTTCCCAGGAGAAATTTGTTATTATGTAGAAGGAAGTGAAAATCTCAATAGCTATGGCTTCGCCGAAGTGTCCAGATCCAATATTTTTTGTTTGGTATATGAACCTATTATTTATATCCCTAATTCATTTTGTCCAAGCGGCGTGAACACCGTATTTTTACCCATTTTAACCAATATTGACCCAACAAATTATAGCATGTACATCATGAATCGGTGGAGCAATATCATTTTCGAAAGCAACGACATGAATGTAGGTTGGGACGGAAAGATTAACGGAGGAAAAGACGAAGCGCCCAATGATAATTATCTTTATGTCATAAGCGTTCAAGATGCAGGAGGCCGACAAATAACCAAACGTGGATTTGTTACTTTAATACGCTAGATGAAAAAGATCTTACTAATTCAGACCGCATTCATTGGCGATGTCATCTTATCAACTCCATTAATTGCAAACTTACACAAGCAATTTCCTAACATTCAGATAGACTATTTGGTAAAAAAAGGAAATGAGGAATTGCTCAGCGGACACCCAAATGTGAACCATTTATTTATTTTTGACAAAGGAAATAAATGGATAAGCCTAAAAGAAACTATTCGTCTCATTCGTCAGGAGAAATACGATACAATCGTTAATTTACATCGCTTCGCAAGTTCAGGATTAATTTGCGCTTTATCAGGCGCGAAGCAAAAAATAGGCTTCAAAAAAAATCCATTTTCTTTTCTGTATTCAAAATCATACAAGCATGCGATTGGAAATGGAGAACATGAGGTGGATCGCAACCTAAGCTTAATCGCTTCCTTTTGCGACATCACCATTAGAAAACCAAGTCTTTATCCATCCAACGAAGATTACACCTTCGTTTCAAAATTTCAAGGCACCGCTTATTATTGCTTAGCGCCTGCATCGATATGGTTCACCAAACAAGCACCCATTGCTACCTGGTTGCAGTTAATTGAAAAATTAAGTGACGCGGACCACGCTATTTTTTTAATGGGAGGACCTAACGACAAAGCACTTTGCGAACAAATTATTTCAGAATCGACCAAAGAAGTAAGATCATTAGCAGGCGAGTTAAGCATAATGCAATCCGTTGCCTTCATGAAAAATGCAAAAAGAAACTTTGTGAATGATTCAGGTCCGCTTCATTTCGCAAGCGCGATAAACGCGCCTGTTACAGCCTTTTTCTGTTCCACCATACCTGCATTTGGTTTTGGTCCATTATCCGATGATTCAAAAATAATCGAAGTAGCCAATTTACCTTGCCGACCATGTGGCCTCCACGGACACAAAACATGTCCGGAGGGTCATTTTAAGTGTGGTATTGGATTGAAGATTTAATGGAAAGCCAAGTTTAGAGTTATTTACCCTGAATTTTCATTGAACAACTAAATTTCGAATAAAAATTTACATTTATTCGAAGTAAAATATGGGTAATGACTTGTAAGGGCTGATTTCACTAATCCGTTATTCAAATTTATTTTTTTCAAGTAACCAGTTAAAAACATTTAAGTGTATTATCCCGCTTCGATTTTGTGTAAAAGAATCTGTCGTTAGTAAATATTTGGGATAGTTGTCTTTTATTTTTTCTAGAGAGCCAAACTCTCGTTCTATGGTGTTTTCTGTGTTCATTTCCCACGCAACCTGATAATACTCAATGTCACCTGTTGGAGATTTACAAACAAAATCAACTTCGTTGTTGCGTGTGGTACCTGTCCAAATTTTATTGCCTCTACGAAGGAGTTCGAGATAAACTATGTTTTCTAGTATATGCCCTCTGTCTGTGTTTCGTTCTTTACCAACCAAAATATTAAGCAAGCCAACATCAACTAAATAGTATTTTTCTTGCGTTGCTAGTTGTTTTTTTCCTTTTAAATCGAAACGATTTACTTTATAAAAAATAAAACTCGCAACTAGGTATTCTAAATATTTTTCGACAGTGGTATTATGTATACTTTGCCCATCTTGTTTTAAAGACTTTGAAATATTTCCTGGAGAAAGAGGATTTCCAATGTTAGATGCAACAAATTTAGTAATATTTCCAAATGCTCTTTTGTCGTTTATTTGGTGACGCTGTGTGATGTCTTTTTCCACAACTGTTGTGTAAATTGCTTCTAAGTATTCGTATATTTTATCATAACCTCCTTCACGCAAATCCACACCTTTTGGCAATGAAGTTTCGTTCACATAATCAAAAAATAGTGCTTCGTAATTTAGATACTTAATTAAAATATCAATGTTTCTAGCCCTTAAGTATTCATTGAATGAAAAGGGTAAAATGGATATTTCAATATAGCGACCACTTAAAAGCGTAGCTAATTCACTCGATAACAAAAAAGCGTTTGAACCAGTAATGTAAACGTCTATATTTCGTTTTACGAACAATCCGTCAACTAATCGCTCAAATTCCTTTACGTTTTGAACTTCGTCCAAAAATACATAACAAGGTTTTGACAAATCTAAGCGACTAATGATGTAATTGTACAAAGCATCAAGGTCAAATAAAAACCTACGAAGTTCAAAATCTTCAAAGTTTAAAAATACTATTTGTTCAGCTTGTACTCCCATTTTCAAAAGGACTTGACGGTATAATTCGAACAAGGTACTTTTACCGCTTCTTCTCAAACCACTTACAACTTTAATAAGATCTTTGTCCTTATATGCTAATAATTTGTTAATGTAATCGGTACGATTGGTGAAATTCTCCATAATCAAATCTACTAATTAAATCATTAAAACTTGCATAAATTGCATTTTTTAATGATTTAATATTAAGTATTGAATATTAATTTGGGACGATTTCCTTAAATTATAAATCGAAAATAATTGAAATTACCCATTTACCTTGCTGACCCTGTGGCCTCCACGTACACAAAACATGACCGGAAGGTCATTTTAAGTGTGGGGCATTAGCATTAGAGGATTAGTCATTTTCGCCTCCGCCATCTCGATACATCCACCTTCGGTTGACACTCGATTGGCGAAGTCTTTACGATACATCCATCTTCGGAGGACACTCGATTGGCGATTACGTTTTGTGGAATTAGGATCCTGATTCCGCTTCCGCCTTGGCGGATCGATACAATCGCCCATGGCGACCACTCGATCGGCGGAATCGTATTAATACATCGATCGGCGGAATCACATAGCCAGCGGCGTTGTTTCTTACTCCATCTCCACTACTCGTTCTACGGTGCCATCTTCGTAAATGAAAAGCATAACCGTGTTTTTTCGTCGTGGGATGGTTTTGCCATTTAGGTCGGTGATGCGCACCAGTTTTTTGGCAGTATTTCCGAGTTCGTGGATTCCCGTAAAATTCAAGGTGAGGTTAAGTGTTATGGTACTATCGCATCCATTTGCTGCAGAAATAACTTGCGTGTAGGTTCCACTTTGGGTGTAAGTTTGTCCGTTTAGGGTGTAAGAATCTAGGGCGGTTTGTGTTAGGGTACTTTGAGCACCAAGTTGGGAAAGATAAAGGTTTTGAATTTCACATTCGGTTAAGGCACGGTTCCAGATGCCGATATCATCAATTCTTCCAGAATACCATCTTTCACAATCAAATCCCCACATTGCCTCATATCCAATTATCAAATTACTATTCGAGGTTAGTAAATACGAATCGGATTGCGTTGATTGCAAAACACCGTCAAAATACAATTTATATAAATCACCACTTTTTGTTCCAGAAATCATATGCCAATTTCCATCATTCGTTAGTGGATTTGAAAACATAGTGTTAGTTACACCAGCAGTATAATTCTGTGAATTCACAAAATAATATGCTTTGTTTGTTCCATTTGCTCCAGCACCTATTGAAGGCCAACCTTGGTTGATAATTTGTCTTTTTGACATAATAGGTAATTTACAAAAAGAAGTTTGATCAAGTGGAGCTAAGACCCATGCGTTCTGGGTAATATCCTGCACCGAATTCGGAATTCCACTCAAAGGTCCACAGTCTATAGAACTTGTAGAACCATTAAAATTGTATGCCATATTCGCGTTCCCAAATCGATCAGTTGTCAATGTCGCCCCATTCACCGTTCCATTATTCCCATTGCCACTTTCGTCGTTGGCATTGCCGTTGAAAGGCCACCAACCTACGAGTCCGTTTGTGGGGACGTAGTTAGGGACTTGTGAATAGGCGTTTAAGCTTAGTGTGAGAAGGATGAAGATTTGTAGTGTTTTTTTCATAATTAAGTTTTTATTTTATTTTTTCTATTTCCCGCCATCTCGATACATCCACCTTCGGTGGACACTCGATTGGCGATGGCGTTTTGATACATCCACCTTCAGCGGACACTCGATTGGCGATGGCGTTTTGTGGATTGTAGGATCCCGATTCCGCTAATCGAGTGGTCGCCATTGGCGATTGTATCGATCCACCTTGTCGGAAGCAGAATCCACTCACCCAGCGGCGTGTTTGTTCCTCCATCTCCAACACTCGTTTTTTGAATTTAAGCTGAATTTAAAGCTTATTGATTTTAATAATTTCTTTGTAATTACCTTCAAAAACAATATTATACATACCTTTTGCAAAATAGCTCATATCAATATTTGTTGACGTGGACGAAATGGTTGATGTTATCAAACACTTTCCAGTAGCATCTACCACAGAATATTTTGTCCCAATTTTGTCTGCAGAACAAAAGACATTGAAATCTGTAGATGAAGGGTTAGGAGCTACTGAAAATGAATTAGTTACATCTTCTGAAATTCCAACTCCACTTAATTCAATTGAATAAACACCATCAAAACGAACCCAAATAATTCTATTTTGGGTAGCATCAAAATATGCAGCATGCGCCCCCATGTTTGCAACAGGTAGTGTTGCTGGTGCTGTACCATTAATATTTAAAGGCACAAAACCGTTATCAAGTCCAACCCGATATCTAAATACATCCGTATTGAAGTTCGGATTGTAACTTGGATTGTAAACAGGCGATGGAACATAGCCACCAATTAAATAAAATGTATTATTAACATAATCATATGTTAAATCTCCTTCTTGTACTATACTTGAATGGTTTGGAGGTAAAATTTGTGTAAATGTATTTGACTGATAATTATAGCTCCATAAATCTTTTAACCAACACCAAACACCAACATCAGATGCCCATCCAGAACCTAAGGTACAACTTTGTTCAAACTGATCTCCTGCACAACTTCCAAGGCCAGAACTAAAAAACACTTCAGAACTATTAGGAGCACCCAAAGAAGCATTAAATCCACTTCTTTTCGGTGGAGTAACCATGTCACAATTACTATTGTTAGCTATAACTTGTGTCCATTGTGTTCCATTATTTTCCCAAATTTCATTCCTTACGGCATAACCTCCGTACCCCCCAAAAAAACCAACAGATCCATTGGTTTGGTTGTAGTAGTATTGAGGGCCATAATGTTGAGAATCAAACGAGCCAGCACCTTGACTAGTCCATGCGCCACCGGTAGCTGGAATGCTATATACCATGTCAGTCCCTGCTCGACCCGCAATTAATTTTGAATTGATAGGATCATAAGTGAATGATAATAAAACAGCTGGTGAATTTTGTGTATTGATCTGAGAAACAGAATTATTATTTAAATCAAAAGCATATAACATATCTGCAGTTTGATCTTTTCTCAACGAGAAAATTTTGTTATTAGACCGATCAAAAGCGGTGGCGGATAAATTAAGATAATTTCCGTTAAATGAAGTACTTGGTATTAACAACTGCCAATTTTGTGATTTCACAAAACCAATTGTTAAAACTGATATAAACAAACTCAAAATAATTTTTTTCATAATAATAAATTTTAAAGATTAGGAATCAAAATTCCAATTAATCCATAAATGCTACTAAAGAAATCAAGATATTTACGTTAATTACCCTTTTTTACTGCTTTTTCCATGATTTTGGCATGCAGGGTTAAAAGCTTCATGCGCTTATCAATTGGATTGGGAGCTTCTGCGTATACCGAGGTTTCGGAGAGTTGATGCAATCTAGCCATATCAGAAACAAACGTTTTTAGTAATAACTCCCTGCGCTTTTTCATAGTTTCGATAGATAAGTGCTCCGCATTCACTAAGTCATTCAAATCCGACAATTCCAAGATTCCATGGCCCTTGAAAACCCACAAATCCAATAATTCACTTGACGATTGAGCGATAACGTATGAAACAGGTAGCCTATTTTTTCTGATAAAAATTCGATATATCAAAAATGAGCTTACTAAAAAAGTTAAAAGAATAAGCGTGAAACTAAGATATGGTAAACCTTGGCTAGGAACAGATTTAATTATTAAATCACTTTTCCCAATCAAAAATTGCTTCCTAAAATCAATTTCATCGTAAATTGTTAGTGTACTTGACAGAGTGTTAAAATTTTCACGAGATAATAACTTAAGATATTTGTTTTTGACCTTTAAAAATTTGAATCCAGATTTATTTACACCATCTGAGTATCGATAAATTTTGTTATTTTTAAAATCATACTCCAAAATATAACTGAAATAGTTTAAACTATTCGAAGAAATATATAAAGAAGGAGAATAATCAGACTGGCCTTCTAGCGTCCATTTTCTATTTTTGAAATTAAACCGCCACAGATTGTTATTGATAGGACGGGAGAAAGATTTAACATTAGGAATAAAGACATATAAATTTTCATCGTCTTTTGTGTAGGGGAAAAAGCTTGCTGGTGGCATATTAACGCCTTCGTCAGCAATGGACCACTCCTTTGAAGTAATATCAAATTGGGTAATAAAATTTTTGGACGAAAAAAGTCCGTAACCACCAAATATACTAGGAATGCCATGATTTAAGAAATAGGCTCCGCCAAACTGATTTTGATGGTGAAAAGACTTATCAATTCGCACAATGGAATCATTTCGTAGCTGCAATACAAAGCCGCATCCCCTATCCACAAAATAAATAAGGCTGCCTTTCTCAGATAAAGGAACGTACTCAGTCAACAACTGTTTAAAGGTAACTTGCTTATCCAAATGCAGCGGACGACGACTCATTTTTTTGTTATCCAATGAAATCATCATTATAGATGTGCTGTCATCGATAACACACAATTTTTCAGCGTCGTAATTGTAAAATATACAAGGATTGGGGTTTTTGAACCGAAAAGTTTGAGAAAAACAAAAATGGAAGGATACTACAAAGAAAAATCCTAGGGCTAATTTCATTAGTTAAAGTTACTATACCTTGGGGTATCTTGCTCGAAAAATTAAGGAATACCCTATTTTTACCCTATTTTCACCTGTTTTCACCCTGTTATTTGGCGGATTTTCATTCAACCCTTCTCAGGGTTGTTACTTATTCATATTCAACCCTTCTCAGGGTTGTTACTTATTCATATTCAACCCTTCTCAGGGTTGTTACTTATTCATATTCAACCCATGTCAGGGTTGTTACTTATTCATATTCAACCCTTTTCAGGGTTGTTACTTATTCATATTCAACCCTTTTCAGGGTTGTTATTCATATTTAAGCCTGTCAGGCTTAGGTAGATTGTAACTCTTGATACTATTTTTATCCCGAAGGGATTAAACATGAATAGCACAGCATTTTTTGCTGTGCGTTTTGGAAGAATAGGATGTCCAGCAACCACAACGTGGTTGAATATCTACAACAAGTATTTTTCATCAAAGGCAATTTCATATTCCTTCAAGAATTCAATATATTCCTCCTTAAAGGATTTAATTCTGTGATGTTCCACCTGGTTCTTCACGTATTCAATTAATCTGTCTTTTTCCTTTATGCTATACGTAAATGCCCCATAGCCTTCTTGCCAGCTCGTAAAGTTATCAAACAACTTATGTTCTTTGATATACAACGCACTCGATACTTTAATATCCTTCACCAATGAGGATAGTGCAACTGTTGGATGAAGATGTGTAACTATATGCAAATGATCCTCTACTCCATTTATTTGATATAAATGACAATTTTTATTTTTAATCAAACCAGTGATGTATTTAAATAATTCATCTCTGCCATTAGCGGTTAGTGTTCGCTCTCTCCTTTTTGTGCTAAATACGATTTGGTAAATTATTTGGGTGTATGTACTCATTACTTACTTTTTTTATTCAACCCATTTCAGGGTTGTTACTTACTCACATTCAACCCTTTTCAGGGTTGTTACTTACTCACATTCAACCCTTTTCAGGGTTGTTACTCATATTCAACCCATTTCAGGGTTGTTACATTATTCACATTCAACCCTTTTCAGGGTTGTTACTCATATTCAACCCTTTTCAGGGTTGTTACTCATATTCAACCCTTTTCAGGGTTGTTACATTATTCACATTCAACCCTTTTCAGGGTTGTTACTCATATTCAACCCTTTTCAGGGTTGTTACATTATTCATATTCAACCCTTTTCAGGGTTGTTACTTACTCACATTCAACCCTTTTCAGGGTTGTTATTCATGTTAAAGCCCGTCAGGCTTATTTTATATATTATTTACTTGTGCTTTTGAGTATATCACCAAGAGAGTAAGCATAACGATGCTTATAATTTTTTATTCAACCCATGTCAGGGTTGTTACTCAGATTTAAGCCTTTCAGGCTTAGATTGATGGCAGATTACTCCTATCTTAAGAGTATTTGAGAAAGGTTTTAGTTTGCTAATACCTCTTTTACCAAATCAGCGGCTTCTTGTAAGAGTACAGCTGAATGCACATTCAAGCCAGAATCATCAATGATTTTTTTGGCTTCAACAGCATTTGTTCCTTGTAAACGAACAATAATTGGTACTGGAATTTGGCCGATGTTTTTGTAGGCATCAACAATACCTTGGGCAACACGGTCACAACGAACAATGCCACCAAAAATATTTATCAATATCGCCTTAACATTTGGGTCTTTTAAAATAATATGAAATGCTTTTTCAACACGTTCTGCATTAGCAGTACCTCCAACATCTAAGAAATTTGCAGGATTACCTCCTGAAAGTTTAATAATGTCCATGGTTGCCATCGCCAAACCTGCGCCATTTACCATACATCCTACATTGCCATCTAATTTCACGAAATTCAAACCTACCTCATCAGCTTCTACTTCCGTTGGATCTTCTTCTGATTTATCACGCATGGCTTCATAATCAGGATGACGAAATAAACCGTTTCCATCCAAGGTTACTTTTGCATCAACAGCAATAATTTTATTATCTGATGTTTTGAAAAGCGGATTTATTTCAAACATAGCCGCATCAATTCCTTCATATGCTTTATACAATGTTGGAATAAATTTGACCATTTGCTTAAACGCTTCTCCAGACAAGCCCAAATTAAAGGCTATCTTTCTCGCTTGAAATCCTTGTATACCGACACGAGGATCAATAATTTCTCTGTGAATTTTTTCAGGAGTATGTTCCGCTACGTGCTCAATGTCCATTCCACCTTCTGTAGAATAAACAATGACATTTTTGCTAATTTCCCTATCCAATAAAACAGACATGTAAAACTCTTCAACTTCTGCTTCACCTGGATAATATACATCTTGTGCAATAAGCACTTTGTTTACTTTTTTTCCTTTCCCGTTCGTTTGAGCCGTTGTCAAATGACCGCCCAAAATCCCACGAACCTTTTCTTCCACTTGATCTATACCTTTAGCAAGTGTTACACCATGTGAACCCGTTTCTTCTACCGTCCCTTTTCCTCGGCCTCCGGCATGGATTTGTGCTTTGATAACAAACCAGGTAGTACCTGTCAGTGCTGTTAACTCATTTGCTGCAGCAATAGCGTCCTCCACTTTGTCAACAACAATTCCTTCTTGTACGGCAACACCGTAACTTTTTAGGATGGCTTTTCCTTGATATTCGTGTAAATTCATTGGTTATTTTTTTCGCAGTAAAAGTAAGATAAATTTAAATACGGGGGTATAATATTTTTAAGATTGTAACTTATTTTTCCAAGAACTTGAGATTTCTTTAGAAGCAAATTCTTGTTCTTTAAAATTTCTAATATCCTCCCATATTTTTTCAATGGCATTAGAAAGTGCTACTTTTTCTTCAAGCATTGCTTGATTTATGATCGATGGGTCTGAAAAATAGGTTTTTACAAAATTCGTATCGAAATCACCAGAAATAAAAGCAGGATGTTTGAGTACAAACTTTCCAAAATCCAAGGTCGTTTTCACCCCAGAAATTTGATAATCATCGATCGCTTCAATGCACCGAGCAATGGCATCTTTTCGTGTTTTTCCCCAAACCACCAATTTTGCAATCATTGGATCGTAAAATATAGGAATTTCCATTCCTTCCACAAAGGCATCATCTACCCTTACACTTCGTCCTGTTGGAATACGGTATCGTTCTAAAGTGCCAATATCTGGAGTAAAACCATTCAATGAATCTTCAGCATAAACTCGAATTTCAATAGCGTGTCCATTGCATACAATTTCATGTTGCTCTTTCGGTAATTTTTCGCCACGCGCCACCCTAATCTGCCATTCTACTAAATCCAAGCCCGTAATTTCTTCCGTAATCGGATGTTCCACTTGCAAACGCGTATTCATTTCTAAAAAATAGAAATTAAGCTTTCCATCCAATAAAAACTCCACCGTTCCCGCGCCCTCATAATTACACGCCTTACAAACAGCCACTGCCGCTTCGCCCATTTCCTTGCGAAGTACTTCCGTGAGGATTACACTGGGTGCTTCCTCCACCACTTTTTGGTGACGTCTTTGAATAGAACATTCTCTTTCAAATAAATAGACCGCATTGCCAAACTGATCCGCAAAAACTTGAATTTCAATATGGCGAGGCTTATCGACAAATTTTTCAATAAAAACAGTGTCGTCTCCAAAAGATGACCTTGCCTCACTTTGTGCTAATTTCATTTGGCTTTCGAATTCAGCCGTATTATCAACCAAGCGCATTCCTTTACCACCACCGCCAGCTGAGGCTTTAATTAAGATGGGAAAGCCAACTTCTTCTGCTATTTTTTTTGCTGCTTCGATATCAGAAATAGCTTCATCTACACCAGGTACCAAGGGAACATTATATGACTTGACTGCTTGTTTAGCCCTTAATTTATCCCCCATCATCTCCATTGATTCAGGAGAAGGACCAATTAATTTAATACCGGCATTTTTTACTTTCCTAGCGAACGAAGCATTTTCAGATAAAAAACCATAACCAGGATGAATACCATCTACGCCTAATTCTTTGCAATAAGTAAGAATTACATCTTGCTGCAAATAGCTTTCTGCAGAAGGACTTTTACCCACATATACGGCTTCATCCGCTTCCAAAACATGCGGGGCATTTATATCCGCATCACTGTAAATTGCAACGCTACTAATATTCATTTTTCGTAAGGTACGAATCACCCTTCTGGCAATTTCTCCCCTATTTGCTACAAGTACTTTTTTCATGTTATTCATCCGTTTTAATGACTGGGCTATTTCCATTATCAATTACCAGTGGAGGTAATCTCGTTTGTTTTTTCTTACGTCTATTTTTAAAATACTTTTTATCTTTTGGTCGAAAGACATCCATAAAAGATTGATACAATTCAAAATCTCCCATATTATTAAACTCCTCATGATACGAGAGTCCCGCACCTTGTGTAAAAGGACCAGAGCTTTCATCAACCGTATTCGAATTTGATTTATTGAAAGCATTCACACGCAAGGTTCCTTTTTGATTTACTAGATAATCTATGCTTACATCACCAACAAAACCACTGGTAGCTTGACCTGAAGTTGCATTATTTTCAACACCAAAACTTCCTGTAATTAGCAATCGATCATTTAAAAAGTTCTTTTGAACAGAAGCCATGGCATTCGAAGAACCGATATCGACATTTACCTTATATTCCTTAGATAGTTGGCCCAACAAGCCATTTATTTGTGATTCAACTAAATCTAATGCCGCAGAGCTACTTGCTGAAACGGCTCCCTTAATTGGCTGGAATTTTTTCACTAAAAGCAAGGAGAAGAACTGTCTATTTAGCTCATCATTTTCAGCATTTACCCTAGAGATCAAGGATTTGCCAGTCTCTGAAGCATTAGGTGCCTGAATTTCAAATTTAATTTTGGGCTCTACCAAATTCTCACTTAATTTTAAAAGACAATTAACATCTTGATTTGCTAATGATTTATCTACTAATTCAGGACTCAAATCGAGGATATTCACCTTTTTAATGGTAAAAGAAGTAATTAAGTCAATATTGGCTTTTTCAACATCACCCGTCCAAGTAATTTTAGAACCTTGTTGGATATCAAAAGTTTGTTTTAAAGGCCCCATGGCAAAATTATATTTACTTCCTTTTTGAATGGTATAGGTACCCTCCATGTTAATATTATTAAAGGCATCCAGCTTTAATATTATATCTCCGTTACCAAAAGCACTAATTTCGTCGCCTAATTGTTCATTAAAAATGATTTTCAGTTCTGTATCTGGAGATAATTTAAATTTCATGTTCAAATTCACACCAGTAAAATCTATTTTATCTTTAATCAGTTCTGCTAATGGATCGTTTTTAGAAACAAAATGAACCAATTCATCCTCCTCATCAATAGTTGAAACGCCATACATTGGGAAATTTATTTGAGATCCAGTGGTTGTTTCAACTAAAACATCAACTGACATTTTACTACCATATCCAGCGATGTTAGCGGATCCTTTTCCGTAGGCCTTTCCATAATAATAATCGCCTTCCTTATACTTTGTATTCAAGAGTAAAAATCGATTAGACTTAGCATTATTGGGATTAAATTTATTGTTTTTTGCTTGGTCACTAGCGTCAAAATCAAAATTTAGGTCATAATTCCATTTGTCAAAATTAGTGTGATAAATTTGACCCACTAAAGATGCCACGTTCCCGTCTTCATCTTTGACTGGAATATTATCCAGGTGAATTTCATCTTTAAAAATCTTAACTTTCCCATTTAAGGCATAGCGCACGCCCAATAATTCTACTTTTGCAGTAACATTTTGCAAGTTAAGTTCACCTGACAATTCAGGAGCATTTACACTCCCTTTAACGGCAATATTTCCTGATAATTTACCTGCTATTCCTTTTACTACATCTGGATCCAAAAAACCATTAACAAAACCCAAATCAGTATTATTAAATTTAAGCGCCATTTCCAATTTATCCCTTTCTCTCTTCAAAAAATAGGCCCCAACAAATTCCAGAGAAGGAAGACTTCTGTAATTTAAGTTACCATCCAATTGAATACTTTCACTCTCCGAATCATAATTTGTATTAAAATTAATATCTCCCACCTCTTCATTATTAATTTTGAGTTGGGTAATTCCCGCTATAACTGAGTATTTATATCCATTTATTGAGTTAGCAATGGTTCCATTTCCAGTAAATAGACCCGATAATTGGACATCTAATTTTAATAATTGACTAATCTCAGCTAAGTCTATTTGCTTAAAAACAATTTGTAAATTTTCACTGTTATTATCCGAAAATTTTCCATCAATAGTTATTTTTTGATCAATTCTTTGAATTTGTAAATTCTCAAAATCCAACTCTGAATTTGATAATTTAATTATTGATTCATTTAGGATTTCCCATTGAACATCATTAATGGAGAAGAAAGAGGGCGTTAAATTAAAGGCTAAATTGTTATCTGAATAAACAGTTGTTTGCCAGGCGATATTCGAATAATTATTGGAATTAGGGTCCCAAATTAATCTTGAATTCAAAATGCCACCCTTCCCATCGCTTTTAAAATTGACTTGATTGAATTGAATTGAATCATCTAAAATAAATTTAGCTACTTTGTATTCAGCATCAAGTCCATCTGATGAAAGCGTTTGAGAGATATTTATTCCATCAAAAACCAAATTATTATACGTTACATTATTCGATAATGCATCTAAATTCAAACTTTCATTTTCAGAATTAAAATACCCTTTCAATGTAGTTCCTTCAGCGATTGTTAATCCAGGAATAAAGATGGAGAATAAACTATCCAGTTTTTTTGTAGTGATGGAATAGGAGAAAATACTAGCCATTCCAGGCTGTTTCCCTTTCAAATTAACGCCTAAAGACGGAACAGCTTTTGCTAATTCAAACACAAAATCATCAACTACCGTCTCGGGATTAATTTTTCCAATAATTTCCACATTTGCAAAAGAACTCGTAAGTTTCATTATATCGGCGGCTTTAGATCGTTCAACAGAAAGGTTGATGGTAGGAACTGATAGTGAATTATCATTATCTTGATAAAAAAAGTCATTACAAGAAATTTCACCGCTAAAATTTGTAAGATTGTTTCCTGAAACATTAATACTAAAATCACCAGTAACTTCAGATTGAGACGACGGAATAAAACCTAATAAATCGAGATTAGCTTTATTTACCTTTACCGCCATATCATAAAATGCATTCTTTCCAAACCCAATTTTCCCAGAATAATCTAAGCCTAAATTTTCATCATCGATATTGATTTTTCCTTCAAATACATCCTCAGAAATCTGCGCAGCGGAGACGTCGACATTAATGTATGAATAGTTCAATAAATCCAATTGATTAAATGCGGCCGCTATTCCAAGGACCTCCACGCCTTTCTCTTTAAATGAAAAATTAGAAAACCCCACATCCCCGTCAACAATGCCTATTTCATCCAACAACAACATTTCACCGAGATCAAATTTCCGTAATGAAATGGAAGGTTTATCTTTTATTAATGGAATAATTTCAAAATTGATTCCATTCACCAACCGAATAGCTTGTAGAATCGTAGCATCACCGATTTTTGTTTTAATAGTTGTACTTCCAATATTAAAATCACCGTGAATACCCGAAATGTTCATATTTGCTAATCGAACAAGCCCTAACTGGTTAATTTCTTTACCTAAATTCAGATTTCCTATTGGATCAGGCAGAATGAATTTTTTTAATTCATTCATATCGAGCGTGGCAGTAATTATTTTTTCATGAAAATCATAGGCGGATAAATCATTAAAATTGGGTAATTCAAGATCAGCATAAATCCGGGTATTTTTAGCATACTCTAGTTTTATTCCTTTTAAAAATAAATGAGATAAGGTATTGGTAGCATCCCCTTGAAGACCTATCCGATTTTTCATCCCAACCATTTCAGGAACAAAATACGCAATATCACTTAGCAATATACTGCTTGGTTGTAACTTTATTTTCCACAAAACCTTATCCGTAAAATCGGCTAAATCGGCATCCTTCTTCCAATCTATACCAATAATAGAAGCGGCCAACTTAGAATCATTTAAGGCAATATTGACCTTAGACAAATCTATGGAATTAGCTTTTACCGTCAATTTTCCGGACAGATTTTTGAGATCAAGACCACAAGATTCTTTAGCTCTCAAATCATTAATTAATAGAGACAATCCCTCTTTATTATTCTTAATATCCTGAAGAACAAAATTCAAACTCGTCAAATCTAGGTGGTTTTCATTGAAGAATTTTGGTGTACGCTTTTTGGATAAATCATGGTAATGAATGGCTAAATTCTTAACACTAACCTTTTGTATGGCTAATTCAAATGGATCTGAAGGGCTAGAAGGTTTATCGCTTTTGAAATAATCGACAAGGAATTGAAAGTTAAAAATCTTAGTTTTAGCTGATTTTGAAACCTTCATGGTTCCATCAACTAATTCTACATCCTTAATTTTAATTTTATTACCAAATATTGTGAGATTATTAAATTTAACACCAATCGTATTAAGTGATAAAAGGGTATCCTTCTGCAAGTCTAAAATTAAAATCTTATCTAAATAAAGCTGATCAAAGAATACAATATCCACTTTATCAAGACTCACCTTGGTATGTAATTCATCAGAGAAATAGGCTGCCACCTTTTGAGCAAGATACGTTTGAAAGCTGGAGGTTCGAATTGCAAAAAGAAAAATAATAACAAAAATCAAGAGCCATTCTAGCGGAATCCCAACCAATCGCCCTATTATTTTAAGTATTTTTACCATTCTAATACAAATTTAAGCAATTGAAAGCGAAAGACACTATAGTTTTGGGTATAGAATCTTCATGTGATGATACTTCAGCAGCTATATTAAAAGGGAATCGTATTTTATCAAATGTCATTGCAGGTCAAAGTATTCATGAGAAATACGGTGGCGTTGTTCCTGAACTTGCCAGTCGTTGCCACCAAGAAAACATCATTCCCGTTGTGCAACAAGCCATTGAGCAAGCGGGAATAACAATAGGAGACATCGATGCAATAGCGTTTACGCAAGGTCCAGGTTTAATGGGATCTTTGGTGGTTGGGACTTCATTCGCAAAAGCATTGGCCTTATCCATCAACAAACCATTGATTCCAGTCCATCACATGAAAGCCCATATTATGGCGCATTTTATTGAAGACGACCTTATCGATATTCCCACATTTCCATTTCTTTGTTTAACCGTTTCAGGAGGACATACCCAACTTGTCAATGTTGAATCACCCATTCAAATGAACGTCATTGGTCAAACAATCGATGACGCGGTAGGGGAAGCATTTGACAAAGCAGCGAAGATGTTAGGCTTGCCATATCCTGGCGGGCCATTAATTGACCAATATGCCAAAAAAGGAGATCCCTTAAAATTTACCTTCGCTAAACCACAAATTGCCGAATTAAATTTTAGTTTTAGCGGAGTAAAAACATCTATCCTTTATTTTTTAAGAGATCAAAAAGTGATCAATCCCAATTTTATTGAAGATAATTTAGCTGATTTGTGTGCATCCATCCAACATTCATTGGTGGAAATCTTATTACAAAAAATAAAAAAGGCCTGTTCAACATACGCATTTACCCAAGTTGCTATTGCAGGAGGCGTTTCAGCAAATTCATACTTACGCCTTCGATTACAAGAGTGGGGAATGCTATCGAATACTAAAATTTTTGTCCCAAAATTTGAATATTGCACAGACAATGCAGCGATGATAGCGATTACAGGTAAATTTTTATTTGAAAGTAATCAAGTTGGTAATCAAAGCAGTACAGCAGATACAAGATTAAAATGGTAGAATAAGAAACCTACTAAATGAACAATAAAATTTAGTTATAAACATTATTTTGAAGTTTAGAAATTAAACAATAATTTTCATCAAAATCTATGAATTTATGGTACAAGAAGTTTTTCTAGTTGAAAAGGAGAGTATTGTTAATTGTAAGTTTAACAATCAATGTGAAATCGTTCAGCAAAACGATTTACAAAAAAAAATAGAAGATGCCACCATACTTGGCAATGCGCATCATTCCAAAGTTTCTATTATTTTTCAGGATGATGGAGGCGTAAAACGAGTTGATACCACAATTTGGGCTGCCGGCTCAAAATTTATCTGTCTTAAAGGAGGAATTTGGATTCCAATTAATCGAATTATTGAAATTTTAATTTAATTTTGATTAATGTTGAAATACTTTCTGATACTAAATTGCCTATTTTATCTTGGGATTAATCAAATTCATGCTCAAAATCATGTGACATGGAATTTTTCATATAATACATCCAGTGAGAAAATAATAATAAAAGGAACGATTGATAAAGGTTGGCACCTTTATTCACAAAAAACACCACTCAATGCGGGACCTATCCCCACAACAGTACATATCGATAAAATTAAGGGTTTAAAACTGATTGGAAATTATTCAGAAGACCTTGTTCCTCATGAAATTTTTGATCTTAACTTTGAATCAAAAGTGTACCTTTTTGAGGATAGCTACTTATCCTCTCAAAAAATTAAATGCAAAAATAGCAAACAAATAACTGGAAAAATTGAATACATGGTGTGTGATGACACGCGGTGTATGCCTCCTATTGAAGTACCATTTACTATAACAATCAACTAAACAACTATGAAGAAAATACTTGGTGTATTGCTATTAAGTCTGAATGTAAGTATGTTTTTTTCGCAAAACATAAATCATGAAGATGTTGTAAAAGTGAAGTTTTCGATAGAACAAAAAGAAAATGAAGCGTTTGTTGTAGCAAAAATCACAATAATACCGGGTTGGCATATTAATTCTTTTAAATTACCTAAGAATTCATATGCAATTCAAACAGATATAAAATTAAACCCGCAGGCTAATTTTGCAATAAAAGAATTAATAGAGCCTAAGCCAAATCAATACATAGACGAAGATCTTGGCGATATGCAAAGCCATCACAAAGGTACGCTGGTAATGAAAAGGAAAATTTTAATCAATTCGGTTACTGACTTTAACTTAACAGGTGTTTTTTCATTCCAAGTTTGCGATGAAGCAGGTAAATGTTTAATGCCTCATGAATATCCTATTTCTTTAAAAGTGAAAGGTTCTGCCATTACCACAAAAAATGATAGTATCTCACCCCCAATAAGTAAAGATACGAATTCAATCATTGCAGATAAAGACGCAAAAATTGATAATGAAATAATCAATAAGACACCCAAAAAAGAATCTAAAAAATCAATGCTTCTAATATTTTTCATTTCTTTCTTGAGTGGTTTTGCAGCATTACTCACACCATGTGTTTTTCCGATGATTCCGATGACGGTAAGTTTCTTTACCAAATCCAGTAAATCAAAATCTGCAGGCATTCGAAATGCAATCTTCTACGGCATATCCATCATTGCGATTTATGTAATTTTAGGAACGATTGTCACTACTATTTTCGGGCCTTCAGCACTTAATGCATTATCTACAAATGTTTGGTTTAACATAATTTTCTTTATACTCCTAGTGGTTTTCGCACTTTCTTTCCTTGGTGCTTTTGAAATTATGCTGCCAAGCTCATGGCAAAATAAAGCAGACCAGGCATCTGATAAAGGTGGCATCTTAGGGATTTTCTTCATGGCATTAGCACTTGCTCTTGTATCCTTTTCCTGCACCGGACCAATTGTTGGAACATTATTGGTTGAATCAGCTACGATTGGCGGCATAGCACCATTTGTAGGAATGTTTGGATTTTCCTTGGCATTAGCTTTACCGTTTACACTCTTTGCGGCTTTTCCTGGATGGATGAATTCACTACCAAAATCTGGTGGTTGGTTAAATACAGTTAAAGTATTTTTAGGTTTTTTAGAATTAGCATTAGCATTTAAGTTCCTTTCGAATGCCGATTTAGTGGTCCAAGGTCATTTTTTAGAACGTGAATTATTCTTAGCGATCTGGATAGGAATTTTTGGAGTATTAACTATTTATTTATTTGGTTTCATCCGCTTGCCTCATGATAGTCCGATTGAAAAATTATCAGTTGGACGCACGATGCTTGGTACCTTGACCCTTATTTTTGTTATTTACCTGATTCCAGGTATGTGGGGCGCTCAACTAAAATTGATCAGTGGATTCCCGCCTCCCTTAACGTATAGTGAATCACCACTTGGTTTTACATCGGAACAGAATAACCGTGTTCCCTCAGAAAATAAAGACATGCACTTAGGCCCTCAAAACATTATGGTATTCCACGATTTTGATAAAGCCGAGGCCTACGCGAAAGAAGTAAACAAACCTCTTTTTGTAGATTTTACAGGTCATGCATGTGTTAACTGCAGAAAAATGGAAGAGAAAGTATGGGGAGAGTTAGGCGTAATAGAAATATTACGTGATAAAATGGTCATTGTCTCTTTATATGTCGATGAAAAAACGCCACTTCCAGCTTCTGAACAAAAGGTGCTCGAATATGCCCCTGGAAAAACGATGAAAATTACGCAAGTGGGTCATAAATGGAGTTATTTACAAACCACTCGTTTTAAAAGCAACACACAGCCGTATTATCGTTTATTAGGTCCTAATGGTGAAGATTTAGATGTTGGTTCGGCAGATTATGAGCACCATGGCAATACGGAAGATTTCAAGGCTTGGTTAGAACAAGGATTGGTTGAGTATAAAAAAGCGAGTGATAAAAACAAATGATCTCTTTCCCACCTTTTGCGCTGCTATCGATGAATCACTATTTTTCCCTTCGAAATTAATAGTGGAAAGATGAAACTTTGTATAGCGGAAAAGCCAAGTGTAGCGAGAGACTTAGCGGAGATTTTAGGTGCCAAAAACAAACACGACGGTTATTTAGAAGGGAATGGATATTGCGTAACATGGGTGTTCGGTCATTTATGTTCCCTAAAAGATCCCGAAGATTATAACGCAAATTGGAAATATTGGAAACTAGAAGATTTACCGATAATTCCACCTCAATTTGGCATCAAATTAAAAAACGATCAGGGAGCACAAAAGCAATTTAAAATAATTGAAAAATTAGTCTCCCAAGCAGAAGAGATCATTAATTGTGGGGATGCTGGACAAGAAGGTGAACTAATTCAACGATGGGTTCTAATTAAAGCAAAATGCAAGGTTCCGGTTAAAAGACTATGGATTTCTTCCTTGACGGAGGAAGCCATTAAAGCTGGCTTTAATAAACTGAAAGACGCCAAAGATTTTGATAATTTATTTGCTGCTGGAAACTCTCGTGCCGTGGGAGATTGGATGTTAGGAATTAATGGAACGAGGCTCTATACCAAAAAATACGGTAAAAATAAATTGGTATTGTCTGTTGGTCGTGTTCAAACACCCACTTTAGCAATGATTGTTAATCGTCAAAAGGAAATCAATGCCTTTACAACCGAAGAATACTGGGAATTAAAAACAATGTATCGCGAAACGGAATTCTTATGCCAAATTGAGCGACTAAAATCAGAAGCTAAAGCCCAAAAAGGACTCGATTACCTTCTCAACAAACCATTTGAAATAACTTCTTTCGAACAAAAAGAAGCGAAGGAAGGAAATCCACGCTTGTATGATTTAACCTCTCTCCAAGTAGATGGTAACAAACGATATGGTTTTGGTGCGGAGCAAACATTAAACATAATTCAAAGTTTATACGAGAAGAAATTAGTGACTTATCCACGTGTTGACACCACCTACTTATCGGAAGATTTACATCCAAAAATACCGGGTATTTTAGGGAATCTAAAAGATTATAAACGATTTACAGAAGTAGTTTTAAGTAAATCGATTCCAAAATCCAAAACGATTTTCGACGACAAAAAAATTACTGACCACCATGCTATCATTCCTACGGGAATTATTCCATCGGGGATTTCCCAAGACGAGCAAAAAATTTATGACTTAATCTGTCGCCGCTTTATTGCTGTTTTTTATCCAGAATGTAAAGTTTCTAATACAACCGTATTAGGGAAAGTAGACAACTTGATTTTTAAAGCGACGGGCAAACAAATCATTTCGCTGGGATGGCGAGAAGTCTATGAAGATTTAAAAGAGGATAAAGCGGAGGATGCGGAAGCTAAAGAATCGAAAAAAGAACTCAAAGAAGCAGAAGAAAAGACACTCCCAATTTTCGTAAAAGGAGAAAGTGGACCTCATGTACCAGTTATTCATAAAGGAAAAACAAGTCCACCCAAATATTATACTGAAGCCACCTTACTTCGAGCTATGGAAACGGCAGGAAAGTTTGTCGAGGACGAAGAAATGCGTGAGTTAATGAAAGAGAATGGTATAGGTCGACCATCAACACGTGCCAACATTATTGAAACACTTTTCAAACGAAAATACATTGAAAAGAAGAAAAAAAATCTTGTCGCTACAGATACTGGGATGTCATTAATTGATGTTATAAAAAGTGACCTATTAAAAAGCCCTGAGCTTACTGGTCAATGGGAGCACAAACTCCGTTTAATTGAAAAAGGAACGTATGATCCACAAACATTTAAGGACGAACTATTTAAGATGGTCCGAGAATTAAGTGATGAAGTAATTTTCAATTAAAAAAAAAATACTATTTTAGCTAAAAATAACCAACTATGATAAACCAACTCTTTAAATTATCACTTTCACTTTTTGTGATTTATTCCCTTACAGCTTGTAATAACGAAAAACCAGCAGAAGTTGACAAAGCTAACGTGGAAGAAACGAAACGATTAGAAGACCAACGAAAGCGTATTGAAGAAGAAAAACTAGCCATGGATGCTGAAAAAAAAGCCATGGAAGAAGCAAAAGAGAAGGATAGAATTCAAGCATTAGAGAAGTTAGAGAAAATATTTCAAAATGTATCTTATGTTCACGTTAGTGTAAGCAAATCATATTTTCATGATGCGCCCGATTTTTCTACCAAGCGTAAAGCTTATTTAGTTAGAAACGATGAAGCGGCTCTTTTGAGAACGCGAAATGGATTTGGATACGTGGAATATTACAATTACGATACAGATAAAACGACCAGTGGTTGGATTAGTTTAACAGATATTGAAGCTAACAATCAAG
>Ga0247844_1000310_pt1 | contig 106537 bp, 85 predicted proteins | sample LaCtaG_FD_192421 | JGI IMG/M metagenome (GOLD analysis project Ga0247844, IMG submission 192421) | Freshwater microbial communities from meromictic Lake La Cruz, Castile-La Mancha, Spain - LaCruzMarch201714.5m_1 | ecosystem: Environmental > Aquatic > Freshwater > Lake | place: Spain: Castile-La...
GCTATTGCGCATGGAAGGGGGGATTTATGCGTCGAAAACACAAATTTCCCCTCCATTTTTCTTTTTCCGATATGTCAAAGAACTAACTCCAGTTTGTTCCCGGAAAAATGTGTACCCTTTCTAAAAATTTTAGTTATTTTTATGCAAATGTATATTGTTGGACATTATGTCTGCAAATCATTTTGATAAATTTTGGCCGCTTATTTTATTTAAAAATCAATATTTCAGGCCTTGCAAAATGGTGTTTACCGCCTCCTTTACGGGAATTTGCCCCTCGGTAAACCCATTGGTCATGATGCTGAATGCCAGCATGCGGCCTTTTTTATCTTTTACAAATCCACTCAAACAAAACACACCGCCCATACTGCCCGACTTGGCCCACAGGGGCACCTCCTCAAACCAGCCTTGCAGTGTACCTTCCCGGCCACCCTCCGGAAACAGGTTGAGCAACCGCTCGTGATCCTGTGTTTGCCATAAATGGTGCAACACTGCACACAGGTAGCGTGGCGACACCAAGTTGTATCGGGATAATCCGCTGCCATCCACCCATCGCGGCGGTGGCTGCGCATGCAAAAGGGTATCTGTGACCCACGTACGCACCTGTTGCGGATAAAGCGCCCCATAACGCTCTACTGCACACACCAGCAGCAGTTGCTCGGCAACAAAATTATCGCTCTGGTGCATCATGCGGCGCAGTACAGTGTCGGTTGGGCACACATAGAAACGATGCATGTTACCCGTGTCATACAGGCTGTCGGTCTTGTAGGTAAAGGAGCCCGCCCCTTTGCCCTGGGACTGTGCAAACAACACCGGTCCCGTTCGTGCCATGCCGTGCAACGCAATTGTTTTACAGTAATCAGGGTTGGTAGGGCGTTCCGGAACGATAACGAAAGGCCCAAAGGCTTGTCGCTTTACTTCAGTTGCCCCGGAATTCTGCATGAGCAAAGAGTCTAATGTGTTGGGGTGTATTTGCCAATGTTGATCCGTGTATGTCAGGCGGGCGGCATTGCCGTACACCGGCAACGCACTGACCTCGGAGGAGTAGTATGCCCCGAAATCGTCCCATGACCAACCGGGGCCGTACGGGGAAAGTTGATTTGTTCCGGGGAGGGCTGTCAGGTGCCATTCCCCGTTAGGCGGGTCATCTGGAAAATGCAACTGGGGCTGCCAGGCATCAAAATAGGGATTCAAGGTTGTTGGGTCTCCTGTTCCTGCCAGGAAGACGGTATTTTGCGAGATGTCATAAGCTAAGCGAGGCAGGCTATCGCGCAGGATGTTCAGGCAAGCCGCCAGCGTCAATATTTTAGCGGTAGAGGCGGGCGTAAAGCGTTTTTCGGCCCGATAGGCGCAGCGTTCCCGGCCTGTTTCAGCATCCCATACACAAATACCCACTTGAGCGTTCAAGAGGGCAGGCATGTTTTCTAATTGCCTCGTCCATTTGCGGGTGGGCGTGCAGCTGAAGGCAACGAGCAACAGTAAGGTATAGCGCATCGATAATTTGGCAATTTTTGGTCATAAACGCAACGCAAGGTTACAAAAAGTTGTATTCCGCTGTACTTTTGTTCCAAAACTGAAAATGAAGCGGTTGCTTATTTGGATATGCCTTCTCGTCGTTACACATGCTGGCGCACAAAACCGCACGGTAGGGCTGTTTACAAACGACTCCACGGCGTATAATGGCTACACACTTTTTACTTCAGACCGCACGACTTACCTTATAGACAATTGCGGTCATGAAATCAAGCGCTGGGTGAGCAACTACTTTCCGGGCAATTCGGTGTACCTCTTGGAAAACGGCAACTTGCTCCGACCTTGCCGGATTGGCGGCAGCTTCACTGGAGGGGGCATTGGCGGCCGTATTGAAATGTTCGATTGGAATGGTCAATTGATATGGGCCTGGCAATACGCCAATGATCAGGTGCACCAGCACCATGATGTGGCACCTTTGCCCAACGGCAACATTTTGGTACCCGCCTGGGAACGAAAAACAAGTGCAGAGGCCGTCGCATTGGGCCGAAAACCCAACACCGTACCCGCCAACGGTTTATGGCCCGACCACGTCGTTGAAATAAAACCCGTTGGGTCCGATTCTGCCCAAATTGTTTGGGAATGGCATTTGTGGGATCACCTCGTGCAGGATGTTGACCCTGACAAACCCGGTTTCGGAAGCCCCGCAGATCATCCCGAACTGCTCAACATCAATGCCGGCAACATCAATGTGTCGGATTGGGTGCACGTAAACGCAGTATCTTACAACCCCGAGCTTGATCAAATCGCTTTGAGTTCCAGAAGCCTGAGCGAAATATGGATCATAGACCACAGCACCACCACTGCCGAGGCGGCCAGCCACAACGGCGGCTTGTACAATAAAGGTGGCGATTTCCTGTACCGCTGGGGTAATCCACAGGCATACGGCCGCGGTACGGCCGCCACACAACGTTTTTATGGCCAACACGACGTGCGCTGGATCACCGCTCCCCATCCCTGGGCTGGTAAATTGATGGTGTTCAATAATGGTCCCGGACGCCCGGGTGGCAATTTCTCGAGCGTAGATGTATGGTCGCCACCCCTCAACGCACAGGGCGGGTACGAACTCTCTAACTCAGGCCCTTTTGCCCCCTTGGTGGCGGAATGGGGTTATCAAGCCGCCGGTTTTTATTCCTCCAACATCTCAGGCGCACACCCGCTCCCCAACGGCCATTTTTTGGTCTGTGAAGGTGATCGCGGCCGATTTTTTGAAATTGATACCCTCGGCAACATGTTGTGGGACTATATCAACCCCGTTAGCCTCAATGGCCCCGTGATTCAAGGGCAAACCCCGGCAAACAACAGTACTTTTCGGGCAACCCGTTATGCGCCAGATTATCCCGCTTTTGCGGGCAAAGACATGACGCCCGGAGCGCTCATTGAAAAAAATCCGCTACCCGGCGATTGCATTATTTACAACGGTTTTGTCTCCATAAATAACGATCCTGACATTGCACCAACTGTCGTGGTACGGGGTAATCCGGTACAAGACATCCTTCTGTTAGACAACCACACCGGGCAACCTATCTCTCTTTTGCTCACAGATGCACTTGGCCATATCTTGTTAAACCAAACGTATTCAGGCGAACAGATTGCGCTGCATACAGGATCATGGCCATCCGGGTTGTTGATGCTCCGCGCCATCTCCACTGAACAGGCACAACCATTTCTTTTTACTTTGATCAAGCCTTAAACTTTTGACAACCATGCGTTTGTTTACATCAATATTAGTGGCACTTTGCTTTGCCAATGGGTTGATTGCGCAGCATACCGTTGGACTGTTGTCCTACAACCCGTCAAAATCTTACGACGGACTCAACCTCATTTACCCACACAACCAGTCTACCGTTTACCTCCTGAACAACTGCGGTGAAATCGTGCACACCTGGACCGACGCGGCCAACCAGCGACCGGGCAACACGGCTTACCTGATGCCCAATGGCAACCTGGTTAAAACAAAACGGCCAGCCAATGTAACCAACGACGCCATTTGGGCTGGGGGCGGTGGCGCAGTGGTCGAAATCCGCGACTGGGAAAACAGCCTACTGTGGTCTTACACACTCAACGATACGTTGCGCCGATTGCACCACGACATAGCGGTTACCCCCGACAACACCATCCTCATGATCGTTTGGGAAAAGAAAACGACCATTGAAGCCATTCAGGCTGGCCGAAACCCGGCTAACTTGCCCGACAATGAAATATGGCCCGATTACATCATTGAAGTAGATCCCAACACCAGCCAGATCATCTGGGAATGGCACGCCTGGGATCACCTCATTCAAGATGTTGACCCTGCCCAAAATAACTTTGGCGATGTGGCGGCGCACCCAGAGTTAATTGACCTCAACTGGGATACAAGCGATGGCGACGCAGACTGGATGCACAGCAATGCCATTGATTACGATCCCATTAACGACCAGATATTGCTCAGCGTCCCCACTTTCCACGAAGTCTGGATCATTGACCACACAACCACTTCCGCCGAAGCAGCTTCCCATTCCGGCGGATTCAGTGGCCGTGGCGGTGACCTCATGTACCGGTGGGGGAATCCGGTGGCATATCGCGCGGGAGACAGCACAGACCAACGCCTGTTTTATCAGCACGCGGCGCGCTGGATCGATGATTTTATTGACCCCATTGATCCTCAATATGGCAAAATACAGGTGTATAACAACCAGATCAGCACCACTTTCGCCCAGGCAAACGTGTTTTCTACCGGCTTTGACATGTACACCTGGAGTTTTCCCATGAACGGCAATGTATGGGGCCCCGATACGTACGACCTCACCATCCTGCATCCGGATCCTGCTAAAATGGTCTCTGACGGTCTGTCCAGCATTCAGTACCTGCCCAATGGCAATTATTTGATATTAGCCGGACGCCCTGGTTATGCGTTTGAGATAACCCCCAACCAGGAAATCGTCTGGGAATACAAAACGCCCCTGCTTAATGGAAACCCCGTTGCCCAGGGCACCCAGTTGAATGCGGGCAGTAACCAGACTTTTCGCATGGACAGATACCCGACAGATTACCCGGCTTTTGCAGGCCGCGACCTCAGTGCAAAAGGGTGGATTGAGCTGAATCCGGACACTGCTTTTTGCGATCTTCTCGTATCTGCCGTTAACGTGAATCGAGATTACAAGCTTGAGCTATATCCCAACCCCGCAACCGATATGGTTACGCTGGATTGGACTGCGGGTATTTACGCCGACATTGAAGTGTTTGACGCACTTGGCAAACCCGTGCAGGCCATGATGCGGTTAAGTGGCGGGCGTCGGTACTTAGACACGTCCACCTGGCCTTCAGGCATGTATTTTGTGCGCATTAACGGTCAGACAGTCCGCCGATTGCTCGTTGGCCACTAAGCGCTTGTTTTTAGATTTTTCCAGACGGCAAGTGCTTTTTGGGCATCATACCCCTTTTTTGCTCCCCCATATTTGTACGTGTAGGCGGTCGGTATAGTTAAAACCATGCGTTTTGCACACTTCCACGAGCCACCCACGGCGGGAGGCCAAGGCTTCCGGCGTTGTACCTTCCGGCATAAGCCACACTTTCTCGGGTACAATCCGGTATCGGTCGATCAAGTCGAGCACTTCATGCAGGTCGGCGCTTTCGGCCACCACGAACTTGAACCCTGCTTTGGGATGCTCCGCAAAACAGCGAAATACTGCTGGTTTTTCACGCAGGCGTTTTGGGTTGCCGCTGTTGTCTAATTTTGGGGAGGCATTGTATTGATCGATGAGCGCGTCAAAATGGGGCGTGGGCAAGTATGTGGCGTTGGTTTCCACTTCGAAGCGGTAATTGGGATCAACGCTTTTAAGGTGTTCCATCAAGGCCACGAGGGCATCTTGTTGCATCATGGGTTCACCGCCGGTGAGCACTACGTTTCGGCAGGGAAAAGCACCGATGCGCACGGCCACTTCTACAATAGAGCAGCGCACCATCCACTCTTTTTTATCAAATTTTTGGTAAGCCGGATCCTTGTCGTGTACATGCGAAAAGGGCGTTCCAATCCAGTTCCAGGTATAATCCGTATCGCACCACACACAATGCAGGTTGCACAGGCTGGTGCGCACAAATATGGAGGTGCGACCCATGCTGCGGCCTTCGCCTTGTATGGAGTAGAATATTTCTGGTTCGCCGTGTAATCGGGCGAGTTTGAGTGCAACAGACATGGGTGCGTAAGGGTAGTCAGTAAATGGACATCAGGCGGCCTTCACGGGCAGGTGGTGTGCTGCAAGCGAAGTGTCAAGGATGTGCACATCCATCATGTCGTCTTCTAGAAGAACAGACAGGTACCAAATGTTTTGCATGCCTTCGATGAGCACGGGTGGCATTTCGTCCATTTCAATTCGGTATTCCAGGTGAAAAAGTTCGTGAGGCAGTTCGGGTATATGCCCTCCGTGGAGGGTGTGGGCAAACCAGGCGTCGCATGCAGCATGCAAGTCAGGGGCCACATGTTGACTGATGTAAGTGCCGCCTTTGTAGTTGGTTATGAAGGTGTACAGGGACATAATTTAGTGGCCTTTGTGCTTTTGTGAATGGTTTTCTCCGCTAAAATCTTTCTTTTTGCGCAATTGTTCCAGTTTTTTTCGGAGTTTTTTGATGTAGTCTTTGTCTTCGGGGGTTTTGTTGGGCTTGCTTTTCCAGGATTCCAGTTCCTGTTTGATCTTTTCATAGGCTTCTTCTGCCTGTTCTTTGGTTTTTGACTGTACGTGTTTGCTGTTGCGCTCGCTGCCTTTTGACATGTTTACCCGACCGTTGGCCGACCCGCTTGACGACATGTATAACGGGTAGGTCAAAATGAGTGCCAGTACGAGCACTGCGGCGGCCACTGCCATGATGGTGAGCCGGAATGTGGGCTTTTCACCCGCTTGATTGGTGCGTTCAAAGGTATTGATCATGATATTTTGGTTTAGACCACAAAGGTATATAACAATATAATTACGCGCAATACCTCACTTTATTTTTTATAACATTATTTTTACGCGTACCTGTCTTATGGCCTGGCCCAATGGTTTGGTTACTTGCCGTTGGTGTTACAAGGTGTAGTATTTTAGCCGCACCAGATGAAAATGTACATACTTTTGTCCAACTTCGCCCGATGTATAGAAAAGGACGAAGATCAAGAGGCTGGTTCAACCAACCGGCAAAAAAGGCCATTCCTGCCGGATCGGGAATACGGGGTGGCGGCAAATACGGTGCCACCTGGTGGGGCCAACAGTGGCTTCAGGCGTTTAACCACATCAGCGACAGCAACCGGTTGCCGAGGGGCCGAACGTATGCCAACAACGGATCAGTGCGCGACATCCGGATAAACGCCAACGCCATCACCGCCGACGTGCAGGGCAGCTACCTGTATCATGTGTCGGTCACTATACCAACATTCAGCCAAACACAACAACAAACCATCCTCCACATCGTCCAAAAGCGCCCCGAGCTGCTCGCCAGGCTGCTCAACCGAGAACTGCCGCCCGAATTAAACGACCTGTGCACCGCCAAAGGCGTCAAATTGTTTCCCGATAACTGGAAGTCTTTTGAGGCAAACTGCACCTGCCCCGACTGGGCGCTGCCCTGCAAACACCTTGCAGCAGTCATTTACCTCATCGCAAATGAAATAGATAAAAATCCCTTTCTTGTCTTTGACTTGCATGGATTTGACCTGCCCAAAGCGCTGGCTCAAAATGGCCTTTACGCCCAGGGCCAGGGCCATCAAATTACGGCCCTGCATACCCTGCGCCGGCCTATGGATGCACAGCCCACCCCGGCGTTTGTATTCGATCCAGCCATCATGGATGCCTTCGACCTGTCGGGTATACCCGAATGCAAAGACAACCTCCTGACCATCCTGCCCGATAACCCAGTCTTTTTCCCCTCCGGTAATTTTAAATCTCTCCTTCAGAAAGCGTTAACCGCGGTCGCTAAACAAGCTGGTGTGCCGCCCCTGAATGCTCCGGGTCTTCCTGCTAACGACCGCACGTACCGATTAGCAGAAGTAGTGGAGTGTACTCTAAACGCGCAAGGCCAACCGCTGCATTTTGGCGCTTGGGACGCCGACGAAAATGAACTGTTTCAAACAAGTCAATTCGATCAATGGACCCACTGGCTGGCAGGTGTACCCGCTGGCCAACTCCCCAACCTGCCCGGCGATTTGCGTGCGCATTGGATGGCCTGGCGTTTCGCCACTGCCCTTGCCTGCAAAGGGGCAGTGGTGCCTCAACTGCTCGATATCGGCGATCAATACTTCATTATCCGCTGGCTTCCAGCATTGCTCAACCCCGAAGTGGCTGCCCTCTTCCGCAGTTTCGAGGCCCAGCTCCCTCCTTATGTGGTTAATATTCAAGTGCCCAATTCGACTGCCTTACTGCTGCCCATTGAAAACGACCGCGCGCTTACATTGCTGTCTATATACCTAAACCATTACATGCAGGCTTCCCCGGTGGTGAGCCAGCATGCGATAGATCAGCAGGTAGTTGATCTGTTTTTTGGGGGGAAAGTGGCTTTTTTCTCGAAATTTGAACAACGCACGTACCCGGATGCCATTGGCGCGTGGTTAGACCGTTTCTTTATCACCGTCAAGGGTATGGTACCAATGTTGGAGATTTCCGAAACAGCGCCAGACGCATTTGCTGTTGGCTTGGCGGTTGAAGACAAGTCTGACCCCTTGAAAGCACCCATACCCTTGCAAAAACTGCTTAAAGATGATGCCCATGCCGGTTTTCGCATGGATATTTTGCGCGACTTGTCTACCCTCGGTGCGTTTTTCCCTGGTATCAATACACTGTTAGCAGATAAGGGTGAGAAACCTTTGTTTTACCCGGCTTCCGATTTTGCAGGCATCCTCCTTCAGACCTTACCGATCATCCGGTTGTTTGGCATCCGCGTACTGGTACCCAAATCCCTGTCGCGCTTACTCCGGCCCCGGGTATCGTTGAGCCTCAGCGAACCAGAAGGCAAAGTGCTCACTGGGGTCGGCATGAGCTTGACCCAAATGCTGAGCTATAAATGGCAGGTAGCCCTTGGCGATCACCTCATTTCGCCCGAGTCGTTTCTTGAAATGCTAAGCAACAGCAAGGGTTTGGTGAAAGTACGCGACGAATACGTGTATTTTGATGAAAAAGAAACCAAAGCACTATCCGCCAAATTAGCTGCACCTCCCAGCATCACCGGCCCTCAATTGCTTCAGACAGCCCTTGCAGAATCATATGAGGGAGCCCCGATTACCATGTCGGATGGCTTGCGAAAACGCATTCAAAAACTCTTGACCGTTGATCTTGTGCCCCTTCCCACAGGCCTCAAGGCTACTCTGCGGCCCTACCAACATCGAGGCTTTTCCTGGCTGTGCAAAAATGCGCAGATTGGCTTTGGCAGCATTTTGGCCGACGATATGGGATTGGGCAAAACACTTCAAGTCATTACCACGCTGCTCCACTTGAAAGAAAAGGGTGAAGTCGGATCCGATCATCCGGCCCTGGCTATTTTGCCCACCACCCTGATTACCAACTGGGAACGCGAAACAGCCCGGTTTGCACCCTCACTGCGCACGGCTGTGTACCATGGACCCGCACGGCAAATGGCCCAAATTCAAAATGCAGACCTGGTGCTTACTTCTTACGGCGTAGCACGCAGCGATGCTGCAAAACTCGAAAAGCACCCATGGCAAGTGTTGATCATTGATGAAGCCCAAAACATAAAAAACCCGTCTACAGAACAGTCGAAGGCCATCAAAAAGATTCAGGCACCAATCCGGATTGCCCTTAGCGGCACACCGGTTGAAAACCGATTGAGCGAGTACTGGAGCGTATTTGATTTCACCAACAAAGGATTTTTGGGCAGCAGCAAAACGTTTCGAGATGAGTTTGCCATTCCAATTGAGGGAGAACGCGATCAATACACCTTGCGTAAATTTCAGAAAATTACCCGCCCGTTTGTCCTGCGTCGCCTCAAAACCGATAAAAGCATAATAAGTGATCTGCCCGACAAGATTGAGCAAAACCAGTTTTGTACCCTCAGTCCAGAACAGGCTGCGCTGTATCAAAGCGTAGTAGACAAAACCCTGGATAAAATAGAGCGCACTACCGGAATAGAGCGCCGCGGGCTGGTGCTTAACCTGATCATGACGCTCAAGCAAATCTGCAACCACCCCGCTCAGTATCTTAAAAAGGGGCCTGCCGTGCCGGAACACAGCGGCAAATGCCCACTCTTGCTCGATCTGTTAGAGCAAGCTGTTGAAAATGATGAAAAAACGCTCATTTTTACTCAATTTCGGGAAATGGGCGAATTACTCATCCCTATGGTACAAAACAGGCTGGGCGTCGAACCGGATTTTCTGCACGGTGGCGTGAGCCGAAAAGGGCGCGACACCATGGTTCAGGATTTTCAAACAAAAAACAGCCACCCCGTATTGTTGCTTTCGCTCAAAGCCGGGGGTACCGGACTCAACCTGACCAAGGCTTCTCAGGTAATCCATTTTGATCTTTGGTGGAATCCGGCTGTGGAAGCGCAAGCTACAGACCGTGCCTACCGGATTGGTCAGCACCGCAACGTGCAGGTACACCGATTCATCACGTTCAAAACCTTTGAAGAGCGCATCGACGCAATGATCCAGCAGAAAAAAGAATTAGCTAACTTAACCGTATCCAGCGGTGAGACGTGGATAGGCGAACTCTCTAACCGTGAGTTGCGTGAAGTATTTCAATACACGGGCTGATCGCCCGGCTACCCCTCAAACAGCGCAAACTGGCTCGAACCTTCCTGCCCGGCCTGGGCGTTTCCCGCCGTTTGATCGACTTCTGCTGCATCCGGCAGCAGGCGTTTGATGATGCGCAACTGATGCGAATACCGGTTTTTCTCCACGTTAAAAATGCCAAAGTGGTCAAACCGGTCAATGCGCACTTTACCGGTAGCGTGTATGATGTGGCAATCCGAAAGCACAATGCCCACATGGCCGATGTGGCCCCTGCCATTGTCAAAAAACGCCAGGTCGCCATTTTGACATTGTTCGGTAAAGTCTACCGCACGGCCTTGCGTCACCTGCTGGTAGGCGTCGCGCAAAAGGCGGATACCGGCAATTTTGTACACCATTTGGGTAAGGCCAGAACAGTCTATGCCAAAAGGAGAGCGCCCTCCCCACAGATAGGGTGCATGCAGGTAGCGGCGCGCGAGCTTCACAATCCAATCGCCGGTGGGCGTCACCTGGTCACTGTTGACCACCGAACCGGAAAATTGGTAGGACTCATCGCCCAGACGACAGCGCAAACCGTCGAAACCAGGCAGTACTGCTCCAAAAGTGAGCGGGATAAAGTGATCAGAGGCCATCAGGCCCTCTACCAGCGACAGGTTGATGGATTGGCGCTCGGCATATGTTTCGAATTCGCCGGGCGTCAGTCGTTTAAGCTGTGAGGAATGCACCCAGCCCGTGTAGCCGTCCCAGGCGCACACCACATGGCGCCAGCTTGCTTTTTCTTCAAATATTTCAACGGTTTCGCCAAAAAGCAACTGCGATGTCATTTCGCTTTTGTGCGAAGGTTCGGCCCGCACCGGGGCGAGACTCACGTAGCAGGCGGCAAAATCCATGGCGGCGTTGAACGAAGGTTGTATTCAGGTGATAAAGTTACGACTTAACTCGGCATGGCCTCTTTTGTTTCTAAAATTTTTTGCATTCCTTTATACCGGGAAGTACCGAAAATCCATTCCTGCTTCAATTTTTAGCAGCGACTCATAAATAAGCCGCACCAGATTGCTCACGTCGTCTTTGTGCGCCATTTCCACGGTGGTGTGCATGTAGCGCAGAGGCAATGAAATAAGCGCAGAGGCAACCCCGCCATTGGAATAGGCAAAGGCATCGGTGTCGGTGCCCGTAAAACGGGAGGCAGCCTCGCGTTGGAAGGGAATATTTTGTTTTTCAGCCGCGTCAATGATCAAATCGAGCAGGCGGTTGTGTACCGCAGGGGCATACGTAACCGTGGGGCCAAGGCCGCAGCGCACATCGCCAAATTTTTTCATGCTGATCATAGGCGTGTGGGTATCGTGCGTTACATCGGTCACAATAGCCACGTGCGGTTTGATGGTTTGAGCAATCATTTCTGCGCCCCGCAAGCCCACTTCTTCCTGTACGGAGTTGACCACATACAGCGTGAAGGGTAATGTTACGTTATTTTCCTTGAGCAGGCGGGCCACCTGCGAAATGCAAAAACCGCCCATGCGGTTGTCTAACGCCCGGCCTACATAATAGCGGTCGTTCAATACCGTAAACTCGTCTTGGTAGGTGATGACACAACCGACATGCACACCCAGTTGCAGCACCTCCTCGCGGTCTTTGGCACCGATGTCGATGGTGATGTTGTCGAGCGCTGGCGAAATATTGGAATCTTTATCCGTGCGGGTGTGTATAGCTGGCCAGCCGAACACGCCCTCCACTATGCCACCGTGGCGTTTATGAATGAACACGCGCTTGGCGGGTGCAATCATGTGGTCGCTGCCACCATTGCGGATGACGTGTATGAACCCGTCATCTGTGATGTAATTGACAAACCACGATATTTCGTCGGCATGTCCTTCAATGACCACGCGGAAGTCTTGACCCGGATTGATGACCCCATAGGCCGTACCATAGGTATCGACATTCGAATCATCGATGTAAGGCTTGAGGTACTCGAGCCATAGTTTTTGGCCCGGGGCTTCAAAGCCGGTTGGGCTGGCATTGTTGAGGTAATGGCGAAGAAAATCTTCAGCCGCAGCGTTCAAAACCTGCATGGATTAGGCGGTTCGATTAAGTGGTGTGAGCAGTTGTCGTTTTGGTGTTTATCCGGCGGCGTATAAAGCACCCCAGCCTTCAGGATTGTCGCGCCATTGACGCAAGGTCTCGAAATCGCTTTGCGAGATGTAACCCGACAGTAAAGCTTCGTCTATCAAGGCATCATAACGGCTAAGCGTTGCAAAGGTTACGTTTTTTTCGGAGAAAGCGCGCGCAGCGGAAGCAAATTCGTATTGAAAAATAGCCAGCACGCCCGTCACCACCGCGCCCGCATCCCTTAGCGCATCTACTGCAGCCAGACAACTGCCTCCGGTGCTGATCAAATCTTCTACCACAAGTACCCGGGCTTGTTCGGGCAACTGCCCTTCAATGAGGTTGCGCCGACCATGATCTTTGGCACTGCTGCGCACGTAAACAAACGGCAAACGGAGGCGGTCGGCGAGCAAGATGCCAATCGGAATACCCGCCGTGGCTACACCCGCCACGGTGTCAAAGGGCTGAAACGACTCCGCACGTTCCACTAAGGCCTGCGCCAGAAAATCGCGTACTTTGGGGTGCGACAGGGCCACCCGATTGTCGCAATAAATGGGCGAAAGCAAGCCGGATGACCAGGTAAACGGATCTTGCGGACTGAGCTTTACGGCCTGTATGGCAAGCAAATGTTTGGCGACTTTGGCGGCTATGGGATCATTAAGAGGCGTCATGCGTGCGGTTTATAGTAGCGCAAAAAATTTGTTCATGTGCTGAATCGGCTTAAAAAGTGGGGCAAATATATACAATTGGCCGTATTGGTGCCATGGAATGATTGCATTTAAGGGCCAATACTCCTGCCGCCGTTTGTCCAAAATGTCGTTTTTTTACACCCAAAATCTGCTTATCTTGAAAAACATACCGTTTAAGGTGTACGTTGATGGACTCCCAGTGCTGGTCGATCCGGCCCAATGGGCCGCTTTTCAGCAGCCTTACAAATTGCTGGAAGCCGCCGGAGGGCTCGTGTTCAACCCCCAGGGCGAACTCCTCGTTTTTTTGCGCCGTGGTGCATGGGATTTGCCCAAGGGCAAAATAGAATCGAAAGAAACGCCCGAACAAGCGGCCTTGCGCGAGGTGGAGGAGGAAACCGGCCTAAAGGCGTTGAACCTTGGCCCGTTTGTTGCCCACACCTATCATACATACACTCTCAGGGGTCGGCAAATCCTCAAAAAAACCTGGTGGTACCGCATGCACACCACCCAAACCGACACCACGCCGCAAACAGAGGAAGATATAGAGGAAATCCGATGGGTCGCTCCGATCAATTGGCTACAAGGAGAGCAACCAGTGTACGGAAACATTGTAGACATCATCCGTTTGACCATCTAATCGCCTGTTTGAATCCAACAATCCTCATGACGCGATTTTTTGCACTTTTGCGTCAACCTTTTTTGAATGATCCGCTACATGAAACATTTTCTGTCTCTACTCCTGCTGGCCCTGCCTTTCCTGTCTACCGCGCAACCCAAGCCAACGCCTGGGGCTGATCGCCTTGCAGCGCATCAGCTGCGGAAAAATATGCAAGGCAACTCTTTGCTCGCCCAATTGGAGGCTCAGTCCATTGGTCCATCTATTTTTTCCTGCCGAGTCACCGATGTAGATGCCAATCCGGCTGATCCCACTGAAATGTATGTGGCCTACGCTTCGGGTGGTCTGTGGTATTCGCACAGCAATGGCACCCGTTTTGAACCGGTGTTTGACCACGAGGCGACCATGACCATTGGTGACATCGCCGTCGACTGGGATCGCCGCGTCATCTGGGTGGGAGCCGGGGAGAACAACTCCAGCCGATCTTCTTACGCGGGCACCGGCCTTTACCGCAGCGCCGACGGCGGCCAAACCTGGGAACAGCGCGGCCTGACCGAAAGCCACCACATCGGCCGAATCGCATTACACCCCAATAATCCCAATATCCTGTGGGTGGCAGCCTTGGGTCACTTATATAGCCCGAATGCCGAGCGCGGCGTATTCCGGAGCACCGATGGCGGTCAAACCTGGTCGCGCACGCTGTTTGTCAACGAAAATGCGGGGGCCATAGATCTGGTAGTGGATCCAGGCAACAACGATGTGCTCTACGCCGCCACATGGCAACGCAGCCGCCAACCATGGCACTTCAACGGTGCCGGCGAAGGCTCCGGCATCTGGAAAAGCATAGATGGCGGCCAAACCTGGAACCGCATCAATACCGCCGCCAGCGGATTCCCTTTCGGACCAACTGTAGGCCGCATAGGCCTCGCTGCAGGCCGAAAAAACGGGAAAACCGTGCTGTACGCGAGTCTCGATAACCAGGCCCCGAAACCCAAAAAGGACACTAAAGAGGAAACCCTAACCAAAGACCAACTCCGCACCATCACAGCCGCCGATTTTGACAAACTCCCGGACGCCAAACTCGAAAAATTCCTTAGGGACAACGACTTTCCCGAAAAATACACCGCCCAATCTGTCAAAACCACCGTAAAAAAAGGCGATGCTCAACCCCTCACCCTTGTTGAATACCTTGAGGATGCCAACACCAAACTGTTCGAGGCCAATTATATTGGTGCCGAAGTGTACCGCAGCGACGACGGCGGCCAGTCTTGGCAAAAAACACACCTCGACCCTCTGGAAAACATCCATTTTACCTACGGCTACTATTTTTCCAATATCCGCTGCGCCACCGATGATCCGGACAAGGTCTATCTCCTCGGCTTTTACATCGTGCGCAGCGACGATGGCGGCAAATCATGGATCAAAATAAATGGCGATAATGTGCACGTTGACCACCACGCCCTTTGGATAAATCCCATTCGACCCGGACACTTGATCAACGGTAACGACGGCGGCCTCAACATCAGTTGGGACGATGGTGCCTCCTGGATGCTTTGCAATAATCCGCCCGTTGGACAGTTTTACGCCGTTGCCGCCGACCAGGCGGAGCCCTACAACGTGTACGGCGGCGCACAGGACAATGGTGTTTGGGTTGGCCCTTCTACCTACAAAACCTCAGACGGATGGCATCAGGATGGCCAGTACCCTTACAAAATGCTGCTTGGCGGCGACGGCATGCAAATTGCTATTGACAACCGCAACAATAATACGGTTTACACTGGCTATCAGTTTGGCAACTACTTCCGCCTCACCCGCGACGGCAGCAACAAGCCCAAAAGCATACAGCCCAAACATGCCCTTGGCGAACGGCCGCCCCGATTCAACTGGCAAACGCCTATACACCTCAGCAGCCACAATCAAGACATTCTTTACCTCGGCGCACATAAACTTTACCGCTCCTTTGATCAGGGTAATCATTGGGACACCATTTCTGGCGACCTGACCCGCGGCCCCCGAGAAGGCAATGTACCGTATGGCACGCTGACCAGCGTCCACGAGAGTCCTCTCCAGTTTGGTCTATTGTACACAGGTTCCGACGACGGGCTGGTGCACGTCTCCCGCGACGGTGGCCTCCATTGGAAGCGCATTTCCGATTCCCTGCCAGCCAACCTTTGGGTGTCGCGCGTAGTGGCATCGGCCCACGAGCGTGCCCGCGCATATGTGACCCTCAACGGATATCGGTACGATCATTTTTCGCCTTATCTATACCGAACCGACAATTATGGTGGTTCCTGGATCCGCATTGGCACTAATTTGCCCTCCGAGCCCGTCAATGTGGTGCGGGAAGATCCAGCGAACCCCGATCTCTTGTACGTGGGTACTGACCATGGTGTATACGTGTCACTCGACCGGGGTAGCCATTTCCAGGCCCTGAGCAAAGGTCTGCCAGACGTGCCCGTGCACGATTTAGCCATACAGCCCACTGCCAAAGACCTCCTTGTAGGCACGCATGGCCGCAGCCTGTTTAAGATACCCATAGGCCCCCTCCAGGGCATGACACCAGCATTAATGGCCAAAACGCTACACATATTTCCCCTCGAAAAAGTGAAATATCGTCCTGACTGGGGCAAAAAGAGGCCCTGGGAGGCGCAAAAAGATCCTGAACAGCGATGGGCATTTTACAGTAAAGCGGCAGGCAAAACCCTTTGGCGCGTCGAAACAGAAGACGGTCTCCTATTGAAGCAAGGCGAATCGGATGCCCAGGCTGGCCTAAACTACCTAATGTATCCACTAGACCTCACCGATGACGCTGCAGGCAAGCTCGCCAAAAAGTTAGAAAAAGCCGATCCCCAAGTCACCCTCACCAAAGCCGACTCTGGAAAGTACTACCTACCCAAAGGCAAATATAAAGTCATCTTAAAACAAGGCACCACCACATCCACCGAAACCCTCGAAATCCAATAACCCCCCCACCAACCCAAGACCGCGAAGCGGTCGAACCCGAACGAAACCCTCGAAATCCAATAACCCCCCCCACCAACCCAAGACCGCGAAGCGGTCGAACCCGAATAACCCCGGATAAAATCCGGTGACGGGGAAAGAAAAACAAGCAGCAGCAAGCACAAGAGGCATGCCCCCCCACAGCACCAACAAACTTGAATACTACACCCAAAGCGCGTATCTTTGTGCCCTAAATGCTTCCAGGAAAAAGCGTTTTCCATCAACAGGCATTCAACACAACCAGCACATGAAAAATTTTCGTTTTTTAGTACCGGTCTTATTGGCCAGTGCAACCCTTACCCTTCTGGCAGGCTGCCTGCACATTGAAGAAGAAGTGACTTTTCGGAGCAAAGGAAACGGCACTTATGGCATGATGCTCGACATGAGCGAAATCAAAGGCATGATGGACATGGTACAGGGCATGGCTGGCGACAGTTCGGCCGACGCGGGCAACCCCGATATGTCTGGTGCCGACATGAGCCAAATGGGCCAGGAACTCAGTGGCGTTACCGCGTCCATTCAGGGCATCCAGGGCATCTCCAACATCCGCGAAATCATGGACACCGCCAACTATAAATTTGGTTACACCTTTGATTTTGCCGACATGGTAGCCCTCAACCGGGCCCTCAAAGTCATAAACAAAGAAAAATACGACACCAAGGCAGAAGAATTCTTTCGCTATAATGGCAAATCGTTCGAGCGCATGAGCAGCGGCGACCTGGGCGAGGAAATCAAAAAGGCGCTGGCAGAAAGCGAAGACGCCGACATGGAAGGTTCAATGGACATGGTCAAAATGTTTTTTGCCGACATGTCCTACAAACAAACCTATCACTTTCCGGATGCTGACATCAAAAAGAACAGCAATGCACTTGGCGAAATCAGCGCCGACGGCCACACCCTGACCGTCAACATCAAGCCATTCGACGAAGAACAACTCAAACAGAAAGTGACCGTCGCTACTCAGGTAAAACTAAAGTAAGTTAGCCAAAAACATGTCTCCTGAATAGCCCCCGGTAGAAGCCGGGGGCTATTTTTAACTCCACCCATGCCCACCCATAAACGCCGGAAGGCGCCCCTCATACAGCGCATTGCGCCTTTGCCTTTTCCGGATGTGCAGTACTACACCCTGCGCAATGGCATTCCTGTGTACATGTTGCCGTACCCCCGGCACGAGGCCCTCAAATTTGAATGGGTGTATCGGGCGGGCAGACCCGAAGAGGTCAAACCGCTTGTCGCCCGCGCCACAGCCCGCCTTCTGCGCGAGGGCACTGCCCGGCACACGGGTGCTGAATTGGCCGAACAACTCGATTTCTACGGCAGCTCCTTACAAAATCCCGTCAACCTCGACACGGCCAACTTAGTGCTGTACAGCCTGCGAAAGTACGCGGAGGCCACCCTGCCTTTTGTGGCGGACATGCTGCTCTCGCCGTCCTTCCCCGAGCAAGAACTGCATCTGTTTCAGGAAAACAGCATCCGGGAACTGACGGTCGAGCTCGAGAAAGGCGATGTAGTGGCCTATCGGGTACTCACCGAAATGCTGTTTGGGAGTACTCACCCATACGGATACAACTCTACGCCCGAACTGTACCGTGCGCTGGTGCGCGATGACCTGGTGCACCACCATGCCCGATGGCATACCCCTGCCCGCAGCGCAGTGTTTCTGAGCGGAGGAATAAACGACCAGCTTTTGCAACGGGTCGAGGATCTGTTTGGCGCTGCTTTGCCAGATGCTCCAGAAACGCACTTCATGGCACCTGAGCCCATCCCCCAGCCCGAAACCAGGCACATCCCCCAGCCCGGCTCGCTCCAAACGGCCATCAAAATGGGTCGCAGGCTGTTCAACCGACACCATGCAGACTTCAACGGCCTTTTTGTGCTCAATACCCTGTTGGGCGGCTATTTTGGCTCAAGACTCAGCATGAACATCCGCGAAAACCACGGTTTTACGTACAACATCTACTCCAGCATCGATGCGATGTTGCACGACGGATTCCTGTATATCGCCACAGAAGTTGATCACCGCAATACCGAAGCCACCCTGCGGGAGATCCATTCAGAAATGACTCGCCTTCAACAAGAACCCGTTCCCGATCACGAACTGGACATGGTGCGCAATTACCTGCTTGGCATGTTGCTCAACGGCATAGACGGCCCACTCAATACGGCTGACCTGCTGCGCAGCTACGTGGTAGACGGCCTGCCAACGGATGCCTACAATGTGCTTACCGACATCATTAAACACATCACCGCCGCAGATTTGCAAGCACTTGCCCAGCAGTATCTTAGCCCCGCCGATTACACAGTTGTGCTTGTAGGCGGCAAATAAGGTAAAGTCATTTTTTCATTTTCAGACACCGCATACAACAAGATCCATTTTTTTCGTAGTTTTGCACGTTTTATCCCTGAAACCGTACCTCTGACTGTACAAACCCACCCACACCTTGAACTTCTTTCGATTTTTCAAGCAGGAATTAGCCGTGGACCTCGGCACCGCAAACACGCTCATCATGGTCAATGGCGAAGTCATCGTTGATGAACCGTCTATTGTCGCCACCGACCGCCGCACAGGCAACACCATCGCTGTAGGCCACAAGGCCATGCAAATGCACGAAAAAACCCATGAAAACATTCGAACCATACGTCCCCTTAAGGACGGTGTAATTGCCGACTTCCAGGCCGCTGAAGCCATGATAGAAGGCATGATCAAAATGGTAGGCCGCCGCAATGGACTGTTTAACCATCTTAAAATGGTCATCTGCATCCCCAGCGGAATCACAGAGGTGGAAAAGCGCGCAGTGTTTGACTCGGCCGACCATGTTGACAGCAAAGAAACTTACCTCATACACGAACCCATGGCCGCCGCACTGGGCATTGGTCTCAACATTGAGGAGCCCATTGGCAACATGATCATCGACATCGGCGGAGGCACCACCGAGATAGCCGTCATCGCCCTGTCTGGCATCGTATGCGACCAGTCCATTCGCATCGCTGGAGACGAGCTTACGAATGACATCATGAGCTACATGAAGCGCGAACACAACATCCTTATCGGTGAACGTACCGCCGAACAAATTAAGATAAATGTTGGTTCGGCACTCCATGAACTCGAAAACCCGCCGCCAGATTACGCCGTTAATGGTCGTGACCTCATGACCGGCATCCCAAAGCAAATCATCATCAATTATCAGGAAGTAGCCTACGCCATCGACAAAAGCATCAGCAAAATCGAAGATGCTGTATTGAAGGCACTGGAGATGACTCCGCCGGAGCTGGCCTCCGATATTTACAAGACAGGCCTCTACCTTACCGGCGGCGGCGCGTTGTTGCGTGGATTAGACAAGCGCCTGGAGCAAAAAACAAAACTCCACGTGCAAGTGCCAGAAGACCCCCTCCGCGCCGTAGTGCGCGGCACTGGCATGGCCCTGAACAACACTGAAAAACTTGCATTCCTGATCGACCGCAAGAGCGTTTAAGGTCAGCTTATGAACAACCTCCTTCAATTATTCATCCGAAACGGTGGGTTCATTACCTTCTTCGTGCTGGAGGCCATTTCCTTTTACCTCATTGTTGGCAACAACCAACGCCAGGGGGCCATTTATGCACATTCCTACGGATTGTTCGCAGGCTACGTCTACCGCTGGCGGTCCAATATGCAAGAATACCTGCATCTACGAGACGAAGTGGAGGCACTCCGAAAAGAAAATGCCGAACTGCGTACCCAAAACCTGAACGCCCGCCTCGTCACGGTGCCCTACCGCGACACCTCTTACCAGTTGCTCTACGATACCATTTCCAGGCGCGACAGCCTGTGGCATAAATTTACCCGCCCGGCATACGAATACGTTCCTGCCGTGGTCATCAGCAACAGCATCGGACTTAACAACAACTGGCTGATGATCAACCGCGGATCAGCCGACGGCGTAGTGCCCAATATGGGGGTTGTCAGCAAGGAGGGCATCGTAGGCATCGTGCGGCATGTAGACCGGGAGTTCTCCACGGTCATGTCGGTACTACACCGTCAAACCAAAATATCGGCCATTCTTAAAGGCAAAGGCGCTTTCGGGTCTTTGGTATGGGATAATCGGGACCCAAACCACATGACCCTAAAGGACATTCCCCGCCACATCATCGTTTCCGATGGCGACACGGTGCTCACCAGCGGGTATTCCACCATGTTTCCTGGAGGACATTTAGTGGGGGTGGTAGAGGGCACCCCCAAACCAGACAGAGACAATCAGTATTTCTATGCCATCAAGGTACGGCTCAGCCAGGACCCCTCCCTTTTCAGCGAAGGGTATGTGGTATGTCACCTGTTTCAACAAACCTTAGACAGTCTTCAACAACGAAACGATGAACAGCGCTGATTTTGGCCCCAACTTTCTGCGCTTTGTCGGGCTGGCGGCGCTACAGGTATTGCTGTTCAAACAAATCAGCCTCAGCGTAGGCGCTTTTTTCAATATCTTCGCTTACCCGTTGTTCATCATCCTCTTGCCCCTGGCCGCGCCTACACCCCTGGCCATTTTCCTGGGTTTTCTCATGGGCATTTGTATCGACCTCTTTTACGGTACCTTGGGGGTACACGCCAGCGCCTGCACGTTTACGGGCCTCTTTCGCACTTTTTTGATCAATGCACTGGAACCTAAAGGAGGGTACACCGGCCAAGAACTTATTCCGGCCCCGTATTATTTCGATTGGCAGTGGTTCTTTTCCTTGTCGGGCGTATTAATGTTTTTGCATTGTTTTTGGTTTTTTTCCGTCGATGCGTTTACTTTTGTCTATATTGGAGGCATTACCCTCAAAACGATTGCGGGCTGGGCATTGAGTATGCTGTTTGTCGCCCTGATCGTTTTTCTGTTTAATCCTAAACGATAAATTATGCAATCTGAGCGCGACAGGCAACGGTACATTCAACTGGTTTTTCTGTGCTGCGCGGCAGCTTTGGTGCTGCGTGCCGCACAATTGCAATTGTTCGATCGGTCTTATGCCCGTAGAGCCGACGCCACTACCATTGAACGACTCACAGTGTATCCACCCCGGGGATTGGTATATGACCGCTACGACAGGCTGATTCTGAACAACAATGCCATGTACGATTTGATGGCAACCTACAATCAGATCGATAAAAAAATGGATGTTGACAAGTTTTGCAATTTGTTGAACATTTCCCGGGCTGTATACGATGAAAACCTCAAAAAAGACTGGAAAAGCGGCAAGTTCTCAAAGTCGGTACCGTTTGTTTTCCTCAAAAAAATACCCGCTGAAACCTATGCCAAACTACAAGAGTGCCTCTATGCATTTCCCGGCTTCTTTGTGCAAGTCCGCAACATCAGGGGCTACCCATACCCGGTAGGGGCACACGTACTTGGCTACATCAACGAAGTGGATCCGCTCGATATTGAGCGCCAACCAGATGTATATCAATCCGGTGACTACATCGGCGCGGCAGGACTTGAATCAGAGTACGAGTCGATGCTCCGGGGAGAAAAAGGCATCACATTCCTGCTCAAAGACAATCTCGGGCGCATTGTAGGGCGCTACCGCGATGGCGATATTGACTCGGCCGCTGTGGCGGGCAGTGACCTGGTGAGCACCATCGACATTGAGCTGCAGGCATACGCCGAATACCTGCTGCAAAACAAAACCGGCAGCATCGTGGTTATTGAGCCGCAAACAGGTGATATCCTGGCCATGGTGAGCGCACCCACTTACGATCCCAACCGCCTCACCCTCACCCAAGGCCGGGGAGCCGTGTTTGCGGACTTGCTCACCGATCCGTTGAAGCCGTTTTTCGATCGCACAGTGATGGCCAAATACCCCCCGGGCTCCATTTTTAAATCGGTGGTTTCGCTCATTGGTTTGCAAGAAGGCACCTTGAATCCAGAGGATGGCAAGGGATGCAACGGCGGGTATTTTTATGCCGGACGCTTGTACAAATGCCACCACCACGCAGGCATCGGCAATGTGGTAGATGCCTTGGCCAATTCCTGCAACACGTACTATTTTCAAGAATTCCGCGACGTCATCGACAAGTTCGGGTTCAGCAACGCCCATGCCGGTTTAGCCAAATTTGATCAATACTGCCGAGAATTTGGCTTAGGTGTCCAACTCGGCATCGATTATCCAAACGAAAATGCAGGCAACATACCCGACACGGCATACTACGACCGCATTTACCCGCGCAAACTCGGCGGCTGGCGTTCTCCCACCATCATGTCGGTGGGCATCGGCCAGGGCGAAATTCAAATGACTACGCTGCAAATGGCCAACCTTGCCGCCTGCATTGCCAACCGGGGCTATTGGATACCACCCCACCTTGCCCGCCGCTTCAAAGATGGAAGCGCCATTCCCAAGCGGTTTACAGAAAAACACACTGTACGCATAGACAAACGCTATTTTGAACTCGTGGTGGAAGGCATGGCGGAATGTGTTAACCGGGGTACTGCACGCATTGCCCAAATTCCGGATATTCAGGTGTGCGGCAAAACCGGCACCAGCCAAAACCCGCAAGGCGAAGACCACTCCGTCTTTTTTGCGTTTGCACCTAAAGATAAACCTACCATAGCCGTTGCCGTCTTTGTCGAAAATGCCGGTTGGGGGGCCTCATACGCAGCCCCCATTGCCAGCCTCATCATTGAAAAAAAACTCAATAAACGCATTGCAACCGCCCGATTGCCCATTGAAGAACGCATGGTAAAAGCCAATCTGGTGGATAAATACCTCCGCATTGCCGAAGAATCCGAACTGCGGAAAACCAAACCGGTGGTACCCTCCAAACCCGATACGTTGCCCGACGAAAACGATATTCCGAGCGATGTGCCATCCGGCCCCATCGGTGCCCTCCGACAAGAGTAAGCCGCCCACGATTGGTCGGCATTGTTGGGCCATTGGCAGCCACAGGCGCTAATAACCCCTTTGCCGCATGTAGTTCCTGAATTTGTCTACATTGACGTTGTGTGCAGCATACGTGGCAGCAAAAGCGTGTGTGCCCGAGTCGTCAGGCTTGGCGCAAAAGAAAATGTAGTCGTGTTTCTCCGGGTTCAGCACGGCGTCTATGCTCGGAATGGAAGCCATGCAAATGGGGCCGGGAGGCAGACCAGCGTACAGGTAAGTGTTGTACGGCGAGTCAAATGTCGTGTGGTACTGGGTCACGCGGGTGGCCGCAAAATCGCGGGTAGCAAACACGCAAGTCGGGTCGGCCTGCAGGCGCATGCCGATGTTGAGGCGGTTGAGGTACACGCCAGCCACACGGGGTTTCTCGGCGTTGACATTGGTTTCGCGCTCAACAATGGAGGCCAGGGTGTATGCTTCCAGGGGCGAAAGGCCAAGGGCGTCGGCTTTGGCGCGGCGATTATTTTTCTCCCAAAACACTTTATGCTCCTTTTGCATGCGTTTCAGAAACGCTACCGGCTCGGTGTTCCAGAACATCTCGTACGTATTTGGAACAAACAAGGCGGTGACGGTTTCGGCACTGTAGCCCAACTCCTGAAGCAGGGCAGGATTGCGGAAGACTTCAAGCAGGGCCATGGAATCGGCCTCTAAAAAACGGGCTACCTTGCCTGCTATGTCCTCTGGCAGGCGTTCGGAACTGAGCACCACTTTTACCGGTGCCTGCTCGCCAGCGCGGAGGTGTTGAATGAGTTCGCGGTTGCTCCAGCCGGGTGTCAGTTCAAAACGCCCGGCGCGCATGACGGGTTTGGCATAGCTCATCTGACCAGCTACCCAACGAAAAGAAGCCTCATCGGTGATGTAATTGCCGTGTTTGAGGATGTACACCACGTCTTCAAACGTGGACTGGGACGGGATATGAACGAAAGGGTCGTTTAATTTACTGGGTACGCCCTCTACATAAATAGAGCGGTAATACGGCCAGCCAATGGCTGCGGCAGCAATGGTTAATACGGCTAAAAGACCGACAAGGAGGCGTAACATGTTTTTACGTTGCATGAAAATTGGCAATAAAGAAACAGACGAGGCGTGGGCACCGGAGATATCCATAACGAGAACAGGTTGTTTCCGCAAATTTAGTGCTTGGCCCATTTTAAAAATTAACAAAAAAACTAATATTGTTCCTGCTCATTCGGGAACGCCCCGCCTTTCACATCGGATATGTAATGGCGGGTAGCGTCACCCATGGCATCAAATAATTCGAGGTAACGACGCAGAAATCGGGGTTTAAAGTCTTTGGTGATGCCCACCATATCGTGCGTCACCAGCACCTGGCCGTCTACACCAGCGCCAGCGCCTATGCCTATGGTTGGTATTTCGATGCTTTTTGTTACCGCTGTGGCCAAGGCGGCCGGAATTTTTTCGAGCACGAGGGCAAAACAGCCAAGTTGTTCGAGAAACGAGGCGTCTTCCTGAAGCTTGGTGGCTTCTGCCACTTCTTTGGCGCGGACAGAGTACGTGCCAAACTTGTATATGCTTTGGGGAGTAAGGCCCAAATGGCCCATCACCGGAATGCCCGCTTTGAGGATGCGGGCGATGGATTTTTCAATCTCTGCTCCGCCCTCCATTTTGACCGCATGCGCCCCCGATTCTTTCATGATGCGGATGGCACTGGAAAGGGCGATTTCGGAGTTTGACTGGTAGCTTCCAAAAGGCAGATCGACCACCACCAGGCAACGTTTGGCGGCACGTACCACCGACTGGGCGTGGTAGATCATTTGATCCAGCGTGATGGGCAGCGTAGTTTCATGGCCAGCCATTACGTTCGACGCAGAGTCGCCCACCAACAATATATCTATGCCCGCCTCGTCCAAAATACGGGCCATGGAGTAGTCGTACGCCGTCAACATGGCGATTTTTTCACCGCGATTTTTCATGCCCTGAATGACATGGGTGGTGATGCGTTTGATCTCAGTAGTTTGAGTAGACATGCGTTTGATTTTCTGTTAAGGCGAAAAATATCAAATAATCCTGATCCCATGCCCAACAAGTGCCCGTACATAAAAAAAAGACCGCATCTCGTGTGATGCGGTCTATAACAACAAATTATAATCCCATGAACATTTTCAAAGCTGGTTGTGCAGAAATATACCACACATATGGTAAACGAACGGGCTTGAGTGGAAGTTTCAACAGATTGTTTTTTAACAGACCTGTGACATGCCCAGGTTTGGCAAGTCCTCTCTTTGTAGAGAGGACTTGCACTCTCACCTGAATTTGTATAATCCCATGAACATATCTCAAGCGACAAAACATTTTTTACCACCGTTCATGTTACAAAAGTGCAAGTTCACGTATATCTGTAAAATGACAATTTTAAAGTATTGTGAAGTTTAATTTAAATATTTTACTTTTATTTTAATAAGTAAAAAATTGTAAATCAATATTATATTTAAAAAAAAACATAAATATTGTGAGCTAAATATGGACAAGACCTGCTTTATTTTCTAAAGTTGAGGGGCTTGGTCAGTGGATCTTCGTTCATTGCGTCCACCGTTGTTGGACCAATGATCACATTGGGCAGTACGGTGGTGTTTCGGCCAGTGAAAATGCCAAAGCCTTCAGACATGTTGGTGTACACAGGGAGCGCTTCGGCACCGCTGATGCCGCTGTTGGCAGAAAGGGTTTCTTGCAGTTCGGCTATTTCGGCACCGCCGCCGGTCAGTATGATGTCGCAACCTTCAAAATACCGAAAACGGCTGCTGGCCGGAGCGATGTTATTGGCTAAAAACTGATAAAAAGCGGTGCTGGACAGGTTGACCTCTCCGGGGAAAACGTTGGGCTGACCGGTACTGTTGTTGGAGCGGCGTATGCTTTGTACGGCCGTCCACAACAAGGTATCGCGCCCGAGCAAGCTGCCGTCGGCACCGGTTTCGCGGATGCGCACGGCTAATTTGATTTCAAACAACACGCCGGCAGCGTCGGTACGCCATTCGACAGACGGATCGCTCATCGGTATAAAGTTGATGGTGATTTTGCCGGAGGTTCCCGGTGCCGGGGCCCTGATGATGAACGGGCCGGGCAGGGTGGTTTCGCCTGTCACGGCTGGCAGTTGGTCGCCACGTTCTACCACCACTTTGTACGTTTCAAGGCCCAATAAAAAAGGTTGACCTGCGGGCGATTTGTATTTGTACAGCCAGTTGGGAGCGGCGGCAAAGATGCCCGTATCGCGCACATAACCCTCTATGTTACCGTCAACACGCTGCAATTCCACCCGTTGGCCGTTGTCGCTGCGTTCCAAAAACACGTTGATGTCGTTGACATCGTAGTACAGGGAGTCCGGTATTTGAGCAATGGTAAAAGCACTGGTGTTCGGGTCGAGAAAAGCTTTTTCGACGCGGATGTATGCGGCGGTGTCCAAGGGAGAAATGATGCCATATACGACGGGGATGTCTTTCCAGGGGGCAGCTACGTCAAAATCGTTCGAACAAGCGGAAAGCATCAACAGGGCAGACAGAAATGCGATGTATTTTTTCATGTGTTGGGTGTAATCTTCTTAAGGAGTGCAAAAGTACGACCAATATAACACAACGGTAAAAAAAGGCTGCTACTGGAGGTCAAATAGGATGTTTTCGAAGAATGATTTTTCGGAAAGGCGCTCTTCTGCCTGAATGACCGCTAACAAGTTGCGGTGCGCAGGCTTGTCGCCAGGCAAAAGCTTTAACAATTTTTCCATGTAGCGCACGATGTTGAGGTAATTGCTCCGGTGATACCCAATGACCCGTTTACGATGGATGTAGTTGCGCATGGCGTCCAAGTGCGACTGCAGCAGATCGTGCTCCCGCAGGTCGTAATAGGTTTTTAGCAAAAGTGTTTTAGCCGCTAAATTGAGTAGGGGGTCGCGGTAATTGGCCGTTTGCAGCAGTTCGAGTACCAGTCCATAGTTGGCCTGTGCATACTCCAAGCGGGCCAGGTTAAAGCTAAACGCGCTTTCACGGTATCTTTTCTCAAGATGGTTTTTATAGCTGTGGATAAATCCACGCGCCCAATCATGCTCGCCGGTATGCAAGGCTGCCGCTACCACATTGTGGTACGTAAAACGCGACAAAATGCCGTGCTCATGCAAATAGCCTTTCATCAGACCGCCTGGTATAGATCGAGCACTTCCCGAAAAATTGTACAGCGGACGAATTGTTTTAAAATAGCATAACAATCGTTGTTGAACAACCATAAAACATAAAAAAAGCGTCATCCCGATAAAAAGGATGACGCTTTTATTGTGCGTTGTACCAAAAATAAAGCTGCGTTTCAGCAGCCGGACAAGATGCTTCAGGCCTGAATACCAGACACCAGCAAGGCAATTTCGTTGTTCAGCACTTCGGCAAAGCCGCCACCGATTTGCCACTGCATTTTTTCGCCTTTATCGGTTACCACGTCCACCGGCCCTGCGGTCAGGGCCGACACCAGAGCGGCGTGGTTGTGCAACACTTCAAAGCGGCCATCGATGCCCGGGGCAGTAACGGCCTTCACTTCGCCGCTGAATATTTCCTGATCGGGAGACAGAATGAGTAAGTGCATGGTTTTTGTTGTTAGTTTGCTGCTTCAGCGAGCATTTTCTGGCCTTTTTCAATCGCTTGTTCGATGTTGCCCACGAGGTTAAATGCAGCCTCCGGCAGGTAATCGAGTTCGCCGTCCATGATCATGGTAAAGCCGCGTATGGTTTCGTCAATGGGCACTAATACACCTTTGAGACCTGTGAACTGCTCTGCCACGTGGAATGGCTGCGACAGGAAGCGCTGCACACGGCGGGCGCGAGACACCACCAACTTGTCGTCGTCAGAAAGTTCTTCCATGCCGAGGATGGCGATGATGTCTTGCAATTCGTTGTAGCGCTGCAGGATTTGCTTCACGCGCTGGGCGCAGTTGTAGTGTTCGTCGCCGATGATTTTCGGATCCAGGATGCGCGAAGTGGAGTCCAACGGATCAACAGCCGGGTAAATGCCGAGGGATGCAATTTTACGGCTCAATACCGTGGTGGCGTCCAGGTGGGCAAAGGTGGTTGCAGGTGCCGGGTCCGTCAAGTCATCCGCAGGCACGTATACGGCCTGTACGGAAGTGATGGAACCGCGTTTGGTAGACGTGATGCGCTCTTGCATGAAGCCCATTTCTGTGGCGAGGGTAGGCTGGTATCCTACAGCTGATGGCATACGACCCAAAAGAGCCGATACTTCGGAGCCTGCCTGCGTGAAACGGAAGATGTTGTCGATAAAGAACAGGATATCGCGGCCGCCTGCGGGGTCTTTAAGGTCGCCGTCGCGGTAATATTCTGCAATGGTAAGGCCGGACAGGGCCACACGGGCACGGGCACCGGGTGGTTCGTTCATTTGCCCGAACACGAAGGTGGCCTTAGAGTCCTTCATTTCTTCATAGTCTACAGTAGACAAGTCCCAACCGCCTTTTTCCATGGAGTGCATAAATTCCTCGCCGTACTTGATGATGCCGGCTTCCAACATTTCGCGCATGAGGTCATTGCCTTCGCGGGTGCGTTCGCCCACACCGGCAAACACCGATACCCCTTCGTATGCCTTGGCGATGTTGTTGATCAGTTCCTGAATCAATACGGTTTTGCCTACACCTGCACCACCAAACAAACCGATTTTTCCACCTTTAGCGTATGGCTCAATCAGGTCAATGACCTTGATGCCGGTGTACAGGATTTCGCGCTCTGTCGAGAGGTCTTCGTAAGCGGGTGGCTTGCGGTGGATCACATAAGCAGTGTCGCCTTTTTCAACCCTGCGGAGGCCGTCAATAGGCTCGCCAACGACATTGAAGAGGCGGCCCCGAATGGCATCGCCAACAGGCATCGAAATAGGAGAACCGGTGTCAAAAACTTCCATGCCCCGCGTCAGACCGTCGGTAGAGTCCATAGAAATGGTGCGCACCCCGTCTTCGCCAAGGTGGCGTTGTACTTCCATTACGAGTACAGAGCCATCGGGCCTTTTGAGCTCCAGAGCGCTCAGGATTTCCGGCAGTTTGCTGTTGGGGCCGCTGAAGTCTACGTCTACGACTGCGCCGATGATTTGCTTGATGTGTCCGATGTTCGCCATGAAACAGAACGATGTTTGGTTATTTGCGCAGCGAGGGCCGCACTTCAAAAGGAAAAAGTGTCAAAAAAGGCAATTAGCCATTAAATGCCGCGCAAAAGTACATCCAAAACTTGGAAACTCCACCTGACAATATTTTTTTTATGCGTGCAGACCCAAAGAAGGCAATAAAAAACGACATTTGCCGTCCCTTCCATTCCAATAATCTACCCCTTATCTTCCTTTTGTTTCATAATTATTGAACATACACACTCATGGGATTAGTCCGAATAAGGCTTTTTGGTGCTGCGCTTTGCGTTTTATTGGTTGCCAATGCAACGAAGGTGTTTGCACAGGATATGGTACAGGAAACAGCAGTGGGAGAACTGGAAACGGAATATCCGCGGAGTATGCCTACTGATTCGGAGCTTTTAGACCGGTTGGCATCTTTACAAGGTTGTATGCCGCTTAGGGTTACCAGTGCCGTAAAAAGCTATATTTCTACTTACGTCATCAAAAAATCGGATAAAGCCAACACCATGTTGGGCCGTCGCTTGACCTACTTTCCGCTCTTTGAACAAAAACTGAAAGAACAGGGGCTTCCGCAAGACCTTAAATATTTGGCCGTGGTGGAGTCGGCCCTCAATCCCTTAGCCGTGTCGCACGCCGGCGCTGTAGGGCTCTGGCAGTTCATGCCCGCTACCGGGGAGGAATACGGACTGTATCTCTCCAAAGCTGTAGACGAGCGCGTAGACCCGGTACAAAGCACTGAAGCCGCCGTCAAATACCTCAAAAACCTGCACCGCCAATACAACGACTGGGCGCTTGCGCTTGCAGCCTACAACAGTGGCCCGGGGCGCGTAAACGCAGCCATCAAACGCGCACGAAGCCGCAATTTTTGGCGCATCCAGGCCTTTTTGCCCACCGAAACCCGCAACTACGTACCAGCCTTCATCGCCGCCAGCTACATTTGCAACTACCATTTGCTCCATGGACTCAATCCCCAATACCCGGATCGGGACGAACAAATGACCGCTTACCTCAAAATATTTGAAACCCTTACGTTTCGCGAAATTGCCAACGCAACCGGTGTGGAGTATACCGTAATCAAAAACCTGAACCCGGCGTATCGACGCGATTATGTGCCGGGTTCACCTTCCGGCTACTATGTGGTACTGCCCGAACGCGTTATGCCCGCTTTTGTGCGGTTTTTGAACGTCAAAGGCCAGCACATTTACCTCTGGGAATCACCGCAAAGCGCTCAGGGCAATGCCCCTGGCGATGGCCGCTATTGTAAAATAAAAGTGCAGGTGGAAAAAACCGACCACGTGGAACGCATGGCCCAGGTGCTGCAATGCCCGGTAGATCACTTGAAAGCCTGGAATATGCTCAGCACCAACTACGTAGCCGCCGGACAGTCGCTCACCATTTGGCGCCCGGTAAGTACCCTGAACCATCAAAAGCTCCAATTGGCCGCACCACATGCGGCCAGCAAACCCTTGAGCAAGCTGGAACCTGCCGCCGGTTATCGCGAAGACATCCTACAGAAAAATGAATGTACCTTGGAGGTGCCCAGCAGCCAACTGGGCACGGCCAAAGAGTACGTGTGCCATACGCTGCGCCGCAACGAATCCCTCGATGAAGTGGCTAAACAGTATGGCGTAACCAGTACACACATCCAACAACTTAACCCAGGCAATACGTTTAAAACCGGTGCCAGGCTAAAAGTCAAAACCATCAACCGATAACAGTAAAATCCCCCTTCCCATGCGCGCCTTACTCATAGACGACGAACCCGAAAGCCTCCAAAACCTGCACAACCTCCTGGGAAAACACTGTCCCGACATTGAAATTGCCGCCACCGGCAGTTCCAACGCTGACTTGGTGCGCCTCACAGAGGGCAACCACGCGCAGAAATTTGATGTAGCTTTTTTGGACATCAAACTTTCCGATGGGCTGGTGTTTAAAGGACTGGAAAAATTGGAAGACATCCCGTACGACATCATTTTTGTGACGGCTTACGACAAATACGCCCTGTCGGCTTTCGATTTTTCAGCCATTGATTACGTGCTCAAACCCATTGACCCGGAAGAGCTGCGCATCGCCGTCAGCCGCATCCGCCGCCGTGGGCCCAATACCAAAGAGCGATTAGAGTTGTTGACGCAAAATTATGCCTCCAACGACCCCAACGCATACGAGAAAATTGGCATCTCCGGCCTTGACGGCATCCACTTTGTGCGGGTTCGCGACATTGTCCGGCTCGAAGCGGAAGACAACTACACGCATTTTATCATGGCCGACGGGTCTAAAATAACGGCCAGCAAAACCATCAAAGCTTATGAGGAAACCCTCATGCGGCTCAACTTTGTTCGGGTGCATAAAAAGCACATCGTCAACATGAACTACATGAAAACCTATGTAAAAGGCGACGGTGGCTACCTGATCCTCGAAACGGGGGAAACCCTCGAAGTGTCGCGCCGCAAACGCAGCACCATTATGGACAGTGCCCGCAGGCTGTACGGGGAGAACTTGTAAAACACACCATGGGCTTTTTTGATAAATTTTTCAACCGCGAACGCAAAGAGGACCTCGATAAGAGTCTTGAAAAAACCAAAGAAGGTTTTTTTGGAAAACTGACGCGCGCCATGACCGGCAAAAGCACGGTCGACGAAGAGGTCTTGGACGAACTCGAGCAGGTGCTCATCAGCAGCGATGTGGGCCTCGATACAACGGTCAAAATCATTGGACGCATTGAGGCCCGTGTAGCCCGCGACAAGTTCATGAACACTGCCGAGCTTCAGGAAATCCTGCGCGACGAGATCGTGCAAATGCTCGAGGAAAACAACACCATTGACGCCGAGGATTACGAGGTGCCTGTAGGCGTCAAACCTTATGTGCTCCTGGTTATTGGCGTCAATGGAGTGGGTAAAACCACCACAATTGGCAAATTAGCGCATCAATACCATCAAAAAGGCTACAAAGTGGTGCTGGGCGCAGCCGATACCTTCCGCGCAGCAGCAGTCAACCAACTTGGCATCTGGGCCGAACGCACCGGTAGCGATTTTTACTCCAAAGGCATGAACGCTGACCCCGCTGCCGTCGCTTTTGAAGCTACACGCCACGCAGTGGACAATGGCTTCGACGTGTGCATCATTGACACCGCCGGACGCCTGCACAACAAATCAAACCTCATGTTGGAGTTGGGGAAAATTCACCGCTCCATCGAAAAAGTGATGCCCGGCGCTCCGCACGATGTCATTTTGGTGCTCGATGCCTCCACCGGCCAAAATGCCCTCGAGCAAGCCAAACATTTTACCGCCGTGGCCCCCATCACCGCATTGGCACTCACCAAACTCGACGGCACGGCCAAAGGCGGCGTGGTGCTGGGCATCAGCGACCAGTTTAAAATACCCATCCGATATGTAGGCGTGGGCGAACGCGTAGACCAATTGCAGATTTTTCATAAACGGGCCTTTGTGGAAGCATTGTTTGGGTAATCATTGGCTACAACACAGCGTCCCGTATGCGCGTTATGGTTCTGTATGAAAACCAGCATTTTTACCCCGCTGCTGATGGCCCTTTGCCTCCTTGCCGCCTGTCAATATACCCTCAAGGTTAAAGACGGCCAAACCGCTTATCAGCTCAAACAATACGACAAAGCCATACCCATGCTGGAAAAGGAATTCCAGCGGGCACCAACGCGCACCGACAAAGGGAAAGCTGCGTATAAAATTGGCGACGCCTATGCACACCAGGGCAAGCCCGCCGATGCCTTGCCCTGGTTTCAGGAGGCCTACAACAACAACTATGGTACTGATGCCCTCAAGGCCCAGGCATACGGCCTTAAACAGCTCGAGCGATACACCGAAGCCAAAGAAGCCTTTAAAAACCTGGGCATTGAAATCGGCAGCCCTTACGAGTACCGAAAGGAACTCACCGCCTGCCAGGTGGCCGAAGGCTGGAAAAAAGAGCCTGATAACGGCTGGCGCGTGGAACCCACGGCGTTCAATAGCGCGCAAAATGATTTCGGTGCCGTGCCTTTCCACGATGGCCGCCTGGTGTTCACCAGTGACCGCAGCATAAGCACCGGCGACGATGCGTACTCCTGGACGGGTAAACGGTTTATGGATTTGTTCATCGTAGACGCCGACGGTGCCAGTCCACAGGCATTCGACTCCCGCATCAATACCCCCGCCAACGAAGGCACGCCCTGCTTCAACAATAATTTCACAGAAATGTACTTTGTGCGCTCCGTGGGTGCTTACAAAGGCGACGACCAGTTTAACCGCATTTTTTTCTGCAATAGGGATGGCGATGCCTGGAGCGTGCCCAAACCCCTGCCTTTTCAGAAAGACCGCGTCAATTATGTGCATCCGGCCCTTTCCGCCGACGGCAAAACGCTGTTCTTTGCCGCAGATGACCCCGAATACAGCGGTGGGTTCGATCTGTATTCCGTGCGCATCAACCCCAACGCTGAATACGGATGGGACGAGCCCAAACCCCTTTCCAGAAACCTCAATACCACCGGAAATGAACTGTTTCCAGTGGTCGACGCCGATACCCTGTACTTCGCCTCCGAGGGCTTGCCGGGCATGGGCGGCCTGGACGTATTCCGCACATACCGGGTTGACGGCAGTGCCTGGGCACCGCCCATCAACCTCAAACCACCGGTGAATAGTGGTGCCGATGATTTTGCTTTTGTCATTACCCAACGCGAAAAACCCGAAAGCGCCCGCAACCCGGGCGATTTGCTGCTTAGCGGTTACCTGTCTTCCAACCGGGCCGGGGGTAATGGTGCCGACGACATCTACCGCGTAGAAAAACGCATTCCACCACCGATGCCACCAAAAATAGACACCCTCGCGGTTAAACCTGCCGAGGCCAAGCTGTTGTTGGATGTGTTTGTCCTCGAAAAAATTTATGCAGTTCCCGGCAACCCCAATGCAGCCGTGTTGGGCCGTAAACCGCTCGCTGACGCCGCCGTGCGCGCAACCCACAACAATAAAACCCAAAACCTGCGCACCCCCGTTGATGCCCCGGTGCGCATTGAATTGGCTAAAAATACCGACTACGATTTTATAGCTACCCATCCGGATTTCCTGAGCAACACAGGCCGGTTTTCAACCAAAGGCATCGCGCCCGACCCCAATAACCCGGAACAGGTGTTTGAACTGGAAATTGTGCTCGACCGCATTTTCAAAGGCCAGGAAATTGTGCTCGAAAATATTTATTACGATTACGACAAATGGGACATCCGTCCCGACGCCGAACCTACCCTCAACGCACTGTCTGAAGTGCTGCGCCAAAATCCAGGCATCCGCATCCAATTGGGTAGCCATACCGATTGCAGGGGCAACGACGATTACAACCAAAACCTCTCGCAAAAACGCGCCGAAAGCGCTGTCAATTACCTCATTGGCAAAGGTATTGAAGCAGGTCGTTTAGGCGCCATCGGGTACGGCGAAAGCAGTCCGGCCGTTACCTGCGTATGCGCCCGATGCACCGAAACAGATCACCAAAGCAACCGCCGAACCACCTTCAAGATCGTAGAGTAACCTCCTCAACTCCTCCCCTCCTCCTCCCCTCAACTCCTCCTCCCCTCCCCTCCTCAACTACTGCATCATCTCCACATCCTTGGGACTCAACTTAACGCCCAATTGTTGCGCGCGCTGGTAGTCCTGTTGGGCCGCAGCTTTGTTGCCCGACTGTATTTGCGCGCGCGCACGTTCCAGATAAGCAACGTCAAAATTAGGCTTGTATCGGATGGCATTTGACAAATCGGAAATGGCCTCCTGATATTGACCAAGCGAGCGTTTCAGCATGCCGCGTTCGTACCACACGTTGGCATTGAGCGGATCATATTTAAGGTAGGCCGTGTAGTCGACAATGGCTTTTTCGTACTGGTTGGTGTTGAAATACACCAATGAACGGTTGAAATAGCCGTTTTTGTTCTCCGGATCCAGTTCGATGCCCTGGTTGAGGTCTTCAACGGCTTCTGTAAATTTATTCATCGATGCAAAAGCCGCACCCCGGTTGATGAGCATTTCCGCTTTGTTCTTGGGTTTTATTTTGTCAAATGACAAGCCTTTGGTATAGTCTTCAACTGCTTTTACAACGTATTCTCCTTGTCGCTCTTTAGCCTGACCCGACATGGCGGCGTCAAAATAGGCCTTTCCGCGGCTGTTATACAACTCAGGACTTTTTGGGTTGACCGAAATAGCCTTGTTAAAGTCTTGCATAGAGGGTTCAAACTGTTTGCTGTCTCGCAAAAACTGCGCCCGGTTCCAGTATGGCAAAGAGTTGGGTTTTTCGCCCTCCAGGCTAATGACGTGGCTCCAAAGGGTGTAGCCATTTTCCCAAATGGAAATTTGCCGAAAGGTGTACACGCCGTACAGCAAAAACAACACGCCAAAGGACGCATTAAGAAGCGTGCGCCGATCGGGCTGCTCCGCAAAACGGTCGTAGTACCAGGCTGCTACGGCAAAAAAACCGAAGTAAGGCACATAGGTAAAACGATCGGCCAAATAGCCCTGTCCTGCGCCCAGCACCTGCAACAAAAACATGACATTGAAAAAGAAAAACAGCATGCCAAATATCCAGATGCGCTGGTCTTTGCGCCATGCCCGCCACACCAGGAACCAAATGGCCGCAAAGGCAATGGGCGACAGATACACCCAAATAGGCAGTGGTTTGGGGTACGGGTACAAAGGCGACATGGGGTAGGGGATAACCAGTTTATACAAGTACACCACAAACGAAAACGCGCCAATGCACAAGCGGTCGAGCAGATTGAAGTGTCCTTCCTCATCGACCGTAGAGCCTTGCTGGCGCAGCGTATACAGGTTGATCGTACCAATGGCGAGCGAAACCAGCCAAAATGGCGTTTTTTCCCAGATCAGTTTCAGGTTGATCGGCCGCCGCAACCAGTAATCAATGGCCAACATCGACAGGGGCAGCGTAACCGCCTGCACTTTCGACAAGCCAGACAGCACCGCCAGTACCAGCATCAGGATGTACAAGCCAAGTCGTTTACCCGTTTCTTCTTTTTTTACCCAGCGGACATAATACATCAAAGCCGCAAAAAAGAAAACGGCAAACAGTACGTCTTTACGCTCCGTCGCCCAGGCCACGGACTCTACCCGCATGGGGTGAATGCCAAACAGGAGCCCACCCACAAACGCGCCGCCCATGCCCATGCCGAGGTGCAGCAGCAGCCGGAAAGCAAAGAAAACGGTGAGCACGTGCAGCAGCACATTGTTCAGGTGTACAAGCCAGGGATCCAACTTGCCCACAGCCAATTTTTCGAGGGCAAAAGTAAAGATGGGCAGGGGGTTGTAGTTTCCAATAACGGCACCTTTATCGATGCTGAAAATGGCGCGGAGGCTCTCCCTGTCTATATTTTGCAGGTTGGGATTTTTGATGAGGTTCACGTCATCGTCCCAGTTGACAAAATCATTTTGGAGGGTGGGCAGGTAGCATATAAAAGTGATGGCTACCGCTGCGAGGGCAAACCGCCACCAGCCATTAGGTTCCCACATCGACTTTTTGGCGTCGGATGTGTTGCGCGAAGCATTGTTTCTGGGTTTTACGGCATCTGCTTTTTTAGCCGAAGGTTGAACCGGTATTGAATGTTGTTTGCGGGGGAGTGCAGATTTGGGTTTTTTAGCCATACGTCAGCGTTTTTTTGGCAAAGCCGGGCAAATGTAGGCAGAAAATCGTGTCCCTCCATTTTATCTGGACGGTCTGGTCATTGCACACCAACCCACACCCATGAGCACTAAGCGCATACGTGCAAAACGGCGCGCACAAGCGCCTCCTCTGTGGGCGATCCTGCCACTGCCGGGTCGAACTGTTTAAGTGCCTCGGCTGTAGTCGGGCCAATGGCCACCACGCGCTGGCCAGCCAACAATGCGTGCAAGCGGAAATAAGCCTCCCCGTTCATCGGACTGGTAAACACCAGTACTTCTTCCAACAAGGCCGGTGGATCAGGTGTCATTTGGTTGTCGTACACCACTAATTGGCTTACATCGGCGTGTACTGCGAGTTGTTCAACGATGGTACCTGCGCGCTGGCGAGCGCCGGGCATCAGCACCCGAAGCCCCTGTGTCCATGGAATAAAAGCGGCGGCGGTTTCGGCAGGATTACCGGAGCCTGTAAAACGCGGCTCCATTCCATGCACCTGCATGGCCGCTGCTGTTGCCGGGCCTATGGCCGCCCAATGTACGTTCGGTAAGGGTAAGCCCAAGGCTTTGATGCCTTCGAAAAAGCATTGCACACCGTTTGGGCTGGTGAAAAATATCCAGTCGGCCTCCGGCACCTCCCGAAATAACACCGGGGCAAGCGCAACCAGCGCCCGGCCTTGTACCTGCCAGCCTTGTGCTTCCAAGAGGCGTTTAAAGGGGCTATCGGGGTTTAAGTAGCGGCTGATGAAAGCCGTTTTGGGCGTGGTTACTTTGTCGTTGAAATTCATTGCTTGCGCAAAATTGCAAAACCCGCCAAATATTGTTGGAAGCTTTTTCTATTTTCGCCCTTTCTTAAAAAGCATTCTATCTCTCATGAAAAATCTTTGGGTTAAAAAACCTTTGTCCTCCCTGCTGGCTACTGCGGAAAACGCTGAAAAGGGACTTGTACGCACGCTGGGTTCATGGAACCTGGTTGCCTTGGGCATCGGTGCCATCATTGGCGCGGGTTTGTTTGTGCGTACCGCTGCAGCAGCTGGCGGGCATGCCGGCCCGGCCGTTACCATATCGTTTATCATAGCAGCTTTGGGCTGTGCATTTGCCGGATTGTGTTACGCAGAGTTTGCCGCCATGATTCCGGTAGCGGGTAGCGCATATACGTATGCTTATGTGACCATGGGCGAATTGGTTGCCTGGATCATTGGCTGGGCATTGGTGCTCGAATACGCGCTCGGTGCTGCAACGGTGGCCATCGCCTGGAGCGAATACCTCAACATCCTGCTGGGCGGGGTTATTCCTTATAAATGGTGTCATTCGCCTCTTGAGTCGGCACTAATAGACGGTGTGGAGCAGTACGGTGCCATGAACTTGCCCGCTTTGCTCATCCTGTTTTTGCTGACCATGTTGCTGATTCGCGGCACAAAGGAGTCGGCGAGAGTCAATGCCGTCATTGTGTTTGTGAAAGTGGCCATCGTGCTGTTGTTCATTGCGCTGGGCTGGCAGTTCATCAATCCGGATCACCTGACGCCTTACCTGATCCCTGCCGATCAAGCTGACGCCATACTCCCCAATGGCAAAACGTACAGTTACGCGCCCTTTTTTCACCACGGATGGGGAGGTGTACTCACCGGAGCGGGTATTGTATTTTTTGCATTCATTGGCTTTGATGCCGTATCCACCGCTGCGCAGGAAGCCAAAAACCCCAGTCGGGACATGCCCATCGGCATTCTTGGATCCCTGGTGGTGTGCACCATTTTGTACATTCTGTTTTCGCACGTGCTGACCGGGGTGGCACCCTTTACCGACTTCATGAGTTCGGGGCGCGAAGCTTCCGTGGCGTTTGCCATAAAAACGTATATGCCTGGATACAACTGGTTGGCCACGTCCATCACCGTCGCCATTTTGGCCGGTTTTTCGTCGGTTATTCTGGTTATGTTGATGGGCCAAAGCCGGGTGTTCTACTCCATGTCGAACGACGGGCTGCTGCCCAAAGCATTTTCAGACATACACCCGACTTACCGCACGCCCTATAAATCCAACTGGATTTTGTTCCTGTTTGTGGGCGCTTTTGCGGCGTTTATTCCTGGACACGTGGCTGGTGACCTGACCAGCATTGGTACCCTGTTTGCCTTTGCATTGGTGAGCGCCGGCGTGATCATTATGCGCCGTACAGACCCCAACCATGTGCGGCCTTTCAAAACCCCGCTGGTGCCGCTGGTGCCTATTTTAGGCATTGTGGTTTGTTTGGGCATGATCGTTGGATTGCCTACGCCCACGCTGTTGAGCGCCCTGGGCTGGATGGTTTTTGGCTTGTTGGTGTATTTTGGATACAGCCGCTTCCACAGCAAGCTCCAGTAGTATTGACTTGTTTGTTGGTTTGTGTATTTGTTTTCCAATAGGCAAACCAACAAACAGGTTATCTTTGCATAAGAAAGACATCTAAGACAGGTAATCCGTTTAGTTTTTCCGCCCTAAATGTTCTTTTTTATGAAAAAGCATCTTTTTTGGGTTTGCCTGTTGACCTCGGCAAACCTCGGTGCGCAGTCTATGTTTTGGACGACTGCTTGCTCCGACAAACAATTTTGTTTCAACGCTGGCGCTTGCGGCGTTGGCAATGTGCTGATGACTGAAAAAGCGGGCACCATCTGTGCCGGCGGCACAGTCAACTACCTGTACCGAATAGATATGGGGAACGACGGCATCATTGATCAAACCGTTAGCAACGACACCTGCACCGGCACTTTTCCGGCTGGAACCCACCGGATCACCTGGCGGGCATCCGACAACTGCGGCAACGCCACCACCTGCTCGTATTTGTTTACCATACGCGACTGTCAGCCGCCGGCCATGATCTGTCTCAACGGCCTGACCCAAAGCATTGATCCCCCTTTGTGCACCGAAAAGTTTAATGCACAACAGTTTGTGCTCAATATTTCGGACAACTGCACCCCCAAAAATCAGTTGACCTACGGCATGCGGGTGGCGGGGGCTGGCTCCGGATTTCCACCTGCCGACACCGTTTCGTTTATGGAATGTGACCAGGGCTTCAACGAACTGGAGGTATGGAGCCGCGATGCCGGAGGGCTCACCAACCGCTGCAATGTGTATGTGATCCTGCAGCCCAATGCGGGCGGTTGTGATTGCATTGAGTCGGCCGACATTGCGCTGAGCGGTTGCGTGCGCTCGGCAGCCGGAAAAAAACTCGATCAATACCGCGTTCGCAGGCGCCTGCGCTCCACTGCCGGGGTGTCGCCGGGGTTAGATTTATCTGCCGTATACAACCAGAGCGACTCTTGTTATGCAGACACCATCAGCGCATTACCCCTCGGAGGTAGTTATACCATAGACATGTGGGCAAGCCGCCTCGATGCATTCCTCAACGGGGTATCCACCTTTGACATGGTCAACATCAGCCAACATATTCTGGGCATTAAGCCGCTCACAACCGTGTACCAGTTGGTGGCTGCCGACGTGAACCGCAGTGGCTCTGTAACCACTTTTGACATTGTAGAAATCAGAAAACTTATTCTGGGCATCAACGACACCTTCCCGTTAGTGCCCTCCTGGCGTTTCGTTGTACCCGCTGCCGATCCGACCGACTTGAGCAAATTTACCGCGCTGCGCGATACGCATCAGGTGAATTTTAACAACGTTCAGGAAAATAAATCAGCTGCCGGACTCGATTTTGTAGGCATCAAAATGGGCGACGTGAACCTTTCTGCGGCCCTTCATCCCGATGCCATTGAGCGAACGGAACACACTTGCCCGGTTTTTATCGGAGGTGGACAATGGAAAGCCGGTGACCGCTTGCGCATTCCGGTTCGCATGCCGTGGCAAGGCTATTCCGGCTGGCAAATGGCGCTGTGGGCCAACCCAAAATTGATCAAATTAAATGATGTAGAAGGCCTTACGCAGGACAACTGGCGTATAGATGCCAACGGATTGTTGAGGTTGCTCTGTTATGATCATGCTGCTGAATCGCAGGACACAGGCGGCGTCTTGTTCAATCTGGACGTGCTGGTGTTGGAGAATGCTGCCTCCGCTGATGCCTTGCGCCTGGCACAGCCCGAAGTATTTCGCTCAGAAGCGTATGCCGGAGACGTAGTTTACCGCCTGGAAGCGGGCTACATGGAAAAACAGGCGCTGAATAGCTATGCACAACCCAATCCGGCCCGGGGCGGCCAGGTTTCCGTGTATGGACTGCCGCAGGGCATGTATCGGATGCAGGTGTATGATGCAGGCGGACGCTTAACGTGGCGTGGAGATGTATCCGCTACAAGCGCCGTGGAGGTTCCGCCTGCGGCGTTTGGTGCGGCTGGCTTGTACTGGTGCAACCTCTACGGAGGAGCAGGCGTACAGGCCACTGCAAAAGTGATGTGGTTGCCGGAATAGGGCTGGCTCAGCTTGCTTGCAAAATGGGGTGCCAGGATGTATTTCCTGGCACCCCATTTAAGCAAGTGCTGAATTGGCGGGAAAAAGACAATTACTTCACGTCGGTGAAGAAATCTTTCACTTTGTCCTTGTGCACAATCATTTGCTTGTAGGAATATTTACCGGTGACGGGGTCTTTCACCGCTTTGACCACTTTGACGTGGTCTTTACCCGAACCGGCATTGGCGGCACGTTGGGCAACCCGGGCGTTTTTAGAAACCTTTTTAGCCATTACCTTTTGTTTTGGGCGTTAAATATGGTGCGAAATTACTTGATTTCGCGGTGGATGGTCATCTTGCGCATGATCGGATTGTACTTCTTGAGTTCAATGCGTTCAGGCGTGTTTTTACGGTTTTTCTGCGTCACGTAACGAGAAGTGCCGGGCAGGCCGCTGGTTTTATGCTCAGTGCATTCCAGGGTGATCAGGAGGCGGTTGCCTTTTGCTTTTTTTGCCATGATTTATGTGCGCTCGCTGGGAATGAATGTGGTGCTCGAGTGTACAGGTTGCTTAATCCTCACTAATGATGATTTCGCCCTTCTTTTCGAGTTTTTTCAAATAAGTGTACAAGCCAAGCTTGTTGATGTTGCGGATGGCTGCTGCGCTGACTTTCAGCGTGACCCACTCGCCTGTTTCCGGCATAAAGAACTTCTTCTTTTGCAGGTTTGGGAAAAAACGGCGTTTGGTTTTATGGTTCGAGTGCGAAACATAATTGCCGCTGATCGGCCGCTTACCCGTCAAATCACATACTTTTGACATGATGTTGTCCTTTTATTTCCCAATGAAGGGGTCAGTGTTCAGTTTACAAAAGCGTGTGTGCAGTATAAAAATGCACACACGCCGAGCGAATTATTGCGGTGACTCCGAGAGGACTCGAACCTCTAACCTTCTGATCCGTAGTCAGATGCTCTATCCATTAAGCTACGGAGCCGTTACCGGTTTGATTTCGGGCTGCAAAGATAAATCAAACCACAGCATAGTTACAAGCCCTTATTCTAAATTTTTAAAAATTTCTCAACAACCTGGTCTTGGTCTCGGCCCAGGGTGAAAAAATAGGCACCAGCGGGCAGGTTGTGGTAGTCGAATTGATACTGGTTGACCGAGAATTGCAGCGGGGTGATTTCTTCTTCGTATACCAATTGCCCCAGCGCGTTGAAAATGCGCACCTGATAGGGCTCGAAATCCGGGGTCTGATACGTGACCTGAAGTGGCCCACGGCCAAAAGTGCCTTTAACCTCAAGTATTTCGAGTGGCCCTACGTTACCATCGCATATAGACCGCACGGCAGAAACCGACGCCGCCAGGTCGAGGCGGCCACCGGTAGTGGTGATGTATTCCAGCGACGTTTCGGGAATCACGTGCTCCAGAATGATGTCGCGTGCGCGCCGGGCGGCGGCCGAGGGGTCGGTCAGCGCGTCACTCGCAAATTTATCGCAGTTCAGGCTATACAGCAGTGCAATGGAGCCGGAGACATGCGGCGTAGAAAACGAGGTGCCATCACCCGCATTTCCGTATGTGGGCGTTGGGGGGTTGGCGTCAAAATTGACCCTGGTGGTGTACACGTCCTGGCCCGGCGCGGCGATGTCTATGTGCGTTGCGCCATATCCGGCACCGGTCACTTTGTTGCCTAAGCGGTCTACGTTGGTGACGGCGATCATGTACTCGCTGGGGCAGGTGGTGGGCATGTCGCCCTGCACGCCTACATCCACGTTGCTGTTGATGGTAGCACAGACATTCAGGACGCCCACGGCGCCCAGCGAATCGTACACGGCACACCAGAGCGGGTAATCTTCGGCCTTGGCATAATCGATGCCGAAAGAAGCGTTGGTGGCCACCACAAAAGCGCCCTCTTGACCGTTGGTCTGGTTGTAGCGGCGGCGCGCGTTGCCCACGTATTGGTAGGCGGCTATGATTTCGTCTACGTATACCGTATTGGATACATTGAGCAGCTTAACACGCCAGTTGACACCGGTGACGCCCGCCCCGTTGTTGCCCCGGGCACCGATAATGCCGTTGACGGAGGTGCCATGGTTGACGGAGGTGACTTGAGTGTTGTTGTTGTGCGGATCGGCGTCGTAGCCGTCGTAGTCATCCACATAACCGTTGTTGTCGTCGTCTTTGTTGTTGTTTGGAATTTCTTTCCAGTTGAACCACCAGTTTTCGATCAGGTCGGAGTGGGTGCGGAAAGCGCCTTTTTCCAGGATGGCCACTACGATGGTGTCCCCGTTTGGGGTAAGTCCGCCGGTAGAAGCATCCCAGGCTTCCGGCGCATTGATCAGCGTCATGTTTTCCTGACGCCACCATTCTGTATCGTTGGGTTCGGTGTTGCGCACTTCCGTTTTGTGGTTCCATTGGGCTGCGCGCACGCCGGGCAGGTTTCGGAGTTGTTGCAGCAGCGTTTCGGGCTGGCCAAATGCCTCATTGATGCGCACCTTGTACATGCCCCAGCTTTCGGCAACCGGTTTGTCAAATTGCGCAAAAGACAGGCTGCGCAAATTGGCCATGAAAGTGGGCAGCGACACCCCCTGTTGCAGCTGCACCAGTGCCTCGCCTGGTTTGCGTTCAGGTGTTTGGGCAAAAAGGTTACCCCAGCACAGCAGGGTCAAAAAAAGAAGTGTTTTGTTCAGGTGCGTCATGGTAAAGGCGGAATGTTGTCCTATAAGAATACAAATGTACGCTTAGGGTTTGCCCGGTGCATCGCTTTTTTTGCCACTTTGCTCAATTTGGGCCAATCTTTTTCGAATTTCTTCAAAATAAACAGGTGCCAGAGCCAAACGGCTGCCATACCAGGAGAACATTTCGCCATCGACCACCGCTATGCGGGCGTCCGGACAGATGTCCTGTATTTCAGCAATGTGTTTTGCTGAAAACGGAAAAGGTTCGGAAGAGAGCAGTATGGCTTGCGCACCGGAGGCGGCCAAATCGGCAGCCGATACTTCCGGGTAACGGCTTTTGTCAGCAAAAACATTGCTGAATCCGGCACGGTCAAGCATGTCATGTATAAAGGTGTGGCCACCTGCGGCCATGTATGGTTTGCGCCAGATGAGGTAGGCTGCGCGCAGGGGCTGCACGGTGGGTAGTGCATCAAAAGCGGCCCGCACCTGGCCGATGAGCCCGGCAGCCGCATCGGGGCGACCGCACAAGTCGCCCACCTGGCCAATCATATTTAAGGCGTCGGCAAGGGTGTACACATCGCTCATCCACACCGGGTACTGCATGCTGAGGTGTTCTATTTGCGTGCGTTCGTTTTCTTCCTTGTTGCCCATGATCAGGTCGGGTTGAAGGGCGGCGATGCGTTCCATATTCAGCGTTTTGGTGCCGCCGATGCGGGTTTTGGAGTCGTACCAGGTGCGCGGATGTACGCAGAATTTGGTGATGCCCACCACCTCGGCGTCCAAACCCAGGGCATGCAACAACTCGGTTTGCGAGGGTACGAGCGAAACGATGCGCCTCGGCGGGTGGTTCAGGAGGGCAACGGGGCGCTCCATCTGGTCGGTAAACAACATGGCGTATAAAATGACTTTTGCATAAAACAGACAGGATAAACGAGCACAAAAAAAATATGTGCATCTTTACACCACAAAACAAAGCCTTATGAACGAAACACTGGAAAAAATCAAGACCACCACGGGCAACATCGTTCGCCGCATCCTCTGGATCTCCTTCATCGTGCTGTTGCTGGCGGCCGTCGGCTATTTTTTATGGAGCAGCTACACGGTCAGCGAGGGTTCGCGTGCAGGCACCCTGTTCAAAATTTCCAAGGTCGGCATCGTATTCAAAACCTACGAGGGCCAGTTACACCTTTCGGGCAGCTCCATGATGACCTCCCAAAGCACCTGGGATTTTTCGGCCCTTGATTCCAAGACGTTTTTTGAACTTCAACAATTTGAGGGCAAAGACGTCAAATGCTACTACAAGGAAAAAATAAACGCCATGCCCTGGCAGGGAAAAACCGATTATTTGGTGTACAAAGTAGAAATGCTGCAATGATGTACCGCCTGTTGGGCCGCTCGGGCCTGCGCGTATCGGAGCTTTGTCTGGGCACCATGACCTTCGGCCCGGAATGGGGCTGGGGGTCTGATCCCGCCGAAAGCCGACGCGTTTTCGACACTTTTGCCGAGGCTGGCGGCAATTTTTTGGACACCGCCAACCGCTATACCGAAGGCAGCAGCGAGCGCCTGCTCGGTGAATTCATTGCGCACGACCGCCACCATTTTGTATTAGCCACCAAATACACCCTGCGCGACCGCATGGGTGATCCCAACTTCGGCGGCAACCACCGCAAAAACATGATGCGCTCCGTAGAAGAGAGCCTCAAACGGCTCAAGACCGACTTCATCGACCTGCTGTGGGTGCACGCATGGGATGGCCTCACGCCCGTGCAGGAAGTGCTGCGTGGACTCGATGACCTGGTGCGCAGCGGTAAAGTACACTACATCGGCATTTCCGACACGCCCGCCTGGATTGTCAGCCAGGCCAACACCATCGCCGAGCTGCGGGGCTGGAACGCATTTGTGGGCCTTCAGCTCGAATATTCCCTCTTGCAGCGCACACCTGAGCGCGATCTGCTGCCCATGGCACACGCTTTCGGGCTGGCCGTCACGCCCTGGGGGGCCATCGGCGGTGGCACCCTCACAGGCAAATACCTCAAAGGCGAAGCAGGGCGCGTGAAAGAAAACAGCGCACGCCGCAGCGACCGCGCCAACGACATTGCGCGCGCAGTGGTGGAAGTGGCCGAAACACTTGGCGTGCCTCCTGCCCAGGTGGCGGTCAACTGGACCCGACAGCGCGATCCGAAGCTGACGGTGCTGCCCATCGTAGGGGCCCGCACGCCCGAACAACTGACAGATACCCTCGGCTGCCTGAAATGGACCCTGCCCGACGACGCCCTGCAAACCCTTGAGGAGGCAAGCGCCATTGAACTCGGTTTTCCGCATGACTTCTTAGCCTCAGACGGGGTGAAGGATGTGTTGTTTGGCGGAACGTTCGGGAATATCAAGCCGTAGTAGCAGCCTTCGCCTCGGTATTCGAGCAGCTTAAAACATCCCGTAATACAACTTCAAGGTAGGATCGGTTTCTTTCTCTTTGATGTCGTTCACTATTTTGGTGAGGTTTTCCACCGTGATGGTGTCGCCGGTTTCGGTGTAGTGGTTGCGCATGTCGGCTAAAGCCTTGGTAGCGGCAAAACGGCGCCATTGGCTGTCGGTGCTGCTCAGGGAGATGGCTTTCAGGTTGTCGATGGCGCGGGTGGTAGCAGCGGGGTCATTCAGGCCGGTGACAAACTTGCCGTATTCATTGAACACACTAAAGGCGGCCATCTGATCCACTTTGGCGAGTTGTTTTTCAAAAAACGGCACCTGCTGCACATTGGGACTGGATGCGTACAATTTAGCTAAGGTCATGGCCACCGCTTCGCTGTCGTCGTTTTGGAGGGCTACTGATGCCTCGGCTGCGGCGGCCGGGTCCATGACGCTGAGGCCCTCCAGGGCTGCGCTCACCACGCTGTATGGCTGGTCTGCCCCGAGGCCTTTTTTCAAAATAGGCAGGTATTGTGCGTTGCCGCTTTCGCCGAGGATGCCAATCGCCTGTGCGCGGCATTCCGGGTCGGGGTCGCTTTCGGCTATGCGGGCCACTTCGCTCATCTGGGTGGTATTTTCGGCATCAACGGCAGACAGACCAAACTGGCGGATGTGCCGGCTTTTATCTTTCAGGGTGGCTAAGGTCAGTTCGGCGTTTTCACCTGCGGCACCCATGTTTTGCAGGGCCTCAAAACGATCCATGAACAAGGGAGCGTTGTAGAACAGGAAGCGCCATTCTTCGGGCGTGTGGTTGTCTGTCTTATTGCACAGCAGTGTTTTGTGGGCGTCCACATTCACCACTGCCGGACGCGCACTGGCAGGGAAAGCAAATGTTTGTGTGCGTTTGGTCATGCGCAACTGTTCGCGGCGCACAGTACCGGCCACATCGTAAATATCAACCGCCAGCGGCAGGTCGTATATATAAGGTGTCTCGTTGGTGGGTTCCTGGGTTTGGGTGAGGGTCACCAGCATTTGGCGTTTGGCGTCGTCGTACTGGTAGTCGATGGTCAGGCTGGGTGTGCCGGCTTTGAAAAACCACTGGTTAAAGAACCAGTTGAGGTCTTGTCCGGTCACGTCTTCAAATGCGAGGCGGAGCTCATGGGCCTCCACGTCGGTGTACTCGTGTTTTTTGAGGTAGCGCTGGAGGGCGGTGAAAAAGGCATCGTCGCCCACGTAGCTGCGCAGCATGTGCAGGGTGGCACCGCCTTTGTTGTAGGAGTGGCCGTCAAACATGTCTTCGCGGCTGTTGTAACCAAAATGGATCAGCGGGTGTCCACCACCTTCAGCGCTGAAGAAGTAGCCCTGTTGCTCCTCCATCTCGTGGTAATCGGCTTCGTCGCGGCCATATTTGTGTTCGAGCCACAGGTATTCCGAGTAGTTGGCAAAACCCTCATTGAGCGTCAGGTTGGCCCAGCTTTCGGTGGTCACCAGGTCGCCAAACCAATGGTGAAACATTTCGTGGGCCACCACCTTTTCATTTGTCCAGTGGTCGTCCAACAGTTCGCGCTTGTTTTTTTGCATAAACTCGCCGAAAATGACTGCCGTGGTGTTTTCCATGGCACCGCTCACATAATCGCGCACGACCACCTGGCTAAATTTTGACCAGGGATAGGCGTATCCGAGTTTGTTGGAGAAAAACTCGAGCATGTCGGTGGTGTAGGGATAAATGTCGCGGGCAGCAGCTTCAAACCTGGGCTCCACGTAGTACTCCACGTCAATGCCACGCCATTTGTCTTTGACTACGGCAAACTCGCCAATGGCCATCATGAACAGGTAAGGCGCGTGGGGCTTGTCCATTTTCCAGTAGTCGGTGCGGGTGCCGTCGGCGTTCTTTTTGGACGACACGAGCAAGCCGTTGGAGAGGGTTTTGTACTGGTTATCTACCGTCAGGTACATTTCCTGGGTACAGCGTTCGTTGGGTTTGTCGACGGTAGGGAACCAGAAGGAATTGCTTTCGGTTTCGCCTTGCGTCCATATCTGGCGGGGCTTGTCTTTGTCGGCACCGTCCGGGTTGATGAAATACAGGCCTTTATCGCTGGTGATGGCGCTGGATCCACCGAACGACTCGCGCTCGTCGGGCTTGGCCGTATAGTTGATGACGACGGTAAACGGGTCGTTTCGGGAGTAGGTTTTGCCGAGATAGATGGTGATCTGGCTGTTGTTGTAATCGTATTTCAACGGCGCGGTTTGCCCGAGCAAGGTGACGGAGTGGACGTCGAAGTTTTTGGCATCGAGCGTCACCTTGTCGGTAGCATAAAACCACGGTTTAAGGGTAAGGGTGGCTACGCCAATGGCGCGTTTTTTGGCCCAGTCAAACGAGAGTTCCAGTTTGGTGTGCAGCAAATCGTGCTCAAAAGTGTTGGAGGGGTTGTAAGGGGCAAGGGTATCGGGCAGGGTAGGGGCGTCTGGTGTGACGACAAGGGGATCGAGCACATATTGTTCCTCCATATCCTCGTCGACAGGCGCGGGTTTGCCCATATTGCCCCACTTCTCCGGCTCTTGCGCAGCTTGTGGTGATCGGGTAAGGCTGTCGGAAGCCTTTCGGGTGCAGGAAAAGGCCAGAAGCATGAGCAGCAGGGCTGCCGGAAAAAGCTGTTTCATAAAAACAAAGTGGTCGAATAAAAAATGTGTGCAAAAGTCGGGGTTGAAAACGAAATTCCTTCACACCTTTGCGCACATTTCGCTCAATGCAAACGAATAACCGCCCAACACCACGCTTTTAACGCTGTATGGAAACCAAAACGTACATCGACCGCATCGTCGATTTTGCCTGGGTCTATGGCCCCAAGCTGGCTTCGGCCATTTTGCTCCTGCTAATTGGTTTTTGGATCATCCGCCGGGTGACCAATTTGTTCAACGCCTTTATGAAAAGCCGGCACGTAGACGACAGCCTTCGTCCGTTTCTGGTATCTTTCATAGATATCCTGTTAAAAATCGGGTTGTTGCTCGTGGTTGCCGGGCAAGTGGGCCTGGAAACTACCTCGTTCATAGCTGTTTTTTCTGCCTTGGCGTTTTCTGTGGGCCTTGCCTTGCAGGGCAGCCTGGGCAATTTTGCCTCCGGCATCCTCATTTTGTTGCTGCGCCCCTACCGGGTAGGCGATTGGGTGCGTGTGGACGAACGGCTGGGCCGGGTAGATGAAATAAACATATTCAACACCATCATGGTCAATGAACACGGCATTCGGCTCATTGTGCCCAATGGCAAAATGACCGAGGGCATCATTGAAAATATGGTGCAGAACAGCGTGGTTTCGGCCGAAATAAAAATGATTGTGGACGCTGGCACGAGCATGACCGCCTTGCGTGAAGCCACAGTGGCCGCCGAAGCGCGCAATCCGTGGCGGGTAGAAGGCAAGGAACCTGAAGTGGTGATCACTGACATCAGCCGCGACGACATGAAAGTGGAGATTGCATGGGTGACCAGCGGCGAGCATTACAGCGCCACGCTCGATTACATGTTCGAAGCCCTGCGGGAGGAGTTTGAAAAGCACAACATCCGCATGGCGCACATCTTGAGGCGAGAGGAGCTGTAACCTTTTCAGCACTGTTTGAGTGCAGTGTTGTACATTTGTATGCATGAACAACACTGATTTGTCCGAAGAAGCCGCATTGCTGAAGGCTTCTTTTGAAATGGACGATGCGCTCATGCCAACCGACGAAGCCGCACTGCTGGCTGTATTGGCCCAACGGATTAGCGACCTGTTGGAAACCCAACCGGAGTATCTGATGAGCCTCTTGTATCGCTTGGACGTGCTTGAATCAAAAATCCGACCTGTAATGCACCCCGGTGCCATTGAACCGGTAAACATCGGGTTGGCCCGTCTGGTGCTCGAACGCCAAAAACAACGGGTAGAGACCAAACGCAGCGTGCGCACAACACCGCTGGAAGACACGGAAGACTGGAACTGGTAACCTCCTCTCCTCAACTCCTCCTCTCCTCAACTCCTCCTCTCTTCCCTCAACTTCTCAACAATTTTTTTGTTACTTTTGCATCCAAAATCAGCACAAGCCATATTATGGGAACCGAAATGCAAGAAAACGGCATCACCACTGCCCACGCTCCCCGCACTGCGCGAGAGGACCGCTACCAACACCACGATTATTACGGCGTGGACGACCTGCTCAATCCTGAACATTTGTTGGCCCGCGACGCTGTGCGCGACTGGGTGAAAGCAGAGGTGAGCCCCATCATCGAGGATTATGCCAACCGCGCAGAATGCCCTAAGCATTTGTTCAAAGGCCTGGCTGAAATTGGCGCTTTTGGCCCCTCTCTTCCTGCGGAATACGGTTGTGGCGGCATGGATGAGATTTCCTACGGCATCATCATGCAGGAACTCGAAAGGGGCGACTCGGGCATCCGTTCCATGGCTTCTGTGCAAGGCTCGCTGGTCATGTACCCCATTTACAAATTCGGTTCAGAAGAACAGAAAAGACAATATTTGCCCAAATTGGCCAATGGGGACTTTATTGGCTGCTTTGGCCTCACCGAACCCGACCACGGCTCCAACCCGTCGGGCATGGTGACCAACTTAAAAGACGACGGAGATGCCTACATCCTCAACGGTGCCAAAATGTGGATCACCAACTCACCCGTGGCCGACATTGCGGTGGTGTGGGCCAAGGATGAAGCAGGTAAAGTGCGCGGCGTGATTGTCGAAAAAGGCATGAAAGGGTTTACGGCCCCGGAGATACACGGCAAGTGGTCGCTGCGGGCGTCTATAACTGGCGAATTGGTGTTTGAAGATGTGCGCGTGCCCAAGAAAAATGTACTCCCGGAAGTGGCCAGCATGCGCGGGCCGCTTTCCTGCCTGTCGAAGGCCCGTTATGGCATTGCATGGGGCGTCATTGGCGCGGCCCTGGACTGTTACGACGCAGCGTTGCGCTATTCCAAAGAGCGCGAACAATTTGGCAAGCCCATCGGTGCTTTTCAACTGACGCAAAAAAAATTGGCCGAAATGATCACCGAGATCACCAAAGCCCAACTGCTGGCCTGGCGCCTCGGTGTACTTGCAAACGAAGGTAAAGCAACGCCCGCTCAGGTTTCTATGGCCAAGCGCAACAATGTAATGATGGCCCTGGAAGTAGCCCGCGAATCGCGGCAAATACACGGTGGCATGGGCATTACCAACGAGTATCCCTGCATGCGCCACATGATGAACCTGGAAACCGTGTTGACTTACGAGGGTACCCACGACATCCATTTGCTGATCACCGGACACGATATTACGGGTCTGGAAGCCTTTAAATAAACAACCTCGCACATTATAAGCGGTCTTGGTTGCGTTATGTGTAAAAAATCGGGCCTTCGGGCATCGTTATATCCGGGCAATGGTATCTGTAAGATGCCACAACCGATCACTTACCGATTGTACATGCACTGTCTGCGAACATTGGGGTTTATCCCGGTATTGTTTTTCCCGTTTTGCCTTGCCGCGCAAAGCAATTTGATCCATTTCGTCAACGCGTCGTTTGAGGATTTACCCAAAAGTGGCGAAGCGCCAGTGGGTTGGTACGACTGCGGAAAGGTGACCGAATCGCCTCCGGACATTCAACCGGGTTTCTTTTCCGTGAGCAAGCCTGCCAGCCACGGCGATACATACCTGGGCTTGGTTGCGCGCGACAACGATACCTGGGAGGCAGTTGCCCAGCGCCTGAGCCGTCCGCTCAAAGCGAACAATTGTTATGAAATGACCATCGACCTCTGCCGGTCAGAAATTTACATCAGCCTGAGCCGAACCACTGGGCAACAAACAAACTATACCCGTCCCCTGAAATTAATCATTTGGGGTGGTTATGGTTTTTGCGATAAACGGGAGGTGCTGTGGGAGTCGGCCGATATTACGCACCACCGCTGGTTGCCTGCCAATGTTCGCCTGGCACCCAAAAAGGGCGATTACACCCACCTGATATTTGAGGCATATTACATCCAGCCCAACTTGTTCGCGTACAACGGCAACATCCTGGTCGATAATGTATCGCCCATCAAGGAATTAGACTGCAATTTCAAAATGCCGCCTGTTGCCAGCAACGCACCAACCAAAACACCCGTCAGTACCACTACACCTACTGGCAAGAAACCAACGGGAACTTCAACCTCCAGAAGTGGAACCAGTGTGACAAGGGTACCTCCGGCTCAGCCCTCTGTGGTTAACTCTTCCGGGGTAGCTGAAAAAGGTCTTAAAAAAGGCGACATCATCCGCATTGAAAAACTCTATTTCGATGCAGATCAGAGCGACATCAAACCGGAGGCGGAATATGCGCTAAAGAACATCCTGACTTTTCTAAAAACCAATCCCAAGGTGGTTGTCGAAGTGGGCGGCCACACCAATAACCGCGCAGCAGAACAGTTTGCCCTGGAGTTGTCGACTAAACGTGCTAAATCCGTTGCCGATTGGCTCATCTCCAACGGCGTATCGTCCAAGCGGGTACAGTACAAGGGCTATGGCTGGAAAATGCCCATTGCATCCAATGAATCTGCGGAAGGCCGCAGCAAAAACCAGCGGGTAGAAGTCAAGATATTGAGCACTGACGGATAACCCAAGCGTACATTTGCGCTAGAGGGTCTTTAGGTATTCTACAACGGCTTCGCGCTCTTCGGGCTTCAGTTTTTCCCCAAACGGATGGCCCTGGTTGCCATAACCAGGCAAAGTCGTGTCGTAAGTATTCCCGTTTCTGCGTTTATCGTGCTGTTTTACCCGCCAACCAAGCCGCTGTGGGTCGTATTCCGGGTTTTCTGCTGGCTTTTCCCAGAAGGCGGGGCGGCTTTGAGGGTCTAATACATCCCAAACGGTAGGCACCGAGGCGTTGTGAAAGTAAGGGGCCGTAGCCCAAATGCCGTCTAAAGGGGGGGCCACATAGCCGTTTGTGGGCAACAAGCGCGCCCACACCGCATTGGAGTCGGCAGCAAACCAGCTGTTGTTGAACCAGGTATGGTATTCCGGGTAGTGGTGGTATACCTGAGCCAGATGGGGGTCGGTGCCTACTTTTTCCACGTCGATCACCAGGTTGGGGTAGGTGTCTGTTTCTCCATAAGTGCCATGGCATTTGGAGCATGTTTTTTCAAAAATGACTTTTCCTTTTTCGGCTAAAATCTGGTTGACAGGAAAAGGATATTTTGGTGGCTCAAGGGTGTTGATCCAGGCCATCACGTCTGTCATCTGTTCATCTATGCGGCGCGCCTCTGTGCTGTCGGTCATGGTCAAGAGTCCGGCCGCCATAGAAAGCCGGGCAAAGTCGCCACGTCCAAGACCATTGTAATACAGCATGTGTTTCTTTTTTACATTCCACCACGGGGGCACATCGGTGGGAAGTGCCTCTTGGGGAATGTCAAACTGTGGTTTTTCCAACCAGTGCAAATCTTGAGGATCGCGGTAGGCCGACAGCACGGCAAAAATTTTATCTGCGGGGTTTACCCCGGGCGTTTCGGTAACAATGCGACCCGAAAGTGCTTCATGGGCCCGCAAGGTGCGCGCAAAGGCAGCCATTTCGGGCGAATCTTTGCCATACTGCATGTTGAATACCGCTTTGGCCAAACCAACACCCTTTTGTTTGGAGGAATAGTCGCTTGAAATGGCACCCAAACCTACAATGAGGGTATCCATAAGTGTTTGCGCATGACAAGTCAGGCAAGTGGGGGCCACCATTTTGGCACCTTCAACGGTTTCCACCACATTAAAGCTAAAGGGAATGCCCTTGCTGTCGCCCGTTCGGCCCAGATCGTTCACCTCGCGCTTGCCTAAAAACTTCCGAAATGCGCCCAGCGGGGCACCGGAGCTCACGTAGTCGCCATAGACAAGGTAATCATATCCTTTGGCGGGGTTGCCGGCGCGTTGGGTCGCTTTTGGGATGTAAGTAGCCCAGGCGGGCAAGGGATCAGGCCCTACTGCTGCGGCCAAAAGAAGGAGTAAAGCGGCACTGATAAAAATGAGGCGTAGCAACATGGTTAAATACTTTTCGGTATGTAACCATAACGCAATACAGGAGATTCAGTTGAGGCGAGGGCGTTTGTGGTTAAGCATACAGGTCATCTACCACCTGGGCATATTTTTCCAGAATGACCCGTCGTTTCAACTTGAGCGTGGGCGTCAACTCGGCGTTGGTTCCATCCGGTTTAACAGGCTCCCACGGACCGGGCACCAAGACAAACTTTTTAATTTGCTCGACTTGGCCAAACAATGGATTAACGCGTTCGAGCAGCATTTGAAAGCGTTTATGCACTGCCGGATGCCTAACATTTTCGTCAAAAGTCGTCCAGGTAACCTGGTGGCGCTTGCACCAGTCGCGCAGGCCGTCCTCGTGTGGCACAATGATGGCTGATACAAATTTTCGGTTTTCGCCTACAACCATGGCATGTTCTATCAGGTAATGTTCCTTTAGGGCTGCCTCAATGGGGCCGGGTGCTACGTACTTACCCCCGCTTGTTTTGAGCAATTCTTTTTTGCGGTCGGTTATTTGCAAAAAGGTTTGACCGTTTTCATTGGTCACCAAGCGGCCGACATCGCCCGTTGCCAGCCAGGTTTCTCCACCGCGTTGTACCAAGGCTTCGGCGGTTTTTTCGGGTTGTTTGTAGTACCCGAGCATTACGCCGGGGCTTTGGGCTAATATTTCGCCTTCGCCTTCGCGGTACGTCGGGTCGGGGTCGAGTAAAACGCGCGTTTCTTCCATAAGCGGGCCGACAGTGCCCAGCATGGCACGTCCGGCTTCAAAACGGCTGAAAGACAAGGCAGGGGCTGCTTCGGTGAGGCCATAGCCCTCCCGGACGGGTATTCCCGCAGCGTTGAACGTGCGCATGATGCGTACCGGGCAAGCGCTGGCCCCTAGAAATATGCCTTTGATGCAACCGCCAAGGGCCTCGCGCCATTTGACGAACACCAATTTGTCGGCCAACGCAAACTGTATTCGCTGGAAGATACCGGGATGCTGGTCAAAGTCCCACTGATCGGCGAGGTGCAATGCCCACAGGAAAATGTTGCGTTTCGGGGGTTTCAGCTCATGACCCGTTGTTAGTATTTTGTCGTATACTTTTTCCAGCAAACGGGGCACTGCCGCGAAATAATGCGGCTTTATGGCTTGTAAATCGCCTTTGTCTCCACCGAGGTTTAAGGTGTCGGTGAACGAGACTTGCGCGCCTACGCTGAGGTAATAGTATACGGCTGCGCGTTCGAAAATATGGCTGACGGGCAAAAAGCTGAGCACTCGATCACCGGGCGTGAAGGGTGTCATGGAACGCAACGACTCGGTATTGTAAGCGATGTTCCGGTGGCTCAGCATGACGCCTTTAGGGTTGCCGGTGGTGCCTGAAGTGTAAATCACTGTGGCCAAATCGCCTGGTTGAATGGCGTCCATGCGGCGCTTGAGTTCATCGGAATCGCCCGTTGGTGCGTGCAGCGCCGTCCAGGTAGGGCATTCTGCAATGGGCGTAAAACAGTAAATGGCTTCCAGGGAAGGACTATCTTCCTTGGCTTTCAGGACTTTGAGGTACAAGGGCTGGTCGCCCACCACGCACATACGAGCCCCCGACTCCTGGAGGATGTAGGCGTACTCCCTTGGGCTGATGGTCGGGTACATGGGTATGTTGAGCGCTCCTACCTGAAGCAGTGCGAGGTCAAACGCGACCCATTCAGGGCTGGTGCGGTACACGACGGTGGCTACGCGGTCTCCCGGTTGAATGCCCGCTTGCAGCAGGCCGTAGGAAGTCTGTTGTACCATTTCGGCCAGCGTTTGTGTCGACCAATAGCGCCAGCCTTGCGGGCCGCGGTCGCCAACGGCCTGCTCCTGCGGGTATCGTTCAAGTTGTTCGTACAGGTAATCAAAAAGCCGTTTGTCCCAGGGCTTGACCATGTTGAATTAATTTGTTTGATAAGTGCGAGGCAAAGATCGATAGTTGGACATCAACAAAAAAATTTTTGTGTTATTCGATGACGCATCCGATTTTTTTTCCCCACAAGTATGGCGCATTTTTAACAATAATTTAAACAATAGACGGTCAAGCAAAATTAAATTATTTTTTTGCACGTCAAACAATAAATTTTTTTTAAAAAAAAGCAAATGTTGCTTGTCCGACAAAATAAAATGCCGTACCTTTGTAACCCTTGTGGTTATGAAAGCCTTTTGGCTGGTTTTTTGCAGTGAAGAGCCGGCTATCCCTTCAAAGGCAACCCAACTTAGATTTTGTGGCTTTAAACGGAACTTCAATACCGCATTATGCGCTTGTTGAAGCAAGGACTCTGACGCTTCTTTTTTATCAGGACAATAAACAGCAGGAAATATGATTTGCCCGACTTCTCTTAAGCTTATTTTTAAAGGTCGCCTGGAGTTTGGCTCCCAGCGCACCTTTGACATGGTATTGCGCCACTGGGATACCAGAATTGAGACTTATTTTAAGGCGGACATATTGTTCAAGCCGGAGTTGGTTTTTGATCTGGAGGCATTCACGCTTACGGTTCCCAATGGCACGATCATGGGTAGTGAGAAACAATGGCGCAGCACTGCCGGGCTGTTGCAGGAGTTGTCGCAATATGCCATTGCCGGTTCTATCGGTGCCTGGTGTTTGGATAATGGCCACTTGGTGGGTGTGATGCAGATCGAGCCGGTATCCGAAAAAGCTGCAGTTACGGAGTTTCGCAGAGGTTGTGTGTTGGCTGGCCAGGAAGGTCAGGAAACCGAAGCTACTGCCGCACTTTGTCGGGCCATCGATAAGTACGCCCGGCATGCCCTGGCTTACGAGCGCCGTGGTTATGTGAATTACAAACTGAAGAACTTCAACGATGCCTTGCATGATTTTGCAAAGAGCATTGACCTCAATCCGGAAAATCCAGACGCCTATTACTCTCGTGGAAAGGTCAAAATGATCAAAAACGACTGGGAAGGCGCTGCTTCTGATTTTGACTACGCCATCAAGCGCTCTTTGGCCCTTCAGCCGGTGTACTGGCTTGCGCGCCTGAAAAAAGGGGAGTGCCTGTTCCACCTGAAGCAACACGCTGAAGCGATCAAAGAATTGCAGTTGTTTTTGCGCCGCAAATTTGTGGAAAATGACCCCAACTTTCGTCGCCGCCACCGCGCCAACATCCTTTTAGGCAAATCATTGGCTGCCCTTAAAGATATGGACGGTGCCCTGGATGCCTTCCGGAACGCCAAAGCATTGATGGCCGACGCCGACCTGGCCCCTGGCGAAGCACAATTGCTGGATCGGTTGGAAGCACCTGATTTTGTGAGGGAGCTTTCCACTTATGCTTAGCTGTTGATAAACCTTGCCACACGGCAGCGTTTCATGGTCTACTTTCGTTCTGCACAGGAGCTGCCCGAATTGTACGGGTAGCTCCTGTATTGTTGTTTACCTTTGCGCCGCTTTAACAAAACCAGCGCTGTGCTTTGAAACAGTACTCATAGAAATGTATGGAGAATCGCGATAATCTGATTGGCGTTTTGCAGACCCTTTACCGTTGGCGCAAACCCATTCGAAATATTTGTTTGTTGGCCGCAGTAGTCAGCGTGGGCTTATCCCTGTTACTCAAAGACTACTACCGCGCTACCACCATCTTTTATCCCACCAGCCCTCGATTAGCCAATCCTGAACTCATTTTCGGGTACACCGGACAGGTCACCGATTACTACGGGGGCGACCGCGACCTGGACCGGTTGGCCGAAGTAGCCAACAGCAATGAAATGGTTGATTTTATGGTGCATAAATTCGACCTGTACCACCATTATGGCATAGACTCTACCGCCAGGCTCGGGCCGCATAAAGTGCGCCAGCGTTTTCTCAAGTTGTACAGCGCACTGAAAAATAAAAATGACGCCCTGGAAATCAACATTGAGGATACCGACCCTCAAATGGCCGCCGCAATGGCTAATGTGGCGCGCGACAAAGTCAACCAGATTGCACAGCGCCTGAATAAAGAAAGCCAGGTTAAACTCCTGGCTGCTTTTGAAGACAACATGACCCGCAAGCGCGCCGAGCTGGATATGCTGGCCGACAGCATCCGCTTCATCCAGTCATCTACCAATGTGTTTGATCCGGGCGCGGTCAGTGGCTCCTTGTCGGGCCAGTTGGCCACCGCTGAATCGGAAATTGTGCGAACCAAGGCTCGCCTTGACGTGCTCAGCGTTGATCCGTTGATTCCGCCCGATACCATTTCATACATTCGAGCCAACCTGAAGGCTTATGAAGAACTGAAGCGGGTGATCAAAACGGACGATCCCACATCGGACCGCGTATCGCTCAGAAAGGTGAATGAAATGATCCCTACCATGGCGGTCTTGCAAGACATGCACTACCAGGCGCGCAAGCAGCTTACGTTTGACCTGGAGCGGTACAATCAAATTCGATCGGCCTACAACACCGATATACCCGCCCTGCTGGTGGTAGAACACGCCGAGGTACCCATGATAAAAAGCCGACCTAAACGCAGCATCATCATCCTTGCCAGCCTTGTCGGCGCATTTTTGTTTGCGCTGTTGGGTGCCCTGCTGGCTGAATCGGTGCGGACGTTCGACTGGAAGACCATCACGACAGACTGAGGCATGCGCACAGCACCGGACCGAACATGGAGGCTGTCGGATAATCCGTATGGATATGGGTTGTTCGCTGCATTGGGCGTGCTGACTGTGGGGGCGGTGGCGGCTGCTACGGCTACCACGGAGATGTGGATTTTGGGCGTACCCTTTGGTTTATTGTTGTTTGGACTGGCTATCAGGCAGTTCAATGCGGTATTTTTCATCCTGATTGCCAGCTTGCCGCTTTCGGTAGAGATGGAACTGCCTGGGGGATTGGCCACCGATCTGGTGTCGGAGCCCTTGATGTGGTTGTTGACGTTGGTGTCGATCATTTGGTATGCCCGGCATTGGCCGGAGGTATCGCTTCGGATGGTGCTGCATCCCATAGCCCTGGCGCTGTGGTTTCACCTGGCGTGGATCAGCATCACGATGATCACCTCCGAGATGCCCATGGTGTCGTTTAAATACCTGCTGGCCAAGGGATGGTACGTCATTGTATTTTTCTTGCTGGCAGGCTGGGTGATGCACGGCAAACGCCCATTTTTGACGCTGCTTTGGGCCTTTTTTATTCCGCTGATCATTACGGTATCCATTGTGCTGGTGCGCCATGCCATGGAAGGATTCACCTTTGAAGGATCCAACTATGTGATGGGTCCTTTTTACCGAAACCACGTGATTTACGCCTGCGTGCAGGCCATATTTTTGCCTTTTATTTGGTTTGGGGCTTCGTTTTATCCGAGGTGGTCTTTCAAGTGGTGGGTATTGGTGGCAGGCATGTTGCTATTGCTGGTGGGCATCAATTTTGCGTACACGCGCGCTGCATACGTAGCTTTAGTGGCGGCATTTGGCGTATATTGGGTTATTCGTTGGCGTTTGATGAAAGTGGTGCTGGTCACCACGGCCATCGGGTTCATGGCGTTTTATGTGGTGCTGAGTCAGCGCGACAACTGGTTGCTTTTTGCGCCTGATTTTGAGCGCACCATCACCCATTCGCGGTTTGATAACCTGCTGGAGGCCACCACCAAATTGGAAGACATTTCGACCATGGAACGGGTTTACCGGTGGGTTGCCGCGTCTTACATGGTTGAGGACAAGCCTTTGACGGGGTTTGGGCCCGGTACATTTTATTTTTTCTATAAAAACTACACCGTCAGCAGTTTCAAAACCTATGTGAGCGATAACCCGGAGCGCTCCGGCATCCACAACTATTTTTTGATGACCACGGTGGAACAGGGATTGCCCGGTTTGGTCATTTTTTTCCTCCTCGTCGCCACAGTGCTGCTCACCGGCGAACACCTGTACCACCGCATTTCGGACCCCGATGATAGGCGCATACTGCTGGCTGCCGTGCTCAGTTTTGCGCTAATAAACCTGCTCATGCTCATGAATGATTTGGTGGAAACGGATAAAATCGGGTCGTTTTTCTTTATGACGATGGCGATGATTATTCAGTGCGGAATACGGAACAGGCAGAATACGGAATAGGCGGAATGCGGAATTCACGCCCGGTCGCACCGCTGAATAACAGAGCACTGATCAATCAGGATGTTGCCTTTGTAGTAAAATAGCACGCCAGGGCCGAAGTAGGCTTCCATGGTGATGCAGCGCACATCCTTGTCGGGGATAAACTCGAATTTGTACTCGCGCCAGTCGGCATGGTTGATGAGCGGGGAACTGGCCAGCAACTGGCTGCGTTGATTGGCACCGCCACCCCACACGCGCAGGCGCACGGCCTGGTTGTAACCCACGTATTTGGGGAGGTGTGCCAGGCGCACGGAAAAAGTGTAACAAGTGCCCCCTTTGAGCACAGTTGGAAGGTTTTGGGCTACATCTTCGCTGGAACCATCGTCGCGGGTGACCAGGCCGATGCACGTGTTGCCTTCGGCCGGTTTGAGTTGTAGCCCCCAGGCGCCGGGCAATATGTCTGGTGTGCTGCCAGGGGTATGTGACCCCCAGCCGGCGGGCGAAGCAGAGGCACGGGGTTCGTCTTCGAAAGAGGGATTTTCGAACGCAATGGCGTCGGATTGGGCACAGGAGGCCCATAAAAGGAAGATCAAGGACAACATAGGCACATAACGGAGAGAAGAATAACCGTGTTGTGTGCAAAATTGCGCGATCTACACGCGCATTACCCTTTGAGTGGGCTACCTTTGCGGGCTAAATGTACTTGTCGGCATGCCTCGCAAAAAACCACATTATCTGTCTGCGATCGGAAGCGTAGCCTTGGTGCTGTTCATGCTGGGCTTTTTCGCCCTGCTGGCCCTGCATGCCCGGCAGTTGACTAAATTGTTCAAGGAGCGGGTTGACTTGTGGCTCGAACTCCGGCAAGACCTGCCCGAAGAAGACGTGGCGCGGCTTATGGACTATGTGCGCAGCCAGTCTTTTGTGCTGCCCGAAACCGTCGCGTTTGTCTCCCGGGAAGAAGCGGCGGCCATCATGCAAAAAGACCTGGGCGAAGAGAGCCTGTTGGAGCAATTGCCCGACATGATGCGTGACGTGGTGCGGTTCAACGTACAGGCGTCGTACTTCCAGGAAGACAGCCTGAGGACCTGGCGGGAAACCATTCGGCAAGACAGTTTGGTGGAAGACTTGTTCGTAGAAGTGGCCAATGTGGGCAATGTGGGGCAAAACATCGAAAAACTCGGCTGGATTGCGCTGGCACTGGGTTTATTGCTCATCTTTGCCGCCGTGGCCTTAATACACAATACCATACGCCTCGACTTGTACACCAACCGCTTTCTGATTAAAAACCAGGAGTTGGTGGGTGCCAGTTGGGGTTACATCAGTTGGCCATATATACAACGCGGCATTTTCAACGGCCTTTGGAGCGCCTTCCTCGCTATTGCAGCGCTGGCGGGCCTGCTTTGGCTGGCACAGCAAAACATCCCCGAACTCAAATCGCTGGAAGACCAAAGCAGCATGGCGCTGGTTTTCGCGGGTTTGGTGGTGTTGGGCATCCTGATTTCCTTTGTCAGTACCTGGTTTGTCATCCATAAATTTTTAAGGATGCGCGTAGACGACCTGTACTGAAACACCAAGCATCATTAAGTCCAAACACATCTATGGCAAAAAAGAATCAACCTCAGCAACGGCCCAAACAAGCGACCAATCGCCCAACGGCTCAAAACCCGGCTCCGGCACCCGTAGCGGCCAAGGCACCTGCGGCACCCCGCCGCACCGAAAATCGCCAAAACGTATTTACCACCGGCAGCCGCGAAATGCTGTTCGGCCGCCGCAATTTCATGCTCTTTGGGCTGGCGCTGTTGCTGCTGTTTGTCGGACTGGCCCTCATGGCCGGTGGCGCGCAACCCGACCCCAACGTTTGGAAAGACGAGTACCCCTACAGCTTTACCCGCATTACCCTGGCACCCATCCTCATGGTCGCTTCGTTTGTAGTGGCCATCTGGGGCATTTTCGCTAAAGAAAAATCCGGCAAGGTTTTGGCAGACGATAGCCCAAACTCCTAAACTCCTAAACTCCTCCACTCCTAAACTCCTCCACTCCTAAACTCCTAAACTCCTCCACTCCAAATGAATCTTTGGCAAGCCATTATCCTCGCCATCATAGAAGGCGTAACCGAGTTTTTGCCTGTATCGTCTACGGGCCACATGATCATTGGCTCTTCGCTGATGGGCATTGCCTCCGATCCGTTTGTAAAGGTGTTCACCGTGGCCATACAGTTTGGGGCCATCCTGTCGGTGATCGCGCTGTACTGGAAGCGGTTTTTCAAAAGCATTGACTTTTATGTCAAGCTGTTTGTGGCGTTTTTGCCAGCCGTGGTATTTGGGCTGCTGCTCAAAGACGTCATAGACAGCCTGCTGGAAAACATTGTGGTGGTGGCGCTGGCACTCATTGCCGGTGGGGTGGTGTTTTTGTTTTTAGACCGCTATTTTCAGCAAAAAAGCAAGCGCGAAACCAGCGTGGACGCCGACGTAAACTTGCCCAAGGCGTTTCGAATCGGGTTGTTTCAGGTGCTGGCGATGGTGCCCGGGGTGAGTCGTTCAGCGGCAACCATCATCGGCGGCCTCACGCAGGGGCTGTCGCCTACTACTGCTGCCGAATTTTCCTTCTTTTTGGCGGTGCCCACCATGTTTGCGGCCACGGCCAAGTCGCTGTACGATTACGTCAAAGACGGGGGGGCTGCGTTTACGCCCCAGGAACTGACGATGCTGGCCGTGGGCAATGTGGTGGCGTTTGTGGTCGCGTTGTTGGCCATCCGCTCGTTCATTCAGTTTCTGACTACCCACGGGTTTAAAGTGTTTGGCTATTACCGCATTGTGGTGGGGGTATTGATTCTGGTGTTGTGGTGGGCCGGTTGGTTTGGGGAAATGGACGTGTCGGCGTTTTAGTATTCCGCCCAGGCGTTGCCCCTTAGATCGGTGATGAATCTGCTGTATTAAACCGTTTGTGCGTTACCTTTGCCCCATGAAAAAGCTCCTCGAATGCGTGCCCAACTTCTCAGAAGGCCGCGACCCTGAAGTCATCCGCCAGATCACCCTCGCCATCGAAAGCGTGGAGGGTGTGCAACTGCTCGACGTAGACCCGGGCAAGGCCACCAACCGCACGGTAGTCACCTTTGTGGGCGAACCCGATCGGGTGGTCAACGCTGCTTTCCTCGCCATCAAAAAGGCGTCGGAACTCATAGACATGAGCAAACACACCGGTGAGCATCCACGGATGGGCGCTACCGACGTGTGTCCGCTCATTCCCATTGCGGGCATCGACATGGTGGAGGCCGTCGATTGGGCGCGCAAATTGGGCGAGCGCGTGGGCCGCGAGTTGCACCTGCCCGTGTACCTGTACGAAGCCGCCGCCACGCGTCCTGAGCGCCAAAACTTAGCTACCGTCCGGGCGGGAGAGTATGAAGGTTTGCCCGAAAAATTGGAAGATCCGGAGTGGAAACCCGATTACGGGCCCACCCGTTTTAATGCCAAAAGCGGCGCTACCGTCATCGGAGCCCGCGACTTTCTGGTGGCCTACAACGTGAACCTCAACACCCCGTCGGTGCGCCGCGCCAACAGTGTAGCGTTCGACGTGCGCGAAAAAGGCCGCGTGCTGCGCGACGGTGACCCCATCACCGGCAAAGTGGTCACCGATACCGACGGCGAAGCGGTGCGCATACCCGGCGTGCTCAAAGGCGTGAAAGCCATCGGCTGGTTCATCGAAGAATACGGCATCGCACAAATTTCCATGAACATCACCGACATCCGTGCCACACCCCTGCACGCCGCTTTTGAAGCCTGCGTGCAAAGTGCCGATCGGCGCGGACTACGCGTAACCGGTAGCGAACTTGTGGGCATGGTGCCCCTGCAAGTGATGCTCGACGCAGGCCGGTATTTTTTGGCAAAACAACAACGCAGCACAGGCGTCAGCGAGTCCGAACTGGTGCGCATGGCCATACAGTCCCTGGGTCTCGATAACCTCGGGCCTTTTGATCCCCAGCAAAAAATCATTGAATATAAATTAGGCGTGGCACAAGACGGCCCCCTGGTGCGCCAAACCCTTCGCCGTTTTGCCGACGAAACCGCCAGCGACAGTCCTGCCCCCGGCGGCGGCTCCATCAGCGCTTACGTGGGCGCTTTGGGTGCCGCGTTGGGCACCATGGTGGCCAACCTCAGCGCACACAAGCGCGGTTGGGACGCCCGCTGGGCTGAGTTTGGTGCCTGGGCCGAAACAGGCCAGCGCATCAAACAACAACTCCTCCGATTTGTCGATGAAGACACCGCCGCCTTTGATCGGGTAATGGACGCCTTCGGCATGCCCAAAAGTACCGATACGGAAAAAGCAGCCCGCAGCGAAGCCATCCAGCAAGCCACCAAAGGCGCCATTGACGTCCCCGTCCGGGTTATCCAAACAGCCCTGGAGGCGTTTCCGCTGTTGCGCTACATGGTGGAGCAAGGAAACCCCAACTCCATCACCGACGCCGGTGTGGGTGCCCTCTGCATCCGTACGTGTATACTGGGTGCCGCCCTTAACGTGAAAGTAAACGCCGCGAGCCTCAAAGATAAAACCTATGCCGATCGCGTAATTGCCTTTGCAAATGAAGCCGCCGCGCAAGCCCAACAAATGGAAACGGAGATTTTGGAAATGGTGGAAAAAGCAATTTAACGAATGCGGAATGCGGAATGCGGAATGCGGAATGCGGAATGCGGAATGCGGAATTTGCACATTCCCTCTGTTTTTTTGCTAAATCATTGGGGATGATGCAAAAAATCCGAAAGGATGAGAAAATTCCGCATTCCGCATTCCGCATTCCGTATTCCGCATTCCGCATTGGCTTCAGGCTTGGCGTATGACATCAATTATCCACTCTGTCGCTGGATTTTCAATGGTGATGTGTTTCGAGCCGCTGGAAAAAAGGCCGACAAAAAAAGCGATGGCCCCAATAGCAATGAACGCACATCCGCCACCGCTACCAGCTGCGGCTTCACCAGCCCAGAAAAAAGCAACGGCAGTAGCCGCTTCAATGGCTGCAAACAGAACGCCGAACCCAAAGAGCAACAAACCGGCAAAAATCAGCCATTTAGTCCAATTGGCCCGGCGGTGATGCGCTTCAATGCGCGACACATCTGCCAAGGGCAACCGTTTTTCTACTGATCCTGTTTGAAGGTAAATGTCCTGGGTCGAAATGTCGTTTAGTTTCCCCTTGAACATTTTTTCAGATTGATCCGCTTCCCGGGTAAAAACGGTGATCATTTCGGCATGTTTGAGCTTTCTTACGGTTTTCTTGGCCGCATGTTTGAAAATCACTTTCTGAAAAGATCCTTGCCCCTGAACAACAGGCACAACAAACAGAAAAGCAAATAAGCAAATGATAATGGATCGCATGACAGGTCGTTTTGTTGAATGATTGAATGAAAGCACTGGGACAAAGGTGCAGGCGCCCACCAGCCCATCCGTATTGATGTTTTTTCTAAACACATATTTTTTTATTACATAATAATAATTCTCCAATCCGAAACCAAATCTGTCTTTTTGTCAGTTTAATCACATTGGTACAGTATATGACACCTATGCGTTTCTCCCCCTGTTGTAAAAACCGTATCTTTGCATCCCCCAATCATCCGATAGCTCATATCCCACCACGCACAACCCATGTTTGGATTTATAAAAAAACTCCTCGGCACAAAGCAAGATCGCGACCTCAAGCAGTCGCAGCACCTTGTTATCGAAATCAACGAACACTTTGAGCGTTTTCAATCGCTGTCGCACGATGAACTGCGCCACAAAACGCAGGAATTTCGAGCTCGAATAGCCGACTACCTGAGTGAACTCGACGCGGAGATCCTTCAGGTGGAACAACAGGCCCGCGACACCGAGGACTTCAACGACAAGGATGCCCTGTTCAAGGAAGTGGATCAATTGCGCAAAAACCGCGATAAAGCGCTCGAAGATGTCCTGCTCGATGTTTTGCCAGAGGCATTTGCCGTGGTAAAAGAAGCCAGCCGCCGCTTCACCACAACACCCGAAATGCGCATGCCGGCAACCGACCACGACCGCATGCTGGCCGCTCAACCCGGCAAAACCTACGTGCGCATTGAAGGCGATGAGGCTGTATGGAAAAATACGTGGAAAGCAGCTGGTGGCGACATCACCTGGAACATGGTGCATTACGATGTGCAGCTCATTGGCGGTATGGTGTTGCACGAAGGCAAAATTGCGGAAATGGCCACCGGTGAGGGCAAAACCCTTGTAGCCACCCTGCCCGCATACCTCAACGGCGTAGCGGGCGAAGGCGTGCACATGGTGACCGTAAACGACTACCTCGCCCGACGCGACCAGGAATGGGTGGGGCCTATTTATGAATTCCTGTTGCTTACGGTGGACTGCATCGACAAGTACCGCCCGCACTCGCCCGAACGCATCAAAGCGTACAAGTGCGACATTACTTTTGGCACCAACTCCGAATTTGGCTTCGATTACCTGCGCGACAACATGGTCATCAGCCCCGAAGAACTCGTGCAGCGCAAACACCATTACGCCATTGTGGACGAAGTGGACTCCGTGCTCATCGACGACGCACGGACGCCGCTCATCATTTCCGGGCCTGTTACCCGCGGCGCAGAGGATCAGGAGTATGTGGATCTGAACCCCACCGTCAAACGCCTGCTGGACGAGCAAACCAAGTACGCCACCAGGTTCCTGACCGAAGCCAAAAGGTTGTTTGCCGAAGGCAAAACCGGATACGAAGAAGGCCAGGCGGGCATGGCCCTGCTGCGTGCCCACCGCGCACTGCCCAAAAACCGTCCGCTCATCAAATTCCTGAGCGAAGAAGGCATGAAGGTGGCGCTGCAAAAAACAGATGACTTTTACATGCAGGAAAACAGCAAACGCATGCCCGAAGTGGATCGCGAGTTGCTGTTTCACATTGACGAAAAAAACCGAAACGTAGAATTAACCGAGAAAGGCGTAGAGTTCTTGTCGCAGTTCAACAACGACGACAATTTCTTCATCCTGCCCGACATTGGCTCCGAATTGGTCAAAATAGACGTCACGCCCGAACTCACTCCGGAAGAAAAAATAGAGGCCAAAGAACGCCTTTCGCAGGATTATGGCGTGAAAAGCCGCCGCGTACACGCCATCCAGCAGTTGCTCAAAGCGTATACGCTGTTTGAAAACGACAATGAGTACATCGTTGTAGACGGTGAGGTCAAAATTGTGGACGAACAAACAGGCCGTGTCATGGAAGGTCGCCGCTACTCCGACGGACTGCACCAGGCCATTGAAGCCAAGGAAAATGTGAAAGTGGGCGAAATTACACAGACCTACGCCACGGTGACGCTCCAGAACTACTTCCGCATGTACCACAAGCTGTCGGGCATGACCGGTACGGCGGAAACAGAAGCCAAGGAACTCTGGGACATCTACAAGCTCGACGTGGTGGTCATCCCTACCAATCGACCCATCACCAGAAACGACCAGGACGACCTCGTGTTCAAGACAGCGCGGGAAAAATACAATTCGGTCATCGACGAAATTGTGAAACTCCGCGAAGCGGGCCGACCCACGCTCGTGGGCACCACCTCGGTGGAAATTTCGGAACTGCTCAGCCGCCTGCTCAAACTGCGTGGCATAGACCACAACGTGCTGAACGCCAAACAACACCAACGCGAGGCGGAAATTGTGGCCGAAGCAGGCCAGGCGGGCAAAGTGACCATCGCCACCAACATGGCTGGTCGGGGTACCGACATCAAGCTCGGCCCCGGCGTAAAGGAAGCGGGCGGTTTGGCCATCATCGGCACCGAGCGCCACGAAAGTCGCCGCGTAGACCGCCAGCTCCGCGGTCGAGCAGGCCGACAAGGCGACCCCGGCTCCTCCATGTTCTACGTGTCGCTCGAAGACAACCTCATGCGCCTGTTCCAAAGCGATCGCATAGCGGGACTTATGGACCGCATGGGCCACCAGGAAGGCGACGTGATTCAGCACTCGATGGTGACCAAATCCATCGAACGCGCACAAAAGAAAGTGGAAGAAAACAACTTCGGCACCCGCAAACGCCTGCTGGAGTACGATGACGTGATGAACATCCAGCGCGAAGCCATTTACAAAAAACGCCGTAACGCTTTGTTTGGCGACCGGCTGGCGGTGGACATCAACAACGCGTTTTTCTCCATCGCTTCCGAACTGGTGCACATTCACCGCCACAGCGGCGACTTTGATTCGTTCCGCATGGACAGCATACGCACCATTGGTTATGATCCCACCGACATGGATCCGCAAGGGTTCAAAACGGCTTCGGAGGCCTCGGTGGTCGACCGCTTTTTTGACCACATTCTGGATGCTTACCACCGCAAGCGACAGCAGGTGGGTGACCGGTTGTTGCCTGTGATCCAGAACGTACAGCAAAAAGAAGGCAACCGCTACCGCCGCATTGTAGTGCCGTTTACCGACGGATCTATGGGGCTCAACATCAGTGCCGATATCGAAGAGGCCTTGCGCTCCAATGGCAAATCCATCATGCATGATGTGGAAAAAGTGGCCACCCTCGCGCTCATCGACGACGCCTGGAAGGAGCACCTGCGCAACATCGACGACTTGAAAGAATCGGTACAAGGTGCTTCTTTTGAGCAAAAAGATCCCTTGGTGATCTATAAAATGGAGGCGTACAACCTTTTTGAGGGCCTCATCGGGCACATCAATGCCAACGTGACCAGCTTCCTGCTTCGAGGCACGTTAGACCTGCCGACGGAGGACGACATGCGCCAGGCCCAGCAGCGCCAACAAATGGCCGAGGCCCAGCGCCGCGCCCAGGCCAACCGCCTGCGTTCGAACAACGCCAGTCAGCAAATGACAGAAAGTCAGGCCAACGCCCAACGCGCTGCCCAATCAGCCGGTCAGGGTTCCCAGGCTGTTCAAAAAGTGTCGCCCATTGTGAAAGACAAAGTGATTGGCCGAAATGACCCATGCCCGTGCGGCAGCGGCAAGAAGTACAAGCAGTGCCACGGGAAGTGAGTGGAGAAGTGGAGGAGAGGAGGAGTTGAGTTCAGCATCGCGGATTTTTTTGCGTCCTGGCTTTCAACCTTGAACTCCTCCACTCCTAAACTCCTCCACTCCATTTACAGTCCGTAAGTCAATACTTCCTTGTCTCCGGCCATCAAGTATAGGGTGTTGCCGTCCAATTTGTAGGCGGTAGCACTGTGCAGCGCCTTTTTGTATGTGTCGCTGCCATTGCCCGGGCAGGCCATTAAGGTAGACCGACCTGGTTCAATGTTGATGTTGTTGCCGTTTACCGTTACTTTTCCGCCGCCCGAGTTGCAGCCGTCGGAGCCAGCCCAGTTGCCCTGGTGGACGCTAAACGTGGGCATTTTGCCTTTTGGGAAGGCATCGGCAGCGGGGGCAGCGCCGTTGATGGTTTTCAGCGTCCAGTACGAGCCCAAAGCGCCAGCGAGGTAAGTGCCACAGCCGTTGTAGGTTTTGCCCTTGGCTTCCACCACAACGGTGTAGTCGTACTGGTTGTCGCTCATGCCATCTGAGCAAGTTTGTTTTTTGATAGATACCTTAAGCTTGCCACTTTCGGTGGTAGCGAGGTATTCCATCGTGCCGTCTGGTCTGGGGTTGACCATCACGGCCGGGGTATTGAAGGTGTCGCCGCCAGCCACGTAAAAGCGCATGGCATTGTCAAAGTCAATGTCGAGGCCCCAAAAAGGCTCGGTGCCTGCGCCCACAAAGTCGATGCCTTGTGCTTTTTTTGCGTCGAAAGGAGAGGTCTGTTCAACGGCGGCTGTGGGTGCGGCGTTTGTAGGTGCTGGTGTGGCCGACTCGGCTTGTTTACCAGACTGCTGGGCGCAGTTGGTCAGGAGCATGCTTGCCGCCATGCAAAGGGCTAATGGAAAAGTTTTCATAACACGTTTATTTGATGTGAAGAGGTGCATAAAGGTACTTCAAATCAGGTAAAAAGCACGCCCTTGAGTTCATCCACTTTGCCCAAGGCATACACGCGGAGGTTGAATTTGCTCAACTCCAGGCCTTTTGAATTGTATTTGGAAATGTAAATTTCTTTGAATCCCAATCGGTCGGCCTCCGCAATGCGCTGTTCGATGCGGCTCACGGCGCGTATTTCGCCCGAGAGGCCCACTTCACCTGCAAAACAGACGTTGGAGGGAATGCTGACATCGATCAGGGAGGAAATGAGGGAAGCGACGATGGACAGGTCGATGGCGGGGTCTTCCACACGCAACCCGCCGGCGAGGTTGAGGAACACGTCGTTCATGCTGAAATAGTACCCGCATCGTTTTTCGAGCACGGCGAGCAGCATTTGGAGGCGGCGCAGGTCGAAGCCTGTGGCGGTGCGTTGAGGCGTTCCGTACACCGATTTGCTCACTAAGGCCTGGGTTTCAATGAGCATGGGTCGCATGCCTTCCATGGTGGCGGCCACTGCACATCCGCTGAGTTCTTCGTCTTTTTGGCTGAGCAGGAGTTCGGAGGGGTTGCTCACTTCGCGCAGGCCGGCAGCGCGCATTTCGTAGATGCCCATTTCGTCGGTGCTGCCAAAGCGGTTTTTGAGTGTACGCAGGATTCGGTACGCATTGTGGCGGTCGCCTTCGAACTGGAGTACGCAGTCTACGATGTGTTCCAGGAGTTTGGGGCCCGCGATTTCGCCCTCTTTGTTGATGTGGCCGATGAGGAACACGGGGATGTTGGTTTCTTTGGAGAAGCGCAGGAACTCGGCGGCGCACTCGCGCACCTGGGCGATGCCGCCGGGGGCGGAGTCGAGGTGCGGGGTGCTCATGGTCTGGATGGAGTCGACGATGAGCAGGTCGGGTTGCAGTTCTTGTGCCTGGCGGAGCAGTTTGGACGTGTTGGTTTCGGTGAGTACAAAGCAATCGGAAGCACCCTGACCGATGCGGTCGGCGCGCATTTTGATTTGTTCTTCGCTTTCTTCGCCGCTGACGTACAAGATTTTGCCGGGCAGTTGGAGGGCCACCTGGAGCATGAGGGTGCTTTTGCCGATGCCCGGTTGGCCGCCTATGAGTACCAGAGAACCCGGGACAATGCCGCCGCCGAGCACCCGGTTGAGCTCCTCATCGGGGGTGCGCATCCGCTGGGTGTGGCCGGTTTGTATCTCGGGCAGGGGGGTGGCTTTGGGGCCGTCGCTGTTTTTGCCGACGGGTGCCCACGATCGGCGTTTTTCTTCACTGGCGGTTTCTTTCTGGATGATTTCCTCCTGGTAGGTGTTCCACTCGTTGCAATGGGGGCATTTGCCGATCCATTTGGGGGAGGAGGCACCGCAGGAAGAGCAAAAAAATATGGTTTTGGCTTTGGCCATCGTTTTTTTGAAACAAAGGTATGCATTTGACAAATTTCACAACCAAATTGTTTTAAAAAAACACATGTTTAGCGGTCGCGGTCGTATTTCCTTCCGATCAAGATTAAATCGGTGGTCGGTTGGCCCTTTCGGTCTTCGTATGATTTCAACTCCGAATAGATAACGTTAAGCCCGTTTGCCTCAAAAACCGCGCTCAGGTGGTCGCGCTGGTGGTAGAACTGGTACAAGCCATCGGTGCTTCCCGGGCTGGAAGGCATAAACCCGGATTTGCTGTAATCGTCTTCTATGGCGCTCACGTACAGCACGCCACCGGGGCCCAGCAATTTGGCGGCGTCGGCGATCCATTTAACGGCTTCTTCCCGGGTTAAATACGGCAAACCGAAACCGCAGAGCACGGCATCATAAGCCTGGGCTATCTTGTCTACGTCGCGGATGTCCATGAGTTGACACGTGGCCTGTGGGTTGTTGGCCTGGGCGAGGGCGATCATGTTGGGCGACAAATCGGTGGCGAGGATATTGAAATCGGGGCGCTGCCGGAGCAAGTATTGCGTGATGTTGCCCGGGCCGCAGGCGAGTTCCAGGATGGAGGCGTTTTCAGTCGGAATGGCCCTGCAAAAGGCGTCTAAGGAGTCGTGGTACAGGTCCACATCCATGTAGTTTTGCTGGTACGTTTGGGCATAGGTGTCGAAGAGCTGGACGGCGAGCCGGGTGTTGTTCATGGAGCCTTAATGTGGGGTTTTGAGGGGGATAAATGGCTTCCTTTGCCGTTGTTGGCGTCCTCGCCAACAACAAACGGATGCTTAGGTATATCTGTTTAGTCCCTCACTCCGCCGTATGTTGTCGGCGAGGACGCCGACAACGGCACAAAAGGATTTCGACAGTGCGGCTATTATGATATTCGTCCTACGAGTATACTGGTCGGACGAATATCATACTCTTTTTCAACCTTTTCCTATTCCATGCCCGACAGCAACCCAACCAAATTTTTATCCTCAATTTGCGCGTACAACTGAACCACCACCGCGTCGTTCCCCGTGTGGCGCATGTGCAATACATGCTTGTTTTTACCGCCCCACCGGGCAACAACCTCCAACACATCCAACCGGTGCGTTTTCCCGGAACGAGCCGCGGCTTTGCCGACCGCCTGCAAAAATTGTCCGGTATTCTCTGAAAAACTCCGCGTGCCTTTTTTAACCAAATAAATAAACCGCAGATTGGAGGCGCCCAAATGCTGCCACACCGCATTCAGATTTGAATGCTCCACGTGCACCAACCCTGCCATAAACGACTCACTCGAACCCGAATCGATTTCCACCGCTGCACAAGCCCTTGAGGACAACCACGAGCGGTGCGCGTAAAAATACTTGCGGTGGGACCGGATAGCGGTTTTGGGTCTTGAACCGGCTTCCACATACACAAAATAAACCTTGTAAAACGGAAAAGCAGCCAGGAGAAGCCGGTTCAGCCAGGCGTAAGAGTCCATGTCAGCGTTCGAGGCAAACCCAAAGGTGAACACCTCATACGCGCGTATGGATCCCTGATCGCGCCTGCTGAGCGGAAAGGTGGTTACCGGACCTTTTTGGGCCAGGATGTCGCTTGTGTGCTCAGCTGTGATCATTCAAACAACAAAAATACGAAAATTTCCACAACAATAGAATTCGCGTATATTTTGCCCTTGTTGGCGTCCCCGCCAAAAAGTAGTGGATGAGCCATTGAGCCTAAGTACCCACGCTGCCGTTTGCTGTTGGCGAGGACGCCATCAGTGGCAAAAAAATACGATTTTATCTTTGTAAATATTAAACAGGCCTTTGTAATGTACAAAGATGCGAGTGCAAATATTCATCCCATGAGTATATTCATAGGCCAAATAGCCTGCAATTAAAAGTTGTACTACATTTGCACAAAAACCAATATTCAATTGCCGGAATACCCGGGAAGCCAAGATGTCTGCCTCACCGTTCATATTCATCAGTTATCGCGTAGCCGACAGCCAGTCTCAGGCCGGTCGGCTGTTCGATGCATTGGAGCGTGCGTTTGGCACAGGCACGGCCTTTTACGACAAAGACGGCCTGAAACCCGGCATGAAATGGCCTGACGAACTGGCGCAGAAGGTAAAAAAAGCACGCGTGGTGCTGGTGCTCATCGCCAACCGATCCAAATGGATAGGCGTGGGCGTCGAGGGACGGCGCATAGACGACCCGGATGACTGGGTGCGCCTGGAAGTGGAACACGCTCTGGCCGATACCCAAAAATTAGTCATCCCCGTCCTGCTGAACAACGGCCAACTGCCCACAGAAAGAGGGCTCCCGGAAAGCTGTCGAGGGCTCCTGGCTTGTCAGCTCATCCACATCACCGACGCCAACTGGGCCCGCGACCTGGCGCCGCTGCTCGCCCGGCTGCGCGAACACTTAGGCATTCCGGAAGACCCGCAAAACCGCCAACAGCAAGCGGCACCCCGGGAAGCGCACATCCATAAGTACACCATCAACCGCGACGAGCCGAAAACCCGTTTTGACGACTCGGGCGCCCGCCAGCACCATAACCGACCCCATTTTTACCCCGAATTTCCACCGACCCGCCGCATGCCCGCACCGCTGAAGACCTTCATTATTTACGCCCGAGCAGATGCCGGCTTCAAAGACGAGTTGGTGACACACCTGCACCTCTTTGTTGAGTATGGATATGTTGAGAAATGGGTGGACTCAGACCTGCTGCCAGGCGAAGAGTGGGAAAAACGCATCGAACAGGAACTTGATACGGCGCACTTAGTAATCATACTGGTAAGTGCTGATGCCCTGCGTTCCGAATTCATTCGTAAGAAGGAGCTCAAGAGGGCACTGGAAAAAAAACGCAGCGGCAGTGCGCGGGTAATACCCGTGCTGGTGCGGGAATGCACCTGGGAATTACACCCGGAATTGTCCACCCTGCAGTTTTTGCCGAAAGACGACAACGGCCGCATACGCGGTGTAGCGGGATGGATTAGCCGGGACGAGGCCTGGGCGGCGTGCCTCAGGGAACTTAAAAAACTCATCGACGAAGTCGGTCAGGAACTGGAAAAAGAGCTGGAACAAACCCAAAAAGCAGCTGAAGCCGAAGCACACAAAAAACAGCTGGAAGCAGAAAAAGACGAAAAAAAGCGCAACCGGGCTGATGAGGCATTTTGGAACCATCTACAGAAAGACCTCGAAAACGCACCAGAACCGGCGCACAAGATCGAACTATACCAGGCATATCTGGTGGATGCCGATAATCGCAACCACCGTGAAGAGGCGGAAGACATGATAGAAGACTTGCAGGCCCAACTTGCTGCTGCCCGAAAAGCGGAAGCGGCCAAAGCCGAATCCCTTCGCAAAAAAGAGGCAGCAGCGCGAGCCGAAGCCGAACGCCTGGAACGCGAAGCCCAGGCCGCCGAACAAGCCCGCCTTGAAGCTGAACGCCGCCAACGGGAGGCGGAAGTGGAAGCTGCCCGAAAAAAAGCGGAAGAAGACGCCCGAAAAAAAGGTTTGCCGGATATGGTTTTTGTAAAAGGCGGCACCTTCCAGATGGGCAGCAATGAGTACGACAGTGAAAAACCCATTCACAGTGTTACGCTTGCCGACTTTGAAATCGGCAAATACCCGGTGACCCAGAAATTGTGGACAGAGATAATGGGTAACAATCCCGCATATTTCAAAGGTGATGACCTCCCTGTAGAATACATCAGTTGGAACGATGCCCAGGATTTTCTGCGAAAACTGAACGCGCGATTCCCAGGTATGCATTACCGCCTGCCCACTGAGGCGGAGTGGGAATACGCGGCCCGCGGCGGGGAGAAAGGGGCGAAAGAAAACCTCATCTACGCTGGCAGCAATGATCTGGACGCGGTTGGGTGGTACAGTGAGAATTCCGGCGGCAATACCCACCCTGTGGGTGGCAAAAAACCGAACCAACCGGGGCTGTACGACATGAGCGGGAATGTATTTGAATGGTGCCAGGACTGGTACGGCGACTACCCCTCCGGCAGCCAGACCAACCCAACCGGCCCTGCTTCCGGCTCCTACCGGGTGATTCGCGGCGGGTCGTGGGGCTACGGCCCGCCCCGCTGCCGTGTAGCGGACCGCGACGGCCACACGCCGGACACCCGCGTCAGCCACGTTGGCTTCCGCCTTGCCAGGACTTTTTAACCTTTTAGGCTTTTTACCTTCTTACCTTTTAGGACATTTCAGCGGGGTGTGTCAGGCAACTGGCACACCCTGTTTTTTTTGGGGCGGAGCCAAATGCGGCAGCATATATGCTGCATATATAACCACGTAGTGTTTATGTGTCACCACTGTTTGTATATATGGTGCATATATGGTGAAAACTTGAAAAAAGCGCATGCGGATATGCATGTTCACGTGGGCTTGTCGTGCGGAAACGCAGTCTTTCCTTGGCCTTGTTGGCGTCTCTGTAACCTTTCTTGTGTGGGGCCAGGCGTTACTCCCCTTTTACCCTATACGGCCTCGGAATGACAGGGGCTTTTAAAAAAAAGAGGTGATAGCGCCTGGCCCCTCACCCTTGGCGGCCTCGGAATGACGGTATTCCGTCAAGGGAGTGAGTTTCCTCGGCCTTCGGGGTTCCTCGGCCTTCGGGGTTCCTCGCCCTTCGGGCTCGGAATGACAGGGGCTTTTTTAAAAAAAAGAAGTGAGAGCGCCTGGCCCCTCACGTTGGCGGTATCGATAAGCTCAAACTTCGTCATTCAAAAACCGCCATTCGGGATTTTTTCGGGCGATCAAGGCCTCTTTTTTACTTCTGTTCCATTTTTTGAGTTCTTTCTCCCGCGCTATGGCCAGTAATATGTCGTTAAAATATTCGTAATAAATCAGATAATGGCAATGATAGCGGGCAGAAAATGCGTTTGGGTTTGTTTCCCCGGCGTGTTGTTTCAAGCGGGTTTTCAGGTTGTTCGTAACACCGATGTACAAAACCGTTCGCCCTTTATTGGTGAGTATGATATTCGTCCTACGAGTATAGTCGTAGAACGAAATATACTGACGTTATGTCATCTGTGTAACATCATAAGTTTGCCCGAACAACAAAAAGCTTTGCCGTTGTTTGCGTCCCCGCCTACAACAAACGGCGGAGTGAGTGGCTACCAAGCGGGGTGAACGCATTTCGGCGGCTCATGCTGCTGCACGGCAAAACGGGGTGGTTTTGATTGGCAATTTCATAATTCGTCCTACGAATATACTCGTAGGACGAAATAATTGGTCTCCTTTTACCCTATACGGCCCTGTCATTTCGAGCCCGCAGGGCGAGGAATCCCGCCGACGCTCGTATGACGAGTAATTTCGCATTTTTTTATGTAATTTTGGAATTGAATTCCGAAAATACATAGTTTTGTAAAAAAGAAACAGGCATGATTCCCCGACAACTATACGCGAAAGCGACGGAATTACTTGACAAGTACCCCATTGTAGCGCTTACCGGGCCCAGGCAGTCCGGAAAAACAACACTTTCCAGGCAACTTCGTCCGTCATACGTGTACGTCAACCTTGAATTAGATGAAAACAAAGAATTTGCACTGAACGACCCCAATCGGTTTTTGCAAAAATACCAGGGGGGCATAATTTTGGATGAGGTACAGAACGTGCCATCCCTGTTTCCGTATTTGAAACATTATACGGATGAGCGCGGGATGAGCGGTGAGTACATACTGACTGGTTCTCAACAATTTTTGTTGCTTGAAAAAATCACCCAGTCGCTGGCCGGAAGAGTAGGGCTGCTGCAATTGTTGCCGTTGTCTTTCAGTGAGTTAAAATCGGTCGATTTATCGCCTCCATCGCCCGAAAATGCCATCATTATGGGTGGATATCCCCGTATTTACGATAAAAACATTGAACCTTCGGATTTTTACCAGGCCCGGTAAAACCTTCAATAGTGCGTCTGTAAAAAACCTGAGGGCATTTAGTGCAGTTGCGGGTACAGATCAGACAGACTTGTATGTGGTGTACGGAGGGCCCGAGACGCAAACCAGAACCGATTTTCAACTGGTTCCCTGGGACCAAACAGGTCAGGTGCTGTTGTAGCAGCGCCTGCTGCACAAGCGCTCACATGCCGCCCAAAGCCTGCTTCAGCGCCGCTGCCTTCACTAAACACTCCTCGTACTCCTCTTCCGGCCTGGAATCGTATACAATGGCCCCGCCCACGGTTGCCGATACGCGTCGGCCCTGCGCATCGTACAAAATGGTGCGGATCACCACGTTGAAATCATAGTTGCCCTCCGGTGTGATGTACCCAATGGCACCGGCATACAGGCCCCGGCGGCTGCGCTCGTACCGTTCGATCAGCTGCATGGCCATCACTTTGGGCGCGCCGGTCATGCTGCCCATCGGAAACGCATCGCGCAGGGCCTGTAGCGGGTGTACGCCTGGACGCAGCGTGCTGCGCACCGTGGAAATCATCTGGTGTACGGTGGGGAAAGTGTACAGGCCAAACAGCTCGTCGACCACCACAGAGCCGGGCACGCTGTTGCGCGCCAGGTCGTTGCGCACCAGGTCGACGATCATCACGTTTTCTGCGCGGTCTTTTTCGCTGTTCTGCAAGGCGTTGCGGATGGCGGCATCTTCCGCTTCCGTGGCACCGCGCCGCCGGGTGCCTTTGATGGGCTGGGAGTACAATACGCCGTCCTGGTGTTTCAGAAAACGTTCCGGACTGGCGCACAACGCGTACCGGTCATCCACGCGCAGCCAGGCCGCAAACGGCGCACGGCTCAGCGCCTGCAAACGCTCGAACACCGTCACGGGATCCAGCGCGATCTGCCGGGCCTGAAACGCCTGGCAATAGTTTAGCTCATACACGTCGCCGTCGATGATGTGCTGGCGGATGGCGTCAATGGTGCACAAGTAGTCTGATTTGGTCTGAAGCGGCTCCAGGGTAATGGCCGGTGGGGCCGTTGTCCGGGCAGCAGGGGTAATGGCCTGGATGGTGGACAACACGCGGTGGGGGTCTTCGTGCAGGCAGTGGATTTCCAATTGGCCATTGCGGATGCCAACGACCGTTTCGGGCACCCAAAACACCATATCCGGAAAACCAATATAGTCGGCGTGATCCGATTGCAGGGCCTCGGTCTCGTTTTTAAGGTCATAGCTGAAATACCCAAACAACCAGTCGGCGTGCGCCGCTTGAAAGGCCATGAGTTGCTCAAACGCCGACCCGGCTGAACAGGTGAGCAAATGCGCTGCACCCACGCCCGCCAGCACATCCCACACCGGCGGCACGGGACTTGGGGGCGCTGCATGACCATACAATACGGCGCTGTGCGGATTGGCCGCAGCCCAGTGCAGGAGTTGGCGTTGGAAGGCGTGGTGGTGTGCTAGCGGAAGGGTGAGGGATTGGCGCATGGTGGAATTGTTGTGAAATTGTATATGCTCAAAAAAGTTTTGCCTGTTTTTTACATTCAGGTGTTTTGATCGATTTGGTTATATCCAAAGGGGATATTTTTGTTCATCCGATTCACCCAAAACTGAAAATATGAAAAGTTTCCCTTCCCTTCCCTTCCCTTCCCTTCCCCTCGCCGGGCTTGTGAGAAAACATTTTGCCTTATCTCTAAGAGCCTATTCAAACTCTTAATTGCATCTGTAGTTTTGTACTTTTTCACAGCAGGTGTAGTTATAAGCCAGTCGGAATGCTACACGACCGACAATCAGGGCAATGGTTTTGTGCCCTCAATTGACTGCCGAAATTTTATTTCAAGCCTTCCGTCTTCAGGTTGCGACAACTACATCAACTACGCCCCACTCAACCCTTCCCATACGAGCATCAAAACGGTCCGCCTTGTTTTCCATGTGTTTAACAAAGATGGCGGGAGTGGAAACCTCCAGAATACTCCAGCGCATATTGGCTTGATAGACCAAGTGGTGCAAGGAGTGAACAACGTTTACACAAACGTCACACCCATTGACGCTGCTGGGCAAGGTAACACTTGCCTTCCGGGCTGGACGTATGACAACATTACGGACTCGCGTGTCCGAGTCGTTAGACATCCAGAGGTTTTTTTCCATAACGACAGCGATTATTTTTCGCCAACTGGCGGTGAGTCGGCGGTAACCTCAAAATCATGTGAAGTCTTCGATTTGTATGTAAAGAACAACCCAAATCTTTCAACCGACCTTAAAGAAAACGCCATACACGTATTTATATATGGATGCGAAAACAACTCTCCCTACGCCCCATGTGCAAATGGAGTCGGAGGCTTGGCTTCGGGCATTCCTCCAACTGGAGAGAAATATATCAGCGAATGGCGCTGGTATTTTTACGGTGTGGAGTCACAGGATCCCAACTTTATCTTCAATGCCACTTGGAATTTAGCACATGAACTGGGGCATTGCCTTGGCTTATACCACGTCAACCAAGACAATTGCTGCGACACACAAGGAAGCCAAAACGCAGGCAACGACCTAATGGCTTACACCAATGGTCTTGCACTTACTGAATGTCAAATTGCTCGTATGCAATATTTTTTGGAGGGCAGGTGCGGCAGCAGCGGCACATGTTCTGACGTCCATAAAGCAGTAGTCACAGATTTCTGTACAAAAAACACCGCCGAAAACATTACCATACACACAGGGGAACAAGTCATTTGGGAAACACACCGGAAGTTATACTCAGATGTCATAATTGAAACGGGAGCTCAGCTTACAATAAAGTGTACCGTTGGCATGCCCAACGAAGGGTACTTTTTTGTCAAAAAGGGTGGGCGTCTTATTGTGGATGGGGGCCGCATCACCCACAACAGCAATTTGTGGAATAAATGTGCCGACGGTAAATGGATGGGTATTGTAGTGGATGGCAATCCAAGCGGAACTCCACATAGCCAAGCCATGCAGAGTTCCAATTACGTTATGCAACCTGCATCCGATCCAGGTATTGTACTGACGCTAAACAACGCCATTTTAGAAGACGCTATAATCGCAGCAAGTGCGTGGAATATCAATCAGGCGTTTAATACAAATCTATGGGGCGGTTTTATTTACTGCCAAAATACCACATTTCGGAACAATTCGATGAGCGCAGCATTTCCTCCATATAAACCTAAAAACTGGAGTGGGTTTGAGACATGCACCTTTATTATTGAAGAATCCAGTCCCGGAACAAGGGGCGTAGCGTTAATTGGAGTAAAGGATATAAAGTTTAACAATTGCATCTTCAAAAACCATTCATTGTGGGGTATCGGTTCATGGGATGCTTCCCCGAAAGTTACCAAGTGCATTTTTGAGAAAAATCATCATGGTATAGATGCTTTTGCAACCGGCACCCTGTCTTCGGTATTGCAGATAGGCTCGGATGCGCCAACCTTCGGCAATACGTTTAAGGAAAATGCCGTCGGCATCTACACAGGCACCATTAATAACCTGAAAATCCTGAGCAACGTTTTCATTGACAATGAATTTGATGCTTCCGTCAATGGAGAAGGGCAGTTTGTTATAAAGTACAATCAGTTTGGGGGGATTCTAGGGCTGGATATGGTAAACACCTTGGATAAGTATAAGGAGGCAAATTGCAACTACTATGATAATTTTATCGGTATTGATATGTCGGGCGACAATTTCGGCCTGTACTTCAATAGTGAAGAATTCAGTGCCTCATATGACGTCTTCCTGACAAATGAGGGGAATATCTCGGGAAGGGTTATTGACCAAGGAGGAGAAAACAATGCCAACTGGTGCTACTTCACACAAAACAATATCCAACACATCAATACCGCTGGCGCAACAGAACATTTCTACTATTACCACCCCGACCCGGTTATGTACCCTAAAACACGCCCAAAATGCAGTTTAAGCAACCCGTCAGGCTGCATCGCGCCTAATAATTTTAACAACAGTCAAACAACTGGAGGTTATCCGGGCTGCCTTGAAAATCAACCTCCCGGAGGAGAAGATCCTTGTGTAACTTTTCCAACTCTCCCCTGCCTAGAGGCGCTTAACAGTGAAATAGCAGTCGTTCAAAATGAAATCAACCAAGGAAACAACTTGCCAGAAAAACAAATAGAACTGCGCCGCTTGACTTTGAAAAAATCTAGGATTTTCTGGGGAATAATTGACTTGTATCTCGGAGAAGAAAACTATACGCAAGCGGAGCAACTGCTTACCTCCGAGGGCACGACCGCCACGAAAAGGGCTTTGATATTGCTAAAATTGGAACGAGAGCAATACGCCGAAGCGCAGGCGCTACTCAATTCTTTCCCGGCACAGGAAATAGACGACCAGTACTTCAGAACTGCTCAGCAAATCAATCTGAACAGATGGCAGCAAGGTGCGGCCTTTGCGCTATCGGAAGCCGACGAAGCCGCTCTGAACGCAATCGCCAATTCTTCCTATCCATCTGGAGCGTATGCGAAGGGGATGCTCTCCGAACTCAAAAACCGCGTTTTTGAGCCAACTATGCCCATATCTCCGGGTGAGCGAAAAGCACAAAGAGAAGAAAAAACAAGCGTGACAGAGCATTTGAACGTGGTCCCCAATCCTGCTACAGAGAGAGCAGATGTTCTCCTGCCTCACCAAGCGAAAGTTGGCGAAAACGCCCGGATCGTTATAGTAGATGCGCGTGGCTCGGTCGTGCAGACCCTTCGGGTATCTCAAGATGCTCACACGGTCTCGATAGACTTGTCACGATATAGTTCAGGCATTTACTTCGCCATACTCACAGACGGAGACGAAATGCCTTTGCAAGCCAGATTTGTCGTTTCCCATTGATTACCCATTCTGAATCACCCTGTCAGGGAGGTGCAGCAACCCGCCTCCCTGCCCTTTTCTCTTCATTATGAAAAACTTGTTACTTGTATATATAATATCCTCGTTCTTGTACCTGCACATGATGGCACAGGCTCCCTTCAGCCAGTTTTACGAGTTGGAGAATCCCGATGTGCCAGGCAAAAATTTCAGCCATGCCCTTCTGGCTATAGACAGTGGGTTTGTTTTGCTGAACGGAGGCAATTGCAATTTCAACACGGAAGCTTGTGGTGGTTTGCATACCCTCGACTTTAATGGAAAAGTGTTGGAAAGGAGGCTTTTTGGTTTCTTTGAATATCCGCCTTTTCCGGCATTTGACATCATTGCTACCTCAGACGGGCATTACCTCACCTCCGGGTTTGAAGTTTTGCCGGGTATAAGCCCACCCGATTACAATAAACTGCGGATGTGGATGATGAAAATAAAACCCAATGGCGACACGCTTTGGGTCAAGCAGTACGACGACCCTGTCGAAGACGATGAGGATGCCAACGATATATTGGAAGCGCCCGGTGAAGACGGTTATTTTCTACAAGGCGATGTCGGCAAAGACTTTCATTATTTCCATAAGGTGCTCATTCGTACCGATTTGTACGGAAACGAACTTTGGCGAAAAAAAATCAAAAATGGCAATGCTTATATGATGCGTGGCAACATGGCTTTGCTTTCATCCAGTGACAAAATAGCGATGATATATGAATCGGGGCCGGGTGTGGGATATTTTAAAACTTGGATAAGTCTGCTTGATACTTTAGGCAATGAACTTTGGTCGAAAGCGCTTATTCCTACAACCTCTGCCCCTTGGGAACCCATCATACGAGAGCTACCATCCGGCAATCTGTTAGTATTATGTAATGCGGATACGCTAATCTACCCTGACCAATTTCCACCTGTCCCATATTTTTATGAGATTGACATATCTGGAAAAATTCTTCGGGAAGGCAATCTTAATTCTGCTGAAAAAACACAGTTGTTCAACCAAATGCGCATTACCACTGACGGCAATATCTTGGTAGCCGGAAAGTACATAGACCACATCACCGACAAACAATCAAGTTGGATAGCCAAAGTCGATTTGGCAACCTGGCAGCCCATTTGGCAGCGCTTCTACGCTTTACCTCAAAATATTGCAACTAATTTGTACGGCGGCTTTATTGACATCGTGGAAACGCCGTGGGGCGGACTGGCCTGCGCGGGGAAAATGACCCACGAACTCCCCGATGGAGGGGTAGGCGACACCGATGCCTGGCTGCTCAGTCTTGATTCGGAGGGTTGTTTTACCCCCGGCTGCGGTACGGACTACATCATTTTGGATGCAGGAGAAATTTTCCCTATTGAGCCGTCAGCACAATTTCTTGTGTTCCCAAACCCGGCAGAAAAAGAAGTTAGTGTACAGCGCTTGACAAACGAACCATCCGGCAACATCGAAATCTTTTTGTTCGACGCATACGGTAGAAAAGTGTCATCTTTCTTTCTGGTAAAGGGGGCGTTGGACACCAAGGTTGATGTAAGCAATCTGCCGACGGGTGTTTATTTCATTCAAATCACATCCGGTGCACAGGTGCTTCAATCTAGCAAACTGCTCAAAACCAAATAAAAAATCATGAAAAAAAAAGTCTTAGTCTTCGTTTTTTGCTGCTTTATAGTCCAAACTTATGCTCAAATCTTCGCCCCCGTCGGCTCAAAATGGGTGTACTGCTATGCCGTAAACGCAGTAGGTGGTGCGGAAGGCTACGACACATTGGTAGTCGAATCCGTCGCGGAAACCCATTTTGAAAACCTTACTTGTCGGGAGTTAAAAGTGACATATTGTTATTCCTGGGGAGATTACGGCTGCGGACTCGTGTCAAAATTCAACGTCTGTCAAGACGGCAAAGTGGTTTACTATCAGGAAGGTGATTCGCTGCATTTGCTTCACGACTTTGGTGCCATGCCCGATGACACCTTGCGCATCCGCTACCCAATAGCACTTGATACCTTCAACCGAGAGGCGGTGGATTCTGCCTTCTACGCCAGTCCTTCAAGTCCATATTTTGACATAGTGGTTGTGGATACCTCTACACTTGAGCTGAACGGCCAAATGGTGTGGGCGCAGACTTTTGCAGAGGTTGGTGACGATGATTTTTTCCACTCCTCTTGGCACGGCGGCCAGTTTCTGGAGGGGATCGGCAGCACAGCTGGTTGGCTGTTTCCGCGCGCCATCAATCTTTTGCAGGAAGAACACATCCCGATGAACCTCGTCTCATATACAAGTTCGACCTTGATTGGCAACTTTTTTAACGTTAATCCTCTCTGCAAAACAACTTCTACAAAAGGAGCTACACTCGTATCATCTGTCACTGTTTTGTTCAGGCTTTACCCCAACCCGGCAGGCGATATCCTGAATATTGAAACGGACAGCATGCCCAAGGGTGATTACCAATTGTTGATCCGGGATAGCTACGGCAGAACGGTTGAAGAACTTGAAATCGGTAATACACATCAAATCAACATTATCCATTATGCGCCGGGCATTTACTGGGCTACACTGAAGGGTACCGATGGCAGTTCTCAAATGCTGCGTTTTGTAAAATCCAACCAATAAATTATCCCAACACATACACCCGCCCGATGGCTGCTCCCGGCAGTTGGTCATTGGACAGGTTCAAGTGCAACACCAGGTGGCCAGCCCAACCCCAGGGCTTCATCAGCACTTACTCTCCAAAGGGCCGCTTTGAATTGGAGCAGGGTGTCTGGTGCTTCGTTGCGCCGGATGCCGAAGTGCATGCGGCCCCCCTGGTCTGCAAAATCCTGGGTATAAATGGAGAGTTCCAATTTTTTCAGGGCGTTCATGACATCGGGCATGAGGGCGTAATCAAAGTTGATCCAGAACGTGTCCTGTATGATTTTTTCCACCACGGTTGCCGCGTGCAGGGCCTCGCTGGCCGCTTGCCGGTACGCATGGATGAGGCCGGAAGCCCCCAACAGGACGCCGCCAAAGTAACGCACCACCACCACGGTCACATCGGTCAGTCCAAGTGCGTCTATTTGCCCCAGAATGGGCCTGCCAGCGGTGCCGGAGGGCTCGCCATCATCGTTGGCGCGGAAGCGGAGGCCATCCACACCCATGCGCCAGGCAAAACAATGGTGCCGGGCCTTGAAGTGTTCTTTGCGCAGGGCTTCCAAATACACCAGGGCTTCTTCTTCGGTACGCACCGGATAGGCATACCCGATGAAGCGGCTACCCCGGTCTTTGAACTCGCCTTCGGCCGGGGCGTCGATGGTGTAAAATGCGTCGGGTAAAACAGACATGCGGCAAAGGTACGGCATTGGTACAGGCAAATGCAGGGGAGTTCAAGCCAGGGCCAAGACATTTTTTGTCAAAAATAATGAGCACAAATGATTGATTAACATTTATTTAAAACACTTGATCTTGCAATAAATGTGTTGCATTGGCTTGACGCAAACCAAACCAGTGGCATAACTTGTACCGTTTAACCTGGCATTGTTCATCCAAACAGCTTCAACCATGCGCGAAGATTTTCTGCATTTCGTGTGGCGCACCCGGCGTTTCGACGCAGCGGACCTGGCCACCACCCAGGGCGATCCGCTCACCATCCTCCATCCCGGCGAATGGAACAACCATGCCGGCCCCGATTTTTTCAATGCCCGCATCCGCATTGGCGACACCCTGTGGGCGGGTAATGTGGAGCTCCACGTGCGGGCATCCGACTGGCTGGCGCACCGCCACAGCAACGATGCCGCCTACCGAAACGTGGTGCTGCACGTGGTGCTCGACGAAGACACAACCATCCTGACGCCCGAGGGCAAACGCCTGCCCTGCCTGGCGCTCCGGTCGCGCATACCGGCACGCATCATGCAATCGTGGTTCCGCCTGGCACACGAGCAGCGCTGGATTCCCTGTGCCGCCGACTGGCCCGGCACGCCGCCCCTGCTGCGCCACAACTGGCTCGACCGGCTGCTGGTGGAGCGTTTAGAATCCAAGACCGACATGGTAGCCAAGGTGCTGACCGATACCGGCAACCACTGGGAAGAAGCTTTTTACCGCCTGCTCGCACGGCATTTTGGTCTTTCGGTCAACGTGGAGCCGTTTGAATGGTTAGCCTCCTCCACGCCGCTGTCGCTGTTGTCGAGGCACCGGCACCAATTGTTTCAGGTGGAAGCGCTGTTGTTTGGACAGGCGGGCTTGCTGGAAGAGCCGTTTGCCGACGAATACCCGCTGGCCCTGGCGAAGGAATACCGGTTTTTGAAGCACAAATACCAGTTGCAGCCACTGGATCGGTCGGTGTGGAAGTTCTTCCGACTGCGGCCCGCCAGTTTTCCAACGGTGCGCGTGGCGCAGTTGGCGGCGCTGGTGCATCGGGAGGTCAACCTCTTCAGTGCAGTGCTGGAAGCCCGCAGTGTGGCGGATATGGAGCAATTGTTCAACATGGCACCCTCGGCATACTGGCTTGCACATTACCGGTTCGATCGGCCTTCGGTACCCTTGGAGAAACGACCGGGTGAAGCGTTTATCCACCGATTGCTGATCAACACGGTGGTGCCGGCTTTGTATCATTACGGCAGGCGCAACGGCCAACACGACGTGTGCGACGCCGCCCTGACGATGCTGGAAACCCTGCCTCCAGAGCACAACAAAGTGCTGGAAGGTTGGCAGGCCTTAGGCGAACGGGCCACGCAAGCCGCCCACAGTCAAGCGCTCCTGCACTTGAAAAAACACTATTGCGACGCGCGGCGTTGTTTGGAATGCCCGATTGGTACGTCGTTGATCCGGTAGCCGCTTTACGCGTCAATGGTACCAAACCTTACCGTTACCTCGGGCAAGAGCTGCACCTTGACGTTTACAATCAACGGGTCAATTAATGGATGTTCCATGAAATCGTACAGGTAATAGGCCGATTGCATGGCCCCAAAAACAGACAGCACCACCGGATTTTGCTTGTTTTCAGCCAGGATGGATTTGATTGTTTCTTTGGAGAGTGAAGTGTGTGCTCCTGTAAACTCGGCAGACAAACAAGGGTTGATGCCCATGTTGATCTGATAACCGGTCATGGTTAACCCCAGTGCTTCTAATTTGGGAAACGCTTTGGCCCAGTCTTCCATGATTTGCATGGTTTTGTCCCTTACACTGTCGGCCACGGCATTGGCCTTGTCTACTACCGCAGAGGTGGTGTCCTGTACAGCTTTTTTGAGCTTTTCAATCATTGGTATTTAGTTTGGGGCAAAGGTAAAAAAGAAAGACCAATGTCAATTTTGCCTCAGGGGCAGGGTTACCATAAACGCGCTGCCTTTGCCCGGCTCGCTTTTTACATCGATGAGTCCTTTATGCGCGGTAACGATGGCTTTGACATAGCTCAATCCCAGCCCGAAGCCCTTGACATCGTGGATGTTGCCGGTATGGACGCGGTAGAATTTGTCGAAAATATACTTGCGGGCCTCCTTGCCGATACCGATGCCTTTGTCCTGTATACTGAGCTCCAGGCCCAAGGGCACATTTCGGGTGCGGATGGTGATGTCTGGTTTGTCCGGACTGTATTTATTGGCATTATCCAGCAGGTTGTGGATGATGCCCGTCAGGTGGGTTGGATCGGCTTCAATAACCGGGTGTTCGGCGAGCAATTCGGTACGGAGCGTGCCCTCGCGTTTTTCGACCTGTAGACTGAAGTTGTCCACCGCTTGCCGGATGAGGTCGTGCAGGTTAATCTCCGAGATGTGCATGTCGAAGTCGCTCCGATCCAGCTGGGCCATTTGCAGCACGCGTTCCACCTGGCTGTTCATGCGTCGGTTTTCCTGTCGGATGATGTCGGTGAATCGTTTTATTTTATCCGGATTGTTCAGCACCTGTGGGCTGCCGATGCTGTCGGCGGCCAATGAAATGGTGGCAATGGGGGTCTTGAATTCGTGCGTCATGTTGTTGATGAAGTCATTTTTCATCTCCGACAGTTTTTTCTGCTCAAAAATGACCTTCACGGTGTACCAGAAACAAAACAGGATGATGCCGGTAAACACAATGGACAGCACGAGTGTTTGCCACACGGAGCCCAGCACGAGGCTGGTGCGGTTGGGAAAATAAAGGGCCAAATAGCCGGGCGATTCCACATCTTGTTGAAAAAGCGCTACCCGGTAGGGCGAGTTGTAGAGGTTGACTGCGCCGCCGTAGGTGACCTGCGGGCTGTTGTCTATCACTACGTAATAATCGTTTACGATCACAAAGGAGCTGCGGGCCTTGGCGTACACGCCATATTGATACGGACTTGAAATGCCGCGGCTTTGCACTTCTTCGCGCAGGGTGCGGCCCAGCCAGTCGAGGGGTATGCGTTCGGCCAGGTGCTTGGCGTCCACCAGTTGCCGTACTTTAAGGTACTCCCAGATGGTGACCTCATCTTCAAAAGAACTGTTGGACAGGCTGTCGCTGCGGCGTGAAAAGCCGTTTTCGGCTATTCGGGCGGCACGTCGCGCTTGCCCTCCTTTGTTTTCGGACAGCGAGACCACCTCGTAATGGGCTAATTTGACCTCTACCCGTTTGAGGGCATCAAAAACCGTTTTATTGAACTGTTCTTCATTCAGGCGGATGCTCCAACTGATCCAATAGTATTGCAGCCCGATGAGGCCGATGAGGGCGGCCGCCATGAGGCCGATGATCCAGCGGATGCGTTGTGCGTTCATGATGAGGCGTAAACGACAAAGGTAAGATTCCTTTCCCCTGTTTAACGCCATGTTAACACGATTTTTACTGCATCCTGGTTTCTCCATAAATATGCCGACAATCCTGTAGGTTATTGATAATTTTGCGGAACATGACCTGGACTGACGCCCTCGACCAATTTCAATCTTACCTGCTGCTCGAACGCTCGCTGAGCAAACATACCCTGGAAGCCTACCTGCGCGATGTGCAAAAGTTGGTGCAATACCTTGACCTCTCGGGCCAGGCGGTCGACCCCGAAGCGGTGACGCCCGAAATGCTCTCTCGGTTTCTTTTTTGGATGAACGATCTGGGTCTTGAACAAAGCTCTCAGGCGCGGCTCCTGTCGGGCCTCCGCGCCTTCTACAAGTTTTTGATGGTAGACGACCACCTGAGCGAAGACCCCACTGCCCTGCTCGGTACCCCGCGCCTGTACCGCAAAATACCGGCTGTGCTGTCGATTGCAGAAATTCAGCGCATGCTGTTGGCCGTCGACCTGAGTGAGCCCCTTGGCCTGCGCAACCGGGCCATTCTCGAAGTGCTGTACGCCTGTGGTTTGCGGGTGAGCGAGCTGGTGACCCTGCGCATGAGCAACCTGTTTCTCGAAGCCGGCTTTGTGAAGGTACACGGGAAAAACAACAAAGAACGCCTGGTGCCCATCGGCGGCGAAGCCATCAAACACCTGCGCCATTACCTCGCACACGCGCGCACAGAACCCAAACCGGGTGCCGAAAACACCGTATTCCTCAACCGCCGCGGAGCACCCCTATCCCGGGTCATGGTGTTTTATATCATCAAAGACCTCGCGGCAGCCGCTGGCGTCGAAAAAACCATCAGCCCGCACACCTTTCGGCACTCTTTCGCCACCCACCTCGTAGAAGGCGGTGCCGACCTCAAAGCCGTGCAAGACATGCTCGGCCACGAAAGCATCACCACCACCGAAATCTACACCCACCTCGACACCGAATACCTCCGCGAAACAATTTTGATGCACCACCCGAGGATGAAGTTTTGAGTATTGAGTTTTGAGTATTGAGTATTGAGTATTGAGTATTGAGTATTGAGTTTTGAGTTTAGGTGGTTGAGGAGTTGAGGGGGTTGGGGAAGAGTTTTTATCTTTGCAAAAAAAATACAAATGGATATGCAGGCCACTACCACCACTGCTCCTGCCAACCTGTTGCAGGAGGCCGACTCATTCCCGATCAACGGCACCGATCACCTCGAATTTTATGTAGGCAACGCCAAACAAAGTGCCTTGTACTATCAGGCGGCTTTTGGCTTTGAATGGGTGGCCTACATGGGCCCTGAAACGGGCGTGCGCGACCGCGTCAGCTATGTGCTGCAACAGGATAAAATTCGGCTTGTCCTCACCGCTTCGCTGTTGCCCGACACAGACATTGCCCAACACGTAGCCTTGCACGGCGATGGTGTCAAGGTGTTGGCCCTGTGGGTCGACGATGCCGAGAAAGCATGGATGACGGCCGTGGAACGCGGCGCCGAAAGCGCCTTTGCGCCCCATAAAATGCACGACGAACAAGGTGAAGTGGTGCTGTCGGCCATCAAAACGTATGGAGACACCATCCATACCTTTGTGGAACGCAGACAGTACCATGGTGCATTTTTGCCCGGATACGAAGCGCGTAAAAGCGTGTACCCGGTTCAATCGGTCGGCCTGAAATACGTAGACCATTGCGTGGGCAACGTGGAACTCGGCGGCATGAACAAGTGGGTCAAATTCTACGAAGACGTCATGGGCTTCAAATTGCTGGTCACGTTTGACGATAAAGACATCTCGACCGAATACACCGCCCTGATGTCGAAAGTGGTGTCTAACGGCAATGGCTACATCAAATTCCCGATCAATGAACCGGCCAAAGGCAAAAAGAAAAGCCAGATAGAGGAATACTTAGACTTTTACCGCACCGCAGGCGTGCAACACATCGCTGTGGCCACCGACAACATTCTGGAAACCGTGGGCCAACTGCGCCGCAATGGGGTCGATTTCCTCTACGTGCCCGATACATACTACGATGATGTGCCGCAACGCGTGGGCATCATCGACGAAGACCTGGAAGCGCTCAAGCACATGAACATCCTCATTGACCGCGACGAGGATGGTTACCTCCTCCAGATTTTCACCAAACCGGTGCAGGATCGCCCAACGGTCTTTTTTGAGATCATCCAGCGCCACGGTGCACGCTCGTTTGGTAAAGGCAACTTTAAGGCCCTGTTCGAAGCGATTGAGCGGGAACAGGAATTGCGCGGCACCCTTTAGTCGATTAACCTTAGCGTCCTTTGCGGGAACCTTGGCGTCCTTCGCGGGAGCAACTGATGTTCCCGCGAAGGACGCTAAGGTTCCCGCAAAGGACGCTAAGGTTAACCGACTAAAAAACGTACATGGTGGAAAAATACAAACTGTGTGGCCACCAGGGTTCCACGGCAGGAGCCGGGTTGAAGTCTTCGGGTTCGTAAATGGGCGTAAACGAGCGCACCCATCGAAAGTTAAAGCCTAAGTGGCTGTTGGCAAAAAAAGAGGCCCCCAGCATAAAACTGAAATCATTGTCTTTCAAAAAATCGGGTGCAACCACTTCGATGGCGCTGAGGTCGTCGCGCACGGTAGTGTTCATCAGGCGCGCATAGGAGACGCCCGCGTTGAAGGAGACGCGGTAAAATTCGTTGTTGTTGGCGTCCTGGGCGAGCCAATCTTTGTAATGGAACTGAAAAGGCACCTCGATATAGTGGAGGGTCAGGGAGAAATTGACGGGATTGTTCTGCACCAGTTCGTTTTGGGCACCGCGTTGCACGTAGAGCAGTTCGATGCTCGTTTCGGTGCGATCGCCGAGCAGGATACCGGCACGGCCCCCGGCCATCAGGCCGAGTTTGTTGTAGCCGGCCGACAGGTCACCGTCGATTTGAGAGGCGGTGAGGCCCGCCACAATGGCACCTGTAAAGCGCTGTTGGGCCACCAGCAGGCCGGGAAGACTCAGGAATAAGCCTATGAACAGGAAGTAGTAAATGGTTTGCTTCATGGTGATGCTTTTTTTGGTACATTTGCAGCGTTCGGGCCAAGATAAAACACCCATGCGCTATTCTACTACAACGCTGAAAAAATTAGAAGAGTTGTTCCGCGAACTGGACTATGTCGTCCGGTACGAAAAGGGCAGTTTCCAGAGCGGATACTGCATACTGGAACACCGCCGCGTGGCGGTCATCAACCGTTTTTTCGACACGGAGGCGCGCATCAACTGTTTGCTCGACATCCTGTCTGGTTTAGCATACGACGTAGACCAGCTTTCGCCCCAATCCCGCGAACTCATCGACAAGTGGAAAAAGGAACAGGTCGACGAAAACTAACCCTGCTCGGCACCGGCACGTCTCAAGGTGTTCCTGTAATTGGTTGTGCTTGTGCGGTGTGCCGCTCTGCCGATCCGCGCGACCAGCGCCTGCGCAGTGCTGCCCTGTACGGAGAAGATCATTTGAACATCCTGATTGACGTGGGGCCGGACTTCCGGCAGCAGATGCTCCGGGAACACGTCAACCACCTCGACGCCATCCTGATCACCCATGAACACAACGACCATGTGATTGGTCTGGACGACATCCGGCCTTTCAATTTTCGTTCCGGCCACCCCATGGCCGTGTACGCTCAGCCCCGTGTGGCCGCTGAGGTGCGCAAACGTTTTGAGTACGTGTTTGGCGAACCCATTCCGGGGCTCCCCCGCATCCAGTTGATGTCCATTGATAAAGATGTGCCACTGCAGTTTGATTTCCTGACGGTGCAGCCCATTGGCATTTTGCACGGCCAACTGCCCATCGTGGGTTTTCGATTTGGCGAGGTGGCATACCTGACCGATGTAAAGGTGGTGCCCGAAGAAGAGTGGCCCAAATTGTCTGGCGTGCGTTATCTGGTGGTGAGCGCCCTGCACCACAAGGGCCATCCGGCGCACATGAATTTGACGGAAGCGCTCGCTTTCATCGAGCGCCTCCAACCCGAAAAAGCATGGCTTACCCACATCAGCCACCACATGGGGTTGGCCGCCGAGGTGGAGCCGACGCTGCCCAATGGCGTGTTTCTGGCTTACGACGGCCTCCATATTTGTTTTTAACCGCTATTTTTTTGCGCTGTGCCTGACAACAACTACATGGCCTGGGCCGACCGACTCCGCAACTGGGCCACTTTTTTGGTGGTGGCCATACACGTGTCGGCACCTGTGGCGCAGGAAAATACCGATTACAACAGCAGTGCGTGGTGGGCCGGTAATATATGGGACTCGCTGGGCCGGCCTGCCGTACCGCTGTTTGTGATGCTCAGCGGGTATCTCTTGCTCAGCAAAAACTACTCGTTGACGTACTTCCTGCAGCGGCGTTTCGCCCGCGTGGTCATTCCTTCCCTGTTTTGGATGTTGGTGTACAGCTATTACAACCACGTGGCCAATGGTGCCCCTGCTACCTGGGCAGATGCCCTTCGGGGGCTCATCAGCGGCCCGGTACATTACCACCTGTGGTTTGTGTACTTGATCGTGGGGTTGTACATCACGTATCCAGTGCTGGTGCCCTGGGTGCGCACTGCCAGGGAGCAAGATTACGCCTACTTTTTTGTAGTGTGCCTGGTGGGCACCTGGGTGTACAAAGTACTGGTTTGGTTTTTCGATGTGCAAATCGGGGTATATTTTGAGTTTTTTACCAACCAGGCCGGGTATTTTGTGCTGGGGTATTATTTGGGGCATGTATCGGCGACTTCAGTCGCCGACCAACAAGCTGCGGCGACTTCAGTCGCCGACCAACAAGCTGCAGCGCCTTCAGCCACCGAGCAAAATCAAACTGCAGCGCCTTCAGTCGCCGACAAAAAACAAACTGCAGCGCCTTCAGTCGCCGACGACGCTTTATCGGCGACTGAAGTCGCCTGTAAAGCGTCGTCGGCGACTGAAGGCACCTGTAAAGCGTCGTCGGCGACTAAAGGCACTTGTAAGGCGTCGTCGGCGACTAAAGTCGCCGATACATGCATTCGGGCCTGGTTGCTGATCGTTTTCGGAACCGCCCTGACCGCCATAGGCACCTGGTGGGCCAGCCGAACGCATGGCAACGTATTCCACGGTTTTTTTTACGACTACCTCACACCGGGCGTCACCATCAGCGCCATCGGCTGGTTTTTGCTGGCACGGCATGCCTGGGACGGGCGGCGCCTCACGGCTATTGAGGCCGACTTGTCGATGGCCAGTTTTGGAATGTACTTCGTGCATGTGCTGGTGATGGACTGGTGGAGCGAAATCGGTTATTGGCAGAGCAAAGGGCATCCGGCGCTCTGGATTCCGGTGGTTACTATTATGGTGTATACCATGAGTTTTGTGTTTGTCGCTTTACTGCGCACGATGGGGTGGGGAAGGAGGGTCACGTGAGGGCCGACAAATTTCGGTTGGGCTATGCCATCCATTGGCTGGCATTGGCCTTCATTCGGGCTTACCTCTACTTCCGGTTCGAAGCCATACGCGATCTGGGCCTGCCTGCCGACATGGTGCTCGACTCCAAGGCCATGCGGCGGCTGCAACACTATTTTTACGGCACCACCTTCCTGAGCATCGTGTTTGGTCTGATGCACGGACGCCGCCGCTCCACCACTGAAAAATACCTGTTCAGCAACCTCGCCGCCCTGTCGTATTATTTTGACGACCTCGCCGATGCCTACCGCCAGGAGGATCCCGGTGAGCATACCTGGCTAAACAACCCGGAAACCTACGGGCACCGTGTCGACGCCCGTGGCGTCTCCCTCCATTTATTGAACAACCTATACCGCCATCTGCCTCCCGACAGCCTGAACGAATTCAAAGCTTACCTGCACCGCGTGTTCAACGTAGAAACCGCCGGCCGACAGCAAACCGACCACACATTAGACCTCGAAGCCCTGTGGGTCATCACCCGCGAAAAAGGCGGCGCTTCGGTGCTGCTCTTCCGCCGCATCCTCCACGTACCCATGTCCGAAACCGAACGCGACGCCCTGTTTGCCTTCGGCGGACTGATCCAGTTGTGCGACGACGTGTCTGACCTCTGGTTTGACCATCGAGACGGCACCCGCACCGTCCCGCTGCTGTTTGCCCAACAGCACAACCTGCCGGGCCTGCGCCAGTTTTTTGATGCCGAGGTGCGCCGGGTACACACCTTGTTTGAAGCTGTGGATAAAAAACCGTCTACTTTCTGGGGTGGCCCCGCATCCGCCTGGGCGGCCGTAGGCATTTTGGTGGCCATCGCCCGCGTTTGCCTGGATGAATACGATCATTTACAGGAAAAAAACGGAACTTTACCCTTGCACGACCGCAGAGCCATGGTGGTAGACATGGAGCGCTGGCCAAATCGCCTGCGCCTCATCCGCCGCCTGTCCAGGGGTTAAATATCCACACGCCTTCTTGTAGCCGTTTCCAATAAGCACATGATACCAGCACACATACAACAGACCATCGCCCAAAGCATCGCCGTGAAACAGGCTTTGCTCGATGATCCGTACTTTTTGCAAAAAATAGCGTACAGCGTCGAACTGTGGACGAATACGTTCCGCAATGGTGGAAAAATCCTGTTTTGCGGCAACGGCGGCAGCGCAGCAGATGCCCAGCACTTAGCCGCCGAGTTGTCGGGCCGCTTTTACCTCAACCGGGCACCCTTGTATGCCGAAGCCCTGCACGTCAACACCTCCTACCTCACCGCCGTGGCCAACGATTTTGGCTACGAACACGTGTACGCCCGCATGGTGGAGGCTGCCGGACGCCCGGGCGACCTGCTGGTGGCCCTGAGCACGTCTGGCAATTCGCCCAACATCCTTGCAGCAGTTCAGCAGGCCCGCACCATCGGCATGACTGTGGTGGGTTTTACGGGACAAACTGGCGGCCAAATGGCCGACCTGTGCGATGTGCTGCTCAACGTGCCCTCGGCCGTTACCCCGCGGATACAGGAGGCCCACATGCTCATTGGACATATCCTTTGTGAACAGGTAGAAGGCAACCTTTTTGGATGAACGCGCTCTTTGACGACATACACCAAATCGACACTTAGCCATGATCAAAATTTGCCTCGCCACAGCCCTTGTGCTTTGCACCACTGTGTTGCTCTTCGCCCAACAAGGCCTGACCGGCGAATATTACAGCGGCTCCAATTTCGAAAAATTAAAACACACCCGTACGGATCCGAAAATCGACTTCCTGTGGAATCGCAAGGCTCCTTTTAAGGATATTGATCCGGAATCGTTTTCGGTGCGCTGGTTCGGGCAAATCAAACCACCTAAATCGGGCACCTACTCGTTTGTGGCCAAAGTAGACGACGGGATACGGGTGAAGGTCAATGGCGTACTCGTTATTGATTCCTGGCAAATGAACAACCACGTCAATTACGACGGCCAAATTGCACTTCAGGCCAACAAACTCTACAAACTCGAAGTGGAATATTTCAACGCCCTCCTGGAAGGCGAAGCGCGGCTCTACTGGCGGTTGCCAGGGGCGAGTTTCCAGGAGTATCAACTGATCGAGTCCGAATTCTTGTATCAGCCGGGCGCAACACTCAAGCCGCCTGCACCCAAACCGGCACCGCCAAGCGTGCCCAAACCGACAACCCCGCCGCCGCCGAAAAAAGTGGAAGCGCCCGTTACAAAAGACTCGCTTGAAAAATACACGCCCAAAAACGTCATGTTCGTGAAAGGACAAAGCGTCATTTTACCCGAATCATACGCTGAATTGGATCGTTTTGCGGCTTTTTTGCTGCGCAACCCGTCGCTCCAAGTGTCGGTTGAAGGGCATACCGATGTTAATGGCGACGCCGATAAAAACCAGGTGCTGTCAGAGGACCGCGCCCGCGTGGTGGTTGATTATCTCTCTGAAAAAGGCGTAAACGCCAACCGACTCCGTTCACAAGGGTTTGGGGAAACCCGACCCGTCAACCTGGAAAACACAGAGGCGGGTTTTGCGCAGAACCGTCGAGTGGCGTTTGTAATCAAACAGGATTGACGGGTGCAGCATTCGATAACCCAATCCCTCACTTCACCACCCGCACCACCACCGGTGCGCCATCCGTCAACTGCACCCGAAGCCAGTACACCCCGGAGGCCAAAGTGCCCGGCAAAGGCCAGGACACGTCCGCTGCTCCCTCGGGCATCCATTGCCCCACCAATAGTCCGCGTACATCGAACAAAGTCAGGGATTGAACAGGCACCGCCGAGCGGATTTCCAGGCGGTCGTGAAAAGGAACCGGAAAGACCCGGACGTCCGCTTCGGCTTCCATTTCGGCCGTAGATACAGCGCCACACGCCAGTTGGTTGACGTATTTCCATATTTCGTTGTTGAACACCGGCGGAATCAGTCCGGTTTCGGAAGGTGGCGGGTTGCCCATGCGGATCCACACCAGGCCCTCGGAAGGTACCACGTTGATCACCTGTCCATTTTTGCCCATGGCGGCAAACATGTCGTCGGGTGCGTCGGGGTTCAAGGAACCGGGAAAGACGAATTGGGACTGGGGCACCATGAAACGCGCCTTGCCGTTCAGCCACGTCAGGTAACCGTAAGACGGGTTGATCGGCTGCGAGGAGTTGATCATTTGGTCTACATAAGCGGAGTCGGCCAGTATTGGCGTACCATTCCAGGAGCCTTTGGCCAGCAAAAGCAAGCCGAAGCGGGCCATGGAGCGCGGATTGCTGTAATACACCGTGTTGTCGCCCGTTTTGATGTAGGCACCGTTCATGCCGATGGGATTGCGCAAGCGGGAAGCGAGGAACTGGTTCAACTGCATGCCAGTGGCTTGTTGGAGCACGCTGTCCAGCAGGGTGTAAGGTGCGTTGTGGTAAGCCCAACGTGTTCCGGCATCGGCCTGGTATTGCAGGCAGCCTGGTTTGGTGCAGTCGGGGTTGGATACACCGTCGTCCAACCCTGTGGTCATGGTCAGTTGGTTCCAGATGGTTATTTTGGCCTCTTGTTGTGGCGTGCAGCTGGTCCATCCTTTGCCGAGGTAGGTGGACGTGGTGTCATCGACAGACAGTTTTCCCTCCTGTTGGGCGATGCCGACCAGCGTGGCCGTCAGCGTTTTGCCAGCAGAAGCCCAGTACCAGAAGCTGTCGCGCTGGAAGGCACCGAAATATTTTTCGAGCACAATTTTGCCGTCTTTGAGGAGGATAAAGGCTTTGGAGTCGTTTATGTCGAGGAATTGGTAGAGGGAATCGATTTGTTGGGGGCAATAACCAAGGGCGGCAGGCGACAGCGTTTCCCAGGTATTTTGGTTGTTGGGCGGAAAGTACAGGGATTGGGCTGCGAGGCTGGCCGGGAGCAACATAAGCAGCAGGAGGTATCGATTGCGCATGGGCGTTTTTTGGGGATTAGACGGCGCGGCGCGGCGCGGGTTTAAAGAAAACAAGTACATCCCTTTTTCAAGAGCTGCTTTTTTGCAGGCATCATGCTAAATGTCCAACAGTAGCAAACATAAGGGCGAAATTCAGGGACAAACAGGCCTTTGGATTCGTTCCTTTCACAGTAATTTTCACCAAAACCTATTAACCATGAAACGCATTTTTTTACTTTCCCTGCTGTTCAGTCTTGGATTCGTGCAATCGGCACTGGCAGTATTTTCCATTCGGGTGGGCAACCCGCAAAAAGGCAACTGGACCTTCACCACGGGCACGATTGAAGAAGCTGTGCTGACGGTCAGGCCACATGGTCTGTACCTGGAATACGGTCTGTACCTCACTTTTTCCGCCCGGGGTACCAGTACATTTGCACCGACCGATTCACTTGAGGTGGAGTTCAAGTTTGAATTGCCGGATCAGGCCGTGGTAGTGGATTCCTGGCTGTGGATCAACGACGACATCGTGCGCGCCCGCATCCTGGACGCCTTTACCGCTACCGGCATTTATGAACAGACGGTCAACCGCAGGATAGATCCTTCCCTCCTGCGCAAGAGCAGCAACAAGGATTATGAGTTGCGCGTATTTCCCATGCGAGCGGATCAGACCAGGCGGGTGAAAATTACCTATTTGGTACCGGGTACATGGAACGACAAAACCGTCAGTGCCGGTATTCCTGTTCAAATGATAAACCCGTCGCGCATCAAGCCGTCGGTCATGACGGTGTTGTGTTTTCCAGAGGGGCCCTGGAATACACCGACGATTTCAGCGTCCTCGAACATCAATTTGACCAACTTGTCCGATCCACAGCAGGGCATCTACCAGCAAGCCTACATTCCCTCCAGCGTTTTCAACCAGTCGGTTTCGATTGTTTATCCGGCACCATATAAAAATGGCGTCTATTTGGACATATACGAGGATGGCGGGGACAATTTTTATGAAGTGGCTGTGCTGCCTTCGGCATTTTACGACGCCAATCGCCCCAAAAAAGTGTGTGTGCTTGTTGATCACAACGCAGCGAATACCACTTTATCGGCTTTAGACGTCATGAACGCGGTAAGGGAATCCTTGAAAGGATCGCTGTCGGCATCGGATTCTTTTAACCTGATTGTCACCGCAGGGTTTAGCGTCAAACGGGCCCGCAATACCTGGATACCGGCCCACCCCGATTCCATTCAACACATTGTGGATGCTTTGACGCCTGACCTCGCAGCGTATTCCAACCTGCCGTTGTTGCTGCCCAATGGTATTTCCTTCGTCAAAGGGCTGGGCGGAGACGGTCATTTACTGCTGGTGGCCAATACAAACCAGTTTGCAAACGTCACGGCTTCCAACAGTTTCATTTTCGATATTTTCGATCTGCTGCCCGAAAAGGATGTCCCCATACACATCGTAGACCACAACAATGCCAGTTCGCCGTTCCTGAACCTGAACGGCATCCTTTACCGTGGAAGTGAGTATTTGTTTCGCAACCTCTCCGAGGCTACCGGTGGCGATTATTACACCACGTATAACAACATACAAACCATTTCTGCGGCCTTGAGCAAGGCCCTGCTGGGACTTGGCCCGGATGTTTGGGCTTTTGATTTTTTTACCTCGGTTGACAATGGTTTTTGTTTCGGGCGGTATAATTTGGGAAGCGTCGGCACAAACATTACCAGTATTGCTCAACCCATTACCCAGTTGGGCAGGTACAGCGGCAGCCTGCCATTGGTGGTGCAAATGGCAGGGATTGTGGACAATGAGCCTTTCAATACCGAAATTTTGCTCAACAGTGCCGATGTAGTGCTTAGCGATTCTTTTCTCCGCGAAATGTGGTACGGCCAATACATCCGCAACGCAGAAAACGGCCAGATAGACAACGGCGTCATCCTGAACGTTACGCAAACCAGCATCGCCGAACGCGTCTTGTCAAAATATACAGCCTTCTTGTGCCTTGAAGACACCACGCAGTTCTGTCCAACGTGCTACGACGAGACCGGACTGGTTGATGTCGGCGATGTAAAGGCTCCGGATTCATTGTTCACGGCCTTTCCCAATCCTTTTGTATCGCTTGTTCATTTTCAGGCGCATGGTTTGGCACAAGCGGGGACGGTGCTTGACATATTTTCTTTTGACGGACGCCTGATCTTGCGCAAAATCGTGGAACCGGACGCCCAGGGCGATTGGGCCTGGACCTGGAATGCACTCATGGAAAAGGGTTCGACCCTGCCTGCCGGCGTGTATTTTGCACGCCTGCACACCGAACACCGGCAGTCGGTGATCAGGCTGGTGAAGACGGAAGTGCCGTAACCAAACGCCGCGACTCAACGGGCTTAAACCGATCCGATGGCTGCGAGCCATCGGATCGGTACACGATAACCATATCCTGTCTGCTTACAATATCGTGGCCCGCGTAGCATCCAGCATAGCCCGGCATTCTGCCAAACTCGGCCCTTGTGCATACACCCGCAGCACGGGTTCTGTGCCGGACGGGCGGATCATCACCCATTTTTCGTCGCCAAACAAAAACTTGAAGCCGTCAACCGATTCGGTGCCCACCACGGTATATGGCCCGAAAGCCGAGTAGGTGCCTGCCGAGCAATGTTCGATGACCGACTGTTTTTGCGCTTCGGTGATGTGCAGGTCGTCGCGTTCAAACGCAAACGGCCCCACCATGTCGTACACTTCCTGCACCAATCCTTTGATGGTTTTGCCGGTACGGGCCATAAACTCAAACACCAGCAGGCCCATCCACACGCCATCGCGCTCCGGTATGTGGCCTTTTACGGCCAAGCCGCCCGACTCTTCGCCGCCCACCAGCACGTCTTCCTGGGTCATGATTTCGGCGATGTACTTGAATCCGATTTTGGTGATTTCATAGGGCAGACCGAACAGCTCGGCCATTTTTTTCATCTTGTCGGTCACCGAGAACGTAAAGACCACTTTGCCGGTCATGTCTTTGTACTTGTGGAGGTACAGCAGCAGGATGAGCAGCAGGTGGTGGCTGTCCACAAATTTGCCGTCCTCGTCGTACATGCCGATGCGGTCGGCATCGCCATCGTTGGCTAAGCCTACAGTGAGATCCGGGTTGTTGCGGATGGTTTCGCTCAGCAGGGTCAGGTTTCGGTCAATAGGTTCGGGTGCCTGGCCTTCCATGTTGGGGTTCCATTCGCAGTGCAGCAAGTGTGCGCCGGGCAACAGGGCGCGTACAGCGTTTTGGCCCGCGCCGTACATGGCGTCGTAAGCCACGTGCGGGGCCACAGCCTGAATGAGCGGCATGTCGAAGCTGCTGCGGGCATGGTCGAGGTACATGGTTTCCAGGTCGTTGTACACCAACAGGCCTTGTTGTTCCAGTTCGGCGAGCGACGGCAGGGTGGCCAACGAGCACACTTCCGGAATAAGTGCCTCTACGGCTGCGATGCCCGAGGGAACCATAGGGCCGCCAAAGGCTGCTTTGAGTTTGAAGCCGTTGTACGACGGCGGATTGTGGCTGGCGGTGATTACCACGCCGATGTGCGCCTGGAGCTTGACCACGCCAAGTGATACCATGGGTGTAGATACGAAGCCTTTGGCGATGAATACCTTGATGCCATGCGCGCCCAGCACCTGTGCCGATACGCTGGCGAACAACTCGCCCGCAAATCGGCAATCGTGCCCCACCACTGCAGTGGTCATCTGTTGTTGGCGCATGTAGAGCGCAGTGGCTTCCGCTACCCGTTTTACGTTGTCTACGGTGTAGTCGTCTGCGATGATGGCACGCCAGCCATCGGTGCCGAATTTGATCGGTGTTGCCATAAATGGATTGATGTTTACAAATGGATAAAAAACAATGAGTGGGGGGCAGTGCTTGCAGGGGCAAAAATATCAGAAAAGCGGTACGTTTGTGTGCCGTTTACCCGACGAGGTTGGGAAAATAATATTTTATACATGTACACCCGCACCGACACGTATCGACATAAAGGTTTGCGCCGCCGACTTGTGGACGACTTGCGCCAGCGCGGCGTTCTGGATGAAGCGGTGCTGGCGGCCATAAATACGGTGCCCCGGCACTTTTTTTTCGACAAAGCCTTCGAAGAACACGCTTACGACGACAAGGCGTTCCCCATCGGCAACGGCCAAACCATTTCCCAGCCCTACACCGTGGCGTACCAAACCAATTTGCTGGAGGTGAAAAAAGGCGACCGCATCCTCGAAATTGGCACCGGCACGGGCTACCAGGCGGCTGTATTGGCCGAAATGGGGGCTCGGGTGTACAGCATGGAGCGGCAGGAAGCGCTCCATCAGCAGGCCGAGCAATTGCTGCGCGACCTGGATTACGCCAAAGTACGCTGTTTTTTTGGCGACGGCACCCTGGGGCTTCCTGCCTGGGCACCGTTTGAAAAGATCATCGTAACCGCTGGTGCTCCTGTGGTGCCCGACGCGCTCAAAAATCAGTTGACCATCGGTGGCCTGCTGGTGATCCCGGTGGGCGAAGAACTGCAATACATGTACCGCTACCGCCGTACCGGCGAGCACACCTGGCAGGAAGAAATATTTGACGCCTTTCGGTTTGTGCCGTTTCTGGGGGGCACGGAAAGGAAATGAATGCGGAATGCGGAATACGGAATGCGGAATGCGGAATACGGAATACGGAATACGGAATTTGTACATTCCCTCTGTTTTTTTGCTGTATTATTGGGATTGATGCATAAAATCCGAAAGGATGAGAAAATTCCGCATTCCGCATTCCGCATTCCGCATTCCGCATTCCAAACCGGTTTGGTACAATTCATGTAATAATCTGCACTATTGTAAGGTTGCGTTGTATAGAATGTGTCTAATTAATTTAAGTTACTGGAATTCAACTTGTTTTACGCATTTTTATGTGTTGTGTGTTCAGAAAAGGCATAATTTTGTGGACTTTTTAGTGAAAATGGTTTTGCGTTAATTAGTTGTTTGAACACATGAATGTTGAAATTCTTTCCCGTTTGCAATTTGCCTTCACGGTGGCATTTCACTACATCTACCCGCCGTTGAGCATCGGTTTGGGGTTGATACTCATTTTCCTGGAGGGGCAGTACTTGCGTACGGGTGACAAGGTTTGGGAGCACCTGACGAAGTTTTGGATCAAAATTTTTGCCCTCATTTTTGGCATAGGCGTAGCCACCGGTATTGTGATGGAGTTTGAGTTTGGCACCAATTGGGCGACGTACTCGCGCTATGTGGGCGACATTTTTGGTTCGGCGTTGGCGGCGGAGGGTATATTTGCCTTTGCTTTGGAGTCCGGATTCCTGGGCATTCTTTTGTTTGGCTGGAACCGGGTGAGTCCCGGGGTGCACTTTTTTTCCACCGTTATGGTGGCTTTGGGTTCCATGTTTTCGGCCGTGTGGATCGTGGTGGCCAATTCGTGGATGCAGACCCCTGCGGGTTACCAATTGGAGGGGGAGGGTGCTCGGACGCGCGCTGTGGTGACCGATTTTTGGGAAATGGTGTTCAATCCATCCTCCATGGATCGCCTGACGCACGTAATTTTGGGGGCTTTTTTGGCAGGGGCCTTTTTGGTCATGAGCGTACATGCGTGGTACTTGCTGAAAGGCCGTTTTGTAGATGCCTCTCAAAAGGCGTTCCGGATCGCGCTGTTTATTGCTGCCGGTGCTTCGTTGGCCCAGTTGGTCAGCGGGCACGCTTCTGCCAAGTTGATTTCGGAGCATCAGCCAGCCAAATTAGCCGCATTTGAAGGGCACTATGATACGCTGGCGGTGGGTGACCTGTACCTGTTCGGTTATGTGGATCAGGAGGCGGAGCAGGTGCATGGTTTGGCCATTCCGGGTATGCTTTCTTTCCTGACGCATGAGGATTTCACCAAGCCATTGCCAGGTCTGCGGGCTTTCCCGGAAGACGAACGCCCTCGACAGGTGAATTTTGTTTTCCAGACATACCACCTCATGGTGGCCATTGGCATGTTGTTGATCGGGCTTACTTTTTTAGCGTTGTTTTTGTGGTGGAGGGGGCTGTTGTTCAGGCAGCGCTGGTTGATGTGGATGTTCGTATGGGCGGTAATTTTGCCGCAGATGGCCAACCAGTTGGGATGGTATTCGTCGGAGGTGGGTCGGCAACCCTGGGTGGTGTATGGCCTGTTGAAAACGTCCGACGCCTTGTCAAAAGCAGTGACTGCGGGTCAGGTTTGGTTTTCCCTTATTTTGTTTACCCTTGTGTATACTTTGCTTTTTGCCCTTTTTCTGTATTTAATGAACAAAAAAATACAGCATGGCCCGGACGGCATGGAGGAAGAAGCGAGTTTTTCCAAACGAGACATTTTTTTTGAAAAATAAACAGGCATGGAAACATTACTTGGAATCGATTTGCCTACCTGGTGGTTTTTGGTGGTGGGTGCTGTATTCACTGGTTATGCCATTCTTGACGGGTTTGATCTGGGCGCAGGTGCCCTGCATTTGTTTTTCCGCAAGGAGGAGAGCCGGCGCATTGCGTTGAACGCCATCGGGCCGGTATGGGATGGCAACGAGGTGTGGTTGGTAATTGGTGGAGGAGCCTTGTTTGCCGGATTTCCGCACGTGTATGCCACTGTTTTTTCTGCCTTTTATGTGCCCTTTATGCTCTTCGTGGTGGCGCTCATCTTTCGCGCCATCAGCATCGAATTCAGGAGCAAGGAACCGATGGCCTGGTGGCGCATGACCTGGGACATCAGCTATGCGGTGTCAAGCGTCCTCATCACGCTCATCCTCGGTGTGTTGCTGGGCAACGTGATACAGGGCATACCGATCGATGTTGAATTCGAATTCAGGGGAAGTACCTGGGCTTTCTTCAATCCGTATGCCTTGCTCACAGCGGCCACCACCCTGGCCCTGTTTTCCATGCATGGTGCGATATACTTAGCCATGAAGACCGAAAAAAGGCTGCACACCCGATTGGTGCTGATGATCAAACAAAGCAGCCGTGCCTTTGTCATCCTGTTTGTGCTGCTCACCATGGCCACTTTGATCTATATTCCGGCTATGGCCGACAAATTCAGGCGGTTTCCAGCGCTCTTTGCCATTCCGGCATTGAGCATGCTCAGTTCAATCAGCATCCGCCGGTATTCTGAAAAAGGGCAATACCTGACAGCGTTCATTTTTTCGGGGCTGACCTCGGCGCTGCTGCTCACGATGGTGGCCATCGGATTGTATCCGGTGATGGTGCCCAGTACGCTCAATCCGGAATGGAGCCTGACGGTACACAATGCCGCTTCGTCTGATCCGTCGTTGCGCACCATGCTTACCATTGCCGCGATCGGCGTGCCCATCGTGGCGGTGTACACGACGTTCGTGTTTTGGACCTTCAGGGGAAAGGTCAAACTGGATGAAAACAGCTACTGAGAATACGGAATACGGAATGCGGAATGCGGAATACGGAATGCGGAATACGGAATTTGTACATTCCCGCTGTTTTTTTGCAAAATCATTGAGAATGACGCATAAAATCCGAAAGGATGAGAAAATTCCGCATTCCGCATTCCGCATTCCGCATTCCGCATTCCGCATTCCGCATTCCGCATTCCGCATTCCGCATTCCGCATTCCGCATTCCGCATTCCGCATTCCGCATTCCGCATTCCGCATCAGGAGTGTACGAAGGATTAAGATAGCAAAAAAAACGGAGACTGTACTTTAAAAGTATGTAATTAGCGATTTTGCGACATTTTTAAGATGAAGAAGACAAAAATCATCACACCAAATGGGGTAAA